>Ga0058701_10001287_pt1 | contig 17646 bp, 6 predicted proteins | sample AgamicOrMae_FD_97039 | JGI IMG/M metagenome (GOLD analysis project Ga0058701, IMG submission 97039) | Agave microbial communities from Guanajuato, Mexico - Or.Ma.e | ecosystem: Host-associated > Plants > Phyllosphere > Phylloplane/Leaf | place: Guanajuato, Mexico | collected 2012-06-04
GCCTCCAATTCACCATGTGCAGTAGGCGGGTGGGACTGTTCCGGCAGTGGGGTTCTGGTTGTGTCGTGTGCACGTGGCACAGTTAGGGCGTGACATCGTCCGACCCCGTACCTGAGACACGAGCGGCATCCGCTGCTCGGCCACGCACCGGTTCTCGATCGACCTCGAATCCAAGGTCCACACCGGTTGTCGTCATCCCGCGGCTTATGAACATCGCCGCCCTACTCATCGTGTTACGCCTGGTGTTTAGCCGCACCACGTGGGTGGCTATCGCCAACAACGTGTTCTCGTTGTTCATTTTCCCGGTTGACGGTTTCGGTTGGGCCGGTGTCGTGGTCCTGTTGGTGCTGTCGGACGCGCTGTCGCGACGTAAAAGGTTCGCCTGGTGGGTGAGCCTCGTCGTGTTTGGGTTGATGTGGCTGGTGGCGGCCGCGTTCTTTATCATCGTGGTCACCGAGGTTTTCATAGGTTGGCCGACAGACACCCTTAACGACGTTGATCTGGCGGGGTATCTGTTCAACGTGTTTTCGGTTGGCTGGATCTTGGTGGCATTGTTGACTCATCGTCGCGACTTTGCTGCGCACACGGTTCGCGCCAATCTCGGACGAGCGGTCGTCGTACTCGTTGGCGGTCTGTTGGCTACCGGATTTATTGGGTGGCTATTGGTGTCCCTGACCGGTGGTGTTGGACGGCCACGGAACCGCCTGGTGCACATCATTACTCGCATCCTTCAAGGTAGTGGAGCAGGTATCGCCCAGGAGCCGACGTCGCCGCACTGGGTGCAAGGTGTGGTCTCATTCCTGCTGGCCGTCGTGCTGGTGGCTGCGCTCGTCGTCATTTTGCGTTCCCAACGCAATATCGCGATGATGAGCCTGTCTGACGAGCTGAGATTACGCCGCCTTCTTGACGAAAATCCGGCTGATTCGCTGGGATATTTTGCCCTGCGCCGTGACAAGGCTGTCGTCTTTTCTCGCAACGGTCATGCCGCCGTCTGTTATCGCACGGAGGCTGGGGTGGCGTTGGCGTCGGGTGACCCAGTTGGCCCGGTTGACCAGTGGCCCGGAGCCATTGACGCTTTTCTTGAGGTCGCCCACACCTATGGATGGGTTCCTGCCGTCGTTGGCACCTCAGAGGAAGGTGCGACGACATGGAACCAGGCCGGTTTGAGGGCGATGCGCATCGGCGACGAAGCCATCATCTCCCCGGCTACGTTTAATCTCGATGATCCTGATCTCAAGCCGGTGCGCCATACGGTCACGAAACTGCGCGCGATGGGATACACGACTCGGGTTCGACGCCATGAGGACATCAATCCGCAGGAGTTGCACAGCCTGATTGACCTGACTGATAAATGGCGTCAAAACGGCGACGAGCGCGGCTTCTCAATGGCGTTGTCTCGGTTGGGGGACCCTCTAGATGGTCGATGTGTCATGGTGGAGGCGATCTACCCCGACGACGGCCCTCGCGCTGGTCAGACGGCCGGTATTCTGTCCTTTACACCATGGGGTAATGACGGCTTGTCCCTCGACGTCATGAGGCGAGATCTCGACGGAGCAGATAACGGTGTGACTGAACTTATGGTCGCCGGACTCATGGCGGCCGGGCCAGAAATTGGCATTCGGCGGGTGTCCATGAATTTCGCGGTGTTCCGCGAGGCTATTGAGGAAGGCGCTCGAGTGGGTGCTTCCCCGGTGCGTCGGCTTAACCGCTGGTTGGTACTGGTGGCATCGAAGTGGTTTCAGATTGAGCAGTTGTACCGTTCCAACGTCAAGTACAAGCCGAGCTGGCAGACCCGCTACCTTAATTTCACTGACACCTCTGATCTGGCTCAGGTTGGTCTAGCAATGGGTATTGCTGAGGGTCAGCTCGATATTCCTAATTGGCTTTACCCGGTGGAACCGCCGCCCCAGCAGATATATTCAATTAGCGGGCATCCAGAGATTGCCGAATTCCTGGCTGAAGAACGCGCGCCAATTCTTCCGCAGCGTCGTCTTCCCGAACAGGTTCGTACTCGAATGGCGACCCGTGAGCGTCTTATTGAGTCGGGGGTGGAGGCCTATCCGCCTGACTGTAAGCCTGACCACCGGCTGGGTGACGTCGCCGTCGAGCTGACTGGCCAGGAGATGACCGTTTCCGGACGGGTGGATGCCTGCCGTGACCACGGCGGGGTCATCTTCGTTGACCTCTTCGACTGGACAGGTGCCTGCCAGCTAGTCATGGAACGTGACACCATGGGCGTCGACAGTCTGCGCGACTTCCGTCATGCGGTGTCTTTGGGAGATCACCTCGTTGCGACTGGAACAGTTGGGGCATCCCGTAACGGGACGCTAAGTCTGGAGATGACGTCGTGGCGGCTAGCAGCGAAGTCGTTGCGACCGCTGCCATCGAGAAGATCGGGATTCAATGACCCAGAGGCCAAGGTTCGTCAGCGTTATCTCGACCTCATCGTCAACCCCAGTGCGCGCGATCAGCTGCGTGCTCGCTCGAATGCCATCCGCGCGGTGCGAGAAACCCTGCTAAGTCACGACTACATCGAGGTTGAGACGCCGATTCTGCAGACGATCCACGGCGGGGCGAATGCGCGTCCATTCCACACCCACATCAACGCCTACGACCTGGACCTTTATCTGCGCATTGCCCCAGAGCTGTACCTCAAGAGGCTTATGGTCGGCGGGGCGGGACGAGTTTTCGAGATTGGTAGGAACTTCCGCAACGAGGGTGCCGACGCTACCCATAATCCCGAATTCACGATGCTCGAGGCCTACCAGGCCTATGGCGATTACGTCCAGATGCGTCACCTCACGAGGGAGATGATCCTGTCCGCAGCCCGCAACGCCACCGGTGGGACGGTCGTGCGCGGACGTGACCGCAAGGGTGTTGAGCATGAGATCGATTTGGCTAACGAATGGCATGTCATCACTGTCAACGAGGGAATCTCGCGCGGTTTGGGGGAGGAAGTTACTGCCGATACCCCCAAAGAGACGCTCATCGGGTACGCCAATAAGCTCGGGATTGCGACTTTGCCGAAGTGGAGTCGAGGCGATGTCGTCCTGGAGTTGCACGAGCACTTGAGTGAGCATGTCACCGTCGAACCGACCTTCTTCTGCGACTTCCCGACCGACGTCTCCCCGCTGACACGACAGCACCGCGATGACCCGCGACTGGCCGAGAAATGGGATCTCATCATCTTCGGCTCCGAGGTGGGTACTGCCTATACGGAACTCGTCGATCCGGTGATCCAACGGGAGCGGTTTACAGCCCAGTCCTTGCTCGCTGCGGGTGGCGATCCGGAGGCGATGGAGCTTGATGAGGACTTCCTGGAGGCTCTCGAGTACGCGATGCCGCCTTCTGGCGGTATGGGCATGGGGCTGGATCGTCTGGTCATGATGCTGACGAATGCGTCAATTCGCGAGACGATTAGCTTCCCGCTGGTGCGTCCGCGCACCTTGTGAGGGCGCGAGGGTTTGAATCCTGGAGTGAGATAGGGGAGTGTCATGGGTGGCGATGACGAGATCGGCTGTTCTGACATGCACGGCCACAAAATGCTTGATTCGTCTCACGACGCCGTGACGTCGGTTCGCGAGTTAGGCAGACGGCCGTTCCGTGTCGCATACGACGATGGGGAAGGGCCGGACTACCACGTCAAGGATCCCGTCGTACTGCTCATGGCAGGAGCTGCGGCGTCGAGCGACTTCTGGAAACCCGTCGTGGATCGCCTCCAGCACGTCGACGTCATCACCTACGACCGTCCAGGTCTCGGTGGGACTATCTGGCCGGGGCGCTATCCCGAGCTGGATGAAGAAGTCGCGAGCCTGACCGACCTCGTTGGTCTGGTTCAGGGGCATTGGGACATTCGGCAGCCACGGAAAGTTATTCTTGTTGCCCATTCCATGGCGGCCTTCCATGCCGAGGCGTTTGCTCGGATGCATCCCGAGGTTGTGGCAGGGGTCGTCTTCGTTGATCCCTCTGTAGAGTGGCCAACTCATCCACCGCGTCGTCGCAGCGTGGCGTTGCCGCGTGCGGTTTATAAGGTTATGGACTCGGTGGCTGGCTCGTTAGGTCGTCACGCTTTCGCCGTCGGCGTCATGGCGCAAACGGCGAGGTCAGGTTCGGTGGTGTGGCATCAATTCCAGGAGCACCGGCTCCACCGGGTTTATGGCAGCCCCGACGCTATGGCGATGGCAGTAGCCGAATGGATTGGGTACGACCAGCAAGCGTGGGACCTCATGGCTGTACGTTCACAGCATGCCTGGCCTGACGTGCCGACGGTGTTGCTGTCGGCGGTGTACTCAGGCCAGGAGCAAGAGCTGAAACTTCATGAACGCCTGGCTCCGATGCTCAACGCAAGATTGGTCGTGGTGGAAAACTCCCACCACCTCATGATGCTGGATAGGCCGGAGGCTATCGCTGATGCCATCTGCTCACTGGTGAGGTGACGCGAATCCCCGTCCTTGTGATGGCTCATTGGCCGAGCGGCGGGGTTTCCACTAAGCTATCGGTGTTCTCGTTGCGGTGAGCGTAGCGGAACGGGGCGTAGCGTAGTGGCTAGCGCGCCTGCTTTGGGAGCAGGAGATCGCAGGTTCGAGTCCTGTCGCCCCGACCAGCTTGTCAGGTCTAACGTGGTGGCGTTTTTGCTAGTCAGGCGGGCTTTTGAATAGCTTCCAAGCATCGCTGCCGAGGAAAGCACGATGCAGAGCTTGTTGTAATCGCTGTGTGATTCCGGGTCTAAGGACTGCGAAGCGTCTGTAGAGCGCCTTATATGAGGGGCTTTCGTGTAGTTTGTAGTCAGTAGTGTTTACAAGGGACCTGTTGCCATTGTGGCCGAGGGCGAGAATCGGAGTCATGAGCGATCTGTCATATTTCTGGAGTGAGGCCAGTCCTCTACCCATGACAGTCCGGGCAGCGGTCAGAGTCAGGGTCGGTAGAGGTGAGTGGCCTTCACCGCCAGAGATGGTGTGCCTTCGGCAGGACGCTTTAGCAAGAACCGTCGTGTCACTGGTTTTGGGAAGGAGCAGTGACACCCCGCAAACTGGAGCTCAGAAGAATTCACGGCGGGTGGGTGTGGCTTCGATCCGTTCTGCTTCCGTTGGGGCTGAAGGTACGCGGGCTGTACGGATGATCACATGTCACAAGAGTGTTCATTGTGGGCAGCGAGGCGATGCAGGTACAGACAGCCAGGACACCGGTGGATGGGTTGAAGCATGAGCAAACGCGTGAACGCAATGAGGGATTTCATTGTTTCCCACCCGTGGTGGTGTGTGCTCATCGTCGCGGCTATGTTCTGGATCCCACGTGCGGGAATATGGATGACCGTAGGATCTTGGCTGGCGATTATCGCTGTCTGCGCTAAGCACAGGTCGCTACCTGCCGCGAAGGTTAGTGCAAGAGTAGTGTCTTCGGGGTCCTCAATGGAGCTTAACGTTGGGGATAGGGTCACCCGTTACGACGTTTTTGGAATGTGCTATTACGAGGTTCCGAAATCCGTTGTTGGGTCTACGGTGCTATGCGTTGAACGCGAGCCACAGAATAGCTACGATAAGAACGCACTCAAAGTTAGCGTGGATGGAAGCCATATCGGTTATGTGTCTGTATGGGCTGCTGCCGATATTGCCCCAGAGTGGGACTCTCTAGGCGTGACATCGATGGATGTTCACGGATGTGTTATCAGTGCTCTTGATGCATACGTTGAGATCCCGACTAATGACGCCCTCCGCGGGGCACTTACTCGACCACGTACGAGTAAGACCATGCCTTCGATACGCCCGTTAGCTCACCCGCGGCTCTTGTCGTCAGCGCCCTCTACCAAGCGTATGCAGATGCCAGTTAAACCGTGGGGGCCTTGCGTGCGTAACTACAAACTTGTCGCGACTAAGAAGTTCAAGGCTGGTATCACTCGGGTCTGTGTCTCTTGCGGCGAGGATGGTAAACGCGAAAAGGTGCGGCTTGATGACCTCGATGCGCAGGTGAGGCTTACCCCCAACCACAAACTAGCCGTCTTCATTGATGATGTGCAGGTCGGAATGGTTCCGGATGAGGCGAGAGAATCATACCGTCATGTGGTCGAGGAGCTTCACTCGTCGCATCAATGTTTGTTGGTTCCGGCCTCGATTTGGATGACCCGCCAGAACGGGTTTAAAGCCGGTGTGAGTGTTAAGTTTCCGCTGCCCGATGAGGTGAAGGTTCCTGTCGGAATGCCCAGTGGACCGGTAGCCATCCTGCCCCAGGGCCGTAAGGTGCAAGTCACGGGTGAGGAGAACCACACTGAGGCTTTGTTGGGTCTGCTTGCCGGCGAGCACTCTGTACCAGTGGTAGCTGAGCTGGAGTCGTTTATCAAGAAGCTCAAGACGACAGAGAGGACGGTCGTAGGCGTCAAGGTAGGCGGCGTGATGGTGGGCCTGTTGTCGACCCAAATGAGTCAGCACTTTCTTCCCGTCGTCGAAGCGTGCGAGGAAGCGGGAATTACGTTGGTGTGCTCCGGCAGAATCACCGGTAATCAGCTCAAGGTCGACATGGTGCTTGAGGCGGTTAAGGGCAGCGAATTACCGCCGGAATGGATCAATGACAACGTGTATAGGTACGCCAAGAGGCTTGCCGGTCAAGCAGGAGCCCCAGAATCTTCGCTTCACCAGGGTGAATCTAGCTACGATGATCGGGTCGCAGAGTGACGCCGATCAAGGGCTGGTGCGCCTCGCCGAGACGCGCGCCAGTGTGATCGGCTACGTCAGCCCATGACAATGGGAGGACGTTACTTTCTCACGTCACCGAGGTGGTGATTCCGAACAGCCGTTAGCCGACATTCAAGGCCTCGGGTGTCGCCCTCAAGATGTGCTGGCTGCCACGGACGATACAGAAGCGCTCAACAATGGGCTGGGCTGGTCGGTCCAACTTACGACAAGCTCATCGCGGGCCCGCGATGCCGCCACGTACAGCAGCGATCGCTCCCGGAGCAGGGCCTGATCCCCTTCGCCTTTATCGAAGTCGTAATCTTTGATGCCCATGGGGATAGACCGCGAGGAGACCCCGAAGAGGAACACTTTGCTGAACTCGATGCCCTTGGCGCGGTGCATGGTCATAACCACTGGCGCCCCGGGCGGTATCGAGCCATGACCGACGGCTCGGGTTTGTACTCCTCGCTCGTGGAGCGCATCCACTACTCGCTCGCGCTGCGACCTGTCCCTCACGAGCACCGCCGTGGTCTCGGACTGACGGTCCTTCGCCCATTGCCCGACAACCTTGGCCAAGTAGTCGAACTCTTCGGTGATCGTCGTGCACGGGTGGGCGATGACGTCGGGGCCGCGACGGGCCGACCGGTACCCCGACAGCTTGTCATCGTCATCGCCGTCGAGGTCGACGTAAAATCCGCCCTCTAGCACGTGGGTCGACCACCTGAGGATCTGCGCAGTGGTGCGGTAGTTGAGGGTGAGCCGCCGCGAACGGCCCCTCGTCATGATGCCGTACCGAGATAGGACCAACCGGTGACCGTAGATGCGCTGGTGTGAGTCCTCGGCGATGAAAATGTCGTTTGGTCCCTCGGGGACCAGCGACCGAATGAGCCTCCAGTGGGCCGGCGTGAGGTCTTGGCCCTCGTCCACGAGAACATGGTCGGCGAGGGGACTGTGGCGGGTGAGGTATTGCGCGGCGATGGCGGCTGCCTCGGGGAACGAGATCGTGCCGCTGATGCGAGAGTCGTCTCGGTACTTTTTGACAAGCGTCCACACGGCATCACGATCGCGGCGATTGAGCCGGAACCCTCGCCCTGGGCGGCGTGCTCGCAGATACTCCTCTCGCGTCGTGATGTTTTGCGGCAGGATGACTTGCTCGTACTCGGTTTCGAGTAGGCGGTGGTGAGCTAGCCGCTCGGGTACCTCTGGTCCGGCGTGGTCGAGGACATCGCGCCAAAGCCACTGGGAGGTGCGCCGGGACAAATCGGTGCGTGTGGCTCCCAGGACGCCTTCGGCGGCTTCGGCGACATCGGCTCCGGCCTCCCGGACAACAGCGTTGGCCAAGGCATCAATACCGATGACGTACACACCTGGCTGTCCCAGCGCGGACGCCCGTGGTAGGGCGGGGTCGAGCGACTCCAGACTCGCGGACAGCTCATGGGCGAGGTTCTTTGTGAACGTCGTGATAATGATCCGGGCTCCCGGATTCTCCCGTGCCAGAGACACCGCCCGGTGAAGGATGACGACGGTCTTTCCGGTTCCGGCTCCTCCGCCCAGACAGAACGGCCCGTTCCACCTACCGTTGACGAAGCGGCGCTGCGTCGGGTGCAGGAACACCCGCCAGGCGCCGAAGTCTCCATCCTCGATGACTCTTCGCAGCTCGTCGACCCCTTCGATTGTGGCGAACTCCATGGCTGCTGCGGGGCTGCGTAGGCTCTCGAGTAGCTCGACGTCGGGTTCGCGAGGGCTCGCAGCGTGGCCATGCTGCTTCTTGGATGGTTCGGGCAACTCCTCGGGGGATTCGAGCAGTTCTTGGCGCACCTGCTCTGGCGTCATCCCGGAGGCCAGGCCGACAAGTGCTGCCTCCTGCCACCCGCTGAGCGACGCTGCCATGTTGAGTACGGCGTCTTCACTGGTCAGGGCGAGCGCGGTATCGACGAGGTTGGCGTCAAGGCCGAGAGACAGCATGTCTGCTCGGTCGGCGGTGATGACTGGAGTGGCGGTCTCCTGCACGGGGGCGGCCGGTTTGCGCGCGGTAGGGGCGCTGGCGGTCGGGTTGGGGGTGTCGATGGACGGTTCGGCTCGCTTGATCTCGGGAATTCCGTTGAAAGGGTTGATGGCGAGTTCAACGCGTGGGGCGACGTCGTAAGCCTCGTCGTGGTTGTAAAAGCCTTCGAGGACGTAGCGGCGGTTGCCGTCCTCGCCGGTGAGCTTGAACAATACGGCGCGATATTGCTGGTCGACACGACCGGTCCGCACCCTGCTGTCGCGGCACTTCTTTACCGGTTCGATGTGCAAGCCGGGCGCCGTGTCATCAGTGGTGAGTTTCTCGAGGAAGGTAAACGCCTTGGGCTTGAGGGATCCGTCGAGCTTGAGCGCCTGCTTCGACATGATGATCGTCGACTCAGCCATGGTGTCCTTCCCCTTCGGTCGTGTTGGCTAACGCCATCGTGATGTCGTGTGCTGTCGGCGGCACCAGTGTCCATCCGTCCTCGGCCAGCAAGTCTTCGTGGTCGGGCTCTGGTGCAAAGATTACTGCTATGCGCGACTCAGGCCATGCCAAGTCAACCATGATGCCCTCCGAACCGATCTCCTCGCCGGCCGTTGGCTCAGATACCCCCTGTGCAGCGAGGTCCTCCAGCAGCCCGGGAAGCTCGGGTGTGGCCAGCGAGGAGCCAAGGTTTTCGATGACGGTGGGCCATGGGGTCTGGGTGATGTCGATCGTACCCACGCTGTGTGTTGGCTCAGCTGGGCTCTCCTCGAGGGGCTGCGTGCCGCGGATCACCGTCTGGTCCGGCGGGCGTCGAAGTATGAGAGCATTGCTCAGCGCTAGCCACTGGTGCCATGCATGCGAGAAGTCGGGACTGCTGACGGCGTCGTCGTCAAGGACAACGCAGACGTCGGTAGCTGGACGGGGGCTGCTCGCTCGTAGTCGGGTCCGAATGCTCAAGGGGCCGTTCTGACTCCACCAGACGGGTGCTGTCCTGTCCTTGGGTAAACCCCTCTGTTGCAGGTTATCTGCAGGAATGGATGGATCGACGTGGTCGTCTGGCTCGCCAGTTGAGAAGAAGAACGGAATAGCCGAGGCGAATCCTTCCAAAGCGTCCAGCGATTTCCCGCTCATCCAGTATTCCAAGAGCGCAAACGGGCCACCGGTGACAGCCCGCACGGCATCGGACGTGTAGTTGTACGTGCCGATTAGCATCGACGATGCTGAGGAGTTGAACCATCTGGGCGGGACCGGGATTTGTCTGGAGTCGAAGGCCTTGACGTCGGTCAGAGTGACTGCCAGTACCTCAATTCCGGCGCTTCGGAGCGCAGCGCGTTTCTTGGCGTCGTCGCGCACTCGGTTGTGCGCCGGGGTCGCGTGGAAGGTCTCCCCGTCGGTGAAGATCGCCAAATCTGGGCGGTCGCCACCGCGCAGGACGAAATCGGGCTTGCAACCGTGCATGGGGAGCTGAGGTTGGAGGGTGTACTTCGCCTTTCCGATGCTCACGTTGATGACGTTGCCGCCGGGGCCATAGCTCTGGGATATCCGAGCGTGAAGGTTGTGCGCGAGGGTTATGAAGGACTCCCGGAAACGCGACTCCAAATAGGACTCATCACTGGGATTGGTGCTGGGGGCCTTGGTGGTGACTTTCCAGGTCATCTGGGCTTCAGGCTCGTCATCGTCGACCAGACCCATGAGAACCTTGAGGCAGTCTTCGGCTTTGGCGCGTGACACGTGTTGCACTTCGTGGGCGGGGGCCAGCGGCAGCAGGCAGCGGTGGCAGGCGAGTCGTTCTTCGTCCTTGCAGGGGCAGTCGCGCACAATCTGGAAGGCGTGCCGTAGAGCGTCCCACACCTTCTGGGGGTCGTTGAACTCTGCTAGGTAGCCGGTCCCGCCCGGGACGAGGTCGTGCAGCAGCAGCGCATCGCGGGTTCCACCGCCAACAGGCTCTTTAATAGGCATGACGCCCAGATGGTTGGGGGTTCCGCCAAACTGTTCGCGCAGTCCGAGAAGGAGGGCTGCGCGTAGGCTCGGCAATGCGAACACGTCACCCGCGACCATCCAGCGCGGCAACGGCAGGACGACGGCCTGAGTGGTGAGCGATCTGGTGAGCGCGACTGTGCGCACGTGCTCGTCGAGTTTGTTACGGTAGCGGCACCATGGCCGGTGCTCGGAAGGGTCGTTGGTCCCGGTGGTGCGGTCGAGGTGTCCGCAGCCTTCGCAGATGCGGAAGAGGGGAGCGTGGTATCGGACGCCGGCCACATGTTGGCTTGGGGCGCTGGGAGTCTCTTTACCCAAATTAATCCAGCGCAGGTCCATTCGGTCGAGATATTGAGCGCCAAACTCGGTGTGCTGCACGTACCACTCGTTGCGGATATGTGAGGGGGTCGATGTCGGCTGCCGGTGCGACAGCGAAGCTCGCCTGGGTGCGTTCTTCATGGGTGTCGTCGATGCGTGACTCGTCGCGCTTGATGGCTGCCGAGGCGCGTGTCAGTTCGACGACTTTGAGGTGCTGCCCGATGTCGCTAATACCTTGGCGATGGCATCGCGGGCACTGCGCCGGGGCGTTCCCTGCGAGCTCTAGATCGACGATGTATCCGCAGGTGGGGCAGACCGCCCAGGTGCGGATGGAGTCACCATCACGACCGAAATCGATTGCGTCAATAGTAATGGCGTGGCCCATGGCATAGAAGGTGGCTCCGGGAGCGAAATCTCGCAGGGCTGCGGCACTTCCACGCGAGAAGGAGGACGCCTTGCTCCGGTATTTCTCTTTGTCTGGGTCGTACCAACTCAGATTCACGTGGAGTTTCACGGAGTCGTCGACGAGGGTGTAGTTGGGGAAGAGTCCGTACTCTTCGAGGGTCGCGATCCAGTACGCCTGGTTTGCCTTGCCAAGGAGCTTTCCGATCCACTCGATCGTCGTCTCGGCCTCCTTGGCCGCTTGGATGTCGTCGTTTCCAGCGTTGGGGATGTTCGCTTTCTGAAGGAGTTCGGGCAGGCTCGCCTTAATGGTCTCGCGTCGATGCCTCAGTTCCTCTAGGGTGCGCGACCATCGGCCGGCAGCGGCGAACACCTGCTGGGCGAGCCCGCTGGTGCGAGGGCCATTGGCCGGGCAGGCCCAGGTACGAATGTTCTCGATGGAGTCGGTGCGCAGGGACGCAAAAGTGGACAAGAAGCGGTCCAGGTGCTCGTCGGCGTGGGCCTCGGCATAGTCGACGAGGCAGGCCAGGAAGCCACCGTTCCCCCCGTTCATGGCGGCACTTGAGGTAAGCGGATGGGCAGCGTCGGGATCGCGAGCCAGCTCGTCGCCCAAGTGCGCCAAGTATTGTCGCCGCAGTATCTCCACGGCGCTGAGGTAAGTGGCCGGAGGACGAACCTGGCCGTTGATCATCGACGCGGGGTCGCCCAGCCGGGGGAGGTGCTCGCCACGACCCCTGACCATGGTGACGTCGAGGGCGCTCCCCGTCGCTCGGCCAGCTCGGCCAACCCGCTGAACGTAGTTGGCGACGCTATGCGGCAGCGACGACAAAAACACCGTTGATAGGTCACCGATGTCGATACCCATCTCAAGGGTGGGCGTGGCGACGAGGACGTTTGGAGCCGAGGGGTCCTCTGAGCCGTCCTTGAATCCATTCTCGTACTTCAGCCGTCGCTTGTCCGTGAGCATCGAGGTATGCTCGCGGGCGACGATGCGGCGCGGGTCCCCAGCACTGTAGAAGGTGCGATAAAAGTTGTCCGGCGCCATCGGCGCGGGGGTCAAGTGCCCGCTGCAATTCCCGTTGAGACACGGCGCGTCTGTGAGCTGACGCACGGTGGCGGGGCTGCCCGGATGTACCGCCTGACACAGGTCGCAGCGCAGTAAGATGGTGGAGTCGCGCAATTCTTCGTCGCGGGTCGCCCGCACCATGATCCTCTCGTTGGGTATCGCGTAGACGGTCGCCTGCGCCTTGGTCGCTGTCCCTTCCAGGACGCTGCCGCGGTGCAGGCACTCCAGCAGCGACCTCACCAACCGGGCCCCATGACCAGCAGACACGCCAAGAACCCGTCCAGTCCACCGGGCGTACCAACTCTGGCCGTCGGTGACATTGTCGAGCTGCTGGTGCTGGACGTGCTGGCCACCGACGCGTGGGAAAGCTGGGGCGGAACGGGTGTACGGGAAGGCGGGCATCCCGGGTTCTTTGCGGCCTCCCCACAGGTGCCACCGCGCACCGTCGTCTTCCAGGTAGGTGTGCAGCCACGGATGGTTGATACCACCCTGGATGCGGATGCGCTCGAGAATCCCACGGACCCAGGACACCACCTGGTCGTCGGTGAGGCTTGCCAGGGTAGCGACTAAGTCGTCCTCGCTGTGTCCCAGGGCGCTGCGACCGATGGCAGCCATTTGGGCGGGGGTTCCGGCGTTCACCTCGACGCAGATCGAACCGGTCTGTTCCAGGGTACGCCCGTACCGGCTCTGCAGGCCAAGCTCGAGGATAGCGTCGAAGGCGACGCGGTTACGGACTTGGCTGAGAGTCTTCTTCGGAACCTTCCGGTAGCGGGCTGAGCGCCAGAAGTCCCTGAAATTCTTCTGTTCGGCGAGTTCGGTGGGCAACAGCCGGTAGCGCTTGAACTGATCGTCGCCAGCTTGGTCCAGCACGCCCTGGATCAGCTGGGGAATTGTGGCGTACTCTTCACCGATGGCACCGCGGAGAATGGTGCGCAGGGTCAGGGCGTGGGAGCGCGACGAGATGAATCCAGCGCGGTGGGCGGCGTCCTGGACCGAGTCGGTAAAGACGAGTGCCTTCTTCTCATCAAAGTCATCGCTGCCGAACAGGGTAGACAGGCATACCGACAACAGGGTTGCGATGGCCGCTCCTTGGAAGCGGATGGCGTCCTTGGCGCCGCAGCTCGGGCAGACGTCGTCTTTGGCGTCTTCGTCGGCGTCGTTGCCCACCTGGGTGAGGACGGGTAGTAGGACGCCGTTGCGTACTTGGGGCTGTCGGCGTCGGGGATGTGGTGATCTAGACACCTGTTGACGGTGTCGAACCAGCGTAAGGAAGCTGTCGCCTCGCCGGTGTCGACCGCGCTGGCTCCCTCTCGAGGGGCCGAAAGCAAGGCTCGGAAGCGACCGTCGTGTGCCGCGTGGGTCCGTCGGATGCTGTCGTTGTTCTCGCTGAGGTTATTGCCGGTGCTGGCGAGCTGGACTCCCCATCCGCTGCTGCCGCAACGACGGCAGTAGACCGCTGGCAGGGCAACAACCTCAGGCTCGGTGCCATCGTCGGTCGTCTGACCTAGCACGGTGCCGTCGTCGCTCCAACGAAAGTGGGTGGCAGTCGACACGTCGCGGTCGATGCGGCTCAGCTCGCGAATCCACAGGTGGGTTTCGGTGCTCGGCATGTCACGGTCGGGCAATGCACGCAGGTGTCCGAGGGCTCCCAGTAGCTCCAGCAGGAAGGTGACGCGTGGGTCGTTTTCGTGTGAGGTTCCCGGGAGCAGCCGGTCAGCGAGGTCGCGGACATGGATGGCCTCGGTGGTGGCTTCCAAGAATTGCCGGATGAAGGGGTGGCCTTTGGCGAGTAGGACGAGGTCATCGCGGTCGGTCAAGCCCTCGGCTCCCTCGTACAGACTGGTGAGCAGGGTCGCGCACACCTCATCGGAGGGGCGGTGGGTGACGGCGTTGACGAGGTCGTTAACGATGAGGGCGTTGATGGTGCGTGGTTCGATTTCTCGATCCCATAGGCGCTTCTGTGCGTCACCGGCCCACTCGTCGATGGTTTTGCGGAACTCGGTGACGACGCAGCTGGTATCAAAGGGTTCACCGAAGACCGTAGTGGCGAAGGCGGCCATATCGCCGGAACGCTCCCCGGAGGAGCTCTGGTTCGCGGTTTTAGAGATGTCAGGAGTGGTGCCCAGGGTCGCTGAGGTGCCGACGGGGGTGATCTTGCCAAGTGGACGGTCCCACTCCTCGGTGGTGTGCGTGTCAGCCTTGCTACCGCGCTCTGGCCAGTACGACTTTAGGGCTAGGCCGAGCCGACGCAGCAACATGGCGACGTCGGTACCCTGGGCGCCGTCGTAGGTGTGGAACTCGTCCAGGACGAGGTATTGCAGTGACTCGGCCGACTGCTGCCAGATGTGCTGGTCCTCGTGACGCAGCAGGAGCTGGTCGAGCATTTTATAGTTGGTGAGCAGGATGTCGGGGGCGTCGTCGCGGATGACGGTGCGATCGGTGATGAGACCGTCCTTGCTGACGATGGTGCGGGTTGCTCCGTTCTCACCGGTGTAGATCGCGGCGGTGACCTCGGCCAGCTGCTTGTCAGTCGAGATGAGGTGGGCGAGACGCTGAGCCTGGTCGTTGGCCAAGGCATTCATAGGGTAGAGGATGAGCCCTTTAACGCCGGTGACTCCGTTGCGGCGGGCTCGGATAACGTGGTCGAGGACCGGCAGCAGGAAGGCTTCGGTTTTGCCTGAACCGGTGCCGGTGGTGACGAGAGTCGGTCGCGGGCGTCCTAGCGCGGAGTTGAGGCGGGTGAAGGCTCTGGCCTGGTGTCCGTACGGGGTGAAGTTTTCGGGCATCCACTCGAGTTCGTCGGCGGAGTACCTTGGGGCCGGTGCGAAGGGCATCCGGGTACGCAGGTAAGGCCCTTTAAAGATGCCCTCATCAGGGTCGCGCAAGAACTCATCGAGGGCGCGTTGGGCATCGGCGTCGGACAGGGCAAAGGTTGTCGTGAGGTAGTCCAGTAGGGCGTTCTGGAGCTTGGCCGCCTGCTTCGGGGGGACGAGTTCACTCATGAATCGGTTCCTCGGGTCTCCAGTCGACGCTCGAACTCAACGTAGGCGATGTGCATATCGAGTTCGCGGTCATAGGTGTGGAAGGGTAGGTCGTAGCGGTAGGTGGTGGCAGTGCGCTCGGCCTCGGTGATGGCCTCGCCTTTTTTCCGCCGCACCTTGAGCACCTGGTTCGGGACGAGGCGCCCGTGGGCGTCGTAGAAGTACTGGTCATGGTCGTAGCCGTACAGGACTGCGAACTGGGTGCGGTACACGGTGCACAACTGGTCGGCGGTGATGCCAAGCATGAGAGCCACGAGGGCGTCGATCTCGACGAGGGCCTGACGCCGGTCGACAGCCCTACGCAGCGGGGTCTGCGACGTCCATGTGGGGCCGACATCCCCCAAGGGAGTCGTGGCACGGTCGGGGATGGTCCATGAGTCCGACGTGAAGCTGGGGTCGAAGCACTCGGCCCACAAATCGGCGTAGGCGTCGGTAAGGCAGTTGAGGCGGAGGGTGCGCAGGAGAAGTGCTGGCAGCAGTGGATGGCGTTGGCAAGGTGCAGGAAGCCGGTCGAACACAGCTTGGTAGATGCCGCTCTTGGGGGCGGCACGAACAGAGAAGTCGAGGAGAAGACTTGATGCGAACCCTGCGCAAGCGGTGAGAATCCGATTGTCAGCACCTCCCACGCAGAACACTCCATTAGGGTGTGCTGTGCCAGGCGGAATGATGGCTGGGATGAGGGTGCGCTCACCAGTGTTGGCTGCCATCGCGCGCCACGCCAGACGGTAGTGGTCACGGGCCGGGTCGCCGTCCCAATGGGTGTAGTCGGCGTCATACCAGGCACGGTCTCCCGCCGGTTTGTACGAGGTGACAGGAATGGCGTCGGGAGGAAGCGTCTCCAGGTCGACCACAGACCAGTCCTGGTTGTGCTTCATGGTCGGGTTTGGCGACTTGTAGAAGGGCGTCGCCACGTGAAGGTGCGGGCCTTGGAGGATGACGTCGTTCCAGGAATCGGGGGTTCCCCACTGCTGGATGAAGTAGCCCTTGGTGCGGTCGTTCTTTTCGTGCCATCCGGGAGAGAACCGGAGGCTGAGGGACCCAAGCCGGGGTGCTTTGGACAATTGTTGGAGGGTCTCCGCCACGTCCCGGTTGACCGTGTAGAGCATCCGCGTCCGCCGCGGCGCCTCAAGGTTGGGATCGAGGATGTCTCGCCACGTCGCGAGGGTCTCGTCGGTGACCGTCTCGATGCGCTGTGCGTGCGGACGCTGATCCCAGTGCCCGTCGACCTTGAATCCGGGTGCCCCACCCGACCCGTCGTGGCGCAGCGAGCCCACGACCGTGTCGGGATGGTAGAGGGCGCTTGCCTGAAGGAAGTGCGGTTGCGCGGGCGAGCCGTAGACGTGGACCCCGTAGGTGACCAGATCATGCACCTCGTCGAAGAGCTTGAGTTCATTGACGAACTGCCAGTGCCGACGCAGCCGCGGGTAGGTCTCTTCGCGCAGGTGCCCGGCCTTCTCGTCGGTGAAGTGGGTCTCGGGGCGTACGAGCCCGATGGTGCCCCGTGAAGATGTGTGCGCCCATGTCTGGCACATGAAGCACCGGTAGAGGTCGGGTTGCAGGCCCTGGAGCATGGGATAGTTCGTGGCGTGCCCGACGAATGAGCCTGTCCCGGATACATCGGTGATACCTCGGCACACCGAGTCGGCGAGACCGGGCAGGGCGAGGGTGACCGTGCGGCGCTGTTCGCGAACGTCCTCGGGAGTCTTCCCTGCTAACTGCCACCACGGATCGCCCTCGGCGAGTAGGGCATCCATGTCGAGGATGGACCGCACCCACGGCGGATTCCCGACCTGCAGGTCGAAGCCGCCCCGGGCGAAGACCGGTGCAAAGTCGAGTTGCCAGTGGAAAAACCCCTGCTCCCGGGCGACCTGGCGGCACACTTGCAGCCACGGGTGCTTGTCGAGGGTCTGCGCGACGGTCGCGGCGCCGGCACTGGCGAGGGCTAGGTCCTCCTGGGCGGCCAGCGCCTCCCAGATCTGGGCGGAGCCGAGCATGGGGGCGTCGCGGCGTCGATCGGCCCGGCTAAGACGCCCGCCCAGCAGCATTGTGCAGGCGTCGATCCACTCGGCCCAGCTCGGCGGGGCCACCTGGGTGGTCAGTGGCCAGAACCATAGGGCGCACCAGGCGTCCATGACGAGCCGCAGCCGCTGGTAGGCGCCGTCGGGGTCGGCCAGGGACTGTTCCACC
>Ga0058701_10001288_pt1 | contig 17643 bp, 14 predicted proteins | sample AgamicOrMae_FD_97039 | JGI IMG/M metagenome (GOLD analysis project Ga0058701, IMG submission 97039) | Agave microbial communities from Guanajuato, Mexico - Or.Ma.e | ecosystem: Host-associated > Plants > Phyllosphere > Phylloplane/Leaf | place: Guanajuato, Mexico | collected 2012-06-04
AAAAAAAAAAAAAAAAGAAAGTTTGAGAACTGTATCTTTTGAGATGCTCTCCTTCAACTGTTGTATTCGGTGTTGTTTCTTGGTTTTTAATTTTCGTAAGCTAATTGTAATTTTGTAGAAATAAACGTCCATAATGCCTCCTGGAGACGCTTGCAAAGGAGCTAAATTCTGCGAATTAATGCGTATAACATACAACTTTTTAACTGAAATTTCCGCGGTGAAAAAAGTCAAAATGGCGTTTCTATAATGCGCCCAATAACCACAGTAACTTGTTTAGTGTGATATTATCTCTTTTTCGTCAGGATTTTCTGACACCGCATTTCATTGCCCGTTGTATTTTTAAAACGAGTTCAACATTGATGAATGTGAATTTCGGAGGTAGGTTCTTTACAGATAAGCAAAGTATTTCCTGTCTTATTTTTCAAAATAATTTTTCGTTCAGAACATATTAATATAACTGAAATGGAATTATGAGCGTTGGCTTCATTGTTACTCTGGAAAAAAAGGAGAACTTGTTTTAGTCAAAATGTAGATCAGTGGGGGTAGCGCATCGGAACCGTAGACGGTGAACTTTCTTTTTAGTTCCATGGCCATTTAATTGTTAGTTCTGATAGGAATCGAGTGTCTGTCAGAAAAACTTGGGCTTTGCTGACTTTTTTTCGGGTGTAAAGGAGTGCATGTCTGGATCTGTTACTCTTCAGTTCTGTGGTTGGGTTGGTATCTATCTGTCATGGTTTGATGGTGATGGTGGTGGTCATCCTGGTGGTGGTGGTAATGGTAATGGTTAACTGGAATGGTTTTCTCGTGCCTACTAAAGGAACAGTTTTGTTTGTTCCGTTGATGTGCATGTCGTATTATAGACTCAGAGTTTTCGGCCCTAATTATTTTGTTCACTATTTAGGAGCTACAATGCCATTGTTACCAGATTTTAGTTCTGCGAAATTGAAACGCGGTTAAAACGTTAAATGGTATAGGTAAATAATTGATTGACCCCAGTTTTGCATTCCTCAGCTTCAGAGCAATGTGAAACAGGTCAGATATGCTAGTGCTTATGTAGTGGTATTTAAGTGAACCATGGTTGAAATGAAAGAACCGGTATAGCGAAATCTGGCAAAACTATGTAATGTTAAGTTTACTAAGTTTCTAGTGGTAGAGAAATTAAAGTTTTGTTCTGAACTTAAATTTCTTGCTAAATTTCAAATTAGTACTAATTCTAAGCCCTTGTGGGGTTCGCATGACATTTTTCATGCAAATGGTCGTGACTTGTTTCTTCTCATCCACTCATAAGTATTAAATTGAATTCAATGGCAGGACGTGTATGTCTTGTTTCATAAATTAAATATAGTTTGAATAATTCTAGAAATAATTAATAATGGTTTAGAAGTTTTAGTGCAAAATATTCGGGCCGCTAATGCTTTGCCTTCTGTGCTTTTTTTCTGTTTCTATCTCCCCGTTCTTCCATGCATCACAAAACTAAAGTTGATTTATGATCACGTTTTAATAAGTGAATATTTGCGTTTTCCTATTCCGTTTCCATCAAGGAAAATTTTGTCTGTTTTTTGTTTTTGAAACACCCGCCTTAAAATTTTATATAATAAATATGTTCAAACATATTCACGTATATGTTTTTATTTTCCAGTTCGAAAGTTCTGCTTAAATTTTTGTTTACATCCCATGCTGTGATTAAGTCTGAGAACTTTTGAAGATACTCATACGGTGCAGCTGGTTAGTCATAATCCTTTCTGAAAATGTACATCTATAGCTATTAGGGTTTCCACATATTTATTTTTTTAGCAAATATACGTGCATTTTATTGAAAAAATAGCAGTATTGGAGTATTTTTGTGCTGAACGTGCACTTCTGAGCGCTGGTATTTGGGACCAGCTAAATAAGCAAATTTTTTGACTCAAAATAGTCAAGTCTTTATGAATGAAGGTGCTTTTTTCTTGATTATCGGAAGTGTATCATAAAAAATATCAGCCCCTTTGTGGAGCCGTTACATTAAAAATATTCTTTTGATCAGTCGATTTTGCTCCTTTTCACTCAAAGGAAAACCTAATGTAAGCTTGTAGGTAATTTTTTATCTAAAATACGGGCGGTAAAAGGTAAATCGTTAAAGTAGCAGTATGGTTGGCTGTTCTTTTGCAATATCGTATGAGTATCTACAAAGTTACAAACGCTTATTGCTGTTGTAAGCTGAAAGTGTACAGAGTAAACCTGGATTTAACTGAGCAAAAAATGTCTTATGCATGAAGTCACACATTGAGACTTGAGAAGCTCACACCTTAGGTTTCCCTGTATACTTTCGGACGCTGAATGTTTTTGAAAAGCTTTGAGGATGTCTACTAATATCTGTTTTGTCTTCTCCGTCCAGTCTATACAAGGAATGGAGAGCAAGCGATTCAACGTAAATGTACCACATCGGTTTATAGTCCACACTTACAAACGTTTTACGTTCTGCGATCACTGCGGCTCACTGCTGTACGGTCTATATCGACAAGGTCTGCAGTGCGAAGGTATGAGAAATTCAGAGATGGATGCTGGCGTGAAAAGCGGAATTGGCGCTCACCGTTGACTGGTTTTTGTTTCAGCGTGCAAGCTCAATGTTCACAAAAGGTGCGAGAAGAATGTCGCGAACAACTGTGGTATCAATACCAAGCAAATGGCGGAGATTCTCTCCTCCATTAAAAACTCAACTGATAAATCAGATAAGTCTGACAAACCTCTTCCACATCGCTCCAAAGTGAGTATACTCTACTAATTTTCACCCAAGAGACTTGTTTAATTCAGTGGAACCTCTTTTATACGAAGCTTTATTAAAATGTATCGAAAAAAATGTTTTTCTCCCCAGGCGCCTTAGTGTTGAAAAGCTGCGTAAAGTGGTAGAGTTCACTCATGAATTTTTCAGATTTTTTGGATGATGTCCGGGGATTCCGCATCGATCTTGAAGGATTTGCTGCATTGATTAGGCAACACGCATTGCATCATAGGTATTCTGACGGCTTTGACCGTGTTCCGCCGCATTTCCTCCACGTACAAATTGTTTTCTGTACCTTTTCAAACCAAATGACGTGTGTGTCTTTGAATATCTTGAGCAGAGCAGCGTGTAAATTAACGCACTGACATTACGCCTAAAAATGTCAAAAACCAATATTCACCAGAGGTTTGGTCAGGTTTTTATGAATCTATTTGACTTTTTCTCTCAGTCTTCACTGTTTATTGGTTTGCCATACCACAGAATTAGGAGGGGATGACGCTTCAATTCAGAAAAGAGGTGCCACAGTTAGAAACAAAGAGTCAATAGCCCTACGTGACAAGATCAAATCAGTAAAGCAACGGCATGATCGACGGAAAGCATAATCGAACCAAGTTCATTTTCACTAGGTGTGGGCGGGTGGAAGAATTAGATGTTGTCTGTTCCGTCCACCTGGCGGTGGTTGGCGCCCGACGTTCAACCACCTGCTTATGGTGGGCTCCGCTGAACCATGGGTGAACTGAAAGACGGAAATGAAAGTCTTTCAATTAGCAAAGAACCGAAAAAATTAACACGATTGAGAGCGAAATGAAATAGGTCCATTAAAATGTGACCAAAGTCCATTAAAATGTGACCAAACCTCTGTAAATAATAGGTTTTGGCTTATTTAGGCGTTGTGTTTGTGCGATAATTCACACGCTGCTCTCCTCGTGTCATTCAAAGGCATTTTGTTTCAAAAGGTAAAGGAAACAATTGGTACGTGGAGAAAATGCGTTGGAAAACTCTATAATCTATCAGAGTAACCTCGGATGTAATGCGGGTTGCCTAACCAACGCAGCAAATCCTTCGAGATCGATGCGGAGCCCCAGGACATCACCCGAATAACCTGAAAAAAAATCATTAGTGATCTCTGGCACTTTACGCAATCTTCCCGCTCTAAAATGTCTGGGAGAAAACATTTTTTTTTCGATTCACTCTGACGCTACATTACACGGCGACACCCGTTATCTACGTTCCCGGCAAAAACTTGCCAATGTTTATTTGACCTCCGTTATAAGACGCTCTAGGAGGGCCCCCTGAACGTCGCATATAAGAGGTTTCACTTCGCATTGTTCAGAAAGAAGATACTTAAATTTTGTTACATATCTCTATCTTATTGGCTCTGAATTCATTACGAACCATCACTAGCCCAAGAGGGTGTTTTAGACCAATTCTAAGCGCTCAATTTTTTTCCCCATTTTTTCTTATTTCTTTTATACATTTTTTCTTATTTTTTTGATGCGGGAAAAGTGTATCATGTGTCTTTTTATATGAAATCATGCGTATTCATCTTTTTTTAAAATTTAATAATGGTCTTTTGCTTGAATAAAATATTAATCACGGTCAGATCACAACTTCCGGTATTTTGCCTGGAAGAAACTTTTGTTTTTTTTTCCTTAAAGTATAAAACTTCTGATTCTCTAGGCGCCAAACGGTAAATTTTATTTTTCAAGTGTACCAGATATTTTTTTTCTGGTTTAACAAGTTTTTCAAAGAACACAAATAAAGGGGGCAAAAATGGGTGCATCGAAGAAAGTTTTATGTTAGAAGTAGTGTCGCTGAATGTGTGCTGATGATTGTGCTTGCAGCCTAGTTCCGTGATATCTGGCTCGTCGTTGGCGAGTGGCGACCGGAGCAGTGGAGGGAGTATGACGGCCAGCGGCACGGAGGAGCCCAGCACGGACGAAGAAGAATTAAGTTCCAAATTGGCGATGCTGAAAGTCCGCGACGAAGCAAGAGAAAAGGGGAAATCGGGTGAGCCAGATGAAAAGGACAAAGGTACAAAGATTCTTGCCTTTAGTTCTGTCGAGTTGGTCTGTCGGGATGGTGGAAGGCGTTGCGCCGAGAGCGGCTGGCGGGTGCTGACGTACTTGTGTCTCTTTCCAGGGAGAAAGGTAGAAGCGTCGTCCGACAAAAATAGTGGGCCCGAGAAGAAGGTCGGTTTGGACGATTTTAATTTCATTAAAGTTCTCGGGAAGGGGAGCTTCGGAAAAGTGATGCTTGGCGAGAAGAAAGGCACGGACGAAGTGTACGCTGTGAAGGTGAGCTCCAAGCATTTTGTCTCTTCTAAGCACTCGCAGCAAGCGTATTCTGACACTGCCGTCTAAAGTAACATGTTTTATTTTTTTTTAATCGGTTTATCCCAATGAGCTTTTTTTATTCCAATGCAAATATTTACTTAGCGACTAAAATCTCTCTTTATTTTATGTACGGTATTTTAAGAATATTATGAAGCCTCAACTTAAATTATGAAAAGAATTTAATCGATCACAAAATATAATTCTGCAAAATTTTGACTCCCCCCCCCCCTTTTCTGATTTTAGGAAAATGAACAAAATTTCCAAAAGGGAATAAAAAGCCTTCTTGGCTAGAAACCAACCTAACATTTCAAGTATGACATATTTGGTACTAACCTATTCATTTTTTCTGTATAGGTGCTGAAAAAAGATGTGATTATTCAAGACGACGATGTCGATTGTACGATGACCGAGAAGAGGATTTTGGTGCTGGCCGCCAAACATCCGTTCCTCACTGCCCTGCATTCGTGTTTTCAGACTAAGGTAAGAGAGAGGGAGATCCATTCCTCTTATATTTTCCTTCTTTTCTTAATGTTAATTGAGTCCGCAAAAGATGTCAGAGACGTCTTTCCTGGAGGGCTGTTAGTGGGTCACTTTAATCTCTCGCTGTCGCATTAAAAGAATCTGTTGTCTCCATGGGTGTGTAGGCACTTAACTCAGGTTAACGATAACTTGCGTGGAAGTCATCCAAATGGCATTAAACTTTCAGGGAATCTTCGACACGAGTAGTTGTTTACTTGTGGCCAGCGTGCATCGAAGCTAACTTAATATCCAATGGCTAAAACGTTTTTTATTGCTGCAGGATCGGCTATTCTTTGTAATGGAGTATGTAAACGGTGGAGACCTGATGTTTCAAATTCAACGAGCACGTAAATTCGATGAACCGCGAGCTCGGTTTTATGCAGCAGAAGTTACCTTGGCTCTTCAATTTCTTCACAGGCATGGTGTTGTGTACAGGTAAGGAATCGTGTCAACCAAACACCCTGCCCTCGAATATTAAATAGGAAGCTTTTTGTTCGAAAATTAAGGAGTTGCTTTTGTTTGTGAGAGCCACGGAAAAATTTGGGAGTTCCTGTTAAACGTTTGAATATTTTTTTTTTCATTTGTCCGATCGTAGGTTGATATTAGCTTGGCCTTTTGAATGATAGCTATCCAAGATTAGGTGTACAAAGCAAAGAAACGTTAAAGTAGGTCTAAAAATTTAACTTATTTTCGTCACATTTTTTTTCCGACTCGTAAAATTTCCTCGTGGTGAAGCACTAGAAGCTTGGGAAGAAGGGTTTGGTGATTGACTAACGTCGTTTTATTCCCGTTTACAGAGACTTGAAACTAGATAACATTCTACTAGACAGTGAGGGTCATTGCAAGTTGGCCGACTTCGGTATGTGCAAGGAGGGAATCAAAGATGGTGAGACCACAACAACATTCTGCGGAACTCCGGACTACATCGCTCCGGAGGTAATTAGAAGTAACCTTCCAAGGGACAAGCCGTCCCAGAAATGAAACTATGAAGTTTAATATCAATGCTGTTCAGTTTACGGGAAACGATGCACTGAAGAGAGGTTGGACTATGCTTCCATTGTGTTCCACCTATTCATCCGAGCAGAGAGATACACGAGGTTTATAACCGAACCTAGGTCAACTTAACCCAACGCTCCCCTAACCCGATGATACCGCTTGGTGATAGTCACTGCCGCCGAGAATTATGCGACATAAGGCTCAGCGAGCGTAGCTCTAGCGGAGCGAGCTCGTGACCCAACCAACGCTGTTGTATGTCGTTCATCATTATGATGAATTGAAAGATTAAACCAAGGTGGATCACAAGAGATAGAAAATGAACAATCAAACTCACAGTGCGCAGAATCTAGCAATGAATTAATTTTGAGACTATCTTAATAATCATGTATTTTATCTCGCTCATAAATATGTGAAAATTCAGTCGAGTCTCGTTAGTACTTAATCCATTAGACCAAGGACAAACTACGCACTATCGGGAATGACGTACTCTCGTGAATTACGTATTATCAAGAATCCTTGTACGTATTGTTTCTTGTGGGACATCACTGGGAATGGAGGGACATTATTATCACGTAGTACCGATGATTACGTATCGAGATTCGTATTATCGAGACTGGACTGTATTGCTGATTACCTATCCTTTTGGGTATCCGACCCTCGTCGCAAACACTCAGTGTGTGCTCCTGTTTTCAGATATTACAAGAAATGGAGTACGGTCCCAGCGTGGATTGGTGGGCCTTGGGTGTACTCATGTATGAAATGATGGCTGGTCAACCTCCTTTTGAAGCAGATAACGAAGACGACCTTTTCGAGTCAATTCTTCACGATGATGTTCTCTACCCCGTCTGGCTTACCAAAGAAGCTGTATCAATACTGAAAGGGGTAAGATAAACCTTTTGGACTATTTTAGGAATCAGCCCAATAAATCCTAGTTTTGGAAAAGAATCTCGGAGCCTGAAACCTCATACTTATAACCTTTTCAACTTTGTGGTTTTGCGAATTCTAATACCACAAGAAGTCTAACCAAATAATATCATCCCTATGAGCTGTCTGCATTTCACTGTTATTATTCATTAAATAACGAAATGATGAATCATCCCCATTGATTTTTTTTTAAATCTGAAAAGGGACGTCAACCCTCTCTAACGCAATTATCTGTCAGATCTAGAACTGCTGTTGCAAAAATTTTAAGCAAAATAGCTTGGCTCTTCCTTTTGAAATAGAAACTTTGACGACACTCCGGGTGTTAGTGGGTTTTTGTCAAAGAGGAATAACTTACTCGGTCTTCGTGGAAGTTTAGGTTTGTGCTAGCAGATTCAACGGTTTGCCTTGAGCAGCATTTTTAAAATAATTATTTATTTTTTTTTATCTTGTCTTTTCATTGCCCGAAGAAACGGTGCTCCGAAGAGTGGAAAGACCTATGACCGTTTGTAACAGCTGTAAACATGAACATTTTTGGCGAATGACATAAAAATGCTAGAAAACAAATGAGTTAACCAAAGCAGAAAGAAATGAAAATTGAGAACAATTTTTTGGGAAGATATAAGAAAACTTTTTCTCTTGTGTGCTTGCTGTAGCGTCCGATATGTCGACCAAAATTTTGCTCGTCTTGAAAACGGGGGGAAATCAGGGAATCTGATAGATCGGGAAAAGTCAGGAAATCAGGAAATTCGTTATTTTACCTGGAAAATGTCACTTGTGTTGTATATTTTTCCGTCTTTCCGAAAACTCAGTGCGCCGCAATTTCCTCGGACGAAGCACGTGATGTGCGCGCGTGTGTTCGTCTCGCGTAAGACGTCTTTGTGGAGGCTGCGCCGACTCGGCGCCGCAGCAGCGTAGCTTGTTGGTGCTGGGGGCAGTTTTGTTACTCCTGTTAATCTAACTTCGGTAACCCAAGGATGCGGGAGCGTGAAGGGTCATGTCAGTAAAAAAAAAAATAAAAGTGGTCTCTAGGTTCTCTTCATGATAAGGTGCGTCTGGAGCGCTAATAGATAAGAGGGGTCACCGATCTATCTTTGGAAGGAAATGGTCAGGGAGAGTTTTTGAATTGCACGTAGTCGTATGGCGGAACGAAAATTTGGGTAAATTTGTAGTTTTTTTTCGCTTTTTGAGAGGGGCCAATCCAACTCTCCTCTTTTAAAAACTAGATTTACGTAGGCCTTGTTTGAGTAAGATGATGTAAATAACAATTTTAAGATAAAAAATGGCTGACAACAAAGAAATCTGGTTCTTCAATTTTGTTCAGATTCTACCTAATTAGCGTGTTTGGATGGTTTGGGAGCTACCAAACCAATACGAAATCACTGTGATTTGACTTACAAAGTTAAAGAGAAAAATATAGACCTTCTTTAACACTCAAAAATTTATGTGATAATCAACTTTTTTTTACGCGTCCCGCGGATCGGGCCGACCGCCCTTGGGCATCCTTAATGACCATCCAGAAAAAACGTCTAATCCCTTAGGGATAAGTCGGGGAACATCAGGAAAAATTGAAATATAATCTTCTGTGGAGCGCAACAACCCTGGTCGGCAAATACCAGCAGCTTTGTGATTCGTTCGGTTTGCTTTCAGTTCATGACGAAGAACCCTGCTCGGCGTTTGGGCTGCGTGACGTCGCAAGGCGGTGAGGCGGCTATTCGGGTTCATCCGTTCTTCAGGGACATGGAGTGGGAGGCACTCGAGTGCCGACAAGTCAAGCCTCCGTTCAAACCGAAAATAGTAAGTATGAGAAAGTTACAGAGCGAAGTGCAAAGGTCTCATCATGATTGCCAACTGGTGTGAATTCCGACTGTGATTGTCATAGCACGTGGCAGATTGTTCTGATGGTTGTGCTCAAATCTATTTTGTCCCAGTTGACTGAGGTTGCTCCATTACAATGGTGAATTTGACCAATTTTTATAATTTATCGAGATAGCCTTCAGGAAGAGCTCAAAAAATGACGAAGTAAAGTCAAAAGCCGCAACTTCATGCGATCAGTCGATCGTCCGGAAATCGAGTTCGAAGTTGATTGTCACGTCATAGAATCCGTAAATTATGCCAAAGTCCACGGATTCTGTGACGTCCCAAGCAACTTTGAGCTCGATTTCCGGGCGATCGGATCATTAAATCAGGATTCAGCATAGACTTTTCTTCGTCATACTTTGAGGTCTTTCCTGATTGCATTCTTGATAAAAATTGGTCTAGCGCCCCATTATTTTCAGAATGACGGTTAAGCAATATTGCCTCTTCATCTTCCACCGGAACACAAATTTTATCACTTCCAGAACACTTTTCCGGAAAATTTTGTGCGAAACCTGTTTCGCTCTCGCCCTTAAAATATAAAACTTGTAACATTTTTCGGGCACAAATCGGTTGACGGGGCGTGGTTGTGTTTGCTTTTCAGAAAAACAAGAAGGACGCGTTGAACTTCGACGCCGAGTTCACGAAGGAAGAGCCCACTTTGACTCCAATCAACGCCGACGTGGTGCGGTCCATCAACCAAGAAGAATTCAAAGGTTTCTCGTTCGTCAACCCCGATTTCAACCCGCAACGCTTCTAAGAAGACACGGTGAGCGGGGAACGGGGGGAGCGAGGCAGGTGCCTCCAAGTCGCGTCGCGGCCATCAAGATCAATCATCGCCTAAAGAAAAAAGAAAAAGAAAAGAAAAAAGAGGGTAGGGTAGAATAACCTCCTTGCGTACTGTTACTTCCTAAAGATTGCTTACTTTCTCTTGTGTAATTTCATGTTTTAGGATGATGAATGTTTTCCAGTTTCTAGTTACTAGAGCAGGGCGAGCGCAGTCTCAGGCGGGCCATCGGTCATGGCCACGTCGATCACTTAAAAAAACACGAAGAAAATGAGTTCTCCTTTTTGTCTACGCTAACTTCTCATCACTCACTGTTGAAATGCTTTAAGATAAACTTGACATTAGTACTCGATAAGATTGATTTTGATTATGTGTGCTCCGAGAGGTGTTGCTAGTTTAGCTAGGTTAGCGTAGCGCAGCGCCGTGCTGCGCACCGCACACATTTGTAAGTACTATTGGTCAATATGTACGGTACGTTACGTTACCTTACCGGTTCGGTTCGGTCAAAGCTTCCATTCGTTTGAAACCTGTAAGAGGCCTACCGTGGAAACAAAGCTCTTTGAAGGGCGAATGCTTTCCACATAGTTTTAGCCTTAATTGTTTAAACAGATTGTGTATACATATACACGCACAAGTATACACGAATATAAATATATATGTTTATATAAATATATGTATTTATATAAATATGTATATTACTAACACGATTTAGATTTTTGTATAAATGTTTAAAGAAGTTAAAAGAATTGGTTGAGTCACTATTTGCAGTAGCCTCCCGTGGCTCTGTCCGTCTAGTCAAATGGCGCAGCTGATCTCATTTAAGCTCTCATTGCTGAGACCTTTTGTTTGATTTATCTAGTTCGATCGTTACGTCACGTCTTTTCACTTCACTTGACGCTTGAGTTTATTAGTTACCGGATAAGGAAAAGGGCCGGCTGAATCAGGATTGCCGCCGTTTTGGCGCCAATGAAACGTTCTTTTATTTTGATCGATGCCTTCCTTGCCTTTCATTTCACCTCAGAGAATCACTTTATCGTCTACCTTTTCATTTTGCATTCTGCTGGACAGACGTACCGTAACTTAAGTAGTGGTCGAGATAGTCAACTGTCCGGTTTTGGAGCTGAGTTGTGGTTGACGGGCTCTAAGGCTTTATTGAAACGGTCGTCCGCTGATTGGAATTTCGAATCGAGGATTGGCTTAGAGCGTCTTGTTGAACTCTCGACTTGCCCGCGCAAATCACTCTCACCGAGTCGATGGTGTTCATCAGTCGTATTGCGTGTCGGTTGTGCTAAGTGAACCTCCGAGTGCCTTTGTATTCAAGTCGCACAAGGCGATGTGAAAGCGGCGTGTGATCGTTTAAATAAAACCTTTGTGCTGATAGACGAGACTGTGTGCCAAGGCCGTGTAAATCTAGGTTGGGTTTTTCCAACGGAGGCCGTTGTACACAATCTCAGCGTTTTTGTTTTCCCCCGAGGTATATTTTGTGTCGCCACCTTCTTTTATCCATCGCTTGTTGCGTTTCGATTTGTACATCCCAATTCTTCTTCTACTCGTACAAAATACTTGCAGAACATGGCCTGATTAATCTTTCCGACTTGTTCCAAGTCAGTAGTTTTGTGTCAAATAGGTAACTTATCAATTATGCTTCTAGAGACAAGCAAAGTAAGAGCGTGTACGGTCTTAATTGAAATAGGAACATTTGGTTGAGTTGTTTTGCTTTTTTTTCGGAGGTGTGTTGATGGTGCTAAGCGCACACCGTTGTAATACCGTTGAGGCGTCCGAACCAACCAGGAGATTGCTTCGCCTGCGTCGATCGCTTTTGCGTCGTCGTCGTTGCGTCGCTGGAGGGAACAGGAGGGCAGCGCGGTGGCCGAGACTGCCCGATTGCCAGGATAAAAATATTTATGAAAGCTACCAGACACATCTGATCAATGACGATGCCGATCCGGTCCAGTCGCCATGTTACTACTATAAGGAACGCTTGTCCCTGATAATAGTAAACTCTTACTTTTCCAAATAGATTGGCAACTAAAGAATCCGTGAGATATTTTTGAAGCTGCCTAGATCATACCGTTCATTAAGCCCTCCTGGTCGGCCGAAGGAGTGACGTCGGTGCGATGCCATCTTTTGGCGTAGGATTGGTTACGAAGCAAACTCTTTTAGTATATGCACAAATGAAATGTCAAGTAGGTTACTGCTTTTAGGTACAGTACGTTGATGTGTGTACAGTCTGGTCATATTGGTACTCTTGCGACCACTCAGTCTGTACCCGTATGAAGTCGCCATGATAAAAGGCAATGTTTTATAAATATATTTTATCACGCTGTACAATATTGGGTGTTGATTGTTGTTGTACATAGTCTTTTACATTTCTCTTTTGTTGTATTATGTTTGGAATGAACCTCAAGGGTTGGTATGCTGAGTCTTGTTGAGGATCTTTAGTACTCCCTGCTAAGCTACTGTTAATGTTTTCATTTACGAATGTACGTACAGTACATGTACATACGTGCCTGCGTATGTATGTATTTCGTCCACAGCCACGTCATGAACCCCGTAGATACCTCGGCTTGACTCGACTCGGCACGTCCATGCATTTCTAATAATTGGTGCGAAGCGGGTCACATTTGTTAGTCTTGTCCATGCCGTTCCTTCGAGTGGCTGGACGGTTTACTCTTATTATTCTAATTTAAGGATCTTTTTAGGTAGATTTAGTCAATTTAGTGAAAAGAATTATTGCAAGGTCTACGAGGAACAGATATTTATCTGTGGTCCGATCAGGCGTACTCTACTGTACTCTGCCATCTGACGGGGGTCACGTGAATTGAGGCCCACGTGAGCTACGTCAGGTGGTCTTGGTCCGACCAATGCGCGCATTTCGAATCGCAGCGCATTAAATGTTCCTTAGGACGGTTTTATTCAAAATGAACCAAAGACATGAGTTACCTCAGAGCATGAATGCGAACACTATTCCAATGACGAACAAACTTTCTTACATTCGGTGTGCATTAATTCAAGCGTTGCAGCAGCCACGCGGCAACTGCATTATGGGATTATGGAGAATTATTTTTTTTTGTATCACACTTTGTGTGCTCCTCTGCCCCAGCCCTATCCACTCCTTCTTTGTTTTGTTTTTTTTATTTTTCCTCTCTCAATTTTGTGCCCTGGTGCAAAATTATATTTCTCGACTAGATACCTTTAGCGGCAGGATAGCCTCTTGCCTCGGCCAGAGTAGCCTTGCAAAAAATGAAGCATCTCTTGCTGGGCGTCCGTGTACAGTCTTGATCAAAAGTTACCGACCCCTCATTAATCAGAACCCACTTGTAGGGAGTAGGGACTTTTTTTCACCACTGCAGTACCGCAAATAGAATTTCGCCTCAGCGCACACGCATCATGATCCAAGCAGTGATCAATTAAATTTTTAGCAGTTCTCTCGAAACATGGCTTAATTTTGTTGTTTTCATTTCATTGCACTCGCGCCACTGTTCTGGACGAGTGATGTCAAAGTGCTGTATAGAAAATCCCTCCCAGGAAAAATTCTGTAGTTTCTTTTTTTAGCGAGACGCGTTTGACAATTTGGCTTACACCTTGCTGCTTACTTAGCTCGTTCCTCGAGAGGGAAAAATGAATGGTAGTAATCTGTATCTCGTCGGTCATGGCATTATTTTGAGGCTTACGTAAAGGTCTCATTTAATATCGCTTTACCTTTTGTGTGTTCATCAAAGGAGCGGTCTTTGGTTTTCTTTATTTTAGGATTTTTTTTCTTAGTATTTGTGAGCCTATTTATATTGACTTGGTTTAGTTGTATCACCCGTGTTTAAGTGGTTCTTTTATCATTTATCTCTGTCGCATCAAGTCATTAAGTCACAAAACAAAGTATTTGAACTCAGTTCTTTTCATGGTGGTGTCTGTACTCTCGCAGGCCATCTTGACATGCTCAGGTCAACTTGTGTAACTGGCTCCCCCGGCCCCACGCTCTGCATATTGTTTTTATTTTTATTTTTTTTGGCTTTTCTTTTGGCTGGAATAAATTTTAAACCAAGACATCTTGTTTCTTTATCAGTATATCGATGAGAAATCGCCAAACAGTTTTGGATGCAGAGCTTTCGCCCTTGTTGAACTTTTGTTAAGTTGGGAGATTTGTAAAGAGCGTAGTTACGCCGCATTTATTTGAACTTTTGTTGTTGTCTATTTCTGGTTGTTTGAGAGCATTGCATGCTTTTATTTTATGTATCGTCGTGTAGTATTAATTTTATAGTTGTCGAATAATTGTTATTCCTTGTTATAAGTTTATCCCACCGCCGAGCGGATTTCATAAATTACATCTGTGAGTCTTACAAAGTTTACAGCACAAAAGTAGGTCAAGTCTTAAGCAAAAATGTCGTTTGTCAGGGTGGAGTTCGAAAGACTGACCATTTGATTTAATTTTTATTTCTTCATAATTGTATTTTTTGGAAAAGTTTTGTTTTTTATCCTGTGATTCATTGTGTAAATAACTTAATATATTTGGTGAAACTTCTCAACCACCTTTCGACCTCTGCCGCTAGTCAAAAGTGTCTCAATTAGTGGTGCTTGTGCCAGTAAACTGTTGAGAAAAAAGCACTTCCATTGCACTTTTTGAAGATAACTTAGTGAAATAGTATTGTGCTAGCGCAATAAATTGTGTCTAAGTTTGTTGTTTTGTTTTCAGGCAAAGATTCTGTTGTTGTTTTTACTGCCCCTTTGAGCAACATTGATTGTTATAAATTAGTTTTTAACTTCAAGAAGTCAAGTTGACTGTTATTTTCATTTTTCCCCTATTGTTCAAGAAACAAATCTGTGTTAATGCCTAATTTACTTTTATCATGGTATACGTTAGAGTTGAATCGTGTCTCTAAGGCCGTATATCTTTGTTTTGTTGCGGCAGTAAAACGCTTGCAAGGAATTAAAAAAAGCAGTTTATCATTCGTAGAGCAGCACGGAACAGTGAGCTTCCGTGGTTGCAGTGCCATGAACGTCAAACGCGAATCTGATCGCTGTCAACCTTGTTATTGAGTTAAGGTTTCGTTGTATCAAGGCTCTTCGGCGGAATAAAATACGGCGATCTTTATCGGATCGCACACTTGTTCGAGGCGAAAAAGATGCTTGATGTGTCGCATTGTAGAGACTTGCAAGAAGTTTCCTCATGACTCAATGAAACTCCGACTTAAATTGGGCGCCTCAGAAGAGATGAAAAATCTTACGTATCTCATGACGTAAATCATGTTTGGAAGAAGTTGTCTTTAGTTTCTTCTGTTTCGTAACAAAGTTCTTTAGTGCCAAGTCAAAGAACCGAAATCTCGAAAGGAAGTTCGCGCAAATCATTACTTACCTAGGTCTCGGAATATTTCGAGAATTTCTGCTCTCTGGCAGATTCTGGCGAGAGAATGTTGAAACTTACATTTAATGGAGTACTAGTGCTGATTATTTATTTCGTTATTTATTTTATTTATGAAGAGTATATTTCTATTCCTCTGTGCTGTGCACAGGAAAGTTATCACAGTATTATTTCTATTTATTTGTTTTGGTCTTGTGGTCGTAGTGAATGTGCCATTAACAAAGGGTGTCCTTTCCAGTGACGAGGAAGGAAATGAGGACGAATTGAGTTAAGTTGGCTAACCCAATTTTAATTTTGATAAATGTTGTCACATAAATTGATTGTTATTGTGTGTGATTATCGACGTTCACACACGGATGTGCTTTTCTCTAAAATTGTGCCTGTACCAGGACAAAATTATTAGTAAGGCAGGCGCTGTTGTTTGCCCTCTTATCACAATATGTACAGTACACAAAGTGCGGGCGTAAAAGTGCATGAGCTGACTCAAATACTGTACCAGTACTGTACTAGATGTCTACAACCTGCATCCAGGAAAGTCTCCTGCTGCATTTTAAGCTTTTGTTGTATGTGAGGTAAAATGTAACGAGTGCTCTAAAATGCTAATCTTAAATGTGTATTTATTTAAAACAGTTTATGTTTGTTCAAATTTATTTGGATTGAAAGCATGTTTTCCTGCTAATGGCGTTCATTCATTCTATAACATTCATTACCTGCCTCCCTCCACATTTGCCTCTACACAGAAAACGAAAGCTTTTGCGTTTCCAAATACTTCCAGGCTATTTTTTACTACTTGCTCCGACACAATTTCTTATCGGCAGCATCGACACAATTTATTAATTGCAGGCAAGCACGAGAGGAATTTTCCCTCCAAGTTAGCTCTTTTTTGCGTTTTTCTAAGCCAGCTTCTCTTTGTCTTCTAGATGAGCCCTTCAGGCAATGAATTGGTATTGTCGGAAATGCGGAAGAGTGAAAATTGAAAAAGTTATGTCAGATTTTTTTGTATTTTTTATTGAAACTGCGGAAAAAGATGCTGACAATTAAGTGATGCTGAAGCCTTCCTAAACATCAAGTAAGATAGAAAAAAATAAAATCGAAGTGACTATTCACATGCTGCCCCACTGAAAATATGCGGAGCATTTAAATCCACGTCAAACGTCCGTTTGAAATGTGTTGGGTAGGTTGGTTTCCGCAGTCCCTGGTTTCCGTGCGTTCAAGTCTCCCTCGTAAGGTCAAGTCAGTCATCTTGCTAATATCTCGAATAATACGGTACTGGATTTATTCTTCTCACAATCAGCGTCGTTGGAAATGGACATTTTTGCGGTGAACGAGAAGTTATTTATTATGATTAACTCCAGAGGTCTCGAGACTAAAACGACACGTCTTTCAAATTCAATATTCCCCGGGAAAAATCATATTTTGTAGCAGTAATGGGCAACATACTGTACATTCAAGCAATGTGGGTTGCCTATGTACTACTCAATCTCGTTGACGTCAGGAAGAAGCTATTTTGACTGCCGGAGCAGTCCTCTCATTTTGTATTCTTACTTTAACAGAAGAAAATGGGGGAAGGGTAAATTAGCGTGGAAATATCCCGTCACCCTCCTTACTTGTTAGTCAAGCGCAAGCGTGTTCTCCCAAGGAGTCTTTTGGCTTTTGGTTCTCCTTGGCTGTAGGTAGAGACCCTTAACTGGTTAAGGGTCTCTAGTTGTAGGTAAAGCCCTTAATTTACCAAATTAAGGGCTTTAGTTGTAGGGTGTTGTCTATTCCCATTAGGGATAAGGTGTTATTTAAGAAGGTGAAATCAAGTCGGAAGACAAACAGACAGACAGCGAGGACCTGGAGGCGGGATAAATTTGAATTTTCGTTTGAGCTGATGGGCAAGAATTCATATGAGAAACTCATTAAAACCCTAAATGATAGGTTTGAAATCGATTACATAGGTTTCAAGCGTTCGAAAAAGCCACATTGTGACCACAAATCCTCTGGAAATAAAATAATCAAACAGTTTTCGAAAACGAGGTGTGAGCAGCCGACACAGACCAATATGGCGGCCCTGTGTTCACCACCTCGCGTTTTTAAATAGCTTGTTTAAATGAGTTTCGTATTTTTCGAGAGA
>Ga0058701_10001290_pt1 | contig 17616 bp, 17 predicted proteins | sample AgamicOrMae_FD_97039 | JGI IMG/M metagenome (GOLD analysis project Ga0058701, IMG submission 97039) | Agave microbial communities from Guanajuato, Mexico - Or.Ma.e | ecosystem: Host-associated > Plants > Phyllosphere > Phylloplane/Leaf | place: Guanajuato, Mexico | collected 2012-06-04
AGGTCCACCTTAAGATAGTCGGGAGAGAGTATATTCTTTCTACTTCGAATACTTTGCAATCGTATGAGCGGCCACAACCGAGTTATTCTCATCATAGGCGTAGTTTGCACCTTGAATTTCTATTGCTAGTCCGCAGATGAGCAGGCAAATAAGCGATGAGGCATCTGTCGATCAAATGATCTATCTACCAGGGCCCCCCCACCCACACCAATCCTAGCCGCGTGAGTTCTCGTGAATTCCCCTTCAACAAAAAAAAGAGGTCGAAGGCTTATGCATAAAGGTTAATTTTAAGCTTCTATAGTCTTTTATGTATCTTCACAGAGCGGAGCGGGGCACAGGGTACCCAATCTTTCGGAACATGACCTCAACCTGCGCGGTTGTATGTCGTTAATTGTCTTCGTGAAATGGAAGGTTGAACCACGTGAGAAGAAGTTACAAATTCTACCCACATGGTTGAACAGAGGTGGAACATAAGACGGAAAAGGCAACCGTTAAAACTGATTGTTCAGACGAGACCGAAAATCAAATCGCCTTATGCATCAACAATTCCCAATAATCGACTTTCGTATGCATCACTCAAACTGCATATTAGATCTTAGAGGGGTCCTCTTAAGGTATTGAGGGGAACTCATTCCTTTGTTTTTATATAATCTTATGAAATCTTGCGATGAGAATACTGTATCGGAGGATCAGTGGGAGGGGCCAGGTTGACGAGGACTGAGTATGATTCCCATCTGACATGCCGGGCAAAATCTGTCAGGTTGGCAACATGTCATAACGGACGGCGGTATGGCAACCCTGCGTGCGGCGGGGCATTATCGCCAACCTCGCCGTCTGCTCCTTCGGTCGCCGCGTCGCGCCGTAAAAGAAACAAAGAGTGCCTTGATCCTTCCGCGCCGCAATCCTTATATCAGATATGACCCCTCCCCCAGGCGCAATTATATCTGATATGCTCTCACCCATTTCCTCGGAGGAAAGGTGTTACTCATCTAATCGCGGCATCAACCTAAGCGGGGCAATCTTAACTCAGCACCACAGGTTGCATTTCACACATCTTAAAAACTTCAAGATAACTTACCAGAAAATGACCGGGGATTTCACCAAAAGCAGTGTGCATAGACATTTTTTTCGTTTTTCCCTCTTCTTTTTCTTCTTCTTGCATTAACCTAAAACAAAGATAGGCCGAGTAAGAGTTAGTAGAATCTTCAACAATTTGTGTTATGATATTGGAGATGGAAAGATCAGCACACAAACGGTGATACATCTTACGAAGCGTGCTTTTTCAGAAGCATTAATTCACTGAACATTTTAAAGTGGTTCCAGCGATGCATACTAAGGGTTGGAAAATTCAAAAACTTCTGGCAAGCCCTCACTTCCTTTGTCCGATATGAAATTTTTTGATTAACGGCAAGGTGAATTGGAGTAATGAATTTTCTTTGAAATGCTGATTTGAATCAATTTTCGCCAAAATACAAATATTTTGGAAGTGTTTTAGAGTATATTCAAGGTAGACTTGTCGGAAAACTTTTGAAAATCTTTCGTGAGACTGACGCCGCTTTTTTTCTCGTCAGCAACTTGTGCTGCCTCAAAATTAAGCGGCATCAGGCTTAACGATAGCCGAGCGGAACGTAGGCCGAGCGGCAACGAAGCGAGGCGCTAAGCATCTCACTTACTCGACCCAACCCAACCTCTTGTCATCGAATTATCTTGCACCTATCAGCCTATGACCTGACATGATATGTCATGAAATACGACCTCTTATCGGTGTCCTACAAAGTCCTGGGTCTTCTGACAAAAAAAAATGCTCTTAAAATCTCTTAACTTTGCAAACCACAAGCCTCCAAGTAACAATTTTTATTTTATTTTTTTGGGAGTGGTGTTCCCTATCTAAGTTTTTACAGGAATCATTTTTAGAAATGTCCAAATAATTTCTACAGCGTTACTTTTTGTGTTGCAGACACCGCAAATATGGGGATCGCGACATGTCAGCAGTCGACAATAAATATGTTCCTACATTTATTAGCAATTTTTAGTTTATTTAGCATATCAGGTAAGTACGTTTCATTGGTAAGAGCGATGATTGAGCATGGATGAATTTACTAATTTATGAATTTGTTACAGATATAGTATCAGCGCAGAATTACTTTCCAAGATCAGGTGAGTCTCACAATGACGAAGAAAACTATTTTCGCTCGCTGGACATTCACAATAGGTGGCTTTTTGCAGAGTACCGTAACTTATTTCTTAAAAAATCGCCCCCTCCCCTTTTTTGGTCGTCGCATATTTCGGGTTGAAGGTGAAACGGGAATCATACAGGTCTACTTTGATAAGTTTTCAAGAAAGACAAATCAATTTAAGAATATCTCAGAGAACCCTTGATTGTGTGTTTTTCAGAATATTCGATGCTGCATCCGTCATCATGCGATTCCAGTTCGTGTTATCCCGCGACGGGGAACCTTTTAATTGGAAGAGAGAAGAATCTCGTGGCGAGTTCTACATGCGGTCTTTATAGAAGGGTCAGTAGTCAGTATACAAAACATAGAAAACAGGACTATTGGGTGGCGCCAGCGTTGTCAGATTCCGCGACTCCGTCAAATTTAAACGCGTCTAACTTTTTAACCGTTAAAGATATCAATGTTCAATCCTATTTTTGGAATGCTCGGCTCGAGAGCGATCCAAAACATACCCGACTGGCTAGGTTATCTCTAATGGTTATCGAGTTAATCGCGATTAAAATTGACGAAATCGCGGAATCTGGCAACGCTGGGTGGCGCAAATAAATGGTCGTTTGTGTCGATATTAACACGGACACCTATCTTTGAGGATATTCATAGCGCATCATCAAGCGTAAGTTGCAGAACGCGTATAAAAGGTTACGCTACTGATGTAGAAAAAAATCAGACCGTAATTGTTTTTCAATGAAGACAGGTATGAGACTGAATTCAAAAATCTAAGCCCAATTGATTTAGATGGAGGACAAAATCTACTAGTAGATATCAACACTCGTCTCACCACAGAGATCGAAAATGTTACTATAGAAACAGAAAGTACGCTACGCTAAGATAACGTCAAATGAAATATAACATTTAAATTAGATATTTCTCCGTAAATACATGAGGAAGTCACTAGAAAAAGGATTACTATCCTTTACCAAGCCTGCGCTTGTCGCAACACGGTCATTTTTCGGGTCTTGTATACGCATGTGTTCATTTCTCTGCGAAGAAAAAGAGGTGGCCAACAGAAAATCCAATAAGACCTCAGGGTGATCTGAAGATGAGTTTATCGTAAAATGATATCCAGACAATCAATAAGGATTCTTCGAAGGGTTTTAACTCAACCCTTAATTGTTGCAGGAGAGGTTCTGTATTATGTCTCACCTTTCTGAGAGGAAGAAATGTTTCTGGTGTGACTCGACGCCGAAGTTCAGGCACGACCCTCGAATCAGTCATACCATTGACAACGTTGTGTACCGTGTCCATCCTGGGTAAGTGTTTATGTTCCCCACATTCTCAACTGTAGATTTCAAATCTTGCACTAACTCCCGCGATCCACATTTCGTAATTAGGTTGAGGCGACAGCGGTGCAAGGTACAAGTCACCAAATGAAGTGGCCCAACCTAAATAACCCAACCCAGTTTGATTCTTTTAAGAGAATGATTTTGAGTGTAGCAAAAATGTTTCTGTTTCAGCACTCAGACCAAGTCCTGGTGGCAGGCTGAAAATGGCAAAGAAAACGTTACCATTCAACTTAACATGGAGGCTGAATTCCAGTTCACCCACATGATTATCACATTCAAAACATTCAGGCCGAAGGCAGCCATCGTGGAGCGATCTTACGATTTCGGTCTCACCTGGCAGGTGTGTTGCAGGAAGTCAACAAAAGTTTGTTTTTCAAGAGCAAACATCGATGTTCAAGCAGTAGACTACGAGAATAGCAAAGGTTTAAGAATACTTTGAGATGCTAGAGTCGCCGTAAGGCTGACACGCGGTGCTCTCTCGTCATCGCAGTGTATCATCACTTTTGAATTGTAGTTGAATTAGGAAAGTTTCGTCTAAAATTGAGAAAAGGCTTCTTCAAAGTCATACAACTTGAGCTCTGTCGGTGACATAAATTTCACTTGTGGGAATATTTAGTTACGTTAAGATGTTGTTTCAGATTTACCGATATTTTGCGGACAACTGCAAAGAGACATTTCCTCACGTGTCTGCTGAACCTCCTCGCAATTTGACTGACATAGTGTGCGAGAGTCGTTACTCCCAACTCGCGCCATCGCAAGACGGTGAGGTAAGTTTCCAACGCTGTTGTAACGACCTTTCGGTAATGACCAAGCCGACTTGAACGCTTGTGAAGAAAGTGCTGCCTTAGCCACACATAGAACTAAAAACCCTGCGGACACTTTAAAACTTTTGAAACACTTCCTAGGCATGAATCGGTTGAACTCTACTTTGATATACCAGATTCCTAGTGACCGGAAGGAATCCAGTCGTGTTGACTTAGGTCGATGTTTGTTGCAGTTCATCTTCCGAGTGTTGCCCCAACACTTCGAGATCAATGACCCCTATTCGGAGGAGGTCCAGAATCTCCTGAAGATGACGAACCTCCGAATCAACTTCACCAAGCTCCACACCCTCGGCGACGATTTCCTCGATCAGCGGGAGGAGATCCAGGAGAAGTACTACTACGCCATCACTGACATGATTGTCCGAGGTTCCTGTTCGTGCTATGGGCACGCTTCGCAATGCTTACCGGCGGAAGGAGAGCAGGACATCCCTGACATGATCCACGGCCAGTGCAACTGCGCACACAACACTCAGGGAAACAACTGCGAGAAGTGCATGGACTTCTACAATGATCTTCCTTGGAAGCCAGCCATCGGAAAGGCGACTAACGCATGCAAACGGTGCAACTGCCACGAGCACGCGGTTGTCTGCCACTTTGACGAGGCGGTTTACGAGGAGTCCGGTCGGGTCAGTGGAGGAGTGTGCGAGGGTTGTATGCACAACACGACTGGAAGGAATTGCGAGCTGTGCCGAGATTTCTTCTACCAGGAACCAGGAAGAGACCTCTCGGATCCCGACATTTGCAGACGTGAGTAAAATATTACTGCCCAGAGGGAATACCGTGAAATCGGTAGCTAAACATTCTCCAGAGATGGAGCTTTCGGCCAAAAAGCTTTGGAAATAAAATTTTCTTAGACATTATCTTGCTTCTTTCCAGTTTCGCCGGACAGAATAAAGTCCTCTTGTACCATCAGTCAATTATGTATTGCGCGCTCCAATTTTTTAAAACATCCGTAACTTTGGAACGAAGCGAGATACGACAAAAAGCTAAAATCTAATTCATAGATCTCTTAAAGATCGAACGATTTTATTTGGTGCGTTTCTTGCGTATATCTGTCCGTTTCAAAGTTCCGGAGGTGCAAAAAAATTGGAGCGCGCAATACTTTATTGACTGATGGTACACTCTAAATTTTTAAGGTTGCGTTTTCAACCTACGACGTTAGGCCGAGCGATAGCGGAGCGAGGCACAAGTCACGTAACCAAACCTAACTTAACCAAGGGTTACCTAATTAAACGGTTGCGAAGCCTGATACCGCTTACTTCTCGGCGGCCCTAAATCGGCCGCCGAGAAATAAGCGGCATCAGGCATCGAGACAGCCGAGGGGAGCGATAGCGAGGCGAGGCACAAGTGACTTTAACTAATCTTGGTAAACGGTTATGATAGGTTAAGTTAGGTTAGATGCCTCTTGCCTCGCTCCGCTGTTGCACCGCTCGATTTGACGACGGAAGGTTGAACCATAAAGTTAAAATTGCTACCTTAAAAAATTAGAGTGTAGGAGCTTTCACGGATCCGTCGAATATTAGAACGGAAGGTTGAAGGTTGAATCCAAGAACTGCTAGTACGTTTTACGGAGTACCCACGTTTTATTTTGTTAATCTTTATTCAGCTTGTGACTGCGATCCCCGCGGGTCATTGGACGAAGGTATCTGCGATTCCCGTACAGATGAGGCCAATGGCTTGGTAGCTGGACGGTGTCACTGTAAAGAGAACGTCGACGGACGTCGGTGCGACTACTGCAAGAACGGCTACTGGAATTTCAGCGAGAGCAACCCGCAAGGATGCGAAGGTACTGTAGCACTTGGAGAGATGCGTGAATGTCTTGAAGGACAGCACTATGATGAACTGTGTTTGCTTTCAGCTTGTACGTGCAACATCTTGGGTACTGTGAATAACCAGGGTTGTGACGTCTACACTGGAATCTGTACCTGCAAGCGGGCAGTTGAGGGACGAGACTGCGACCAGTGTATGGTCGAGCACTGGGGCTTGTCTGAGGACCAAGACGGCTGCAAACCATGCGGGTGCAACTTGGGTGGTTCTTTGGATAACAACTGCGATATTGTGACGGGGCAGTGCAGGTGAGTAAATAACGCCGTGCAAACATAGAGGAGTGTTTCACCGAAAAAAAATGTAAAAAAATGCAATTTGAGAAATCTAATTAAGATGGTAGAACTCGGCATGTTGAAAGAGATTCCCGGATGTGGTTGGCCGTTATTGGTCAGCTGTGCGCCTGGGAAAGGACACACCGAGTGCTGCTAACCTGGCCTCCGCTTTCAGTGCAGTCAGGGATTTAGAATCATTCCCTCGGGATAGAGTCAGGAACAGAAAAAATTATATCTTTTTCCAGATGTCTCCCACACGCAGCAGGCAGGACTTGCGAGCTGCCAGAACAAGGATTCTTCGTCGGACTTCCTGACTATTTGCTCTACGAAGCCGAATACGCTCGTATCAGTGACGTAAGTGCGTGATGTAACACCACAAACTTTGACTTACAAAATTTTCACTAAACTGTGTTTCTTCAGGATGCCAAAGTTGTGACTCGTGAACCACCAGAGCCTGAGTACGGCGTCAAGACCTGGACAGGTCCAGGCTTCGTCAGAGTGTACTCCAACTCGGAGATTGATTTCGAAGTAGATCGGATATATCGCAGCATGGACTACGATATCCATATCAGATATGAACCGCAAGTGAGTATTGATTCAATACAGCAAAACATTACTGAAATGAAAACAGGCCAACTGAAGTTTAAATACTTTTTCAGGCGCAGTTCCCGTATGGCTGGGAGGATGTTCGCGTAATCATCGACAGAGATGGTCCAGTAGATGAAAACGGACCTTGTGCCAACGCCGTGTTCGAAGATGATCTCAAGAATGTGTCTCTGCCAGGAAGTAAGTTTCTTTCTCCATGGCGTAAACAACACCAATGTTGATTTGTTTTGAACATCACTACCGTATGAGAGGCTTATTGCTTTCTGGTCATTTGACTTGTTAGAACCTAAAACAAATTCTTTTAAAAAGCGTTCTCGCTACATTGCTACATATTTATTAATGTTCAAAAATAATGACTTTCGAACTTTATACCTGTGATATTTTAAGGAATATGGTCCAGTTTCCAATACGGGTTTTGAGATCTGTTAAGTCGCGCTCTGTCTTACGGCACCCATGAGACATTTAGATTTTTGGATTTGTGCTAAGACTTTTCAAATGCAGGAGATTACAAAATTATTATTTAATCCTAATTTCACGAAGATTTGGGAGCAAAGTGAGAAAAAATCGGGCGTGAAATGATAAACTTATTTTTTTTAATTTCCTTTTCATAGATGCTTACAGCGTTCCGGTTCAGCCAAAAGTGTGCTTGGAAACCGGCAAGAAGTACAACATCAAGGTCATTTTCAAGCACTACAACAGATATGACGACAAACCGACAGCATCCATTCTTATTGATTCCGTGAGTATAAAGTAACTGACTTCAATAAAGTATCTCTTTTCAACGAAGTAAACGATTATGATAACTTACGACTTAGCTTCCACGAAATATTTCATCCGTGGTGTCATCAACTAAACTGAAAAGAACGTAAACCGCAGCTGCGCAAATGCACACTTCCTGGCTTCCAATGGAAATCGCTCTTCTCTCAAATTCGTTTCTTTTGGCGCGGTCCCAGATTGTTTTGGTGCCGAGAATCAACAGCCTTCCGATCATTCCCGAAGAGCCTTCGGAACTCTGGGATCCACGGGAATTCGATGCCAACCGCTGCGCCGATATCATTTACACGACCGACAAGGAAAATCTTCCTGAGGTCTGCAAGAAATATTACTACAGCATCGGTTTCTGGACCTTCGGTGGAGCCCACGGTTTGTAACATCCATCTTTTCAATTAATGGCACATCTGACAATATCCTGAAATATTTATCGATAGAAATAGGAAAGGCATTGTTCTGAACAAGTCGGGAATAACATTTTGTTCTCCTCTTCATCACTTGTCGATTCTCTTGTCGAATTATGATTCTCACTAAATTTTAATTTCTACCAGCTTGCGACTGTGACCAGACTGGATCGACGAGTCTCATCTGTAACACATTAGCCGGCCAGTGCAGCTGTAAGAAGAACGTCGGTGGAAGACGGTGCGATACTTGTGTTCCAGGAACCTACGGATTCGGACCACAGGGATGCAGAGGTATGATATTCAATGGGTGTAAGACTCTGTTACGAGATCTTCATCTCTCGCTCTTGCGCAGCTTGTGATTGTAATGCCATCGGGTCCTACGACAATACCTGCGAGCGGGAGTCGGGCCAGTGCAAGTGCAAGCCCAACACTTACGGACGTATGTGTGACGAGTGCCAGCCCGGCTTCTGGAACTTCCCCAACTGCATCCGCTGCGAGTGCAACGGCCACGCGGACATCTGCGATTCCAAGACGGGAAGATGCATCGACTGTCGAGATAACACTACTGGAGAACGATGTGACGAGTGAGTAAAAGGAGCGATGTCTCTCAACTTGGGAGCGTTGGAAGCCAGGCACTTTACAATGCAGAATGGGGTTACGATGTCTTCGTAATTCAGACGTCATTTCAAGACCGATTTCAACACGAAAATATTCCTTTATTTTTTTCTCTGAAAATGCTTGAATATCAAAGTGACTTTGATATTTCTGGGAAGACTTTGCTGTAGACCATCAAAATTACAAAGTGACAATTCACACGCTGCCCCATTTTAATCCATTAAGCTGGTTTCCGTGCGCTCAAGTCTTTCTTGTATTGACATAGGCGTGCGAATAGAACTGAACTTAAAGTGGTAGTCCGTTCTAAATCTCCATGATCCTCTTTACTCGGTTTTCTATTCTCGGCTCCAAATCAGCAATATTGAAGAGGTAACATTTGATTAGGTGCAAGATGGGTTACTACGGCGATCCGCGCCTTGGCGTGGACATTCCTTGCCGTTCGTGTCCTTGCCCCGGGTCCCAAGAGTCCGGCCACTCGTTCGCCAACACGTGTGTGCTGGACCCGGAGTCCAACAACGTCGTGTGCGACTGCGCCCCGGAGTACGCTGGCCGTCACTGCGACGTCTGCGCCGACAACTACTACGGCAACCCTGAGGTCCCCGGGGGCTCGTGCCAAGCTTGCGAGTGCAACAATAACATCGACATAACCGCGCCCGGCAACTGCGATGCCAACACCGGAGAGTGCAAGAAGTGTTTGTTCAACACCGAAGGATTCCACTGCGAGATCTGCAGAGATGGTTTCTACGGCAATGCTACAGGCCAGCTCTGTAATGGTAAGCTTAAAAGTGGTAGCGAAGTCAGGCACACGACACAGTATCCACTTTAAGTGAAAAAAAAAACTTGGTTCACATGTCGATTGTTACTCTTAGAGCATGGTGATTGGGAGATGAAAAGGTTGAATGGGTAGAATACAGGCAGTAGGAATTTGAGACCTTTAAAAGTTACAAGAAAAGCCAGCTTAACCCATAATTTAAGCCCAAAGTATTCGGAGTAAAATTTAGCTTAAGAGAAATTGGAAGGATTTTTTCCCCGCTAAAATACGCATTTAAAACTTGGGAAAATGCATAAATTAATAAATTTAAGGTTTCCAGAGGGGTGATATTTTTTAAATTGTGACAATACTGAACTCTAAAGATCCTCTAAAATATTTTTTTTCTGTTTCCGAACGGCATCGCTGGGCGGTAGTGGATTAAACGAGTCATGATCAATATCCCCAACCCTGTTCAACGCGCTTGTTGGCAATTACCAGAGCAGATCAGTCGCTGATGAGGTTGGACCACCTGACCATACCACATCAAAATCTGATCAGCGCTAAATTTGACGAAATCGGTTCACGGTCAAACCCTTTATGCGAGTGATATTTTTGTTGGCTGAAATACTAAGATAGGTTGCTTCTTCCAGAGTGCGTGTGCGACTTCTTGGGAACCGACCAGAAGGCTGGGCCATGCAACAAGGAAACTGGCCAGTGCCCCTGTCTTCCGAACGTCGTGGGCCTCACGTGCGATTCCTGCGAAGTGAACCACTGGAAAATCGCGTCGGGAGAAGGATGCGAGGCCTGTGGCTGTGATCCTGTTGGATCCTATAAGGAGCAGTGCAACTTGGTGAGTATATCCGATTCTTCGGAGGGCGATTTCTAAACAGTTATCTACGCGTCTCATGCCTTTAGACGGACGTCTACGACTATTTCCCTACACTTTGCAAGCATAATCGAATTAGGGGGAAAAAAAGAAAAAAGACTGTTATAACGCGTTACTCCAACTCACATCAGCATATAACTTCGGGAGTTAAATTTCTAAGATTGCGTTCACTCGATATTTATCTACCATCTTCCTTGCGCCGGTGTAAGACATCGAGTATTTCTGTTTCAGTACGACGGTCAATGTGACTGTAAGCCCGGTTTCGGTGGACGGCGTTGCGACCAATGTCAAGCCAACTTCTGGGGAGATCCCAACGTGGAATGTCACGGTAAGTCTCTCTTTTAGGTCAGTTTTCTTTAGGTTTTAGGTGTATCCTTATGACACAATTCAATATTTTACATTTAAATACCAAATTTATTCCACATTTAAAAGTTTATATTGAGGTCATGCATGGGCACATCTCTCGGAATAAGGCTGCATTACTGCCCCAAAAGTTTTAAAAACCAAAAGTGTTTTGTAAAAGTACCTGATTTTTTTTATTTTCCAGTTTCCCCCTTAGGTACATACTTGTTCTTCCTCTGTTTTAATTGTCCTTTCAAACCGTCCTTAGCACCATTTACTAAAAGAATTCTTTTTTTTCGATTCGATGTTTTTTTTAATGAAGTGGTGTAACTACATATTTGCGTTCAGTAGGTTACAAGTAGCCAGGGGAAAAGAATGTCCTACACTGAATAAGTAAATTTAAATAATAATTTGTGTAAAATAATCTTAATATTTTCTATTTGGCAGAGTGCGAGTGTTACCCCGAAGGATCGGCGACGTCGCAGTGCCACCAAAACAACGGCAGCTGCGTGTGCCTGCAAGGCATGGGAGGCTACAAGTGCGACCAGTGCGCGCGCGGATACCTCGGCGCTGTGCCGCACTGCACTCCTTGCGGAGAATGCTTCAGCAACTGGGACCGAATCCTCAGCGACTTGTCACGTAAGCACACGACTTTACCCGTTCATAAATATCCATACAGTCCTTTCGATAATTATGTCCAGTAATCTGTAAAACACATGGATATCTTATACGGATATCCATTAAAACGCATGTATATACATGTGGATGTCCAACATAGTATGAGACTAGGGCTGGTACAAATAACACCATGACTCCTGTCATTTCTCACAAAGGAGGTGGGGGAGGGGATCGATATGAAGTTAAAGACAGCTCAGTGCGCGAAGCGTTCGAATGTAGAACTTAGGAAACCACGTCTCTAAATTTTTTCCAATGCTTATAAATAATGCTTTTTCAGAACGAACAGCTAACGTTGTGAAGGCAGCGTCTGAAATCAACGAGACAGGAATCACTGGACCGTACTCCCACCAGTACGAAATCATGGCTCAACACCTCGAAGATGTCCAGAAGATTTTGAACGATACCTCCTCCAGCGAGAAACAGATCGAGGCTCTGCAAAACGCCATCGACGCCGTTCGGTGAGTAGTGGTAACGAAAATATTCCAGGTTTTGTCAGGAAACATAAGGAAATCAGGGCGAGGACTTATTACACTGTAAGGGTTGTTTCTAGAAAACCGAGATGTGATCTAAACATGAACATGTTCCAGGAATGACGTATCGACCACGGGAACTCAGCTTGCTGATGCGGAGGCCACCAGCAACAAGATCCTTCAGAACGTTATACAGCTGAATCTCACGTTGAACGACTTGGAGAGGCGGCTGGACAAGCTGAGAACGGACTCTGAGAACCTCAACAAAAACGCTAGGCAACTCCAAGAGTCGGACATCGAAGGAGCTCTTGGCTTGACAAATGAATTTGCTGATAAGAGTGATGCGCTGTGGAGAGAAGCTTCACAAGCCGAAGCAAAAGCGGGGGCTGCGGAAAAACTGTGCAAGAGGACGGAGAAATCCATGGAGAATGCTGACGAGAGCAATAAGCAGACGCAAGACGAGAACGCGAGAGCCCTGGAGAATTTGGGAGAAAGGTTGAAGAAACTGGAAGAAGAGTTACCTAACATCAACGACCAGGTAGGGACCAGTGACTCCTGGAATGAGTTCAGAGGGTAGGTTAATTGGAGGATGAAAATAAAAGGTATTGCACTGATTCGTCGAAGAGAACTCAAGGTGAAAAACTTTAACATCTGCTTGTGCTTAGGTGGCGGTGAAACTCTGTCGCGTTCTTTCTGGGGCGTAGTGGATCTTAATGGTGTTCTCATTCCAGGTTTGCGACGGCCGAAATCTCCGGGACGAATACGTGAACTTCTGCAGTCCTGTCTGTGGAGGAGGTGGTTGCGGTCAGTGCGGAGGGTACTCCTGCGAAGGAGCCGTAAACAAAGCCAAGACAGCCGTGGAATACGCGCAAAAGCTGGATGAGGAGCTCAAACAGAAAGATGCCTCTGCAGAGCAACTTCTTCGAGAGGTATAGTTATCTTATAGTCGATGAAAAGAGTCTGCGAACAGCTTACAGCGCAGGAGCAGTCGTTACGTTGGCAGCGCTTGCTTCCTCACATGCGGAAGGCTGGAATTGATTGGTCAGCCATGCGCTGGGAGGGGGCACTCCGCGTGCTACCAACCTTGCGGCTACTCCAGCTCTAAAAGGTGTTTTGAAAATAAAACTCACAGCAATGCAATTCACAAACAGTATCATAGTTTGTTAAGGGAGTCCAATGGTGACTTCAGACGAATCTCGATGTTGAATCGCGTTATAAAAATATCACGTCTGTGCAAAGCTTTAAGAGTGAGGTTGTTGCAGGTAATTCAAGTGAGCGATGACACGAAAAAGGCTCACATGGATGCCGGAAACGCACTAAAGCAGGTTCAAACTGTATCAAACACATCGAAGCGGTTCTTAGAGGAAGCTGAATCGCTGGTTGACAAAATCAACGAATTCTTTAACAGCACCCCTGCTACACCTGAAGAAATCCAGACGAAAGCTTCTGATGTAAGTTCTACATTTTTCTTTTCTTTGGGATTCTTTCGATTTCATTTGTTTTTGCACTTTTGACACAAAATATGCTTTATTGATGTTAAGTTCTGCGAAATCGGCTTCTGAGAATACAAGGGGCTTCGTTCAAAAATACAACGTCAATTATTTCGTATTCGTTCTTAAGAGAACACCAAAATTAATGGGAATAGTCTCTTTTGTATTAAGGATAAACGTCAAAAATACTCGAGATATGTATCGTGTATCTCAGGTTTCTATCCTCGTTGGTTCACGAAGTTTCAAGTCATTTCTCGATTTTTTCTTCTAGACTTTAACAATCGTCATACCTATCGATCCTAATGAAATAGAAGAGTTGGCAATGAAGATCAATAACACGATCGGATCACTGACCGATATCGAGAATATTTTGGGCGAAACTAGAGAAGATCAAGAGTTAAGCAAACATCTCAAGGAAGAGGCTCTTGATGCAAAGTGAGTATACATTACTGAAATGGCCATTAGTTAGATACTTCTGACAATACAGGGCTGCCTCGCTAAAAGCGATGAATTATCAATTCCAGCCGGTACTTTAAAAGTCAGTACTTTTAAAGCAAGTAAAAATAGTGCGATCCTTTGTTTCATTCCATACGTTATTTGCATCCCCCTCCCAGATCCCTTGAATTTTCGACCACTTCTCTAATAGTATTTACTTCTGTTTGTTTTTTTTGTGTTTTTTGTTTTGTTTTTGTTTTTTAGTAAAAGGGGGGAAAACAGACATGAAATGGGTCTGTTTTCTGTGTTCGACGGTTCTGGGAAAACGAATGATGTAAATTCTTCCATTATAGGTCTAGGGCAGATGACATTCTGAAACGATCTGAAAGCATCGTCAACGCGTTGAACAACACAAAGAAGGCGCAGGACGAAGCCGCAGTTGCTATTGAAAAAGCTAACAAGGACACGGAGGCCGCCGGAAAGGACCTGGCCCAGGTAAGAAAGAATCTAAAGCAAAATCTCGAATCTCTACCGTATTATTTAGGTTTATGACTGGCGAATGTTTTCTTCCGCAGATCACGAGCGAGACAGAAGATGCATACAGCAAGACAAACAAGACAGTGACAGAAGTAGAGGCATTCCAGAACCGTTTGAATAAACTAAACTCCGCCCTGATCAAGAACCAGGGTGAAGTGAAGGACCTTTCGGACGCGGCTGACGGCGTTGCTGAAACGGGCGAGACGGTAAGGAAGAACGTCGCGGAGCTCAGGAAGGAGTACGACGCGGCCATCGCCAAGGTCGACCAGGACTACGACCAGACGGGCGACATCAAGCGCCAGGCAGACGAGCTGCTCCTCAAGGCGTCCGAACTCTCGTTCAACACCAAGACCAAACTGGAACAACTTAAAGGTACTAGACTATACTATAACGTGGTAGAGGTACTACACTCTAAGCAACGAGCACCGCATGTCCTGCACTATACTCTAGGCAATGAGCAGGGCATGACCAGCAAATCGTAGGCAACCGACGTGGCACAACCTACAATCTATGTCGAAAGTCTCAAAATTTCTGGAATGTTTTTGGCAGAGGAGGGACATTGGAAGTTAAGCATGTGGACAGGGTATGGGAAAAATGTGGAACATCAATCCTTGACTTTGACGCCATCTAGCGGCAGCAGTCCTTACTGCTGATCTGCTCTGTGTCGTGGTGCCGTCAGTTCAGGCTGCTGCCGCTAGATCGCGCCAAGATCAGGGTTTGGGATTTCTGAGTTTTCCTTTACTCTATCCGTGAGGACATTGGTGGCACGTTTGAGACTGCGTTTACCTAAATAACAAAAAAATGTTTGTTTGTTTTGACAGATATGGAGCAGTTATACCAGAGTCACGAGAATGAACTTAACAAACTGACATCCCAGATCAACGAGCTAACCAACCGAATGGGCGAATACCTGAACTATATCATCGAGAAATCCGGGTACTACCAAACGTGTACATCGTAATAGCAGAGTAGTTCCTCTTAACTACCCATTCCCGTTGTAAGACTGAAACTAACAAATGCATTTCATTTATGACGCTGCAACCAAATATTTCTCTCCAATATTACTTTTTGTACAAACAAGTGGATGACGTACCGAGTAGCAATCTCATTTATAATACCGAGGTGGGTTTGGACGATACCAACCTTCTAGGTAATCTGACCATAAGTGATTTTTTTAATCGATGCCGCTGTAAGGTCTTTCAGACTATCAGTCGTAGTTCGGATTCATTTTGCTCACCAATGGGTCACCAATGGGACTTCTATGGGACTATTGTAGGGCCTCCATGGGACTAAGATATGACCCATCGGAGCAACATGGGACGTTTATGGGATCTATGTAGGACCTTCATAAGGCATCTATGGGATCTGTGAAGGGACTAGTTTTGACGCCTCTCACGAATTACCTATGGAATACCAACAGGTCACCTTTAGACCATCAATAACAGGCGAAATCCTCAGCCACACTTCCGAAGTAAGACTTTTTTAAAATATGTTATCCAAATAAAGGATTAGATAGGTCGATCTTGGTAGATAATATAAGTTTTCCATGTTTAACTAGGATCTCTGTTCAGATTTTGGACAATTTTTGAAGTACTGGCATTGGAAGTCAATGATATGGTTTGTAAGTAGAACCCTTAAGAAGTGCCATTTCAAGTAAGTTACTTGTACATAAAAAGGCGTTAGATGAGAGACGAGTGTTTAATATTTTTGAAGTTGTTTCGATTCTACCGCTGGTTTTTCTGCATCATAATTAAGTTGCTAGTCAGTTTTGATACCAACGTATCAGCAATTACTGAAGATAATGTACATACACACTTTTGACATTAAAATTTTAGAAACAACCATTCGATATTATTATTTTTGTTGTTGTTTGAACAGTGTTGAATGGGAATCCACTCAAGTGAATAGGTCTTGCAAAAGCCCTGGTAATATATCTTATTTTTTCTGCTACTAAGAAGTGTAAAAAAAAGATGAAGGCTGCACAGTGCACAGCATACGGTCGGCATGGTAGCGGAACTTGCAGGTGTATAGGCATCCCGCAGTACAAGGCGTTATGTTGGCTGCCTACCTTCAAGCACGAGGCTGTTTCTATCAAATCCATTTCATTTCCGCTTGTTGATTGTCAAATGCGAACAATTAAGTTGCGCCTACAACATTGTTCGTGCAATGATAAAGACAAAATCTTTTAGTTGTGGCTTAGCTTTTAGATGACACACTCATAGCTTTATTACAGTAGAGTCTCAGTTATACGTCTCTCAGTTGTAAGTCCCTCTCGTTTGTACGTCCAATGGGTGTAGTCTCGTCCAAACTACTTTACATGGCGTTATACGGAAGATTATTTTCACTTGTACGTCCCTCTCAGTTCTACGTCAAAATTTTTGTGTCCCGACTTGGACGTTTAACCGAAATTCCACTGTATCTGGAATGAAAGTCCAGGAAGATACAGTAAATTGTCATCCGATACGATAATGTGTGTCGGGGCCCGCCCCCCTTTTTCCAAATAGTATTTTCATTTAAGTACGTATCGGTCCACAGTTTTAAGGAACTATACGTCTGTTACGCGACCTTTACGCTATTTCTACACGCGTTTTAGCGTAAGCTAGTTTTTAAGCTATTACAGTTATAGGGTGACCCGTACGCCGCCATTACGTCAACTTAACGCGTTGGGCTTACGCTGCCGCGCGAGTCTTAACCTCCTTGCTTCTACAAATTCACATGTAATAAAATGAAGATGTAAAATCACAACTTTAGGAATCAAACATTTTATCTTTCAGAAACTAATACGGTACATCAGATTATTCTTAAAATGTCGGTAGTTCACTCTCCAAACCAAATGTAATCGACAATCAAGTGCCAACACGCAATGAGTATTTTAAAAATTAGGATTATTTATAGCCTACAGCAATCTGCAGTTGGAATTTATTGTCGTTGAAGAATACCAACAAAAGGTCTGGCGAGGACGGTGTAGGGAAAACTTTCACTTTCAATCCTCCAACTGCAGCGGGAGATACGATATTCATGCAAAGCGCTCATAACTGGATGATTCGATAGCTGTGTAAAACCTGCGCTGTCATTTTAACTAAAAAAATAAATAAAAAAATTTAGAAGTGCATATACATTGGTTAAAACTTTCACACTACAGACAGGGATGTCATCGGTTTTTCACCCTACACGCAACAAACCGGAAGTGA
>Ga0058701_10001291_pt1 | contig 17608 bp, 16 predicted proteins | sample AgamicOrMae_FD_97039 | JGI IMG/M metagenome (GOLD analysis project Ga0058701, IMG submission 97039) | Agave microbial communities from Guanajuato, Mexico - Or.Ma.e | ecosystem: Host-associated > Plants > Phyllosphere > Phylloplane/Leaf | place: Guanajuato, Mexico | collected 2012-06-04
ATAATCAGTGAATTATTTCCAGTGAATATTCACTAATTGACAGTCACGGGTCACTGATTTGCCAGTGAATATCGGTTCACTGGCAAAATCAGTGAAATTTTCACTGATTCAGAATAAGAGTGTTGGTTGACCTGTTTTAACAATTTATGGGCGATAGGATTCTTTTTTTTAATCGTTTTACTACCCTTGCTTCAATCAATACTTTCTCTCGTTCAAAAAGGTGTGAAGAATGCAAAGAAGCGAAAGTTGGGGTAGGCAGCTCTCCTCGAGAGAAGATAATTTATTCCTGCCTTTTGTGAAAGGATAGGGAGGGGGTGTTGAAAGGGGTTTCCGTCACGTCACACCCGTACTCGCCGCAAAGTTTTTCTCTTCCAAAAGTATGTCAGGACTTATCGCTTAACCTCCTTTACATCTTTCCGCGTTCCTCGATCTTAATGGCTTCCTTCCTTGTCTTATCACTGTGGATTTCGTTCTTTCTTCTCCCTTTTTGGCAAATTGAATTGTATACACTCCCGCAAGCATTCCAGATTTGAAAATTTGTCAAGAATTACTACGCATATATTATTAGTCTTCTGACTAACCTCAGCCTATTCTGCTGATACGCACTCTAGTTCCTCGTCCGATGTACTGCGTTGTACATATTGTTCAGTCAAATCTTATTTTTTCTCTCCCGTTTTCCTATTTTCTTTTCGCCCCAGAACGAAGAAATAACTTAAGGTTATCATTTTTTGTTAACAAACCATGGGCCATCTTTTACAGCGAGGTAAAATATGGCCGCCGGGTAAGGTGAGGTTATGTTATTTGCGTCGGTTCGCGATCGCTATCCTCTCAGCTACTCAGCTGTTGCCTTAAGCCTGACTTAGGTGGCAACGCACTACCGCCAATAAGTAAGCAGCATCAGGCTTGGTAAAAATAAGCTAGGTTAAATAAGGTGCCATTTGAAAAGAACAAAAAAGGCGGGAAAGGGAGGTAACTCTGTTGGTGGCGCAATTAAGGAGCTGCACGTAGGTCATTCCAAGTTGACCGCTCTTAGCGTATCGACCACCTTACAACTTCGCAACCTTCGATGGCGTTTTATACGGCGCTCAGCGGATTTCATGACCAGGTTTTGCGGGCTTGCATAACAAGATGCAAATAAAATGCGAGCTGCTGAGCTGATTAACAAGTATGTTTTGGCCGAATGCGGCGACCAACTGGGTAACTTTGCGAGGGGAAAATAGTAAAATACAAATTGCCCTGAGCGACGCAATAGCGGGTCAAGATGATGTTATCATGCGGAGGTGCAAAGCATGAGTCGATCGTTTGGTTATGGCCTCCGTCATGTTTAGCTCCTTGAGTAGCCGTCGGCCTCTTACGAACCCAGTTTCAAGTAGATGTTCAAAGTCTGAAATAAGGCGAAATTCACCTTTATTGCCGTATGTTCACACTTGATCGTGTTTCTCTTATCTTTAACACGTAAATCTATTTTTTTTATTTTTTTTATGAAAGGCATTTTGGACATTGCATCGCAATTTTTACTTATAAAAACACCTTTTTTAGTTCAAAAATTCATTATGTGTTGGTGGATATGGTTAATTTTGCCGAGGTTTTGGATTAGTATGTGAACTTCATAAAAATATGCCGAACCTGCCAAAGTTTTAGATGACATTGTCGGAAGGTCGACTTTTTGGACACCATTTTCTTTTTTTTTGCGCCGAGGTGGCATTTTTTTTTTGTTTCACCTTCGTAAATGTCGCATGCTGGTAAAATTGGATTGATATGGTGTGACCCGTTATTTGTCGTACACCTGTAATTTGTGCGTTAAAGGTGCATGCCTGTGTAAGATGGTTGACACCCTCAGTTTCAGTAATCCCGTCGTTCTACAGTTCTCTTTTGCTTTAACCCCTTACTGTGCCATCATAAAAAATCCCCCCCTGCAACCACCTAGACACCGTTGTGTTGTGGTTGCCTACCGTCGCTCGGAATCAGGCTGCTTATTAGGTGATACCGTGCCAAGGTAGACAGACGCACCACATCCGTGTGTAGGTGGTTGCAGGGGTGAGGAGACTTTTGTTCTATGATAGCACATCTTCAGCTGTAATCGCATCTTTCCCTACTTACAAGTCTGCACAGAATAGAAATAAGAACTGGTTTCAAGACTGTATCTCCTTAGGTTGGTAACTGAAGATCGTCGATAGCTGTCCGCTTTTTCAGTGCGGAATCGACACTCTCTTCGTTTTTTTTGTCTTAAAAAGGAATTCCAGTAAGACGATATTCGCAATCGTATTTGATACGCACTTTAACCAGTTATTTATGCGTAAGCTGAACTTCTAGCAACAGTGGCTCAAGATTTCGTTTGGTGCTCTCAAAAAGGAATCGATATTCAAAGCGGATCCCATCGAATTACTTACAGTAATTGACATTCTATACGCATCTCTTAAAAAACAGCCAAAGAACAAGCAATTTTCTTTGTGCGAGTCTACTGCTTTAGCTCGGAACACAAACAAAATAACATTTTCTTTTCTCACACGAAATTTTGTTGACTGCCCCAGGGGCCGCGTCTCCCTTTTCCCTCAATAAGTCCTGAATTCTACGAGGGAGGGGGGCCAAAGCTGGCACACTCGTCGCCTTGTGGACTTTTTTTGTTCAAGTAACGATGCTCTAGCGATTAATATTGTTTTGTTGATGTCCGATGCATTGGGCAAAAGGACTCGCACTTAAAATTTGCAAGCTAGGCCGCACCGGTGTTAACACTCTGCAAAAGTGTCGCATCTTTCAGTTGAGCTGTAAAAAAAATATTGGTTCATTCGAAAATTGCGGCATATCCCGCCTATAAATCTCATGCACAAAGTCTCGGGAACTTCTCCGATCACTTGCAACATGAGAGGTGCGACAGTTCTGCAACTCTAAAGACTCATTTTCGAACAGTGACATAGGTTCATTTGACGTTGAAGCGATAACTCTCTCCCATGATAAAGCGTGGGAAAACGACCGAGTCTCAAACCCTAACTTTGGCACCATCTAGCGGCAGCAGCCCCAACTAACGGCCTGGCGGCTTAGAGAGGGTCGGTAGTTTGTCCTGCTGCCGCTAGATTGCGCCAAAGTGGGGGTTTGGGACTATTTTTCCACGCCCGATGATGAACGACTGCTTGTTGTAAAATTGATCGGAAGGGAATGAGTGTGTAGCTCTTTTGCTCGTTTTGCTGTATATGGTGGCATCTGCTACTAACTTTGTTCTGATTCACGCATGTACTCTGGTGTTATCGTCTTCACTGCAGCTGTTGTCCAATGAGGTAAGAAATGGACAGGATGAATTTCAGTAGGCACTTTCTTTGTTCAGAGCCGAAGTAGATATTGAGTGGGGGTAGGACTCGAGCTTTCGTCAATAACGATTCCGAAGAGCATTTCTTATTAGTCCAACTCTCGCTCGAAGGAATGTTCTCCTGGCCTATTGTATATAAACGTGGTTAAGGTTTTCATCTAATCCGACTTCCCAGCGTTTCATATGCCTTGTGAAACGCCGCCATTGGTGGCTGCTGAACCTCACACTAACATTGCATTTAAGTTTTTCTTTTCAACACTTCGGTGTCTATGGACTGCTTTTCGGGCTGTTGAGAGGGTCGGGAGTTATACTACTGGCTCGCTTCTTTCACGCTAGTCCTTCCCCCACCACCAATCACGGCCTCGTTTTCTCCGTAGACGCCTCGCACGCTATACTCTCTCCTTTGCTTGGTTAATTTACCTTCTCCTTTGCATTTTGCCGCCCAGGCTGGTTCCTGCCACCGAAGCATTTCCCCTGTATGTGTTTCTATTCCTCGATCTACGGATTATAGCGCCACCTTGCCGTAGAATCCGACTTGATGCGATTTTTTGTATCAGACGAGCTTTCGTGTTCCACCGCTAGGTAGCGCTGCGCTATGTGGCGCGGCAAATGTCCATAAAACAGACAACGCCCGCACTCACGCAAAAAAAAGAAGAACCATATTTATTGTTTGACGGATTCGACTGCGCCAAGAGAGTGGACGTCCTCCCAAAAACTTTGTTCTCGCCTTATGCTAGAAAAGTTTTTGTTTTTTGTTTTGGCAGCAATTGAACGACCAGAACCAGGACAAGGAGAAGGTTATGCAAGAGTACCTGGACAGGTTGCAGAACTCAGTTCTTAACACGAAGAACGTCAAGGCTTACGTGCAAGCCTTCTGGACGTAAGTGGAAATTAAAGCTTTGAGTTCAAGGGGTGGAGTTTTCTATATGTTTTGTTCCATCGTTCGTCGCCGGGCTGAGCGGAGCAAGGCCCAAGAGACTAGAGGCCTGGATGTACCATAGAGGAGGCATCAATGCATTTGATTGTCCCATAAGAAACAAAATGGCTGCGCAATGCCCCCTCTCTAGTATATCTAGACCTCTACAAGAGACGTTACCTAACTTCTCTTTTGTGGCTACTCCCTCGATCCTCATAGAGTTAAAAATATAAAAGATAATAAAAAACAAATAAAAAAAAGAAATCTGGGTGGAATGCAAGAGGTAGAAAAACTTAACCTCTTTGTTTTGTTTTTTGTTGTTTTTTTTGGTCTCTCTCAAAGTGTTTTTTGCTTTTTCAGAGGGAGAGGTGATGCTATAAAATTCATAAATTTCTTTAAAACTCAATGCGCAAAAAACTTTTTTTCCGTTTTTTTTGTGTGTGTTTTTGTTTTTGCCTTGGAATATTTTTTTCTGCCTTGTTTGGCTCTTCAAATGATGTTTTTACGGATCTTCGAATAGCTTTGCGGATTAACTGTTTACCGAGTCGTTAGTTTGCTCGTCATTGGCCGCATTTTAGTAGTGATAATGTTTTGATTGCAGGCGAAAGGACCTGAGTCTCAAGGACTGCAAAGTGGACACCATCCTGATTATGGGACTCCTCGGATCTTACGCCAACGCAGTTGAGAAGCTTCACAAGGACCTGGACAAGAACAAGTCGACTCTCCTCAAGATCGAGCGGGCAGGAGACGTACTCACGGACGCTGTAAGTACTTGTACTTCCATATTCGAAAAACGAATGGGAGTATTTCTTGTGTCCTCAACCATAAATAGTCCTTACCAGTCCCCGCCCGCGGAAATCTATGCATAGCATTTTTTTTAATAGAATCACAAACAAAATTTCTCGCAAAAAAAAATGTCCACGTATAAGAGATTTTGTGCATATATAACCGAATAAATGAACTCCACGCAAATAAAACTCCATGAACAAAACTCTGCAATAACAGCGAAAGCTCGTGGAGAGGTTTGGTTAATACTGGTACTGGAGCCAAAATAGTCAGACCAATACTTTCTTCACATTTTCCCTTGGAGCCATAACATCGAGGAGCATGGCAAAAATATGATAAAGGACCTCTAATTGGCCGCAAGGATTTTGGAACAAAGAAACGAAAAATTTAATGAGTACAAAACCGTTTTTTGTACTCGTAAAATAGCTTGCAGTAGCAGTCGTTATTTTCTGCGACTGCTCCAAAGCCTTTCTACACAAGAGAGAAAAATTGGTCCTTGAAAATTAGATTTGATCGGTAAATGGGGAAGTCCCATTCTCGAGGAAATGGCAGGAGCCGCGAAAAGGCTAAAAGTAACTGGCGCAGCAGAACGTTGTGTTCTAACCGGAGTGTGTGGTGCGTGTTGCACAGCCCGCCAAGGTTGCCCACAGCATCCTCCTGTTCTGCAAGGGTCAAGGCCTTCTGACCTCTGTCGCCATGCCGGGCGTCGACCGCCAGCGAACCCTCTCGGGCTCTTCCGGCGAAGGCGAGTCCGCAACAGGTCGCCGCCGACTCTCCCGGGGCATGAGCATGGAGGAGTACGACAAACCCAACATCCGGCGCCTGTCGCTCTCCATGCCCGACCCGCTCCCCCCACCAGTCCCGGCCACCCGTGCCAACTGAACAACCAATCACAAGGTATCGGATACGAAAACGCACCCTCCCAGGCATATAGACTCTGTAAAGCTATTTACGCCAAGGGCAGTGTAGTTTAGCGCAGGGCAAGGTCCCGAACATACCTAGTACGGCTTAACAGTTATCAAGATGGAAATTTCTCTTCTGTTGCACAGCCTGTAAGCCAGGTGCTGACTGTGGACCCACCTCACTCAACACGTGGGGGCAGGGCACCGATGCGCCTGGCTGACGTCTGCTAACCCCTGATGTTGGCATAAGTTTCGGAAACCTCTACAGCCAGAGATGGCTGCCAAAGCATGGCTCTAGCAACTTTGGCAGACAACCAGCACGCTTGTTTTTTCGGGAACGCACGAATCCAACTCTTTATCTTTCCATTTGAGGGGGTTCGTTCGCTCCAGATATGAATGTTCGACCCACATCAGGTTTAGAACCATGATGTGGATCGGCTCAGCAAAGCATATTTATTCGAATTTCGCGCGCTGGGCTCCTTAGAGGCCACTACGGTCAACTTACTGTATGTTCCCATCTCTCTCTGTTCACATGAAACTATTATCATAGAAAACGAGACGGAAGTCACGTGGGTATTGATTTTCGTTCACGAGTGGCGTGAGCTTCCCTACGTCAGGAGTTCTACATTAGCACCTAATCTCCGCCATCCCTCAAGGCTTAGCGTTCAAGTAAAATTTATTAACAATAACAACCTCGTCAGAGACAGACCTCTGCAGGTAGGTAAAGGTAGGAATCATTTTTTTTCCGAACGTCATGATCTTTCTGTATACGCCTTTATCAAAAGTCGCTCCAGAATTCCGATAGGTTCTGAGCGGTCAAATAATGCAATATGAATAACGCAATCTATCTTGTCATATTTAGGTTTAAATGTTTGCCTTCAAGCGACCTAACGGAGCTGCCACTTTGTGGATACCAGAGGCATTTCGAAATAATTTCTTTCGTCGAGTTTTTCGGACTATTTCTTCGAAACGTCAGCCACGAGGCCTAATCAGTCAGACTGTTTAGAGGACTGCTCAGATCGCCAACTCTCCGATTTGGATTGTTCCGCCGGAGAGCTGTGCCTGTAGCGCAGACTTTGAAACTTTGTTCCAAGTCTAAAGTATCGTTTCTAATGGAAAGCCCAACCTTAAATTCTGACAAGGCGAACGAGTGAAAGCGCTTGCGCTCGATATCTAGTGTTTAATGACGACGGCAGCTTTTGCGTGCGAAAGATTGTGTTTGTAGAAGAAATCCTTTACCCTTTCTGAATTGCTGCTATTCACGTGCCTATCTTGTAAATAGTGCGGCCAACTAGTCATCGATTTTCGCATCGATAAATCTCGATCTTGCTTCCTTAGCAGAACAAATGTCGGCTCTGTCTTAACATTTCTATTTACACCATTCCAAGAGAGCACTTTTCACCTTCGTACAAGAGTCGCAGGCCGGTGGTAAATCTTCTTTAGCTTCTGACTTCCCGCAAAAATAGAAAAAAAAGGTTTGAGTTAAAATGATCAAGAAATTTTAAGTTTGAACATTAAACCAAAGAGATTATGGGAACATGTTATTTTAACAGTCCCTTCATTTAGTCTTTCTTCGTGATAGTTCGCATAAAAAAATATGAGGCAAACGTTTTAAGCTTGTTTATCGAAAATTTGCATTGTTATTTTTAAAGTATTTTATACAATAATACGCCGTCGTTAAGATATTTCCATTTTACATTTATACGGAAAGGTTTGACATTTATAGAGTCAATGTATTCTTTTCCTTATAACCAAAGGCTAAGTAAAAAAAATAAATAAATGATCTTTTATAAACCTTTCTTAAGAACTGTCTTGCTTGAGACGTATTCTTTTGTGACGCTTTTCGTGCAGGGGATTTCAGGATTTAGATGGGTCGGAGATGAAATGCAAGGAAGCTGGCGTGGCTTTCAGTCATACAAGTCCCCAAAGCGAATGTAAGAGAGACGAAGGAAGGAGCATTTAGAGAACACTGTAGCCGAATGCATTTTATATGAAAGACAATGAGAGCCGTTTTGAAAGGGTTGCAACAGGGCAGTGTACTGTTGTACCTTGTTTTCGCCGGCTCTGTTGCGCTGCTGTTTCTGTCTGTATTCTATTGTTGTAATAGTTCGCCCATGAGTTGGTAAGTGGCACCAGATATGATGGAAAACAAGTAGTACAACTAGCATGTAGGCTGTTTGTGTCATGTAGATCTTAAGTCAGTATTTTTGTGATGTATTTATGAGTCGAAGAGTCGACGAGAAGTAACCACTTGTAAAGGAGACTGTGCAACTGGTTTGTGTTAAAGTTGATAGTATAGATCGGTTGTTGTTGGTCACTTTGAACAGGCAGATAACGTCAGATGGACAATGTCTGTGAGTTGATGAATTGGTAGCATTTACACTGAAAAGAATGAAGCCTGTTTTTGGAATGAGGTCTGAAAGTTTTTTTTTATTGTTTACAAGACAGACCTTCCCGCAGCTATACTTAAAGAAACCTCTCCTTTTCGTTTAATATGGCGTAAAGCAGTTTATAGACTACCCGAAAAAAGGTAAATTTTTATCTGTGGGTCTAGAAGTTCAACAGAGTAGCCGATGGTGAAGGTTTTGGAACTAGTGAATTTCTCTTGTAAACTAAAATAACACGCAATAGGACAAAGCCCATCCTTCCAACAGTTCGAAGGGTCTGATGGCCTGGGGTAGGGTCTTCCCGGCGGCGAGTTCCGAAATCTGGTATTACCCGGGCTGCCTTTGCCATTTCAGAACGCAAACTCGTCCACCCTGCGAAGTATCGCATAGGCAACCGCACGACACACGTGTCACGCGTGTTGCCTATGCTGAGCTTGTCAGGATTTCTGTTCTTTGTCTTTGTTCCTATGAAATCTTTCCTGTGAGGAAAGCTTGTAAAGTGATCCTAAAACACCTGTGGCACTTGATATTTGCGCAACGCATATTAATCGAAAACATTTTAATTTGATAAGTTTAATTGGGAAGATGAACTCCAGTGATGGAGACGAGTTGCGGAAGACCGTGTTAGTTGACGCGTCTGGAAAACTGGACAAAGTCGGATATTTTTAATAATAGTAAAAATGAGTTATTTTTTGTTGTTGTTTTTAACTTTTGTACTCAAAGTAGGACAAAAAGCTTGACTGACTAATCAGGAAATGAAACGTCAATATTATTTCATGAAACTCGCATTTCGAGCTAGTGAATTGTTAAGTGATTTCGGCGATATAACTGTTGTAAAAACACGAAATTCGCGCTGTAAACTCAAACCAGCATGTCCGTTCGACGTTTTCTTGTAGTGATAAGTGTGAAAATGGAAGCTGTGGAGTTGCTTATGCGCTGTAGATATCTACCATTGTTCAAAGCTCACAATATACATATGTGATGTTCACCTCTATGTAAAGTAGAATAGGTTTTGCTTCGACAAGTGTATTCATTTAGCGAAACTAATTAGTTTTGGGTACATAGTTAATATCTACAATGACAGCATCTTACCCCTTTACATCTGCAGTGCGTAGGTCTTTGCTAATAACTGTCCCTTATGGACCTTGACTAAATCTAATGGACCATAATGCGGTGTATTTTTAGTAGGATGCCCGGTACCTTAAATTTGTGCCAAACACTGACGAGTTTTTAAAGTGTGCACAAACCCTGCCCCGTTGCCGGACTGACCTTCAATATCTCTACAAATTACCGGAAGGTGTGGCGGGATGGGACAGGTGGATAGATCGGGTCGGGACAGCAAAGTGCGATCTGCGTGGCCTGCCATCTCGCGGCTTCACTCAGAAATCTCTACAGCCATCTAGCGGATATACTTACAACAACTAATGTAAGTGCTGCCCTTCAGCAGCTATTCTCACAATCAGCAACGCATGTGGCCTCTAACATCTATAGGTGTTATTATATGCAATTAGGTATTGCTGCGCGCCGACTGTTATAAAAGGTTCGTGAAAAAGCGAGCGTTGACAAGGCCCATATACAGAATGATTACTAAGACAACGGCAATGCAACGCAAAGTTTTGTCGACTTGACTGCAGGTGTCCCACTCTACCCTGTTTTCCGGTGTTAGTGGTTATTTTTGTAGTTGTCTTTTCGAGAATGATCTAAAAAGCACAAGGACTATGATGGGTCATGAGGGATTCATTGTGCGTAAATTTGTACAATGTTTTAGTTGTGAACATAATGAAACATTCTATTTGTACATCCATGGAGTATATAGACTGTACAGTGTATTTAATAAATCGAAACACTATGTGGAAGTTTGTTATTGCTCCGGACGATATCTCTTCACGACCAGTTTTCACGATTTGGAAAAATTTTAGCGGATTTGTCTCTCAAAGATCGAGCACTTGTAAGTCTCATAGTCAACTTCCAGGGTACCTTGTGAATGTACTATTTATCAAATAAACTTTGAGCTTGAAAATAATGTACAACATCTTTTGTGCAATAAAGAAACACACCTATGTAAAGAGTAACTTACCTGTGTATACTCACAATCTCTTTAAAAAAATTAAAAAAAAAAAACAAAAAAAAAACGGATCGTTTAATTTTTGCTCATCGCTTTTGTGAACACAAACGGCGTCAGGATACGGATTACGAACTTATGAATTCATCCGAATAGGATAGGCAGACTTTCTGGCACACCAATTTATCTCAAATGAAGTCACAACTAAATTGGCCACGACTAAGACTTACAACTCCTCAACCATAGAGCATTTTGATTGGTTGTGATCCCGAGCATTCTGATTGGATAAGTTGCAGACCAGTCACACGTGTGAAGCTGTCAACTAGCGACTCTATCATAGTCATATCCCTATCGATTAGTTCCAGCAGTTATGTGACGAACGCCATCTATAAGTAGTGAACGGGACAGTTTCTGTTGCTCACATCAGTGGTAAAATCAGTTATTACGACTTTGAAATCGTACGCGGAACGCACGCAAAAAGTCTTTACAATCCTTCCTCTTTGTTTTCTACTTAATGGTGAACTTCTTTCTTTATTTCAGCATACAGTTATAACTGTATGCTGAAATAAGTTTACTTTATTATATGTATGAAGTTTTGTTCTTAAGCTTGGTGCCGCTAATCTCGAGGCGACAGGCCGACTGCCGAGAAGTAAGCCGCATCATGCTTGGCGGTGTTAGATCAGGTAAAGTTAGGTTAGGTTAAATGCCTTGTGCCTTGCTCCGCTTGGCGACGAAAGGTATAACAGGTAGAGAATGCAGCTTTTCAAACTCGCTGCGATTGTGCGTTTGAGAGGCCACGGAGAGAGAAGGTAGGCAACCAAACATGCATGGGTGCAGTGAATTGCCTTGCCTCTGGCGCTCTTTTCTATTCATCGGCCCATTCGATTCGTAGGAATTATATCGTCTGCCTGGTTTTTATTCTGGAAACCTGGTCATGGCTTCAGCTGAACAGAAATAATGAACGTTGCGCTCACAAATAAATCGCAAGTTTTTTTCAAAAACTGTTTTTAAAGGATATATTCCTTTGGTCGTTGCTTCTTTTTCTCTCTCCTTGTAGGAAAATCAATTTTCTACCTTGTTCCAACTTTTATAGTGAATCTGCGCGAGATAATAGCAGAGCTAGACAGAAGGTGCTATTTAACCCAACCTAAAACTAGTTAACCTAACCAAACGGTCACCAGGCCTGATGCCGCTTACTTCTCTGTGTCAGGTTGTTTCCACTGAGAAATAAGAGGCATTAGGCTTGGCAACCCCAGCAGAATACTAGAGGCTTGGATATACTAGAAAGGAGGTATGTGCAGCCATTTTGTTTCTTATGGGACCATCAAATGCATTGAAGTTTACGGAGAAACTTTGGAAATGAGATGGTGGCCCAGCACCCTCAATACCGCCTCTCTAGTAGGTCCAGGCAGTACAAATCTAACTTATGCGGTGGTCACTCATAGTGTAATGGAAATTTAAACAGAGCAAAACATAGGGTATAAGTGACGTATTCAGGGACTTCATGAGTTAGTAATTGGCTATAATCGATGTTATCACCTTGTTGTTATTCATTCGTATAGATAGCGATACAGCATAATCTCCGAGAAAAAAATTGAATGTGAGTCAATTAATGAAGATAAGCGAGATGCAATCCGTAAACAATTGTTTTACATCTGATCCATTTGAATTTTCCGCGCCTCCGCGCCGATTTCCTGAAGGGTGGGGGCGGACACACCGCCTTTAAAGAGTGCATTCCTGTGGTGTCACCTTCGGGACCCCGGAAGTAGCGGGAAGAAAACAAACGGACCCAGCGGGGACACGCTGCTGATAAAAGAGGTCAAAACAAAGTTTTTGATGGGCTGGAATGTACCATCAACTGTTCTCCGCCGTCCTGCATTCTTGTGCTCAGGTGATGTAGTCGACGCAGTTTCGACGAATTCCTCTCTATTTGGTGAGACTCTAGACAGATCTCGCCGCGTGACTTGCTGACTGCAAGTCAAACATCGCTTGCCTAAATTAACTTCTGGCCACAAAGTTTCATTCGGACGCAGACGTTTAGGAGGCATACAGACAGACAGACATACATACACTTATCAAGAAGGGGAGCGCTTTTTAGACGTGTTCGTAGAACCAGAAAATGTTCTTAACTAAAATACGAGTTTTTTTGTGGTTAGTATTCTATAATACTTCCATTCGTTCTACGAACATGCAAGTTAGAACGTTGAATGAATATGGGTCTAAAAGGTAACGTTCATTGCGTCGGAGTGCAGACACATATGTAACTAGTTTTTCAAACGGCCGTAGCCTAAGTAGCTTTCACTCGAAAAAAATAGGGAAAAGAAGATTTAATATGATTCGTGACGTGTCTTTATTTTTTTCTTTTTAATTAAGACTTACTTTGTTATTTTTAACGGTACGACAAATGCGCTAGAAGGTAGAAAAGCGACAGGTAAAAATATCACATTAAATGAGTTGATACTTTTTTCTGCTCTATCTTGTTTTTGCGACATTTCGCGCCTGAATCGTTCAACGTAATCGTTCAAGTTCTCATAATGTTATCCAAAATATGTAGCGAATCGTAATGATCGATTCTGACGCTTGCTTGAAAGCTACATAGGCGATTGAAAATCTAATAAAACTGATAAATACGAACTAATTAGCATACATCTGAACGCCTAACGATATTCATTTTAAAATCTATGTTCATTTTACTTTTTTGACTATTGTCACAGCTGTTTGAAGTTGCCGGCTTATTGGCCATTACGAGTAAAGTTCGTGTGTACGGTACGGGTACAACACCAGGAAATGACTTTATTGCGTCAACAAAACGTTATTTTTAGCGTTAGCAAACCAAAATTGTTAAGGAGACAACTGCCATTATTACGACAATATGAATTGTTAGCGTCAATTACAGTAATACTGTCACTTCAATAACTCTGGTTTGCTGGGACTATAACAGGCGTTTTGTTGAGGCAACAATGTCGTTTTCTCCTTGGAGGTACGTTTACTCAGGTTAGCTTCTGGTTAGGTGCACCGTGTCTCTGTGTTTCGCCTCGTTCATACCGTACCGCTCCACCCGACGCCGAAAGGCGGAACAGAATACAGCCTTCGAAATTTACAGTGCTCTGATTGGATCCGCTCCTGTGAAAAAGTAAAGACTTCAAATAAGAAAGAGGAAAATAAAGCAAAACAGAAAAAAAGCTCAATAATGAAAAATACAGTATGCAACATGGAACACAACATTTACTAGCCTGTATACCAAGGCCTTTTGAGATCAAGCGAAATCAAAGAAATTTAAGAAAGGAACTTTTTGTCTCATGCATGAAAACAGCCCACGGTGGAAGTGTATAGTACAGCAAGCAGTGAGCGCTTTACGTATCAAAACATCGATTTTCTAAAAATTCCCTACTCTAAAATGTGAGTGATTTTTTTATTGTTTTTTTTTTTCGATGATACTAATCAACTTTGATTAGCGTTTTACATCACTGTATCGATATCAAACTAGTAGTTGCCAAGTACATTTTACGTGAGATCACCATCTTTAAAGTTTCTACTATGCAATTTTATTCCCGGCAAAATGTGACTCATCAAAAATCTATATCTTTTGAACAAAACGCTTCGTAAACTGATTTTATCGTTTCTTAAACCTAGTTTCTTCGCAAAGACGAACTATTCTTCAGTTAGGAAGCAATATGTCATTTTCAGCAATTTATCAGACCTTTTTTTCTTCGTCATCACCTCATTGCGTAACCCTTTTCAACATGATGCGCCTATGCGGGTCGAGCTGTCCTCGGTTCTGTCATTGCATGGATATCCGCACGGATATCCATGCACGGTTTTTCATGAATATCCAAAAAGATATCCACATGATAGCTCGGACAATTCGACAAGGATATTCGTGGTTCTACGGACAATGCTCTAAGGTATATTCGTGGGTGAGCACGGTTATCCATTGAATAGCACGGATAATGCGACAAATATATCGATGGTTCCACGGATATTCTTCCGGATATCCGTAAGGACGAAGTACGGGCCCGTCGACCCGGGATACAAAACCCCTACTCCTCTCCCATGCACTGAGTCTTATAACTCATAAATGGCTCTTTTACTATGGAGCAAAGTAGATTTTAGTAGCTGTTAGGACTGAACGAGATCATGGGAACGAAATTACAAGTAGGCCTAATTACAAGTAACGCGTATTAATTTTAAAAATATAATTAACGCAATATTTGATATATCTTGTTTGTTTTTAAGGCCTACCTTTCACATCACAACGCACGAGTAAACATTATTTTTGATAGTCAAGTGTTGTCAATCTTAAACCGATCAAAGGGAATACTCGAAAATGTGTAGTCTCAAGAAAAAATAAGGGCGGGGAAACTTTCTCATCTTTACTCTAGATGGAGCTATTTACAACCAATCAGAGGACCCATATGTCCCTGCTAGGTTGGGAACTTCTCAAACTACATGAGTATCGCAGCTTTGATGTTTGGAATTTCTATGTTTCATATCCTTATTTTCAATCGTTATTGCATTAACGACATACAACCGCTGAATTATAACGTCACAAGAAGTGCCTTGTGCCTCGCTTTCATATCTCTCCGCTTGGCAATCGGAAGGATAATTTACGTTCAGCTCAGCTCGGCTAAGCCACAAAAGGTGGATCACAAAGTATGAGAAACTTAACCTTTCAAAATGACGGCGGTTTTGGGAAATGGCCCCTCCCCCAGGCCGGGGCTTAAGCCACGCCCCTGCGATTACTAATGAAAGCGTCGATACGTATTTCTCACATTTCATCCGAAAAACTGGATCAGGAAAGAGGAGTTACTCCGGAGCGGCAACAAATTGCCTGTTCCTGTGTAATCATAGAGCGTTTACCATGTCTTCCGTCAATGCGAGCATTCCAGACATTCCTCAGGAGTAGGAGCTACTTATCCCCCTGACATACTACTTCCGCAGTGGTCTCATAAATCTGGAACGAAATCAAAATGCAAATGCCTGTAGAATGCCCGCGGCGCGGCGGCGCCGAAGACGCTGTAACCAGAACTGCCAGAAATCACGATTTGGATTATTTTAACCGCTATCAAATCAGGAACTCCTAGCATATGTTTAAGATCGCTATTGAGATGAGCAACATAGTAGGGTAGATTACATGGTTATAAGGCCTACTGCGCTTAAAAATGATTGGGTGACGAAATCTGACAACACTGGCTGACTCAACCCGGTTTCGGTTTGATGCATGTATCCGTGTTCGAAATAAGGGTAAGTCAAAACGGTTAATCTTTTCGTGTTAAGAACACACCGTACCGGTATTGAAGGTTGTATTTTGTACCTCTTGTGTTTGATCTTTTCGTCACCAATCGCAGCGGAGCGAAGGCAAGCACACAGCCTGAAATGAGCCGCTTGAAATGGCGAAAACAAAAGATTTTGCTTAACCCATAAAGGCCCAAAGTTTTTGGAGTGAAATTTAGCTTAAGAGAAATTGGAAGGATTTTTCCGTTAAAATATGAAATTTCAAGCTTTGAAAATGCCTAACTTATTAAATTTCAGGTTTTCAAAGGGGTGATACTTTTTAAATTGTGACAATACTGAACTGAAAAGATCCTTTTAAAATTATTTTTTATGTTGCCGAACGGCATCGCTGGGCGGTACTGTAGTGGGTTAAATTGAAAGTAGTCTATAGAGCTCGTAGGCTTTTCTTTTTTCTTTCATTTTGTTTTTCAAACGTGCCGCTTACTGATTGATTAATATTTATTTGTCCATTTTTTTACCTGAATTAGGTTGTGGCATCGCCATTTTTAGGGGAGGACTGATTCATTAGAGTTAAATCGTTCCTCTCACTCCCTCTTCATTGTCTCCATGCAGTGCTATCGTACCTCTCTTCAGAAACATTGCCTTTATCTTTGATTTTATCTTAAGCTTTATCCTTGTAAAACGCTCAAGAAGGGAAGCACAAAATAACAAACATAAACACACTCGGCATATCGCTCAATTCTCATTAGTAAAGCCAATTACAACACAAGTTAATAACCAAGATGTGAAAGATCCCACTTCAAGTCAGTCTAATTGTTAATAGGCCTATAGAGACGACACTTTTACACCAGTTTGCGTCTGAAAAGGTTTAAGGACGGTTGGTTATACTAATCTAGGTTATTTTATATTTAAGGCGAGGCTAATTCAACATATCCTCGTGTATATAATGGTATCATAAGCCTACACAGTAGGTTTTGAACGAATGACACGTGACGCTATATTGTTTTCCGGGACATGTTGACGTTTAACGTACGTCCGCTCGCTGTGTGTGTGGGGGGGAGCTACTCCTGTCAAAGAAATACGTAGAAATAGATGAAAACATCATCTGAAAGAAATAAAATTAACCGTATTATTTGTGTATAACCGTTCCTGAGTTTTCTAAACATCGTTATTGTGGAGTGATTTCGTTGTCAATAAAGCAAATCAAGTTAAACTATGAATTGTTTGCTGACACGTGCAATGTAAACATCCATTTGCCGTCAGGATTTTTTCTCTCTCTCTTTTTTTTTGTGTGCCAAGTATGCGTTGAAAATTCCCGTGTTTCCAGGAAATTTGGGGGCTAACGTGAGCAAAACATGATTAGGCATCGCGCAACGACTGGAAAAGTTTGTAAACAATCTTTTTAATAATCTGGTGGGCGGGGCTTGGTCCTTCGAATCACCGCGAAAATTAGCGACCATCGCCACGTGGTGCAACTGCGTCAAGAATCACCTGCCTCGGTTGTTGTTGTGTTGGCCATGGTTAAATGAATGGGCATAATTGACCTGGTCTTGCTCTCCCCCCCTCCTTCTCTTTCTCTCTAAGCGTCGCCACTTTAAGGCTTGGCTTGGCCTGCCTGGCCGGTCAACATTGTTATATTGGTATTCATGCCGGAGATACTCAAGACGCTGCCGGAAGCACAGAGCATTCGTCAAAGGGAGAGCTTTTATCAATAACCTTATCCACAGTGACGCTATCATTACCTATCCTGGTCAACGAATCCATAATTGGTATCCATGATAATTCTATGGATTCCTTAAAACCGGAAACATACATTTTCCGAAAAATGAAAAAAAAATGTTATCATTTTTTTCCCGTGATACTTTTGTTGAATGGCATCTTGTAACAGGTTCAATGCTTCTTGTGGGTTCATCACACAAGACTTTTATATTTTATTTATTTATTCAATTTCGAAATTTATTGCGGGCTTTTGTTTGGAAGAATGATTTTGTTGTGAATTTAGGACAGCCTTTTGGGGTG
>Ga0058701_10001292_pt1 | contig 17588 bp, 12 predicted proteins | sample AgamicOrMae_FD_97039 | JGI IMG/M metagenome (GOLD analysis project Ga0058701, IMG submission 97039) | Agave microbial communities from Guanajuato, Mexico - Or.Ma.e | ecosystem: Host-associated > Plants > Phyllosphere > Phylloplane/Leaf | place: Guanajuato, Mexico | collected 2012-06-04
AAAAAAAAGGTTGCAGATGAGAGATAAAAGGTGAAAGATGAGAGGGTGACATTTTTTTTGAAGGAATCCTTTAGGTCGTCCTGTTTTAAATGATTATCTTAATCTTTCTTAAATGCTGCAAGCGCGGATTCTCAATTCTTTTCATTATGAAAAAAAGAAAAAAATGCATATTTTTGGTTAAGGCCTACGGCACTAAAGCCCACTCTCTCTCGTCAGCAAAGATTCATCTCCCACATTAAAAACGAAAGCCCTCTTTTAAGTTCTCCCTGTTTATGGTTTAAAAAATAAATCGGGAGTAGCAAGTCGTATTTACGTACTTTTTCTAAACAGCCAAATGTGTTTAGACACATTAATGGAAAGCTCTCGCCGAGACATTTTGAATGATATAGCTAAATATGCATTACATGGAAAATAAACAAAATATTTAATATCGCGGTTTTATTTTTACACACAAAACGGGTAAAAACTAATTAAAACATGTTTATTGTTTTTACAGTGTATTCCTGTGACGGTGATTTTGTTTGTATCGAGTAATACAAAGTCCAACCCGAGGATAACCGAGATTAGCCGACCAGTCACCTAACCTAAGTTAACCAATACAGTAAAGAAATACGTTATAATAACACATGTGAAAATAAACACTTGCTTCGTTCTCTGCGGGGAGGAATGCCACTCGGAAGACGGCGAAGGTAGGTTAGGCTTTGGTATGCCACGTGCCCTGTACTTCGCTTTGTTCTCGCTCCGCTCTATATTGAGTTTCGGCTACTGGAAGTAGAGCAAACTAGACTTAGCCTTTAAAATTGAGAGTGTATAATACTCTCCGTGACCTTTAATCTGGGTAAACGTCTCTCAGAAAAAGCTTCGTCGTTAGTTCTCTTACTTTATCGCCAATGTCATAGGCAAATGGCGCACTGAGGACACGATAAACACTGTCTTCCCACGAAAGGTCCTGGGTTCGAACCTGCGGCGGAGGTCTGTGGGTGGAGGCCTCCGAGCGGGTGACCGGCCGGGCGACCCCGGCGACGGCAGGCGACCCTAGAGGGTGGTCTGGGTCCGGCTAGGATTTCCATCGGCCGCCCAATCAGCATTGGTGAACGGACGGTGTGTGGTCCAAGTCACTACGGAAACAATATAATCAGTCCAATTTGAAACAGTTGAAAAGCCCTGCAACCTCCCGTCGAGGCCTTTGTCAAGGGACCACCGCGTCGAGGGTGAGGAGGGGAGCAGCATTCATGCGGTGGGGTGGACTTTTAGTCATGTTTCTTTAGGGTAAGAATTGTCATTTGAGATTCATCGACTGCGTTGCCCAGATTCTTTTCCCTCTTTGTTGTCGTTGGGAGCTTTGGAAGGGATGTTCTGTTCAGTGTGAGTCTTGCTAACTATTAGCAGAACATATTTTTTTTTTCGTAATGTGGATTTCAATGGAAAAATAATGACTTTCTTATTTTCAAAACAGTTTTGAACGAGAACTTTTCTTGGAAGGGGGGGACGACGACACCGTAGCCGTGACACAACAAATCTTGAGTGTTCTTCCGCGAAGTTTTCTTATTCCTATCCAGCGTTGGTTTTTGCACCAATAGTGGTTGGACATCTTAAAATACTCGTATGGTTATCTAACCACATAGTCAATCAATTGTCCTTTCTTGAAACATAAATAATCTAACATGAATGAAATGAACCCATGTGTGACCAGCCTACAAGTTCATGTAACATAAGTAAACAAAACACTCATATAATATGACTTGACTTAAATTCCCTTAAGTTATCTTGAAAATGATAAAATAAAAACGTTCGCTAACCTAACGTTTTATTTAGGCCGAATCAACTTACCGTAAGTAAACCAAGCAAAAAATTTTGTTAAAGTGTTCTCAAACGTAAGTTTACGCCACAAAAATTTATTTATTATGACAGCGTTTGTAAATGAGCCAAAACAGTGGTAAGCAGGGTGAACTCATTCACGCGGGCGTGTATCCGCAAGAACTTTGCACTTTGTTTATTACGATCAAATTTTCTACCTCTTCTACAGTTATTACCTTTGATTATTGTTAGCAACAGATTGATAGCAAAAGAGGACGCAGGGCACCAAACTTGATCAAATCCAACTTACCATTGACATATCTGATGCCACCTTTCAGTGACGGTACCTGTGACCGAGAACCAGTTAGCGTCAGGCCAAACAGGAAAGGGGAGCGAGGTTCAGGGCGTTTAACCAAAACCTTACCTAACACTCGCGGTCGTGTTTGATCATCATCATCCAATGCAAGGTTCAGCCGGAGTTAAATACAAAAAGAAAGTGCAGAAAGGGGTGAATCAGTAGTATCAATGATTCTTGTCTCAAGATTGTGCCTGAGGTGGTGACCAGCAAACACTTTAAGTGGATTTGAAAGTTGATATATTATTAAGCTTAAAAATAAAGGGCTTACCTAAAGCCCTTCATTTTTTAATCTGCAAAAAAATCATTCTTGCACCATAAAACAGATGGGTTTAAACCTTACAATGACTTACTTTAAGGTTGGGCCTTGTGTGTCGTGGTTAAAGTTATCCTTTAATTTCTCCCCTTTCTCGGTAAGGCCTTAAGTGACATATGTGATTTACACATTATTTAAGCGCTCTCCAAGTGATTTATTTCGGAAGCTGTCCTCTGATATGTAGACAATATCGGCCCTTCCGTTCGAAGTTACTTTCTTTTGGAAGGAGACCTAGATGTTAGTAAATTGAGATTCAAACTCGTATCGCCTTCATGTCAGATGACTACTTTTTCGAAATTGGCATTGGCAATACAAAGGCATTCCACTACAGAGCTTCTCGTGTATGGACAAGTCATTCTGTTTTAATTGTGCTAGCAGTCTAAAAGGTATTGTCCGACTCGGTTCGCGCTGAGAGACTCCATCTCATGGGGAAACACATTGGCCACCGCCTTGTCGCACGGTTACAATCGGACAATACCTTTTGAACTGATAGTACTGTAGGCAAACGTGAATTTCCAGAAACAAAAAGTCACCAGATTTTAGAGCAATGACCTGACATTAATCTCCACTATCCTTTTTGTGACAAAAGAAAATTTACCAGCGGGATGTTATCCTAGGGCTTTTATCCTATACGAGTTAGACGTAGGAAGGTACAGAGGAAAATTTTCTATTAGTAAGACGTGACAACAAGGCTGGAACCACTTGAAACTGCTAATCTCGTTTTAATGAATTGGACACACTCCACTCATATGTAGTTTTTAGGGTTGCTGATCGTAGCTGGCGTACCTCTTCACCCTCAAATTAATAATCCACCCTCACAAGACAGGACACACGGTGATTAGGCTTCCAATTAGTTTGACAGTAGCCATTAACGTCGAAACAACGTCGTTCGCGCGTGGATGTCACGCTGACATGGATTACGGATAAAATCGGTGCAAGACGTCATTAAAACCGGATGTTCTTGCCGCCTGCGCCGCGTCGCGCTGGCTCGGGGTTGGAGACCTGCTCTGCCGAACGCACTTTTTATCCGCCTGAGATGAGTCTTTTTTTCTTCTTCCTTTTTTCGTCGCAGAGACCGCTAGAAAAAGGGAATATCAACCAACGTTGCCAGATTTCGCATGAACGTTAAAAGTAACTTATACTGTGAACCCTTTGACACGTAGGGAAAAAATGAATCCTCTCATTATTTACGAAGAAAAACTGACATCCTAAACCAGCAAGCGCGGCTTCTCTGGAGTGTTCAAGTCGTCTTCGCTTGGTTTAGGTGCTGAAGAAGCAAGTGCTAGCCCAATGGGCTTGCTGTGCTTACTAGCCAGAAGCGGCTGCCGTCCTGCAAGCAAACTTGCTAGACCAGCAAGCAAACTTGCTACATTTAAACGAGAAACCTTTGCGTCAACAGTTAGTTCTCAGAGAAATAAAACTCAGCCCGCCAAGTGATCTTACAATCCTTCGCGAGACCCTTTCTCTTGGTTAATAAGTACACATGTAATAAAATAAAGAGATATTAGTTCTGAAAACTTAATTGTTGATTCGATAATTGCGAGATAATCTAGATTACTGTACGCTCATTTAATAAATTGCGCTTCTAAACGTTGCTTTTCAATCTTTTTGATTTGATTCGTTTGTGTTACTTGTCAGAGCATTTAAAAACTCTACAGTCTGCTCACCTGTTATTGTGAGTCTTATGAGCAGATTCGTTAAACGTTTCAAGAAAAGTTTTAGATAAGGATGGCAAAAATAACGTCACTACTCCAGTATTATCATTTGGACTGGTAATCAAATTAAATAAAACTGGTCATCATTGTTGAAACTGTTTTGAAAAAGTGCTTTGAGGAGAAACATTACCATTAACAGAAGCAAACAACATTTCAATGACTATCTGTCCTCCCGAAAAAAAAGCACTCACAATTTCCATCGTTTTGAGGACTTGTAAATTGCTTGAACGATTTTTAAAAAGGAAACAACAAACAAACAATAAAACCAACCGTACTATCATAGACAGAAAATACGTTCCCCCCTGCAACCACGTGGACATCAGTGTGTTGCGGTTGCCTACCTTCGCTCGGCATCAGCCAATCACCTGCCTAATTCCGAGCTAAGGTAGGCAAACGCAACGCACGGATGTCCAGGTAGTTGCAGGGGGGGGGCGTTTTTTCTGTCTATGAAAGTACCAACCTGTAATTAGGATGTAAATACACCGAGCGAATAAAAGCAATTGTGATACTTTCTCCTCTCCCCATTAACTCTCCTCTTAATCTCCTTACAAGAGCGCTTACTACAAACAAACACCCTAGCGACCGAATATTTGTTGCAAACCAGCGCGTAACCCTTCTGTCGAGTTTCTTCATAGCCTCCGGCAGGATTTTGAATGCCGATTCGGCCTGCCTCGCGTAGGTCCGCCTGTCACAGCTTTCCCCAGCTTACCGCAGCCTACTCTTGCCCGCCCCAACTTACCCCAGCCCAGATCGACCTCCCTTTTGCAAAAGCCTCTGCCTGCCTTGGGCTATTAAAACGTATCAATTATGGTCACTTGCCTCCAATCCTCTCTGCTACATTACCATAGAAATAAGAATGTGAAGAGGAGACTAATTATCTTTCAGTCTAACACCTCGAACAGACAGCAAATTTGCAGTCGCACGAACCTTGCCATAGAGATTTCGTTACCTTCAGGTGGACGCTTTCAGTTCTAACTAGAACGGTTCTATGTAAGCTGACATTGAGTACGTTGGTACTTATGTTGCATCAAAGTTATTATTAGCATTTCTAAGACTAAAGTACCGAAGGGTAAAAATAAATTTACGGTTTCAAGAAACCCAAATAAAAGACGCTAGTATCAGTATCCAACTCAAACTGTGCGTAATATTAAGTAAAAGGCCTCGTTAAAGTTGGATATCGAAACAAACTGATAATAGGCCTGCATATTAACAGCTTTGGCAAATGTGCGCAGTAGTTCTCCTTACATTATCTCATGTCTCGTAAAATATAGAAAGATACGCATGAACAGCGCGGGACCCAAGGAAATGAGATTCTCTCATAGATCACGTTCTTGTCGAGTTACCTTCTGATAAAAGTGCCATCAGGAGATTCTTCTCTGCGCTCGAGAAAATCAATTTCAAACGTTAAGTTTCCTTTCCGCACGCACAGGCTGCAAAAGGTAATAACGTGTTGCCAAACAGCCCAAATCCGGTGTTCTCCTGCAGGCGAATCCTTCTCGTGTCTCCCTTCCTTCTTCAAACAATAACATCGTAACTTGAAAGGATGTAAAGTTATAAACCTCTTTGAATTCTCTCCTGGAGGGATTTGCAAATCTCGTTTCGGATCTAGTAAAGCAAATCTCTCCCTTTTTCCCAGACGCGTGGTAAATTTAAGCTGGGGGGGGGGTATCTAAGGAGTCCGATGCCATGATTGAATGACTTTCTCATCTGTAAACATATTATAAATTGTCCATTCGTCGTGTGGCTTATTTCCCCCTCCTCACTTTTCAGATGGGATTAATACGTCATTTCCTCGTATGGCGGTTCCTTGCCTTGGATCCCGCATTGTTGCATTTCAACAATGGCCGGAGCGTGCGCTACCTCCGTGTCGCAGCCCGCGATAACCATGTGACCTTTCTTCCAGGTCCCCACACGATACAATCAGCCACAGATGATATATATGGTCAGTGATGAATTGTAAATGTTGTCCCCTTTGTTGGTGACCTAGCGGGTCGAGGGGTTTTCACCCTCCACTAGTCCGGACCCCTTTAACACATGTTCTTTTTGAGATTGCCACCTCTCTGTACTAATATTAACAAAGCACCTGGGAGCAACGCGAATTATTGGTGCGTGTTGCCAGTGGTTTTGCGGTGCGTTCTGGTTGTCTTTAGGCGCCACTGCTCTCGCAGTTTTATTTCCTCGCTTCGGCACGACACTCATTGCTCTTTGACATCGACTTTTGACGAAGCTTGACACGAAGTGGCAGCGGGAGCAGAAAATGGCTTGTACGTGCGAAAAAGCGGCTTGGAAGGTGGTTGAGAACGTTGACGGTTCGGCGTACACACCTCCCGTTCATGTCAATGCTGGCGTGGAACTCTCTCACACACACTGTCATGCGCAAAATGAAACACTTCGCTTCCCCCTTTCAGAAATATCATTAATTTACGTGGCGTGTACATTCTAAACGTAAAATAGTCGAAGTTGATAAATAGAAATAGAAGTCAAAATTACGAGGAGGTACCCAACGCAAAAGATGGACTGGAGTTTATCACAGTTAATGCCCACTAGACGCCTATTTTTCTTGGTATAAAAGTGAGTGCATTCCTTATACCATTTTTGATGAAAGCTACTTAAAAAAAATATTTTTAAAAAATCAAAAGGACTCATTTAATTTTCCTTGCAAAATTTTCGCATAAAATTTATGATGTAGTTCACGACTACCTCATCATAACGATGACGCATGTATTGTAACGAATGTATTTATCATTGCTTGTTCAATTTTGACAATTTTTGCATTTATTTGGCCGTTTATGACAACATATAAGCAGTAACATGGGTTTGTATTTAACATCGTCAAACGTAAATTAAAACCTATATATTTCCTCAATATTCTCAGTTATTTTTAGGACCTATAATAACCTCTTAACTGGTTGTTAATTTTTTAAAATGCGATACCTCCTGTGAAGAAGTTGATAAAGCGTCGCGCGCTGTGTTCACATAGCTGGCGCTGCTGCGCAGCGATCCACACTTATGTACGGCGCGCATATGCCGATCATCATTCATCATAGTGAGTTGCGTACCAGCACCTATAGGGTTATAAGCAGAACGCTTGTAGCTATTAACTTTTTCATAAACTAACGGGTCTCATTTCAATTTATTCTTATTTAACCAGCTTACTTTAACTTTGCCAGTTTAGATCGCGGTGGCTAATTATGATCTAGCTGAAACCGCGCGTCCTGCACCATCCAACCTGCGCTATGCACTTTGCTCCTCAGTAAATAGTATATGTATCCACGAGGTTGAAAATGTAGATTCTCGCTTACTCAGTACTAAAGTCCTAACCACAGTCGTATTGCATTTGGCTGTGCCATTCGGTTTTGCCACTTTGCGTTTTTCATATCTTTACAAAAAAGAATAAAAAAAACAGGCTGATGGATGAACGCGCCCTCCCCTTGGTAGATACGTCAGAAACAGAGGTAGCTTTTATTGATACTGTGCCCATGGGAAGGGTGTCCAAAGAACAATGAAAACTCAAAGTACGATACACATGTGTTGTGCACGGAGATGGAGAGGTCTCAAGGTGGAAGAGAGAGGAGAAGACAAAGCGAAAAAGTTTGCAGGTATATGCAAATTTGTGATAGGTCTCCCATGTGAGTTTTTAGCTTTACTGTTTACTTACCCCAAACAAATGGATCGACATGCTACATGTTTCGTATTCAATTGCGCTCTCTTTATTTGTTGACCTGGAGGGAGATGATCAAGTGACTTCCGAGGAGGGTGGGGGATTGTTTTGCTTCTCATTTTTTTTCAGAAGAAAACATGAACGGAAGAAATGTTAACCAAAACTTTTAGTGACACCTCTGTCAGATTTTGAAGAAGGGAGATAGAAAAGCCAACATGAATGAGTCAGTTATGTTACAATAAGTCGCGTTTAGAATCATGAGGCTTGTAGAAGAGAGAAAGCGCCTTTCTAAACCATTCAAATAACTGCCATGAATATGTTGGTGAGTGATTTTTATTAGACTTCTTGGTCATTTTAACTAGACTAATAACGACATCCAAATCATACCAGGCTGTATAAACCTGCTTGGATTTTCGTGTATAACTCTACACATACTGTAGGAAGAATTTTGTTGTCCCTAATACATGAAATTTGTTAATTCTTTAAAACGTTTAATAATTAATATGAAATAATAATTAATCACTGATCTTTAAGCAATTTTTTACTAATCAGAGGAAATTTATCTTTTTTTTTTCTCGAAGAAGTCAATTTTGTAAAGTAGAAAAACAAGTTTCGAATATTTTGAAAATAGAAGTATGTTTAGACTAAAAGATAAAACATACCTTTCGTTGAAAAATGAACATTCTTCTTTCACCTGGTGACCTTTTAAACTTGGGCTAAAATATCAAACAACCCAACTGCTAATTTACAAAACAACCTTAAAAAAGGATAAAAAAGAAGAAGAAGAACCTTTCAGAGACAAGCATCAGGTTTCCAGCAGATTATAAATTGCCGCACAAGGTTTACAAGAAAAAAAATAAAAAAAGGAAATGGTGTATAAACTTGATTCGTAATAGAGACAAAATGATTTTCACCGACCGCAATAATATCAGAATAGATGGAAATCGGGCCTTCATTGTGTGTAGTTTGGAGGAAATTGGCTCCTAGTCTCGAAACAAATGCTAGTTTAGATCGTATTCTCAAACATCCTCCTTCTTGTCTCGTGCGAAGGCAAACTAGTTGTATCCTTGCTAGGAACTGAAATCTAGTGTTGGATCAAGAATCCACAGAGACAAAGGCAACATAGAAGCCTGCTGGGAGTACCCTCCCTCGATGCTTTCCCGTAATAGCGAGAAGTGTTAAAGAGAACTCCATTGGCGTAAGCTTTTGGTTCGATTCAAACCTTGCCATAAGTGCACTTGTTGTTCAATCAACGGCTGTTGTAACATTAGGAAACAATTTTTGCCTGTCTTTGTCACTCCCCTGGCTGGCCACAAGACACCGACACATCACAGATTAGTCCTCAGGCCGACAGTACATTCACAGGGGTTCATAAACTAGGCAGGGGTGGTTCGTTAATGAATAGCCACGTCATCTGAATGCCGTCATCGAGGTCTCAATAAATGACACACAAAAGCTCCGGGGACTCGAATCTCAGAGCGAACTAGGGCAAGAAACTTTCCCCGCCAATTCTATTTGAGGATGCCGCGGCAACTGTGGTCTGCGGCCTGTCATTAATGATTAGTTTCGCAATGGACGTGTCTCCGAAATGCTGTTTTCATGCAGCTTCGCTTTTCTTCAGTACGCCATCTCTAAACTCGCTCAAAGGCCTCTGACAGTGAAGAAATATCATTCAGGCCACTGAAGTTGATCACACAGACAACTGTCTCATCAAGCTCAAGAACAACGTACTCAAAATTTACTTCTCGAAATGTCATAATTCTGTAGTGTTTCAACCAATTTTGATGAGCGGTAGGGATGTGACTTTCTGTTTCCCTCTCATCAGGTCCAGTCTAACTGTACTTTCCACAACAACCCTGCGTCCATTTTCAGTCAGCTTACCTCAAGGAACCCTAAAGAACCTGAATGCAGTTCAGCTTAAGATTATCGTAAGTTAGCTTTCTTAGGCTTATCTGAGCGCAGGTTAGCCCAATTTTTTGGTTCGGTGCGTGAACGTTGTTGAAGTCAAGTATTCGTCAGGACAAGGGCCTTGCAAATATCATAAACGTCGCCTAACGTCGCAAAGGACTTTGAATTGTGTCGGAAAAAAAGAAGACGAAGGATCTAATTCAGAAATGAGGGCAAGCAGGAGGCATTCGCCATGCGATTGTGTGAACAAAACTTGGTCGTCCTGAGTCCCTGCCCAAGTTTCCTCAGGAACAAGTAGTTCGCACATCAACACAAACACACATTACACTAATTTGGGTGATGTCAACGTGATTGCCAACCAGAAACTCGGGAGAAGAAGCGCCGTCGTGGGAGGTGGCGGTGATGCAGCTGGGGGCGATTCAAGAGGCCTGGCTGTATGAACGCCTGCCGATTGCGCCGTGATTGCGGGGGCGATTCAGGCGATTGCAGCGGACAAGTTGAGCAAAGTTGGACTCAGCGGAATGGCGCGACACGTCGTTCTCAAGTGAGTTTAACAAGTGGATGCCTGCCACTAGATGGAAGTCTTGGAACTCCGGAATGGGATGAGCGTTTGATGCAGCTCGCTGCTGGCGACAGTCACAGCGCCTGGAACCGTTGGTGATCGAAATCCTGCTTTGGCAATTTCTAAGTTTTGTGGATCTTCTTTTGACATCAAGGTGAGTGGAGCGACATCGCAGCGAGGCACAGCCTAAGCTAAATAAAGGAGAACGTTGGCCGTGTTTCCGCGAGCTCTGCTTATTTTCCCTTACCCCAGCCACTTATTCTCACATCACAAATCTATACAATACGGAGAGAATTTTGATCTACCTATCTTCAAACAACCCATTCCGATCAAAAAAGTTTAATATGATCATATATGAAATTTGATTACAAATAATCATATATGATCACAGATAATTATGTATGTTCACATACATGACCAATAAAGAAATCGCGACAGCCCTTAAACTGAAATAAAATTTATATACCCATTTTTATGAAATATAATTACATATAAGTATATGTTCATCTTCCTTGTTTACATGTGACAATATATGACCAAATTTGATGTATCGTATGTAAAAACCTGTAAATTATATGATTAATAAATTATTTGAGGTAAATATGTAACTCATGCATAAATATGTATGCGTCATATACTGTATAATATTTATCACTTCTTTGGTCGGGATCTACCGACATTCCTACCTGCCCTGCCCCACATTCACCCATTTATTTATCTTTGAGGAACTTATGTAGGGTTACGATAAATGGATGTGGTTCCCATCAATACCATCTCCTAATCCAGCATCTATTGCAATTATTTCTATGCGCACATACTGGAAAGCATGTTCCCCGGACTTCCACCGAGAGGGGAGACGTAAGCGGCAGCAGATGTGGCGACGATAGATCGGGTTAAGTTAGGTCAGGTGCCTTGTTACTATCAGTCATAAATGTATTGCGCGCTCCATTTTTTTAAACTTCCGTAACTTTGGAACGTAGGGAGATACGACAAAAGAGCTAAAATCAAATTCATAGATCTCTTGAAGATCGAACGGTTTTATTTCGTGCTTTTCTTACTTTTATCTCTTCGTTTCAAAGTTACGGTAGTGCAAAAAAATTGGAGCGCGCAATACTTTATTGACTGCTAGTACCTACATTGCTGCCCCATCGCTCTACCGCTCCGCGTGACGATGAAAGGTTAAACGCAAGAGGCAGAGAATGGAATTAAAAAATCTGTGTAGTTTAAATGGAGTGAATTTTCCCCAAAAAAATTCGTTGGTAATACTAATGCATTTCAATACGAAAGACTTCCCGCACGGTCAGCTCATTTGATCGGCATTGCCAACCATTTCTAGAGGTAGAAAAACTCAGTAGATTTGAATTGCGACACGACTACTGTTGATTACTGTGTACTATAGCTTTTTAAGGCTGGATTATGGATTGATTTCCACCCCTGTGTAAGCCACTATAAGCGTAGCTAACATAATTCATTACGTTATGAATAGCGACCACGTTGGCTAGGTTAAGATTGGTTTGGTGATAACAGGTAGGACGTCAGCGGTGGAGAGATTCACCGTTCAAAATCGCATTGCAGGGATCCGAAGAAAAACTGCTCGTCCCTTGCAAAGAGATTTTGTCTTTCGCAAGGGCCTTGTCAGCTCTTACTCGGCATTCGCAGCGCGCTTTTGCAGGTGGTCTTCTCCTTAAGGCCGCCGGAAGGCCTTTTGTATCCTGCCGATTGACTTCCACCGGCCGGCCGCTCTTTTGCAGCCCCTTTAATATTTGACTAGAGGTAACAGCATCCAAGACGGCCGCGCCCGTCCCTTGTCAACCTGATTTAACCCAAAATCATTGAAAGAAGACTTGGAAAGGAAATTTTGGCTCATTCCCGGGGAACGGAAGTGTATAAATGCTGCAGACGATTTGTACGCAGATAAAGTTTATTTATATATTTATTTTTTAACTGCACTTAACAAATCTGTCTTGTTTTGGAAAAAATAAAATTAATAATAGAAAAATCCGTCCTTGGAATCCGTCAGAGGAGGACGTATTCAAAACAAAATTTCGCGTTCAGAGCGCAGATGGCGTAAATCCTTCATAATGAAGAGTTTCCCAGCCATGAACTCATGGAGTACCCGCAAGAAAAAGTGGCGGATGGAAGGACGTCATAAGTTCGAAATTTATGCGAGTAACTACAGTATAGAAGTATAAATAATACGCATTACAGTAAAGAAGACATTGTCTCCGCGAGAAAACGTGACTAACCAGTCGCAAAGCAAGTTCTTCCACTCTTCTTGTAATTCCCTTTGTTCTATGACACGAAATAATTTAACTTGTCTTGAGTGATATGTAACGGAAAGAACTGAACACTGTAGGTAGCCTATATGTTTGCAGGTCCGCGAATTAACGCTATTTACGTGAGTTGAAAAAACCTAATATACTTGGATACGTTTACTTGTGTGGGTGATTTGGGCCAAGCTGCGTTCGGTTAAGCTACACAAGGTCAAGTGCCTTGTTCATTGGTTATCTCCTGGCACCTATAAGATTAGCCTGTCATAAACCTGTGTTTCGCGCCTTTTGCCTTATCCCGAGATTACTCACCCTCGCTGTAGTCAGTCGGACCACGCTCACGGTGACTCTAGGACGTCCGCCTTCGCGAAGTGACTCGAAGCGAACTCAACTACTTTAGTGAGCCAACTGCGGGGGACCTTCTCCTAGCAAGAGAAATTTCGCCTACTCAAAGAAAAGGGAGAGGAGAACGTCCAGGAAAACTTTTAATAAAGTAATATTTTTCAGCACGAAGCTGCTGATTTTGTTTATCGGGCAAGTATTAACGCGGAGAGCAATGACAATAATTCGTACAGTGAAATGTAAATTTTTGCAGAACTGCTTTTGCAAAACGCATGCGCCGGGCTGAGCAAAAGAACGCATTGTGAGAAAGAAGAAAGTCAAAGGTTCTTACGGCGTCTATGGCCATGATTGGTTGGGTTCCGGAATAATCGATAGTCGATTTAGTCGAGTGGCAAAGGGAATCGATTATTAATAATCGATTAATCGTTTCAAATAATCGATTATAGCCATAATTGGTATTGGTATCGGCCGTCTCTACCTCTCCAAAACAAAAAGGTTAGGGCATCTGACTAGGCGACGTAAGGTAGAAGCAGACACCTCTTCTCATATTTATAATGAGCGATAATGGTCAACAAAATAGAAAAGTTTTTTAGAAAGCGCGCCGTGAATGAACAACCAGCGCAGAAAGACGCGCCCAACGTGACTTGTTCCTCCGAGTCGAGACTAATGTGCCGACCGAGGGAAGGCCTAAAAGCAAGAAGAGCATCGATGGCGGATGCTGAATACACGTTTGCAAAATCATTTGCGATGTCTCCGCAATTATTTCCATCCGCCTCTATTTAATGACGCCAAGTTAGCGGACGACTTCTGTAATTGCGTCTCGGTAATCGCGAACACGTGACACCCGCCATGTTCATCCCGCGCAACCACAAAGTCTCAGGCCCACCTTTTTCTCTCTGAACATTGCACGCCACTTCGGACCAAACTTGAACGTTGACTGCCACTTATTTGTTCCGCCATAGAAATCCGTAGAGTTAACAATTATGTTAGGCAATTTGTATTATCGTCCCAAAAGGTATTGTCCGGTTCTGGTCGCGCAGGAAGGCTCCGCCTTATGGGGAAATACATTGACCACCGCCTTGCTGCACGACCTGAACCGGACAATACCTTTTGGGACGATATACCTCCATGTCGTGCGCGTTAAAAAATGTTCAGGCTTAATGAACGCTGCAGGGAGGCGATCTTACCGTTAGATGGTCTCTAATAATACCATGAAGGATAGGAAAAAAGCACAATGCAGAGGCTTTTTTTTAGTCCTAAGTATTACGCAGTCTAGTCACTTTGTAAGTTATCCTCGTCAGTTTCCAGCGTAATATGTGCAAAATTCTAAGCATCTGGCTGAAAAGAGACGCTCGTTTAAAAAAAATAACGCAATACTCTAGCTCATTGTACCGGTGCTGACTCAGAAAAGCAACAGAATCTTGTCAGTGACAGGAGGAATGGGAAAAGTAAATATGCGAGAGTGAGATATCGATAAGCTGCTTTATATATTCTTGACGAAAATATAGTAACCACATTAAAAATCGCTCTGGAACTTAGTATCTCGCTACGTGTTTTTTTTTTCTTTTTCTTACGTAGCTCTCAAAGGGGGAATGGGGGAGTCAGCACCCCTAGTCAGCCTCTAATTGTAAGCACGCTGAGTGCTTGCTTATTGTAAAATTATTAATGGCGGGAAGGATTTTTCTTACAAAAAAAGCCTTTCATTGCCGTTTAAAATATCCTTGATAATGCATTAACTTAAAAAAATAAAAAAAAAACATTTAGCTCATTTATAAAAAAGGCACCAGTTTGGCATGGACCGATACCATTTTTTTTTGTAAATCTGCAACGAGTACAAAAGAAGCCGTAATTTGTTTAGTTTTGGACGTGGACTGATTATTATATTTAACATGGCCATTGAGATAGCCATAAAAACGGAAGGTCCGACTCGGCGGGCGGGTAAGACACATATCCATGCATGTCGATTGATGGGACTTTACCATAGAAGTACCGGAAGTACACAACGTGTCAAAAACCGTTTTACTTCATACCCAAACTCCGATGAAGATCCTCCTAATCTATGAACTTTTTCATCAGTGCCTGACGAAAACATGTTTTAATAACACTAATTGAGGTGGAGTTGGTTCCCTTTTGGAGGCGATTCTGAGCCACTTCCCGCAACGAGCCACATTCGGAAGCACAAGTTTCTTCTCGGATGGCCTTGGATAAAGGCAAGGGACCCCGGTGAGGTGAAATCAGTGTAAGGGTCAGTCGGACTGAACTGGACCGAAGCGTAACTGACATCCGGTCCGAACTGCGGGGCAATCAGTGGCCTTTGTCGGATTTACTTGAGCGAGGCTCTAGCCTCTGCGAGACCTCTGTGAGGCCTCTCTTGGAGGCGGCAAGACGAGCGCCTGCGAGGAAAGGCTCCCAACGAAAGTCTTGTACCTTAGCATAATCTATTTAAATCACCGTCGCGTCAAATAGGGGACGTCGCCTCAGTCAGAACAGAACGCTGACCAGACCAGCTGTCTCATTTGGAACGCTACATTTGGAAGATTTGATTTTCCACCTCCTGAGTTCCTTCCCCCGGTGGCTTACAAAGTGAAGTGGAGTGAGGCACAAGCCACGCAACCTGACCTAACTCAACCTGTGTTCCGTTCCCCAATCGAATAATCGCGAAAGCTGAAGGCAACTTCTCGGTGGCAGTTCCCGCCAGAGACAAGAATGAGCGCCATCGGCCTTGGCCGTAGGTGAGCGGAGCGGTATGGAAGCGAGATACAGAGCACTTAGTCTTACTCCACGCTTAACTCACGTCACGCTACCTACTCCACCCAAAATGAATTCTGATAATTTGAGGTTAAGTACTACAATTATGCAATTGCTCAACTGGAACGCAAGGAATACTTTTAAAATATAGCATACGCTTTTCCTGGTCGAGGTTCAAGACACGTGAACTACAGTCGAACCCGAATAAGATGCGACCGCTTAAAATGGGAACCCGCCTATGATGCGATGTTACCGGTACCTTGAAATTGGCCTATAAAAGTAATGTAAAACTACTCGCTTTAAGTGCGAGCGGTTACGATGCGAACCAGCCTAAGATGCGACAAAACTTTAGACCCATGAAGTAAAAAGCTCGCTCAAGATACGAAATGAAATTTCTTCAGCTCTTCGCATTGTTCTTTCCCAGGAACTGAATCATCAGGTTGTTGCATATGAATGCTTGTTCCCAACATAGCGATAACGAGGTATAGTTAGTTTTGGAAAATGATATTGCTAGCTGGTTGCGATTTTGTGCTTCGTTTTCTATAAGTTTGAGATCAGACTTTTAGCCATGATAAATGAGTTTATTTTATTATTTGTGATTGTGACTGTGCTATGACTACCCTGCATTATTTGTTTCTGTTTTGTTTTTGTTAGTGATTTTTTTGGTTTCAAATCATGTTTATCATACGCCGAAAAACTTGCGAAATCTTGGGAGAAATATGAAGTGCTTTCTTTTTGTTCCTATCAAATCTTCCGCGATTATTTTGTATGAACAAAAAACAGCAAGAGCGAAAAAAATCTTCAAATTTTGAAAGTTTATCTTGTATGTGACTAAATCCACCCACCGCAAAAGTCCAGTTTTATCCGTGAAAAGCTACGCAATGAATGCGACGGATAAACAACCAAAATAAAAATTTAATTTGAACCGTGCTTGTACCAGACACAATTAGTTTTAATTTTTTATCATCTAAATTAACATACTCGACTTCTTTTATTTTATGTTACTTCTCTCGGAAGCTTTGTTGTGATAATGATTCCGCTAGCTTTGGGAAAAAAAGTGCTCGACCGTTGAGCTTTTTGGATGTTTTTGAGAGTGAATCAATAAATTATGTTTTTATTCACCGCTTGATTTTTTTTTCATGAACGATCGAAGCATAATAAATATTTTCCAATAAGTTTCTCGGTTAGGCGTTAGGATGTCAGAGCGGAACCTTGTGGTAAATTTGATTGCAAGCACTGTGATGATTTCATGTGTAATAATGAGCCTGGCCTAATTAAGCATACGGAGATGCACATAGGAGAGACCAGTATTTTGTGAACGGTATTGGTGTCCAAGGAGATTCCATGAGGTTAGTACATGATCTGCCCATAATTCAAGAGAACATAAATTTCATGAAGTTGAGAATGCTGATATGCAAAATAGTGAGCTTACAGAAGTAGATTTCCCAATAGCTGATTTTTCTGAGACTGTTGAGAATGCTCAGACCTGAGATGATGTTCAATGGGTAGATACCTACGAACATCCACTGGAAATCTCCTTTAGCCTATTTGTTTTAAACTTTCGAGCTAGCAATGTTCTTGATGTGGTAGTCCAGAGCATCTTTCAAAATGTTAAAGTTGTACTTGAAGAGTTGCTTCAGAATTTTAGCAGCGTGACAAAAAATAAATAAATAAAAAAAGTGTGCATGGCATTCAGTTTGATGACATTGTTGATGTGCCACTGTAGGGAAGAGTGGGGTCCAATGATCCATGGGGTCCAATGATCCATGGGGTCCAATGATCCATTACGTATTGCGCCTTTCCTATAGGTTGTTTTGGGCAAGCTTACGCATTGTAGTAGTTTACGAACGCACACGACCATTCCGAGTTAGTTTCGAAAAGGCGTTTGTTCAAACTGGCGGCGTAATCACTTGT
>Ga0058701_10001293_pt1 | contig 17585 bp, 6 predicted proteins | sample AgamicOrMae_FD_97039 | JGI IMG/M metagenome (GOLD analysis project Ga0058701, IMG submission 97039) | Agave microbial communities from Guanajuato, Mexico - Or.Ma.e | ecosystem: Host-associated > Plants > Phyllosphere > Phylloplane/Leaf | place: Guanajuato, Mexico | collected 2012-06-04
CAAATGAAAAAAAAGTACAACTCGGTCATTTTTCTACCAGAAACGGCGAAGTACAGTGGGTAAGCCCGAGTATCGCCTAAGCCGCTTGTGGTACCAGTGTTGCCTATGTTAACGCTGAATCCAGAGTCCGGATTACCGCGCTGTCCGGACTAACGCATGTCCGGATTAGCGGGAGAGCACTGTACGTAAATATTCCACTAAAAGAAATCTACCTTGAAAATGTTCCTAAAAGAAACAACGAAACGGGCCTATTTTAAGATTGTACCTCTAATTCAACGCTTCAAAGAGAAAAGATCTGGCCAACATTTCGCCCTCCCCCGCGTTTTCAATCAAATTATTTTCATATTTACATCTCTTCTATCGAACTAAAAAATTGCTTTCGTAGACTGAAAGTTAAAGTTTAGTTAGTTGAAGACTCAAAGTTTCAAGACTGGTATACAGTGCTTCTTGCTGGGCATCGGTAGGGGGTACTTCATAAAGAGACTTGAGCACTGCCTCGAAAATTTGAAAAGGAAAACAAGTTTTTCTGCTGGCCTCAAAATAATTTTTCCTCCTGTGAGGAGAATACGTGTAACGGTGGAGTGTATGGGGGTGCTTCGAGTATCGACTGGTCTACCAGCAACTTACCGTAAGCTAAGCACGAGCGCGCTATAAAACAGGTAAACAATGTAATATCGGTAAGCTGCACTTTTAGGGTACTTCCAAGTCGAGCCAATAATGGTAAACAGTAAGACAAATGGGCTAAGGTTCGTTGTATGCCAAAGGTGATTTACACTCACATTCCGATGTGATATTTTTCATCGTTCTTTTTTACTTTTAATGAATGACCACTAATTGTGCCGTATAATTTGCAGAAAAAAGAAGGAATTGGAATGGCGCTGTTTTTTCCCTTCCTTCCACCTTTTTTTTTGGAGGCTGGAATTTTTCACTTTTTAGGTAAGGTGTTAAAGCGTAAGGTTAAGTCTTTTTAGATTAGTTTGGAGAGGTTCACTTTAAACTAGGAAAATGTTACGTGAGTTTTGAGAAGGTCGTCTTTCCGTTGCATCCTGAATTTCAGGAAATCTATCCAAAGCAGACTATCAAAAACACATTGTCCTTTTAAAGAACGAGATGTGTGATTTAAAATAGCTTCTGGAAACAGGGACCTCTTTTCACGGCACAGATAATGCGAACACACTAAATCATGTCGTGAAATAACCGCGACTTTTAAATATGAACTCCGCCAAGAAAAAGCCCGCGAAAAGAAATGAAATTCCATCCTGATAGCGCGGCCGTAAATTTCGGTGAAAATAATGAAATTTCATCTTTGTTCATTTATTTATTAAAGTGCGAACGCGAAGATTCGAGAGCCCTGATAGGGAGTTTTCATTTTGTGGCTCAGAGTGAGTTGTGTCACTTCTTCAATGGACTCTTGACTTGACGGACGGACCGAGGGGGGGGGGGGTGGCGGCCGTCAACCTGAGCTAACCCGAACCTCACGGGAGATTTTCAGAAAGCGATGTTTGTAAGGTTAACAACGGAACCGTTCTTCGTTTTCCAATAGCTTGACTCTTAGTTTTAAATGTAGGATTTTTCACATGTGCCCCACTCCAGTCTAACGTTTTTAGTTAAAGGAATGAGGATTTGCAAACTCATAGGTTAGGTTAACCTTGATAGGATAGGTTAGGTCACGTGCCTTGTTTTTCGATTCGCTGTCAGTGAACTTCGGCTTAATTGCCGATAAAAGGTGCAACATAAGTCGAAAATTCTCCCATGTTTACGGTGTTACCACTCCAAAAACATTGTTCTTGATCCAAGTGGATTTCTTTTTCATTCAATGTTTTGGTCAGAAAACGATATGTACTTTTGACGAATTCGTTTAAATAGAGGAGACACCAAGACACTTGCATTGTTTCGGCGGTGTTGCCAAAACGAGGAGCTTCTTTCGGCGGCATGTTACGGTCCGTTTGCAGCCTTTTTATTTACAAGCTAATTTATATACATCACTTCTTAGTTTATCATAGCGCGGGTTGCTAACTGGCGCGTCAGCGCAAATTTTCGGCTCCAGGGGAAACGCCTAATTCGTGGTCTATCTGCGTTTGATATCTGAGTAAATATGTTTCAAGCGGCGCGGCCATGTACCGGACGGGTCTAGCTGTTTGTTTTAATCAGAGATTATTGTTAGTGCTGAAATGGGCAAAGTGTGTTCAGCAGACAAAGACTAACTGCGTGGCAAGCCTTTAGTGAAATACCTAAATACAAGGTATTACCTTTAAACATACCAATAACTTAAGCCTCATTGTCAGTTGAGTACCTTTTTAGTCCACTTTCGGAAAAGTCCAAAAAGTTATATATGTCAGAGGAAACTTTCTCTTAAACTGACGGTGCGAGTAAGTTCCATAAGTTAGGTTAGGTGACGTACATAGCGCTTTGCTTCGCTACCAACCTTTACAGCTGCAGCGTCTGGCTTGTCATACGTTAGGTTAGTCTAAACGACATGCTAAAAAACTTGGTTGTGAAAATTGCCAATACTCTTTTTTTTTTTTGCAAGAAAGCTGGTAATTTAGGTTAGGTTTCCGGCTTTCATGGTCGCTTCACAATCGCCCCTCTCGACTTCGCAAGGAAAGGTTGAGAGCAAGGAATTGAAAAGGCGACCTTCCGAATTGACAGTGTAGTTGTGTGAATCAATGATACCGAACAGCCCAGGTGAATTCCAGAGACAAAAGAATGTCGGCACGATGGAAAAAAGGGAGAAGGCAAGATTGATTCTCGCTTTGATAAACTTGGAGCAGAAGAATGAATACATTGCCTCTGTTGGGAGATTCGCCTTAAACAAACTTCCCGCCACAGATACGGCGCTCTGCACCACCTTTTCGACGTCAAAAATAATTTGAAATAAATAGATTTCTGACCGATCAAGATACCACGCTACTTGCAGGATCCGTTACTGCTGATAAGTTCCTTTCACTGTGTTTGCAGTTTAAAAGGTTGCAATATTCTCCTCTTGTGTCTTATACGCTGCTCAGCTTTTCATTACATTATTTATAACTAGACTAGATTAGGTCAGGTTTAGTTAGGCTATACGTTGATGGTTTAGGTTTGGTTAGGATAGACTCAGCTCGACTTGTTTTGGTCAGATTTAACTGTTCTTCCCTTTTTTCAAAAATAGGCATGCAAGTCAAGTAGGAGTCAGAATAACCGCAAACTTTTTGCTACTTCTGTTTTTACTATTATTATTATTTTTTTGCTTTATGTATTATAGGCCTACCTTTACGAATGACTTAACCCACTATCGCCCAGCGATGCCGTTCGTAAACAGAAAAAAAAATTAGAGGATCTTTTTAGTTCAGTATTGTCACAATCAAAGAAATATCATCCCTCTGGAAACCTGAAATTTAATAATTTAGGCATTGTCCAAAGCTTAAAATTGCGTAATTTAATGGGAAAAATCCTTCGAATTTCTCTTAAGCAAAATTTCACTCCGAATGCTTTGGGCTGCTGTTATGGGTTAATTCTAGGCTAGAGGTAGTTTGCTGCTCCATCACCTCTACAAGTCGGCCATCAATGGGAAGAAAAACACAATTTCAATTTTTGACGAGTGTGAGTTTTTGTGGGCAGTGCGGGAACTCGAAAGCGCGCTGGGCGCCAGTCGGGTGACGGGAGGGGTGGGGAGGAGTGGGTCGAGGGGCGAGCATTTTGCATAATACACTATATATACGGGCGCTGGCGTCTTTGGCAGCCAAAACAGACGACAAAGCCCCCAATGCTGCGAATCAGTGCCAGACCATTGGGCTTTGACTAGGAATATAGTCGTAATCATTCCCAGTGTCTCGAGAAGTTTGTGCGCCGGCTCTGCGTGGATTTAGGGGATGTCGGGATTTACGCTTCGGCTATCAAAATTATGCTAAAAAGATTCTTCAAAACTGCTTTTCTCCGGAAATTTCAATGTAAACATGATAATGACGCTATCGTTGCAGTCATTCTCTTGAACATTAAAAAACACGGGTACACTCGCTCCAAAAAAAAAAAATCGGATAACCTGAAGAAAGTTTCCCTCTAAACGCACATCTGACCAATCACCGCTAGCCTTACCCTCCCACACAGGAACTACCGTTGTCAACGTCACGGATACTCCTGCGCTGTGAGATTTTACCAATGTTTCTTGAGATAGGACGAAAGACAAGTCCGGATTCTTAAACGTTGGTATTTTTTTCTGTATTTTCCTCAGTTAGAATACTAAAAAAACACTTTCACTTAAAAAAAAGAAAATGATTTAGTTTTTTTACGAACCAGCAATATTTTACTAGAAAAGCTGAATTTACTCTTTCCTAGACTTATTTTTCAATCATTCTGGGATTCGATTTTTCATATTATTTCTACATTGTTGCAAAAGCAAATCCGAAGTTCGCACACGCCGCCCATGTCGACTTAAAAAGAAAGAAAAAAATCTAAATTGAGCATGCGCATCACTTGGTTGTTCGGTTCATCTCGCGTGATTGGAAAACTTGTGTCAATTTGGAATTTAAGCGATAAAAACCTCTCTTGACCATCGTGATACACTGTTTTTTTATGAATGTGAAGGATTCAAAATCGCGGATAGAGGCTTTTATCGAAAACAGATAAGAAAATATATTTAATTCGCAATCGCTTTTTTAGATCGTGGGAGTAAACAGAGGCACTCTACAGGTGACAATAAAGATCGCGTTTGCCAGCTGTAAACCCGATACAGATTTTCATACAAAATCTTAAATAATGCGTTTTCATCCCATATTAACACAGGAAAACAGTTTGAAATCAACCAAGACAATGCTTGTTGTTTTTACACCGTAAGCTCTTAAATATATAAGTAATGTAAGGTAGACCTACATACCGTTTGAGATTTCAAGTGTACTCTGGCTTCATCGATTAAGTAATTTAAAAACACAATAAACAGAGTAAAAAGATAAAAAAGGCAATGATTGAAAATAATAGCCTAAATAAGCCCTCATTGTGAGCTGAAATACCGCGAAAATTTTAACCCTGTGTGAACAATACCTGACAGTTAGCATACTTTGGTCGTAAACGTATAATCTAAAGTTTTTCAATGAGGAAACGCACAAGTTTGCAGCAACCTACTAAAAGTCCATCCTACATTTGGCCACAAACTAACAGGCAAGCTTAAAGGTGACAGAAACACCTCATAACTTGGGGAAGTTGAATTTGAGGTCATTTATTGTTAGTTTCCGCAAACATTGCTTTGGCATTCGCCCAGTTCTTGGAAATATACAGTTGTGCACCTTGTCTATTCTAGGTCCAGTTGGGTATTGGACTTGTATTAGCCTTGAAACGAAGGGTCTGAGGCATCCCTTAGAGTCCCTGATACGGTACTGTCCCACCAGATGGCGGCAATGTCGCCGCAGGCGATCAGCTCAAAGCTAATAATTAAATCACTGTTCACTGCGTGCGCAAAACTCTGACTAATGTTAAAGTAGCCCAAAGCTATTCGAGACCAGCACACTTGGGACTACATGTAGTTTAAATCTTGTTTCAATAATTCAGGAGGACTATTGCATTACAAATTTGTCACTCATTGACAAGCTCGACAAAAGGTTTCAGATTATTTCCGCGGTAACAAGCGAGACCGATTCAACAAATGTATTATTTTGGGAACCAAGTCATGCCTGTTTTGTTTAAAATTATAAGTAAACTGGCATGAGAAAAATAAAAAAAAGAGAGAAGTTAAAGAAATCGACGAAGGAAGAGGTTTCTTTTCTATGAATCATTACATTTAAGTAATCCTGCGTTATGATACTAATAACGTATAACCGCTTCGTGCAATTGAAAAACAAGAAGGATTGAGTGAAATTTCTACGTTTTAAAAACAAACATATTGATTTACAAAGCTTTCTACAATATTTTTAACGTTTTTTTTTTGTGCAAAATTGTGAAACAAGCGTTTACAGTGTTCAAATATAACAAAAAAAACTAATTTTCCTACAACGACGGTATGTACGGTACCTATATTGGGTATGCAAATAGGTGATTGGAGATAAGTACTAACAGCAATATTAAAATAAGTCTCCTTCCGGAGGCTTTTCTATTGGTATTGGCTCTTGAGAAGGCCTGAGAAATAAGCACAAGCCGGTCTTTTCCCGTTTCCAACGCAGACACTTTCACATCAAAGCAGACAGGCACTTCAATTTTATTTTCTGCTCACTGACAGTTATTTCAGGTCATAAAACGTGTAGAAATCAAAGATAGTTTAAGAACGAGGGGCGAAAGCGTAACGACAGAGGATTACGAGAAAAGTGTTATTTGGGGAGAGCTTCGAAAGAGGGCATCCCGCTACTTATTAGTTGCTCTCCACGCAACACAATCAAAAGAACGTGGCACATTGTACGCCTGAGGTGGTTACGTGAGGCACACAGGTTACCATCGACTTCCAAACATTTTCCGCAGAAAGAAGACTTCCAGCAAACTCGATTTTCTTAAAAGGGGTCTGTTTCAATATGAAACAAGAACAGACAAATTGCGCGAGTAAGGGCAAGAAGCTCACGTTTTTATCTCGTTGGATCTACATTTTCTTTCGCCGCTTTTTCTGAAAGACACGTTTCCTGTTTGAGGTTTCAGAATAGTGTCAAACGCTATCGCGCGCACGAAAGAAAGAGAACACAAAAAAAGACGCAGACAATTCGTTCGGAGAACCAAAACTTACTAGTGCTATTTTATTCTGTATTTTACCATGGTTTTGTTTATGAAAATCATTTCGAGAAAACAATTTATTGATCTGACTCAATTCAAATCATGCCGCGAAAAAGTAATAGTAAAATAACCTGATCTAGGCTTCCTTGACAGAATTCCCGATTATTTTACAAAAAAAAAGACGAGGAAATCTCCTTGCCTAACTTCACCAAACCAATATAATCTACTTACGCAACCCCACCTAGTCTTCGCAAAGTAGACTTAACTGACCAAAGTTAATCTTCTTCAAGCTGACATATTTATACTATGCCTAACCTTTTTCGAAACCTCTTTTACTTACGTTAATCAAAGCAAATGAAAGACATTCATCGGAATTTTTTCTATTATCTCGCCTAAACATTAGGATTCTTGTAAACATATTTTATCTATAGACTCTTAAGCGTGCCTAAGATAAAATATACTAATTTCATTTACGCGAATGTGAAGGTATCATTTGTTTCAATTTCAGAAAATTAACACCCCCAACCCATAAGAAACGGGTAGTGAAGAGAACGTATCTTACCTCGCGAATTCGGGCCACTAATAGCCCGGTACGTTCGGCTCCCCATTTGAGGAAAGATGGGAGATAGGAAAAGGTTTATTATTTATGGGTTCAATTGTAATGAACACTCATGGACAATATTATCAAAGTGGCAATCAGGGTCCAAATTCGATTCCGTAAAGCGATTACAAACGATCGCGAATTTCACGGTAATCAATTGCTGAAGTTTTGCTAATAAAATTGGAGCCGAAATCTAGCCAGGTGACATTTTTATTGAAAAATCGATGCCTCGCTAAATGTCCTTCCTCAGCTAAATGCAATCATTATGAAAAACGCCTGTTTTTCAGCTATCAAGTGGCTCACTTCCAGCTCCTTTGTTTTCAACCCAAAGCATCAAGCTGTCCGAGGGTGGGTTCTGCCGGGCCGTTTAGTTGTGTTTTAGACATCTAAAGAAAGCTTTCCTTGAAGGGGAGGGAAGGTGATGGCCGCTGAGTACTTATACGACCAATGGTGCATTCAGCTCTCGGCCTCAAAAAAAAAAGTTTTGGGCTGATCGAAGCCAAAAATGATGAATCCCTCGGCATTTCTATTCATTGTACGAAAACTATTACTAAAGTACCGGTACTTAATAACTGGAACAGATTTTTTATAGGAGAAGATAGGAACCAGATTGCATTCCGGATAAAAAGCAAGACGTTGCCGTAAACATATCCGTGTCTTCGTATTGAGCCACATAAAAGACGTTTTTAAGTAGACAGGTACTTTAGGTAGGGAAAAAAAGTGAGGCGGTTTGGTGACTTCCCATTTTTGATAATCGCTCTCAAGTAGCTTAGGAAATTTTTAAATTGTAGTAATGGCCCCTTCCCAGGCAGGGATTAAACATCCAGAGACTCTTTGTTTAGAGTCTTAAGAATAATGCCGTGGGGAACAAAGGTATTGTACCTGTTATCCATAGAAGAAAGAATTCTCAAGAAGAGCCTGTCTCGGCCGAATCGATAGTCCATGATAGTCGAGGCTCACTCCGCGTTGCCCTTCCCCTTCTTCCTATAATCGCAGGGCAGGGTAAACAAGCTCTTCCTTAAGAGATGCCCCAAATACGTGATTCTATACACCAAATAGTATACCTTAATACATAGATACAACTTGTGCACTCCGTCGGGACTCGGGTAACTGACGTCCGAGTCCTATCTGTATAAGCGCGGCTTACAGAATCCCCCCTGTGGTTTTTTTAGTCCGCACGTCGTGCCTACATTCCAACAAGAAAAGCCTGTAGTTTACGACGATCGATCCAAAACTTCCCGCCGGCGGGAACCGAACCTCCTCCCGCCAAAAATTTAAACTGACTCCCTCTACCCCTACAGGACACGTACTCGCCGGCTGGTACCAAACTGTTCCCCGCCAAAAATTTAAACTAACTCCCACTCCACCTCCAGGATAAACATTCGATTTGGAAGCATCGCGAGAAATAAAAGTGTCCAAGTGCGAATCGTTGGCGAGATTGAGGATAATCCTCTTTTCTAGCAAAAAGTTGCGTTTCGATTTTTGTACTCTCGCCACCAGAAGTTCCCCGATTCTCGCCCTCCTTTCCTTTATTTGTCGAAGTTAATTTTGGGCTGTTTACCGGTGGGAAAATAACTGGCAGGAGGAGTTGAGCTTCGCGGTCGCTTTATTAAAATTTGGGAAACGATTCTTCGCTCAAACGATTTCGCTAGTCTCATCAATTAATTTTTTTATCGCGATTTCGCTTTTTTGCGATGGCGGGAAAGATTCTGTGTTCTGCACTCTACGAGTTTTGATTTACAGGGTATTTCCCTTCCCTGTCTTCACCCTCCGTTTGACTTATTGAATTCATAAGAACACTGGATGTCACAGAATATTCGTCGGGTAACAGAAAGAAATAGGATGAAAGGCTTCGTTTAGATGATCATGTCTGCCAACCCTAAAAAACTGGACCATGTCCTAATACTTCAAGTCAGAAATCCCCACACTAAATCATTGATATCTTCGTTAGAATTCCGTCCATTTCTTTGGCCTTGCTTGTAAACAAACAAAAACTTTAGGGTAGCAATTTTTGGTACTCAATGCTCAGTCCACCCTAATTTTTACATAGCCAATAATACTTATCCATGCGGACTCGTGTAAGCCTTCCCTTTCAGGTTATTACATGCAGGGCAACTTTTGTTTGAAAAGACATTATGTGGCGAAAACTCGTTTATGTCAAAACTATGTATAGAGAACGTATTTGGTTCACGAAGACTGCCTGCATTATGGCCATGAGCCAGAAGTTACGACAAAGAGAGCGTAATAAAAGTAATTTGCAAAGAAGTCTATGTAGTTGTTTCAAAGGAATTCGTACATAAATTGCAGGTGATTGTGTGAAGGGCTCTTTTCCATGGCAGCAAACTTTTAAAAGTAGGTCTCTTTTAAAAGCAACGCCGCGGCATTCGGCGAGACCGGAGTTCAATCAAACCCAACGTCTTTTCAACACTTTTTCCTTGTTCAACTCAATTACGTAAAATAAAATCAATGCAAAAGCAGGGTTGTTTAAAAAGACAAACACATTCACTGTGATCTCGCCAACTGCAATCGCTTTTAACAAACGTTTTCCTGTTTGAAATTGAACCGAGATTTCCTGTCTGAGATGCAGTTGGCTAGCTCGTTCACACCTTCCCATTACTAAGATCAAAGGTAATAATAACACTAAAAAAAGGGAAAACTGTTGAGTATTCGCTTTGGTTTCTGAGAAGAAAAGTGGATGCATTTACCTACAACCTCACGTGCGCTCACTACGCCAACTAACCTTAAAGTGTGGGACCTTAATGGATAAGAAAGAGTTTTTGAATCCTGACGACAAACCGGGCCGTTGCGAGCATATTCACACAAAAGCGACGACAATCTGGAATATGTTAGTTCTCGTTTCTAAACATCCCACTATTCTGGAACACATATTATTGCTATTTGGGATGTGATAGTCGCAGAGGATGCATTGAGCAATACCATGAGATTTGAGACAAAAGATGGAGGGAAGTAAAAAAAAAGAGGCTGAACCGATTATTTTTAACTATCTAGTCAAGTTAACATATGATTAATATTTATAAATAATGCCTTTACGCACAAGCTCGCTTGCGACTTGGCTGGCCACGACGGGAGAAACCAAAGTATCTACTTGATACACTTTCTTTGACCGCTGGGTAATATTTAAACATTAACGGCATTTAATCGCAGTCTTAAAGTGCTACTAACAACGTCGCAGTTTCTTACCAACACGATTCAAGTGCTCTTTCTCTCCTTTGTGCTAGTAGAGTTCCTATAGGGTCCACACTATGGAGCAACTTGAGAAGCGGGAGTAGCTGTCAGACTGACATGTAGAAATGAACCAAGCTCTATTCTCCCCTTCTACTATGACCCTTGCCTAGCATGTCAGTTCACGACTCCAAAAATGGACCAGTAATGCCAGCATGATGACTACAGCCGGTGGGAAGGTGAACTTTTGCTTCTGATGATACTTCTCTCCACTATTGTGCACCAGAGACAGGTGAGTATTTGCTTTCTTTTTATGGCTATTTATCGACAAGACCAATCAAACTGAACGAGTGGAAGAGAGACTGTTACCAACGTTCGCTCGGGAAATCACTCGCTTTGTGCGCAATCGACATTAACTGCAAATGTTACCAAATACACTCAAACCTAATTGAAGCTACTTCTTTTTAGCATTTGCGATTGCTTGCATATTGTTTTAGTCTTTTAAGTTATTCCATCGATTGATATATTATGTGACCAATTTTTTGGCAACGTGCGATGCTTCACAAGATGGCCCACTAACACGTCATAAAAAAGGTTCATTTGCGGAAGATCAGCAGTTCCTGTAGTGAGAAACGAGCTGTATCGCTTTATTTTCCTCAGCAGTTAAAAGGAAGAAAGCGAGCAGACTGGCCTTTCCCAAAGGTCAGCCAGACGACTACTCCCGCCTCGCGAAATGCTCTTCGAGATGCTCAACAACAAAGTCCTGTTACACGTTACAGAAAATGCCCATTTGCTGATAACAGTTTGCATAGTGGGAGTTGTATCTCTATTCCTTCCCAGCGAAGTCAATCAGACAGTTCCGCTCCTTACTTCGTGATAGCGATATCGCTTCTGCTATACTTTTTCTATCACAAAGCTTTGAATGGGACATAGCTTATGAATGATGGGACAGTCGGTATGAATAAAAATAAGTCGGGTCTGAAAAGCTCCTCTCGCCTCGGCTCTCATCGGCAATGAGAAAGGGCTAGACCTTTTGAAAGAGTCCGCGTTTTAAATCGGGGTGATGAGGTCTATTTTCAACGGGATATTTCATCGGCCCCAGCCGCAGCCCCTCCGCTGGTTTATCCGATTTAAGTTGGCGGGCGGACGTGCAGATAATCTGTTCCAACCATTGTCAATAATTCCACAATAGAGTTGGTTCCCGAAGCCCCACAAAGTACGAATACACAGTCAATCGTTTCTACCGTCCGATCTCATTATACTGGTCTTAGGATCAGCTTTGATATTTATACAATAGCTAAATTCATACAACAATACACTCGCATGCGTTTGTGCGAATTACTTCACCCCGCCAAGTTAGCATAGACATTTCTATAGACACCACATCCTACAACATATGCTATAGACACCATATTCTATACCATAGGCTCCAGACGCCATATTCTATAGACATTATACTACAAGCTGAGTTTCTCGCACAAATGAAACGACGATGCGAGCTTTTTTTCCGGAAAGAAAGAAATATGACCTCGTTGGAAAAAAACTTCGTCGAACATTATAAAGTACCTATTACAGCAATACCGCAATAACGATAATCTTAGGTTTTGTACGTATACGGATTCCGTTAAGGTAAACCATGTTGACTTCAGCATTGCATATCATAGGTTGGTTTTGGTTCCCCCTTCATCAAGTCTGCTTTTCATAAAAGGGAAAGTGTGAAATTTTTTCCCAAAGTTCAATATGACAGGGGAGATACAAAGAAATGATGGTGTAAATGAGATTTTACTCACGATTCCCGCCACCGTGGTTACTCCGGAAGTCGAGAGGGGCAGTAGGTCGGTGAGGATACATCCTTCCAGCGCGAGGGTGAGGTTTTTTACGCCGCACGAGGTGTTCGCGTCCTTCCACCAAGTTTCCGAGTAGGTACCCATGATCAGCCACTGGTACTTACGACCCACCATACCGGTCCTGAAACCATGCAGAAATGTGCATAAAAATCAGGCGAAGGAAATGAAATTGTTTACCTTTTATGATCATAAAATTGACGTTTTTTTTCTTCTTTTTTTCTGTGATTTATTGAACAGGCTTACTTGTGCGCTTCGCAAAATATTTCGGCGGCCCAGGTCTCGTTGAAGTTCCCGAGGATGATGCGGACATCTTTATCTTTGAGCTTTTCAATGGCCGCCTTGACGTCTGTGGCGAAGCTCTGCGTCTCAACCACGGTGAAGTTGGACTCGTCCAGATCAGCCACTAGGCGGTTGTGAGCCTGAAAAGGATAAACCAGGATTTACTTCTTCGTTGACTTAGATGCTGGTCATTTTCTTGTTCACTGCAAACTTTCCGCTACTCAATTAAGGGAGATAAGTCCTCCTATTTCTCCTATCGTCTATTCCGCGTCTCGTTTCTCATCTCAGGTGCAACAACACCGTCGATTGCTGCGCAGCGGAACAACAAGTTCAAACGAAATCATCTCCGCACAAAACATCGCTTGCTGTCCATAAGGCAGTATTTGAAAGTAGCCGTTTTTCACTTTACTCGTCAGTGATAAAAGTAGTCATTTTCTTACTAGTTCTATAAAGACAAATCCCATCGGTTTGTTCTGATGGTAAAAATGGAACTACTCCAGCAAATCAGCAATCGCAGCGAAATTGGAGGGAAGTTCGGTAAACCCACGCGAAGGCAGTCGGCTTCAAGGATCGAACCAGGGCCCTTTGAATATGAATAAGCATAAACCATCGTTTTCGTTGGATTAATATAGGAAAGGGTATGTTAGGTTTTAACGAAGGTATCAGCAGGGTAAGGGTTCTAACCTAATTTATTTTACACTTGGGCTCTTAGGTATGACTCCTCAACCAACAAAAGACATAACCTTCGCATTGATCTGTAAGATTGACAACAATGCTCTGACCAAGACTCTACTTACTTCATTACGTCCCACCTGGATCCAGAACAAAAAACTAAAACTAAAAAGTTTACATCTAATAATTCCAAGAGACAACCTTTATACGCATTGGCCTAAAATATATCTCCTCCTTTTTTTTTGGTCTGTATGTATTAGAGAGTAGGAATAAAAATGGCTCATTAAAAGAGTACGCTATGGCACTCACGTTGCACGCAAGGTTTTCAGATGCCACCTCTGACGTGGGCTCCTTGAAAGAGTAGAAACTTCCTCATTTTGCATAACTAGATGCAATGTCCGATTATAGGGGATCAAACTGAGAACGTGAGTTGACTGCGCTAAACGTCAACCCACGTGGCTCCACACCAGACTAAACACACTGAGCTGAGGTGAAGTGACACGGACGACAAACCCGACCGACTACGTACGTGGAAATGATATTTGAGCCACCCGTTTCGGGCCGCTTCGGGCCGCCTCGGGCCGCTTCGGCCCGCATCGCCTCGGCGGAAACGAAGCAATATATAATAGACAATCAAACGATAACACCTCATCTTCTAATATCACCAGACAATTTAAAATGAAAACATAGAACTAATTCTTTTTTCGATATCGATCTGACTATTAATCGACATGAGCAAGTTCAGACACTGGACATCTAACCTCTAACCTAATGTTGACAAACCTAATTTAATGTTGATTTTGGTAGCCGTTTCTACCGCCAGACTTGACAATAACCGTGAGTGACTACGGAGTGAGGGCACACGCAGTAAATAAACAGACCTACATGTCTGTTTTGCTTACAAAAAAATGGTTATGGATCCAAACCTGATATAGTATCCTTTTGTTATTTTTTTGGGAACGGTATAAGGAATACAATTGGGACAAGGGTTATATTTAATGAGTGATACTAAAAAAGAGATAACATCATAATGGGTTTCTTTGAATCATGCAGACTCTGCAATGTCTTCCTGGAAAGCGAATGAAAAGATTTTGTTCTCTCTGTTGCGTAGTTTGTTCGCTTCTCACAATCAGTGAGGAAAATGCTTAAGCATGAAATACGAGGTCCATGCAGTCGTGAGAATGCAGCGCATAAAACTTAAATGATAGCCTCCTTGTTTGTTGATGAATGATAGATCTACGTACAGTGCGCTCGCTCTTGTCGCCATCGCCAATGAAAAATGCTTTTCTTTTGTTAGTCCGCCATCTAAAGCCGCTAAAAATGCAAATAAACTATCCTGCGAGTCATTAAAATTTCACGCTGAGTTTCAAGAGAAACAAGTGACTCTTTAGCATTTTTTCGGAAACAGTAAAGACTCCTCCTAGCTTGCTCTATGACCGTTCTCATAAAAACATTTACAAGCCACCAATTAAACATTAAAGTCGCGACATTTTATGCGTGTCCCTTACAACCAGGGTAATTAATTTATTTAATAATTCGAACATCCGGATCCGCACACGAAGCATTTTCTGTCACTGGCTGAAGACCCTGTAGGCTATCAGCTCGCAACCGGGTATTCTTTTTGGCGCGAAATCGAAAACAGACGTGGAAGTCAAAAGTCAAAAATCGTTGTTAAGAGACAATCATGGTGAGAAAAGTACTTGCTTATTATTGCTAGGCCTAAAATCTCTCTGCACAGTATGGACAATGGAAACAGTTAAGACTTCAGATTGTCCTTTTTTTAAAAAAAAATTAAAACTTTTTATAGAATCCAGTTCAAGATACTTTAGTCTTGGAGATTGTGCTTCCTTAAAACTCGCTTCGTTATTTTTTTATATTACGTATATGTTGATTGGAGGGATAGACTTTGTTAAAGGGTTAATTTTTGAACGGTGAAGGAAGAAGCAGAGTTGATAACAGACTATTTCATTTTCTTTTCTGGGCCCTAAAAGATGTTAATATAAGCTGATGCGTTGTACTACTGTAATCCACAGTTTTTAATTTTTAATAATAATCCCAACATTTTAAAAATTAAATATAAATGAAAAAAGTAATCAATTGAGAAAGGCGTATAAAAAGCATTAAATGCCATATTACTAAGGTATATATAAGAAAGAACACTTAAATTTTGGGCTTTTCCAACTTCCTTCCGTTGGTTTGGGTCATGCCAAACAAGCAGATATTATGGGTTGACTATTAGTGGCAAGAACTCAGGCCAGCTGCGCAAATAGATCCTGAAAACATATTAGTGTACCTTGTTGTGTTTGGGTGGCGGGTTAAATATGCTCGTCGCGAAGCGGCCCTGGCGACCGGTGCGTGACCAGCGTGTACAACTGTTGTCCGAATTCGGGACGCGAAAAAGTCGCCTCAAGAGGCACAAGAACAGGTGACCATTACGACCACGGCTGGTCACCACGGCCACGTGGATGCCGATGCCACTCAATCGATGACGGCAAAATAACAGCGTATAGGAGTGATACATCAGTGGAGATGTGTTACCAGGCGTTTACTGACCCATGACGTCGTATCTATGTCATTAGTGCTTGAGTGACATGGCGGATAAAAATCAGCTGATGTTGCACACTTTTTTATCCGTCAATTATAGTCGGCTGTTGGATTCGGTCGAAAAGTGGCTTTTTTCAGCGATTTTTCAAGTACTCTGCGACCCACTGATATCTATGGCTAATATTCAGGTATATCCAGCAGATATTTTTTTTTAATTGTGCCGAAATCTGTGAGATATTTCATTGAAATTTGGTCGATTTCCTCTTAATGTTTAATGTACCTCTGATATCCGGCTGATATCCTGATATCCGGTATACAGACTTCCAGCAAGGTCTTACCCGTTGTATTGTGCTGTATTTCGTGTGCGGGTGAATTTAATGAAAGTTTACCTAATTTAAGGTATCCTCGTCTGACAAGTAAGCAAACCCCGCCTTGACAGCAACTTTCGGATATGCCACAAGCCTATTGAATATAGAACGTGGCGTACCAATAATCCGCGTAATTCCTCCCCGCTCCCCCCCAGGCTGGTATCCTCCGAAATACCGAGAAAGGCGCTCACACCCGGAGAGATATTTGACTTGGCAGGCCTAATCGGAGAGATTAAGGAAAGTTTATCAGAATGAGGCAACCGAGCCTCTTCAGTCCTTCCTTGATTATGTCAAGACACGCGTGATTTAACTTGTGTAATTAATAGAGCAAGCGTTCCTTCACCACCTGGCGACTTTATCTCTTCCCACTAATTTGCCTCGAACCGAAATCACATTTGCAAAACCACGGATGAAATCAAATGAGCTCGCTTAACTTGGAAGATGCACCGCACTGCTGCTGCTTATCTACTTAATCATGACCCAACTCGTACTTCTCTTACTTCAATCCAGACACTTGCACGTAATATTTTAGCTAGATTCAAACAAAATATGGAAATGAGATTGATTGGTTCATTCTGTCAAAAGTTATTTGTCTAAAGTTAGGCTTGTAGTTAGTAGTTATGGGAGGGTTACCATAGGTTAGGTTCTCGTGGTTAACTATGGAGTACGATGAGTTCAGTTGCGTAAGCATAAGACAGATTAAGTTGAGATTAGGTTAGGTAAGGATGGACTGAATTGAGTAACATAGTAAGTTTGAGTGCACTTAGCATCACTCGCGTGCTCTACCTAGAGAGCTTTACAGGGAGAGAGGCGTCAACTGCCATGTCACCCTTTGCATCACACCAATCAGCGTAGCTGATTTCATATCCGACGAATCAGCGCACAGCGCGGGAATAAGTTGTCGCCTCTCTCATCCCTATAAGGCTACTCAGTTCTACTCTTCGTCACCAAAGCAAAAAATAAAAAATAAAAAAAAATAAAAAAAAATAAAGAAAATTAAATTAAAAAAGGGGTGCTTCACTTAATGAGCTAACCTAGGCTAACATCACCTAAACCTAGATTGATTCATAACGTTACCTAGCCTAACGTAAACTCACATAAAGCTTACGTTATAACGTACAACGTAACGTGGCCTAACATAATCATTGGTAAGGTAGGATACCTTGCTGCCACTCCGATGGGTTTTCCGGAAGGTAGAACCCGAGACGAAATAAAACCAGTACAGTTTACAGTTTCCAGGGAAAAAAAGGGAGTGTCGTATGCATCGACACCTGCTGCAACGCTTAATTACATAAATGCTAATTTCGGAAAAGCAGCCATCATTAGAAATGTTTGCTCTCGCGTCTAGAGAGATAAAATTGGGGGCTATTTGCGAGATAAATCTGAACAGTTTGTCACCTGATCGCAGATGAAAACGCCCCAACCATTTCA
>Ga0058701_10001294_pt1 | contig 17583 bp, 4 predicted proteins | sample AgamicOrMae_FD_97039 | JGI IMG/M metagenome (GOLD analysis project Ga0058701, IMG submission 97039) | Agave microbial communities from Guanajuato, Mexico - Or.Ma.e | ecosystem: Host-associated > Plants > Phyllosphere > Phylloplane/Leaf | place: Guanajuato, Mexico | collected 2012-06-04
AACTATACAATAGTATTTTTTTTTTAAAGAATACAATCTTTGAGAAGTAGGTTTAAAAAAAGGCCTACTTCACACAGTAGAAATTAAACCCTGATTAGATCTTTTTGCCCGACAGAAAAAAAAAGAAAAAATGACATGTAGGCATCCCTCATTCCACTCATCACCTCAACAAAAAAATGTGTGATTGTGGATCCAGAAGCAACAAATGCCGCATGGTCCCTGAGTCGAGCAGTGTACAACTATAGTGCTTTCTCATGGTCCATATTTAAGATGAGATGTTTCAAAACCTCTTTAATGCACCCTTATCAATCGTACGAGATGTAACCACTCACCATTATAGGCTGCTCTTATATAATTAGGATATTTTCAAGACCTTGGATTGCGCTCCGCTCGGAAGTGCCCTTTGCTTCGCTCCATTGCCACTCCGTTCTGCTGCCCCCAAGCCTGATGCTTCGTGCCTCGCTTTACCTTTGACCGATTTGACGGAGAAAGCAGATTTAAAAAAAATCTTTAAACATTCATGGCGTGTAGCAGAAAACTGACAATAATTTGCACAATATTTTTGGGTATCAGAGTGAACAAATAGTTGGTTCGCCTCGCGCAGTCTCGGAGTCGTGCCAGTTGACATTTATAAAATGCAGATGCATAAAAAAACGACTACTTGAAGCTAAAACCGGTTTTGCCTTATCTTCCGATTGCTGACACGTATTTGTGATGTACCGGTAGTAATTGATGGATGGCGCTTTGTTGTATTTTTCAACCAGCTTTATCGTGAAAGGGGCCGTCATTCATAGACAGGTCTCAAGGACTCACATTAGCCGTCTTAAGCTCCCACTTGCTTTTCAAAACGAGCACCGCTTTTTTTCCTGTGGGTACCGACCGAGCACAATTTTTTTCCGCCGCAAAAATATGTCATAAAAATTTATTTCGATTTTTCATCCTCCGCGCTGGATGTGCCCTCTTACATGAATTTATCTTATGTACGAGTAGCGAGTACATTATTTTTATGGTCATAAATGGCCTTAAATCTGTCATTTGTTTTCTATGAGGAGTTTGGTACTCTTTTTCGAAAAAAATCTTGTCTTACAGTCAGTGTTTTCACAAGTCGTCGTTTCATTTAGGTCTTGAGGTCTTGCTAAACTTTTTTTTAAGGAAAACCTTATAAGATTATCATGACTTTGTGAGTACTTCAGTTATTCATCTTAAAAAAGCTCAATTCCAAAATTTTGTTCTCGTAATGATTTACCTCGTAAAAAACTCACTCGGAAAAAAAAGAAAGAAAAGATCCGTGTGACTTAAATAATTTTTTTTTTACGTCCAGATTTTAGTCCTCCAAGATCTGACAATTTTTCGGTCTTTTCACACGTTGTGCTTTTATTTTTCTAAGAAACTGAAACTAAATATTTAAAAAATGTGGAAAATCTAATTCCTGCTTGACGGGCTGCGAGTGCGAAGGAGGCTTTGTAAAGATAGGCAACCGCGTCTTACTAACGAGTTGAGTAGGTTGCCTATGTTGGCTCTCATCGGGTTTTCAGAGCGAATCGTAAACACTTGGCATACACATCAGTTGTGCGCTATTACTCTACCTAGATACATCACTTTGGTTTATTATTCTTTCTCATGTGTCACGTAAAAATCCAAATCACTATAATCGTTTGGAAACGGGTCTTTTCCGTATTGGAAGTTATTCTTCGCGCCTTTATCGGTTAAAATTACTCGCAGAAAAAAAAATGCAATTCACGGAACACATTTAAAGTAGATAACTTCTTTCTCGATACTATCTGACGTTTGCTCATGTAACACTTCTTCGATTAAATGTTTGTGGTAAGTAAGGCGATATTTTTCATGTCTTGTTTACGTATGGTATGCGAGACGATTTTTGTATCCTCTTTTTGCTTAATACCGTGAAAAAGGAAACAGCTGCGCAGTTTACATGTAAAGAGAAGCCATTTTCAGTTCCGATTACCGACGATTTAAAGAAACACCTATGTCAGAGAAGAATCGTGAACAGATTCTTTCCTTCTAATTCTCTCGCATCCCCTATAAATTATTACGCTTATACAAAGTCTATCGTAAGAAGGGTATCTTAAGAAGGATGTATAGTCTTTGTTATTTGCATAGCCGCATAATATCTGGACGCTACCACACAATTCTTGAGAAAAGGTGCCGAGAAAGGTGCAACCAATGATTCTCGGCCAATCTTTAGCACCTTACTTAATTAATACGACACAGGAGAAAAATTCTCGGCTGTTTGAAAGCACATCAAATTAAATTTGTAAGTTAAGCTGTATATTGTACGCATCTTTATATAAGGGGTCTTATATGAAGGAATTCACGAAAGAAGGAGGGAAAGGAGAGGAGGTCTATTAGTGGTACACAAACACGATGAGGCAGGGGAACTCTCGACGTGATGTACCATTTTAAAAATCCCGACCCATCTGATTTCGTTTATCAGCAGAAGATGAATACAATTACAATAACTTGCCCTTGATGAAGGGACGTGGTATTTCGAATAGTTACCAATTAATTGCTTGTGCTTAGGCAAGCTCATTACATTTTCTAATTTTCTGTGTGGTTTGACATGGGGAAGCAATCCAAAGAGGATGAATAAATGCTTTTAAAAATATCGCGTGATTTCAGACAGAACCCTTTTTCTTCGAAGACTAAAATGATGATACCAACTGAAATGATTTCGTCACAAAGTCTATCGTGGGGGAGGGGTCAAGCGAGCAGGCGGGATGTGGTGACACTATTGGACTACCTACCCCTAACAAGCTGCAGCATGAATATCAATGTTTCGGTAGCAGATTTTGAAGGTATCAGCCAGATATCTTCATGATCCGAAATAAAAGGTTCCAAACGAACTTAGTATCATCATGAGACTCTCCACCCTAGTCTCATGGTGCCATCAAATTGAATCTGATAAAGACAAGCTGAAATATTCGTTAAACGTCTGTACTGCGCTTTACAGAATGTCACTTGATCGAAAGTTCTCGTCATCTATGAGGTTCTGGTAAAAAAATAAATAAATAAAGATCCCTAAGCCCGATTCCGATTTAACCTGCTCCGCAATTCTGGCCCGGATTCTCAGAAAGGTTATCAGCAGGACATTGATCTGGTTTTCCCTGACAATTTCTCATAGTCCGCGTGGCGACTTGTTTTTCGTACAAGGTTCTCGATTCGGATCAAAATAAGAATTGCGGGAGTGGACGCTGTTCAAGACACTATCGAAATAGGAAGGGGCAGTGACGACAGACGACGGAGAGGTCCGAGCCAAGCCTCTGCGCGAGCAACATATGACGTGGTATCGCGTCGCTCCGAACCGGGCTGCCAGCCGGTCTGGGCGCCGCCGCGCCGGGCTGACCGCCGGCCTGCCAGCCTGGCCGGCCAGGTACTGGTAGCGGAACGGTTGTTGTGAGGTACTCAGAAGGAGGAGAAGGTATACTTCTTCAGCGCCGGGTACTACATGGCACGGATAAACAAACACCTGTGCCGCCGCGCCGCACCGCGCCGTTGTCGCCGCACCGCGACGGCCCCACTGACTTGCTGGACAGCCGTACGCTGGCCCCCTCCTCTGCCATAGAAGTTTCTTTCAAGATTGGGTTTTGCGAGACGGTGAAGCTGATTCATTCCATTGAAAATTACGTAGGGTATTTGAAGCTTGTTTTAGAGGAGCAAATTTCAAATGGCTATATCTCGAATACCTGGAGAATTTCATCAAACAAAATGCCCGTATGAGAGCTTTCCGTTGATAAAATTAGTAGCCACATCACGGGTATGATTATGATATCTATCAAAAGCAAATGTGCGCAGGTTTAACCGATCGGTTTGCTTGAATTGGAAGGAAATTTTTTGGATAGCGGGCGAGCAAAAGAGCTAGCTTGTGAGCCTCAATCAAACACAGAAGAGCCGTACTGACAAACGTGCACCAAGCAGCAACGCACGATGTTATTCCTACACCGAAGCAAAGATCGAATTTCTTACCTCTTGTGTTCCACCGCGTTTAATATTCCTTCATTACATTTATGTTTAATAATCTTTCATTACATTATGAGAGCTATAAACAGGCAACCGTGCAGTTTATGTTACCGTAGTCAATGTTTGATCAGGTGGTTAGGTTGATCTACATGAGGTCAGCTCACATGCCTTGTTGCTCGCTTCGCTGGAGCTCCGCTCGGCGACCAAATCTGAGGTAAGTAAGCGGCATCAGGCTTGGCGACCATTTAGTCAGATACGCGCAGGTTATTAGGTTATGATGTTCCATGCCTTGTGTGTTGCTCCGTTATCGCTCTGCTCGTCTTACCGTTAGCGACGAAAGGTAGAACACGAGAATGGAAAATTCCACCTTATACTGTAGTTTGGGCGAGAGCGGGTTAGTTGCCTTTCAGATGGAGTCCTTGTTTCTGTCGAGGTTGAAGAAATGGACGATCAATGAGTTTGAATGGAAGAGGCTTTTAGGGTTCAATCGGTTACAAATAAATTTATTAATTATAGCTGCCCAGCTGATGAGATCGCTATGCGATGTGGCCTTTGCAAAATCATCTCTCTTCCTGATACTTCGCTTACCTGTGCTGCGTGGAGAGAACTCCATTCAATGCAGCTAGCTATCTTAAAGAAGATAATTATTGGCTAAAAATCGATTCGCACTTGACTCTGTTTGTGAATTGGAAAATAACCGATATGAGGTGCATCGGGAGAAGAAACTCCTTCCTGCTTTGAAGATGTTGTCATCGCTGGACCAAATGATCTTTGCAGCTGTTCAAGGAAGAGGATAAAACTGGCCAGGCAAAGATACTCTTCATGTTCTGACGAGGAAAAATGCCTCTCAGCCAGATCTGCCCTCAATCAGAGGATGCATTTTAAACTCTCTGGATTCGATTCTCTAAAGCTTTTCCTAAAAAAAATCTTTGTCGACTATAGCTGCTTTGATGAACGTTCCTTTGATCTCGGTGGTTTGCCAGTTGCGGCAACACCTCTGTGTCAAGCGGATTCTAAACTTCATCACCTGGACACCAACTCGATCGACAGGGATTTAGAGCAGCTTAAACACCCAAGCAAAAAGATACCTCCAATCTTTATCCACCGCAAACTTTTCTGAGTCATGTGACAAAAATCATCCTCTTGAGAGAATTCCCTGCTCCAGTTGAATGTCAATTATCCAGACCTTCCTCAACCAGAAGCTCTCCTTCAATCAGAAACACTCAATCTCTTGAAAAGATCGCGATCATCCTCTGGTCCACACAGAATATGAATCATGCACGACCTCCTGAACTAGAATACCTCCTTCAAAGTCTCTAACCTGTTGAAAATATCGCAATCATCTCCTGGTCCAAATAGAATACGAATCATGTAGAAGGACCTTCCTCAACTGGAAGATCCCGTTTAATCAGTTTGCCTCAGCCTCTTGAAATCCCCCCATCATCTCTTCGTCCTGATAGAATGTGAATCATTCAGGCTTTCCTCAACTAGAGGATCCCCTTCAATCAGGAGCCCCCAGCCTCTTGAGAAGGTCCCGATCATCTCCACGTCCAGTTATTATTCAGGTCGTGGCTATTCACAAGCCATTGCAAATATAGATAGACTTGAACGCAGGTAAACCATGGGAGGTGACTTAACGCACAGAACCCAACCTTATCCATTTTAGAAAGGGTAGGTGTGCGAATAGCCACTTCGATTCATTGCAGGACTCCTTCAACTAGAAAATCCCCTCAAAGCTGAACTTCCCAGCCTCTTGGGGATGTCCCGATCGCATCCTTTGGTCCAGTCGAACTTTGAATCACCTTCCCCAGCTAGGATATCATCCGCGCTCGTTGTCAGAGGATCCCTCAAGCTTTAAAGGTGGGATTTTTGACCGCGTGTTCCATCGTTGATCATGATGATTACCGACTTCAAACCACATAGGCTGGGTTGAGGGCCTCGCTTCGCTGTCGCTCCTGTGGACTTGGCGACGAGAGATAAAACACGAGAAGAAAAATCCCGATGGTATCCTGAGTCAGGCATCCCCTATCTAACAGCATCCCGCTGCGCTGCAGCGGCTGACCAACCAGAATCCGCGTGTCCCCTCTCTCTTGAGGCAACGCGCGGCAGGCAGGCAGGCAGGTTCTTCCGGCGCGGCGGCGGTGCGGCCGCGGTGCGGCGGCGGTGTGGTGCGGCGAACGCGCAACGCGACGCGTAGTCGTATTGCAAGTAGCTTGAGCTTGGGCAGTTGGCGTTTAGTTCGCATCCCGGCAGCTGATCTGATCGGCTGGCTGCCGTGTTCGTGTCGTGTGTGTCGTTGTTACGTTGCGCTGCGTTGGACGCTGCCACTGCCAGCCAGCAGCATGGCAGCCCTGACCAACATGGCGCGGAGGTTCGCCTCCATCATCCTCCCGTGCGCTCAAAGGCCCAAGACGGAGGCTGATCTTCAAGCGGCAGACCGCTGGCGTGCTCAGTAAGCATCCTTTGCAGCGGTGCAAGCTGTGTTTCAGTGACCTCAACAGCTGGTCTATGGATATTACATTATTCTCTAGCATTCCATTGGATTGGATTCCGTCGTGGGGAGATCTGGACAAACTGTACATTTGAAAGGTTGAATTATCTACCTCGTGTTCCACCTTCCGTCCATGAGCCGGGCTGAGTGAGGCAAAAGGGACCTAACGTTCAACAAACCTGATGTTCCGTATACTTACCGGTAGCTCCTGTCACTGAGAAAGTAAGCCTCACCAGGCTTGCGACAGTTGAGTGGAGCAGTTGCGAAGCGAGTCACAAGACACGCAGCATTACCTAGGATAACGTAATTAAAGCATTTTTATGTTGTCAGTCTTTGCAATGTAACCGAAAATGCAATCTTTGAAACTATGGAAAGGTCTGGGAATTACGAGGACGTAATTTTCTACCCTTTCTCGCTGTCGCTCTGCTCGGCTTGTCGATTTTTAGCTTTGTTTAAAAAGGCTATTTGAATTTTCTGAATTTGTTTGCAACTAGGAAGAAATGCACAAGCAACAATACCTTTTATAATTCCGTTTTTTTAAAATTGTTTTGTTATTTTTTCATTTTATTTTTATAATTTTTAAATCGACAATAGTTTTATCGAGATAGCCAAATCATTCAGTAGTAAAAAATAGGAAATGCTCAAATTTTGATATTGATTAAAACAGCTTCCTAAATAACACAAATTGTTAAAACAATAAAGAAGAAAAAAACAACATTATTTTGAATGAAGTGGCGAGACAGAGGCAATTTTCTGAAGAATCACAGTCGATTCGAAATTTAAGCCGTTTTTTTGTTTGAATGGAAAGTTCCGCAATTTTACTGCGACTACCGTGGAAAATGTAATTCTCACGGAATAGCATTTCATGGTGGACGAAGCTTCTAGCGATTATTAATTTTTGCCGGAGATTTAATTGATGCGCCAAAAAAACAAACACTCTGTAGCAAGTGCTCTGAACGCAACAAATATTAAAAAATCACCTATTTTCAACTATACGAGTAATTGAAAGAATCAAAAACATGGCCTGGCCAGAGATGAGTTGCAGTGTTTTATGATCACGAATCCCTTATCTTTGCTGAACCGACATGCAGTATAATATTGGGTGACTTGAACGCACGGAACCCAACCTAATACATTTTTAATAGGGCAGTCTGGTCAATAGACTCCCTAATTTTTTTCGTTCTTTGCTGAGGTATATGGTATAAAATCCCTTTTTTCTTCTTTTTATTGCAAACAGAAATATATTTTTAAATTAAAATTTGGATCGTTATTAAACTGTTAGCCTAAAACTTTTTCGAAGTTGAACTGCTTTTTTTTACGTTTTGCTTTACTTATGAGCACGTCCATAATGCTTTTCCATAATGTTCTGAATAAACAGATTAAGAATTCGATAGCTTTTCAGACAAAAAATGGAATCAAGACACAAACTGTAATAAGAGGTGTTGCAAAATCTTCAATCAAAGGTATTAATTCGGTTTAACGCCTCAAGCTTATGGTTTTTCCTAAACTATGTTACCTGTACGAGAGTATTTACATTACAGTATGCGGTGAAATTGGCAATTAGTTATTTGCTGATAGTGTTCGTGGAAGAGTTTTGGCTCCCAGGGCGAGACATTTAATTGATTGAATCAGACTTTTGCTCGAAGCGATATATTTAATATGCTGCACACTTCAACGTTGATCTAGTTTGGGATCTTAGACACGCATTTACCATTAAATCATCATTCTTTCGGCCAAGCTTCCACTGCCCTCTCAACAGCAGGCATATCATCTCGATGTTCGTCACTTTAATCCCGTCCGCTGAACATCAACAAAAAAACTAACGCATTACCAAAATTTTGGTCAAAGCCCATTCGGCATGCGCTCTTCCCAACAGCTAAAACAGCAAACTTCAATCTGCTCATTCGCTCGCAGTTTCATAGGTGGCATTTTCCATCCCTTTGTGTTCCACCTTTATTCAACCTTTCATTAAAGGATGAGGACTGACAAAAGGACAACCGCAGAGGTAAAGTTAACCTAGACGAGGTTACGTGCTTTATGCCTCGTTTCGCTGCTGCTCCGCTCATATATTGTCAAGCCTAATGCAGCTTACTCCGCGGTGTTATGAATTGTCGCCTTAAAGTAAGAGACATCAGGCTCAACAACCCATAGATTAGGTTACTGATACCGGTAGACTTTGCAAATGCCTTTGGCCTCGTTCCGCTATCGTTTTGCTCGACTAATGATACTGTATAAGTTAGAACGCGACCGATAGAAAATCAAACCCTTAAAATTTATAGTGAACCTAACCTTCGTACAGTTTGATCCCATAAATCCACCAACGTCATACTTCCGCCGCGGATCTGTATATTTGATGATGGAACCTTACCCATCGTGAGAAATCTTCGAAGGTTTTCCTACCACGACATTTCCCCTTCCAATCTTTCCAACTAGTGCCTTCGCAAGGACTCTCTAGTTGCATGTCGAGATGAGCGAGGTTAAAAATAGGCTAAGCGGCGGCGCCGCGGTTCGGGACAAGTTCCCAGGTGATGAGGGACGACAATGATGCAAAAAGCCTCCTTTGCAGGCGGGCTTTGCATTATCCTTTTTAGGTTAAGTTCCGCTCTTGCTATGTGTTCTTTCCATTAATGGCTAATGACCCGACACGGTTGGGTTGAGGAAGTTCGAACTTATCCCGTGTATTTCATCTTTATAGCGTCACAAAGCGGAGCGGGGCACGAGTGACCTAACCTAGGTTAACTTGACCCGTCACCACGCTAAATATCTCACCTTTCTTCGCGGCTTATTGTTAGTTTCTATCGCCGCGATGTGAGCGACATGAGTCTTGGTAACAGCGGAGCGGAGCGGTAGGGAAGCGAGGCCCAGGGCACAAAACCCAATCAAGGTTAACCTTACATACCCGGTTGTAGTCTTCATAATGTAATGAATGAGGAAACCAGGAGTAGGCACATTAGGTAGAAAATTTCGCTTTATTTTTTATGGGGCTCTTACATAACACAAGATCCTGGAGACTTGAACGCACGAGTATTACCGAGTAAGTGTGGTATTTTAGGATAGACTAGAGCCCTATAACTTTGTATAGAGGCGTGAATGGTGTCCCCTGACATGGGGGATGCAATGTATTTCTTACGGGCGAACTGTGCTCAACATGGCGGAGGTAGTGGTGGGGGTTTGATTAGCGCCTCTCTACTAACAAAGGGCTCTAGGATGAGCTGAATTGGCTTAAGACACCTCTTTTACTAAACATTCTCTGTTTGTGTGGTTCAGCATATTATAAGTATATTAATTCGGGTCTCTATTAGCAGCTTCCGTTTTGAGTAACTTTTTCTGAAGTGTAATTTTGCTCCGTTTCCGTTAGGATTTCAGGACCTATTCGCGATATCATTCAAAGCTTGGATCTGCTGATTTGCCTGATGCCTTATTTTATTGAAGTTATCTTCTTCACCTTCAATGTGTGACGTAGCTTCTAACCTAATCAAACTTCCCCTTTTCCAACCATAGCTAACGTTTGTTACCTTCAGGTTTGGCCCGGATTTCTCTTTCAGCATGACACTGGCACAAGTACGACTTTTTTTCCCGAAATTTAGATAAAGATAAGATAATTCAATGACTTTTTGTCTAGATGAAGAAAAAGATAACCAAAGAAAGTGCACATAAGAAAAAAAAAGTTTTTTATCATTCCTTTTAATTTAACAATGCTCAATTATTGTAAATTTTATTAATGTCCACTCGTCAAAGTCATAGCTTTAGTGCCTTATAAGAGTCGATTGGCCAAGTGATATTCAATGTTTAACCCACTACTGCGCAACGATGCCGTTCGGAAACAGAAAAATTATTTTAGAGAATCTTTTCAGTTCAGCATTGACACAATCAAAAAAATATCACCCCTCTGAAAACCTCAAAATTAACAATTAAGGCATTTCTCGAAGCTTAAAATTGCGTATTTTAGAGGAAAAAATCCTTCCAATTTCTCTTAGGATAAATTTCGCTCCAAATACTTTGGGATGTTATGGTTTGAGGAATACCGTGTTGCGAATTCTCTTTGGTGTCACGGCTACCTTACGCATTGATTGGCATTCGATTGCTCTCTTTGCTAAGGGATCGTCACTGGTAATGAAATTACACACCGCGAGTTCGAACCATTCGAGCATTTTCTTTCATTGTCGTAAAAGCCTTGTTAAAAGAACTCAATGACGTCATTGCAAAAAAAATGATGGAACAAGGTGTATCACGCCAATAATACCAAACGTATGAACTTACTTAAATGCTTTTGTCCAAGCGTTAATTAACTATCGATTGACGGTAGGAACAAACGCCGGAAAGTAAGCCGCACCAAGCTGTGCGAATGAAGTTCGTTTCCATAAAAGGTAGACAGTGCAACATGTTAAACTTAAGTTTACTCTCACAAGTATCATAACATACGCTCTAAGAAAAAAATCGCTTGTAACCAAGTCTTAACTCGCCTTCCAGAATTCTAATGGGAAAAATGATGAAAGAATCATGTTTTGTCCCACAGAACTACACTCGGTCCTAAAACTTCCATTTAAAGAGACGATATGACAGAATTTAGTTTTGTCAATAGTAGAGCGATTTGGCGAATAGTAATCGCTTGATACGTTATTACTAGCAATTAGTTCCGAACTCTCGTTGTACAACCGACTCGAGGTTCTTTATCATATTAAATCGCTAATCATATCATACAGGAAAGTCAGACTTTCGAACGCCGATATTGTTATCTAGTGTCAGCGATACTATTCCATTATTTATCTGACCAGTAGCTGTAGAGGAAATTGTTCTGGTTGTAACACTGACTCCAACGAGTGGCATGCAGCCCAACCACGCCGCGCCGGGAAACGTGCTGTGCTCTGGAGGAAGGTGTGCGTTGCACTTAAACGCTTTTGCCTTGCAAAAACGCAGTCAAGGGCGGAGCGGGGACTCCCATTGTTACGACTGGAGATGCTCTCGTATCAGGAACAAGGGCCGGAAGACTTACAGTTCTCATCACTTCAGATATGTCATAGAGTAAAATCTTGGAATAAAGATAATTTAGTCTGCTTTTTAGCGCGTCAGGGAATCACCCAAAGTTTAGCCTTTGATAACTTAAGGTAGTAAGAACGAGCTCAGCCCAATCCACTGACCGGGCAAAAATAAAGGTACTCTAAAATGCGAACAATTTTTTGAGTGCCTATTAGAAAGTTCATATCATATTTTAGGTGCCTTAGAAATATCATTACGGTGATTTGAGACAAGTTCGACAGCTTCAAAATCGCGTAAAACGCAAATTTTACAAAAATTGAGCAAAGTCTGACTGAGAGCACTAAGTTGTATTTCCCTCTGTTATTTCCACGATGACCCCCTGTTTTCTCTAATTTCATTTTTTTCCTTGTATAGATGTTTGCCTAAATCTAGTATTTAGGTAAAATTTATCCACTAAATCTAATTCTAGAGAGAAAAATACATTTAAATTGAGCGTTCTCCTGTGAAGCCAATGTATATCTCCTTTTTTATGCAATATTGTGATGTGCCTGGACGTAGGATATGTTTTATAGACTGCTGGGGTCGGTTAATTTCTGTCCTTATGACCTAGGTCGCTCCTGGTATTTAACGTACCTTGAACGCCGCTTAAATTTACCTAGTCTTATTGATCTAGCTCAATCAGTCATAACCTAACTTAATCCGACGTACCCAGTACGGACATTCTGTTTTAGAGAGTTCTTAATTAACTGTTTCGGGGGCGACCGTAAAACGGGGTTACATATATTTTGATTATAATTTCAAGGTGAATCAATGATCAGGCATGTTATTTTAAAGATCTTGGCGAGAGCTTTTCATTGATGTTGCTGAACATAGATCTAGCGTAGGAAACTACCAATTCACGTACTACCCCTGTTTTATTTTCAAACCCCAAACAGGTAAGAGCTTCCTAAAGCAGGTGTTATATTTTTACTGTGTTACCTCACCCTAACTGGTCTGACCTAACCTCACCTAATTCAACGTGGCGCAACCAATTTAACGTAGCCGTGCTTAAACTGACCATGAGTAAGTAGTGTGTACTATACTCTCATGAACTGACGCAACATAAGCCAAACGTCACGTGATGAAAAAAATGCCTAACGGATTAAAAATAGAAGACACCGAACTCTAAGCCCACAGCAGTGCATTTAAAAGCCTTACAGCCGCACCTAAGTAAGAAATCTCAAAACAGGCTCTTACACAGGCTATACGCTCTTTTTTGTGTCATTTCCTAACTTAAAGCATGAGAGTATTCTCTCATGCTTAAAGAGATAGACGGAAAATATCCCTAGAGAAGTTTACATTTGCTCTGTTTTTCTTGGCTCGATTGTGTTATCATGTCGAAAATTACGCCAATTTGCTATGGTATATTGGGTCGATTTTCTGGGGTTCAGGGTCGGTAACCTTGTAGCGAGGACACAGAAAACGTGTATAGACTCCTATTTATAGCTGAGAGGAAGAACTAGTCTCCGTGTTGACTGTGACCATTCAAAGTGAAGCATTGCGGCCTGGCGTTGGGGCGCTGTTTACCTTTTTTGCCTAGTAAAGTGCGAGAGGCTTGCCTACGCCTTGCAAGATGCAGCGCCGCTCGGCGCAACCCGACGCCGGCGGTGGCGGTTGCGGTAGCGGCGGCGAGACCGCTCGCAAACACGTGCGTCGCTCAGCGCAGCACAGCGCAGCGCGCGGCGCGGCAATGCGACGGCGCTGTTGCCGGCTGACTGGCTGCGTTGTTGACCGTTGCCAGTCATTCGCAGTGCCGACGCGCGATATTAGATTGCCGACGGACGAAAATCAGTGATTTTGGGGATTAAAAATTTGAGCAACGATCGCCTCTCCTCCACACCAACACCGAAAGGCAGAGTTTCCCACCTGTATTCCACCTTACGTCTCCGAGCGGAGTGCGACAACGGAACGGAGCACCTTGCATGTACTTTAATCCAGCTCAACCTAACCTAACGGTTGCCTAGCCTAATACCGCTTATTGTTTATCGTCCAGCGAGGCACAAGGCAAGTCATCTAACCTAACCTATATAAACCTTACCTATCCGTAGGAACTGTATGACGTTAATCTTCATAATACCCATAATAAAAGGTCAAGTAAGGAGGCAGAAAGTGACACCTTTCTAATTTTCAGTCAAGGAAAATAAACTTGTTGGAATTGTCTATGGGCTGCAAAAGCTACTTCTGCAAAACTAGTCAGTGTAACCTAACCTCTTTGCACATACTCTCACAAAAAGGATTTTTGCCAACAAACATCTTCTTGAGATTTTCTTTGCCAGTTTATGGCAAAACGATTTTTTCTCGTCTCGCGAGATTTTTTATTGCAAGAAAAAAATTCTTGTGTCAAGAAAAAAAATTACAATACTTCTATCGATATATCAAGAAAAAAATGGCTTTCCTGTGAGTGTAACGGCCTCTAACTTACTATACTGACTTACAGGTATAGATAAAACTAGCCTAGCTCAACCTTTTCCAGCCCTGACGAATCTAACGAAACTTGGGTTTGCGTCTGTGAAAAACCTTTTTTGAAAGGGAACAAGCAGTTCGCGTCCTTGCTGCGCACGCCATTTAGGACGCGTGTAACAAAAAGAAAGAAAAGTCTGTTGCGACTTGTGGTTTAGACTGTACTTAATCGGACGATCAATTAAGTATTTATGACGACGCCTAAGGACTCCCGACTTTGACCTGGCCGGACTTCGTTCTCCACACATTACATCGTAATTCGAATCGCTCGTAAAAATCACTTCAACACGATTCTCATAGCCATTCAGCCTCAACTTCAATAAACAGAATAATCCGCATTCATTAATTTCATCATTGATTCATCGGATATCATGCCGTAAGTAGCCGATAGCATTGAGATGTCCGCACTTTTCAAGTCCTCCTAGACCATCCGTGATGAGGAGGGTGGTCCTACGCCAAAAGCATGGCTCTATCTATAGTGCATGCTGGCCCCAAGTTTGCTTTTCCTTTTGGTTAGGCTAGGTCAATTTTAGAGAAATATCCGAGAACTTTTCTTCTTAAGTAAAAGGCCTCTAGTTTAGTTCTAAAAACCTTCTACCTCTTAAATTTAAGAAAAACCCTTAACCTAACCTCACCCAACGCTCGCACAGCCAGATGCCACAATGCCACCGAGGGGTACCGGCAGGCGTTATCAGCGGAGCGGGTCACAAGTCACGTAACCTAGCTTAGGTTAACCTAACCAACGTGGTTGTATTCTCGTGCATTTAAAATCTTAACAGGGTGGAACACAGAGGAGGAAAATCAAAACTTGAAAACTGGGAATGTAGAAAGAAAGAACCGCTGAAATGTCGAGTATTGAGCGTTGTTTATTCGCAGTGAACCGATAACCATCCGGATTTGGAAATCGGTTTTGCTTCAAATTAGTCATCTTGATTGCACGATTCGAACACTGTTATCGCTTAGGAAGCGTTGGCCGATAAGTGACATAAATGTAGCATTTCCTCGAAAAGGTTCACGACAATCTCACGGGGAACTTGGCCATGAACAGGCACATTTTGACACCTGCAAAAGCAGGTTTCTCGAACAGGTATCCATGTTGATTGTCCGATGCAGCAGTTTCGGTCCAAGACCACGCGTCTCCAGTTTGGTAGAGTGGCGTCATTCACGGAAAAGTGTTAACTTTTCATTGAGATAGAGTGACCTCCGGGTAGGCTATGGTGACTGAAACAGCGTCCGCGAAATTCGGACTAAAATCAATACAAGAAATATTCTTGGAATTTGGGGGATTTTTGCTTGGGAGTGTACCTTTGATAAACAGACCCAATTGGTGGCACAGCATTCTTTGCCAGAAACAGGTTTGCCTTTGGGTTTTTCTTTAGCGTGTTTTTCACCCAAAAAGCTTTATTTGCTTTGTCGGGGCTCTGCAGACTAGAAACTTTTTGACACATTTCGCAAAAACAAGCTGGTGCGGTGGCGTTTGGTTTGCTGCGCTTTCATCCCCGCTGGAGAAAACGGTGGACTGTGTCCATTGCGAAAATTTTGCGAGCGATTGGTTTGATATCATGTTGGATATTCCGATAAAAATTTTAGCAATTTACAAAGATTAAAGAGATCAACTACCATCTGTATTTATCTTGCTTGACCGCGATTGTGTTTTTACTAGGTCGCGGCGCTGAATGGCAAATAATCTCGAAAATTCGGTATTAATTCTGAGTGCAGGTGTACCGAGAGGTATTGGCCGACATTTAAGTGATTTCTTGTTGGGAAGATGAGGCAAGTTCTAATCAGTCTGTGCTCATCAATTTCACCTCTTTTTCCGTGTTCTGTTGAATCGATTATAATTTCTCGATTCTCGTAAACTAACACAAGGTAATGATTTCTTGACGCAAACGGATAATTACGTATCTCTGATAAACAAAGGATTTGATTTACGCCTGTAACTCGTTTTTCGTTTGATTCCAAAACTGAAGGCTGCGAAGAGGCTTATCGATATTCACTCGTTTAGCCAACCAATCAAATCGCAATCCTTACCCAAATTGCCCAAAGAGAGTAAGGGCCCTCCTTCGCTTATACTTGTCTATCACCTCGTGCAAGAAACACCATTTTTCTTACGAATCGCTCCATTGTCCCTAACTATCGGCCTTTGCATCGTGCATTTTTTTTGCGAATAATCTTTTTGGATAGTAACTAAATTTCTTTTTTACCACACATCATAAACATGAGCCTCCAACCTCATTCAATAGGATTTTTCTAGACTTCGTTCTTTGCCGTAAGAAATCAGGTTCGGGGTAGCCAATATCTCATTACCCGCTCTGTATTGCGCAAAATCGAATTAACGAAGCTGTCATTAATTTCCTCCCAAAGCGGAGTTAGTTGCGACGGCCTTTGGTGGTTCCCCATTGTTTTTCTTTCATGCATCGAACGCATTGTATAAGCTTTAAAGGTCGCCTTTTCTAAATCTCGTTCTATCTAACGTAAAGCTGAGCGGAGCACCAAAGAAATTGGGCACCAGGCATATAACCTAGTAACCTATTTTTTTTTCTAAAGACGTTCACGAACCGAGCGGTTGCGAAGCGGGGTGCAAGATTGAGATAGTTTTATCTTAAAAATGCGGCAAGAGGCAAAGGCAGATATTAGTTTTGTTAGGTTGGTTCTGTGCATCACTCATCCGTGGTTTACGATATGCAGCTACCCTTCGTCGCCTTGAGTTCGTCATCACTTGAGCTCTGGAACTCAAGCGGGACGTAGAAAGGGCAATCTCCGAAATTTAAATTGCGTGTTATTTGATGAATGAGAAGGCATTATTTATAGAGCGAAAATGAGCAAAACATGAACGGAAAACAACGATTTTTCTATCATACTCGCACGTTTCCTAAGATTCTACGAATAGTGTAGCCGATCGCGAGGTGAGTACGAGTAACATACGCGTAAATGGGGTTGACCCCGAAGCGTCCAAAAATAACCATGATTATCGCAGGTAAATAGCTGCGCGTCACACTATCAAAGATGAATTTTCCCGCACTCTTCAGAGTCACATGCGCGACGTGACGCCATCAAAAGCTGGGACTACTAACAAATCAAATAATGTTAGATGCGTCTTCTATGGTTTTTGCTAATTAACAGATTTTAGCTGGAGATTTGAACGCACGAAAAGGTTGCTTTGCTTCTTCCGCATCGTGCGAACGGTGCAAGCTCTAGCAGGCGTTTCTCTTCAGAAACATTATTTTTGCTAGAAAAACATCTCATCAAAATCTGTTTAAAGCGAAAAAAGTTTACATATCATCTTAATTTAAAAGGTAATATTTTCTGGGTCTGCAATTCAGCGTCCGTTTTTAAACCTTCAATGTCTGTAATAAGAAGATTAACGACAGACAACCGGGTAGATTACGTTGAGTCTAAATTTAGCTGGGCTGCCTTGTGCCTCGCTCCTCTATGAATCCACTCGAATGTTACTTGTGCCTCGCTGTGCTGCCGCTCCGCTTGGCTCAGTAACGAAAGGTCGAACACATGAGGTGTGAAATTCCACCTTTCAAAGTTGTATTTTAACCTCTTACAAAGTTTAACCCCCAACCGCGCCCAACGATGCCGTTCGCAAACAGAAAGATTTATTTCAGAGGATCTTTACAGTTGGTATTGTC
>Ga0058701_10001295_pt1 | contig 17569 bp, 3 predicted proteins | sample AgamicOrMae_FD_97039 | JGI IMG/M metagenome (GOLD analysis project Ga0058701, IMG submission 97039) | Agave microbial communities from Guanajuato, Mexico - Or.Ma.e | ecosystem: Host-associated > Plants > Phyllosphere > Phylloplane/Leaf | place: Guanajuato, Mexico | collected 2012-06-04
ACCGTTCAGCTCTGGAGCTGGTTAGGTGCGAGCTTCTAGCTGACGAAAGTGTAAGGGCGCGCGAGAGCTGCTCCACCGCTCGCGACTTCACTGCTACCGCACGAACTTACAGCTCAATCAGGGAACAAGCAATAGCCTTGAACCGCAGAGCCAACGATTCGCCAGGCGCTTTGGTGTTGAAATCGAAAAGTTCGCCCAAATTCTCTTAACTTCTAACTGAGCGCATCTTCATGTTCATTTTGGCGCCACTGCCTCTCCTTTGGCTTTCCCACCATTGCCAATTTCTAAAAATCTTATTTTTCGTATCAGAACTAACAATATCATCAACCAATATATCGATATCCGCAACCGATCTATTTGAATTGTAGGTGCACCTGTAGGAAACGCAACTGTTCAATGCACAGGTAAGTTACAGCTTTCAAAAGTCAATCATATCAGTTAGTCGGGATTCCCTCCTATCGAACAACCAATCTTGCTCGCCATGGCCAGCCTACGGAGGTCATTTTAGGCGACCTCTTATTGTTCGCGTGATCTCACCAGTGACATCAAGCTATCTGAGTAATGATCATCATTAAATAGAGATGAGTGTGGTTGTGAGTACTATTGTGCGGGCAGGATGATCAGGCGGGTATTTAACAGAATTATAGATCAGTCACGAAGTATTAGGCGAATCGACAGGCACGAATCCAATCAGCATCTTCATAATTTGCAAGGATATCGGCAGACAAGGAGAGAGAGAGAGAGGAGCTAAACAAGGAAGAGTCGACGAGTGGATCGAGCAGCGAGGGCGGGAAGCTTGCACGAGACTATGAGGCATTATGCGCAGTGCAGAATCACGCAAAGAAAGTTTATTGGTCATTCTAGACGATCAGTGTTTCCTAATGGACAGAGTTGATCGTCTGCAGAAATCTTAATGTGTCTGACAAGTTTAGAAAATGGAGCCCTAGTGAGTCTAGTTCATTGTTAACTATCGCATTTAGTTATTTAGAAAACGTGAGACGTCAGTATCTCCGAGCCGATGGAGCAAGACTTCCTGCATCAGGTGATTATTTAGTGATGACGAGCTAAGAATCGGTCCTCTGTTATGCCCTGAATATTCTCATCTACCAGGCAAAGAGGGAAGCGAGAAAGTGTACAGTATGTGCACTTTCTCGTCTATGTGAGTGTATTTATTTGCTCGCTAGTGCTTGCCTGGTATTGTGCCTGATGGCTTGTGAGAGCAACTTTTTAGTGGAATAACTAGTCAAGTGTTGGTCCGAGCCAGTCGATTGTATAACAGACTGGTTGGCGATAAAAGGTCTGCACTTGCCTGCCCGTCGATCATCAGTATTGCAAATTATGTGAAGGATTGAGAGAGAGAGAGAAAGTGAGTCCAGATCATCGGTCGGCCGAGCTACCTGAAGCGTGGGATAGTAGGTAAATTTACGGCCCACGCGAATTTGTCGCGCTTATTTGGCCCTCACGATGTTCGCTAGGAAAAGTACGCTTGGCATCTACTTGAATAGAGTGCTTATCTAGTGAATCGGATGCAATGCTTTTAGGAAATAGATAAAAAAAGCAGAGGGAAAAGCATAAAGGAGCCTGAAAAGAGCATTCTGTTTTTATACACTGCTCCCGCTTACCAAACCATAGGAAGAATAAGCGAGTTAGTCCAGTCATGTTCAATGAGGAGGCAAGTCAAAACGATGACCAGTGAGTGGTTGCTCGAGCACGAGGCAAGAAGAAAACGTCGGACAAAGAGAGAATTGAACTGTGAGCGGAGAGCACGCTTCGACGAGACGTCGAGGGTCATGCATGCGGTCTGAGGAATGGGCAGCAACTTTCTCTGTCTGTAGCTCTGCGATCGCCCCAGTGAGTCTGAAGCATCATCATCCAACGATGGTGGCATGCTCCGTGGTCTTTCGCCATCTAGACTCTGGACTCAGCAAGCTTACTTTGTTTAGTGGTCGTCTGGCAAGCAGAGAAGTTACCCTTTTGGATCGAGCATAAGTTACGTGGCTGAGCTGAGCACAGAGAGGCTGAGGCCACAATTATGAACTTTATTGACGCGCTAAGATGAGAGAATAATTTAGGTACTGATCTCCGCCTGACTAAATAGGGGCTGACTAAATGAGATCAACAAGTGTTGAGCGCAATCCGCTACTGAAGCTATGGGAGAACACGAGAGCTGCCAGGAATTCTATGTTATTGCACGGCATAGCTCCTTTTCCATGGACAGTACATGATTGCTCGTGATCATTCACGTTGTGTAGCTTGCTTGGGTTCCGTCCAAGTGGTGAGCACGCACACCAGTTGCCAGGTTAACCTTCTTCAACGAACGCCCAACAAGCTTTTAATGGACTCGGCTGACTTGAGTCGGCAAGGTGTTAGTGATAAATTGGAAACCAATAGCTATGGTTAGACCGGTGGGCTGGCCGAGAGTGGATAGTAAAGAAGAACATTTTTCACAATCCTCCACCAGCACTTGGCGTCGGAAGTTCATAAGGCGACAAAAATGGCTTGGCGGCTTAGGTAGCGAAGGCAAGGGGGGACAGCTTTAGATGTATGGACGCCTAGGCTGTGCATGCTCGAATGTGTGCGAGGGTGGGCTCACGTTTGGACGCGAAGAGACTGGGCTCGCCACCAGCCAGCTACACCAGGCTGGCTACTGTTTTAGTGTGGGTGTTTTATTAGCTATCTTTGTTCATGCTTGACCGTTGGCCAGCCTTTAATGTGGGCAATCAGGCGGGCGAGCGGGCGAGGCTAAGACTTTAGGCTTGGCGAATGGAAGGAGAGGGCAGAAGAGAGAAAGTTGGAAGAAGAGGAGAAATTTGTTGCAGCTCACAGCAAGCTGAGACGCGAAGGTGTTGCTAACGCCAAAATGATTGAGCGAGTGACTCAAATTTGAGGCCACCATTTACACCCCACGAGTTTCGTCTCCCACGTGCCCCCAGCAGTTTGCTTTGTGATCTCAAGCCATCGTATTGGACAAGCAGCTTCCTCTGATGGATTAAGCAGCCGAGTGGGCACGACCAGTTGGCTGCCTAAGTCAAACAAACAAAAAAAATTGCGACAACGTGCTGATCGTTTGGGATGGCCAATCAGCAAGACGGAGCCAGATTTGTATCCAGCCTGCTGCTGTTGTTGTTGTTATTCCTTGATCGCAGGCCGCCAGTTGCTGCTGGCTGGTCACCACCACCTATGGCTGTCCCTTCGCTAGCCAATGATGGCTGGTTGCCTGTGGGCTTGCTGTCGAGACATGTCCTGATGTTCACGCTCGCTATTCTCACCTACGAGAGACGAGCCTAACAAGCGAACATCTCTCAACGTTATCAATTGGTTTTAAACATTTTGCCTGCCCCTCGGCGCGCACTTCGGATGCAACCAGCTGCCTATGTGGTTGGACCAGAAGTTATCTCTCTTGTTTCGGGCGCTCATTTAATTTTTCCCAACAGGCACTCCACGGACCATGTTGCCTAAAGGGAAGGCAACGAGTTGAAGTTTATTCTCGATTGAGAATTTGGCAGTTTCAAATTTCACCACCTGAAAAGTTCACCACAGTTATAATTGGTCGATGAAAGTTTAGTCGATTTTTAGACTAAACTGTCCACATCAAGAGATGCCCACAAGAAGCCTTTGCGAGCCGAGTCGAGAGCTGGAGAGTTGCAGTTTCACAAAAAGCCAGAGGGACCAAAGATGTGGGCCCACTGGTGGAAAGGAGGAGATGTCAAATGGGCCGGCGAAGCCCAAGGAGGCTGCCCGCTTCTTTGGGCAGAGCTTAGGCCACCAAGTGGTGCGCTATCTGGGCAGCAAACGTAAGCGTGATAATGACCAGAGCAGGCAAATTCTTATCGAACAGGAACCAGACGAACAGCAGAGAGCTGGCCATTCGGCTAGCTTGGGCCAAAAAGTCGAGTGCCCCGACGAGCAGCTGAGCGAGAGCAAGAGAAAGAGATTGGGAAAATTCATCGCCAATCAGCTCAGGTGGCCCCTCGGTGTTCAGGGGGGCAAAAAGCTTATTGTGATCCTCAATATAATCAGCATTGTTATCCTAGTTTGCGCCCAACTTATGGTGCGCCAAGTGGACTCTTTGCCGCAAAGTATAGCCACTAACAATCCACACCAATACTCAAATCACATAACGCCACCTCAACCACCTCCCTCGCCACCGCAACTGAACCTGAACAATGTGCCCCACTTGGCGATCGACAAAAACTTCTGGTCTTTGGTCTACTTTCCCCAAACATGCTCGCACCCAAACCACGCCACAAATGGGCCCCATTATCACCATCACACACACTTGCCCAATGAACCGCAACACTACCACTTCAACATCGAACATCTCCACCACCAAATCCAACAACATCTGACACAACAACAACAACAACAACAACATTCGGTTGAACAAAATCACCACGAAACGAAATCGAACGCCAACTCGGACGACCACGATTTTGGCATCATCCTTCGGCGGCCGTCAAACAACCGCAAACGACCACCAACGCTCAACGTCGACCGCCCTAATTGGTCCACAACAACTCATCAACAAACAACTCAACAACAACAACAACAACATGCAACACAACAACAACAACGACAACATGAAATCGTGCAACTGCGCACCTTGCATGATGCACCCTTCGAAACGCCGCCGGCCGTGGTTTTCAAACACGAATTGAATCTGTTCAATGGACAAAATGACGAACAATTCAAAACTGATGATCGAAAATTGGAAAAAAATCGCCAATTCCTCGAAACGAACCAACAATCGAATGGAAACATTGATCTCAAAAACGAAAAATCCTTTGGAACAAAATCGATTGTCATCCAAAACCCGCCGCAAACAACTGCAAATTTGCAAACCACCACCAACTCGCTAATCACGACGCGCCAACAATCGACCATTCTCAACCAAAATGACCGATCTGCCAATTCTGGCGCACAATTGGCATTCAATTTGGGCCAACAAACGCCAATTATTTCCACTAAAACGAAAACAAAAACAAAAACAACCACTAATTCGAACAACACCACAACGACGACGACGAAAACCACGAACACGAATGCGCGAACCCAAACGATTACACCAACACGACTCAAACTCGACAATGAACGGCGCTCGTTTGAAAACGATTTCACTGTGATTCAAAATGAAACTCGATTCCGGAAACTGAACGGAAACTGGAATTTGGACTCAAAACGAAACGAAAAACAAAACGAAAAACAACAACAACAACGGAAACAAAAACAAATCGTCGTAACAACAACAACTAAAACAGATATCGACGAATGTCTCGACGAGCGAGCCTGCGGCAAGGGAGCCATTTGCGAGAACTTGCCCGGTTCATTTAAGTGCTCTTGTCCGCATGGTTTCACAGGGGATCCAGCAGTCGAGTGTTACGGTAAGTAGAGTGGTGAGTGAGTGAGCATGTTAGTGCAAGTGGTACCACTAGATGCAAGCCCTGTGCAGTGCTTCCAAGTGCAGTGGCACACTAGCAATTGCAGACTAGCAGCAGTGGCCAGCAGCAGGCAAGACCAGAAGAAGAGGCTTGTCTTGCGCTTGTTTTCGGTGATTTTATTTGCATCGAGAGCACTTATTATTTTCCCTTTTGTGGCCCTTTCTTTGTCCAATTGCTGCTCGTGCCTGGCAGAGCAGCAGACTAGCTCGCCAATGCAAACTCGGCTCGCGCTAATGCGCCGCCTTGGTGTCATGATATGCCATCTGCTAAGCAGCTCGACTGATGAGCTCTTGTTCGAGGATTTGCTGACCACCTCAGAGCACCAAATTGGATTAGCAGCAGTTACTAGCGCCAGTCTTGGCCCTAACCACTGGCCCTAAGGACTGTTCTGGCCGGCAGGTGTGCTCTGGAGAGGCAGCAAGCTGGATGCAGAGGAGGGCAAAGCCACGAGCGGGCGGCCGAAAACGAGACGGATCTTGATGTGGCGCCAAGTGAATCTGCGAGTCCAGAGATTGTGCCTGCAAGAGTCGTTATGATGATCGAGCATGCTTCTTTGGAGAGAGAGATCGAGTAGCTTCTTCAAAGAGAGAGAGAGAGAGAGCCCAAAATGAGCAACAACCAACAGGCGCCACCTCCAGTTGAGCGAGCTAAGCTTGGGAGCCCTAAATGGCCCATCTCCCAGAGCTGTGGTGGCGCCGCTTTGTGGGCTCTTCGCGTGTCTTTTGGTCGTTTCGGGTGGGCTTTCTTCTGCAATGCTTATGCAATGCGTCTGCATTGGTCAGAGACCAGACTGAGCTGAATTCTCTTGGAAATCTCTCTCATTTGCTGCCACCTGTTGGCTGGAGCGTGTCTTCGATGAATTTTGCATCCACTTTTTGCCAGTAAGTCGCAAGTGTTTCTCTTGTCTCACGTTACGTTGACCTCAGATGACCAAATGGCCGCCATTGAGGAACTGGAACCAGCAGAGGAGGAGGAAGAACAGAATGGAGAATGTTCCATCTGGAGAATGTTCCATCCGCCAACAAGCCACTCTGGCTTCTTCTTTAGACTGCCAAGCAGTCTAGACAGAGGAGCTTGGAGAAGAGATGAGCTCGATGGCGCTATTCTCTCCCTTTTGACCCGCTACTCAGCGCCCCTCTCTCAGCACAGCTAGTCTGTCTTGTCGCTGCACGATCGAGCGAGAGGGTTTCGGCGTCGTGCAAGTGGCCGAGCTAAGCGCAAGCTCGAGAACCGAGCACAAAGCCAGTGGGCCAAAGCTGAAGCTCAAGTGGCCAAGCTCGGTGGACTGAGGGCGGTCAGTTGACGGCGTGAAGCAGCTCGCGTTTAGGGATCATCATTTCGGTCTCACCCAATGCGTTGTGGCGCCGCTTTCAAACTGCGCTGCTTTCGGTTGGGCCGCCCAATGACTGACTGTTGGCCATTGCGGCAGTGTGCCACTGTAATTGAGTCTGTAATGCTTCAGCAAGGCGCCAAATTTGCTCTATCATATAACAACTTACACGCACACTTTTGCGCCTCTTATCTTTCCCTCTTTTCTCTTTCACCTGCTGCAATCCTTCAATTCTCCAATTCTTCCAGACCACTGTGCGTTCGGCGTTCTTCTTTTCAGCTCGCCAACAATCAGCTCGCCTGCCAAACGGGCGACCACTCGTTGGCCCATTGGGCAGCCGCACCAATGGACAGGCCGAGGGGAAGAGTTCGCGAACTCGACAAAATGAAATGCAGCCGACCTGCGGCCAGAGCAAAAGCCGCAACCATTGGGCCAATCCATCTGGCTCAAGAGCGAGTTGTCTCTGGCACGAGTTCGCCGCAACGCTTCTTCTCTTTTCTCTAAACTCATTGATAGTTCAGACGAGAGCACAACAAAAGTAGTCAACCTAAGGCGGCCTCTTCCTGCTCCTCAGCTGCCGTTCGTCTGCTCGTTTGATGAACACTGCTCGTTTGGAAAATGGAGAGAAAAATGGGCAAAAACCGTTCTTATTTCCGATTGTGCCGAGTGTTCCATCACCACAAGCCGCGCTCGCCCTTGTCTCTTATGATCTGGCGTTTGATTTTTCATTTTTTATATTTTTCTCAAAAATCTTGCCAAAAAATTCTGAAGAAATTCTGCCAGCTCCTGACGTGCCAAGTCTAATTGTGCATCACACTGCTCTCTCAAGAGCCGCATTGGCGCGACCTTGGCCCAAACTCGCCCAGAGACTTGCAGTCTTGTAGACTCGCCCAGACAAGCGGGAAGCTCAGCTGGCTGGGAGTCTTTGTGGCCGTTTAATGCATTAGATGGACACAAATGGATTCATCGATTGGATGGAGGTGAAACGGTGGGCGCATTGGGACGCGGGTAAACGAGGCGCCGTGATGTGGCCTTTTCTTTATCCCACACAGTCTGCGGCAAACTTTTGGACGAGCCAACATTTGGCCCAGTTCTCGTCTCGAACACACAAACTGCAAGAGTTCCAAACAAGCTGCAAGAGTTCCAATTTCGAGCCTGAAATTGATTGTTTTCGCTGTGGGAGTTCCCGCAGCTTGGCTCTGCCTGCAACTTTGCCGCAATAAGCTCGCCGCGAACAAGGCTCCTCCATTTCGTGGAATGGGCCAACCAAATGAGAGGGCCCAGCTCGCCTTGGCCGCCACTTGGCCACATGCAATCTCAGTATCAGATGGCATCGAATCTTGGCTGGCCAAAGGTGGTTCAAGTGTGGCCGAAAAGAGCCGCACCAAAGCAGATGCACTTCCTGCTCGTGAGCTCGAGCCGCAGACTGACCAACGAGCGTCCAGATCACAGACGGCCTGTGCAGCCGCTTAGCTTTGCGTGGGGCCTTTTATCTTTGTGGCGCCATTGTCTGTGGCAAATTGGCCGCTTATTGTTCTTCAACAGGTTGATTCAACCTGTTGTGTGGTCCAGTGCACGTCTAGACCTTAGCTCAGCTGCTTCCCCCGTTGGTCATTTGTTGCTTTTCGAGATTGGAGATGTTTGCGGTTGGCTTGAAATGACATGAGCAGCAGATTAAGCTCGCTTGTTCCATTGCCCAATGGCTCTGCAACTCGAGTATCATCATTTCCACTCGAAAGGTGCTCCTAATGAGCTCGTCCAACTGACTTGGGCAGCTCTTAGGAGCCCTTAGGATCGTTTAGTGTTGCTTAGGAAAGGCTCTTTTTCATTACTATTCGGCTAGCACAAAATGCTCCTTATTGGCCGGCCACATTCGAGATCACATCAACACTAATCGGCAACATTAATCGCCCCTCTTTGGCCGCCCTTTTGTTCTACACCGCAAGGCAGATGGACGCCAGATACTAGGCGCAAGGAGCTCACTTTTCTCTGACGATGATCTCTGACGATCAGAGTGAATCTTGATCCGCTGCTTGCCTCTTGAAGCTGCTCCTTCTCCTTGACCAGCTGGTTTTCGGTCGAGCTCTTAGCTCGCGTGGCTGCAAATCCTGCAAATCCTCGCCAACTGCTTCCTGCTGCAAATCTTCTTCCGGAGTGCATTTTCCCTCAAATCTCTGGCTCAAGTTTCACCAATTTGGCCGAGTCAAAGCGGTGAAACCGCTTTGACATTTAATTACCACCAGCTTTTGCCTGTGAGTGAGTGTGTGTTTTCCGATGGCTTGCGGGCGATAATTGTCAGTCTCAATTAGACTCCATTGTGATCGCCAGCGAGCGAGCCAGAGACAGAGAGTTCACCTTTCGAGCGGAGATTTCTCTATCGGATTTCTTAATCCGATAGAGAAAATCGCAATCGGAAAACCGTTAGAAAACAATGGGCCACAGTCGGTGAGTGGGACCTAAGGTGCACTTTTTTAAGTTTTAAGTTTAAGGTTTAACAGCGCACCTTTGGATCCTTGCGAATGATGATTTCCCCTCTGCACACAAAGGAGAAATCGTCATGCTCCAGCTCAGCTCGAACCTCTGAGTCTCGCTGGATTCCGTGTTGATTGGAGAGCTGGCGGAGAGTTTACAACACTTTCCTCTCGGAGTTTGGCCTCGCTAAGCTGGCCAAGCCGAGCTTGCCAGTGCGCCGTTTTCAGCGCAAGGAGAGGCGCCCTCTGCGCTCAAATCGCTGCGTCAGGAGAGCACAAAAAAGCGACCTGAGCCAAGGAGCTTGATGAAGACGTTCAGTGGTCATAATTGGTGGACACAATTGCGCCAAGCTGAGCGGCGAGAACTCGGCTAGAGACAGCCTTTGGCCAGTGATCGACACCGGAAGACTGTGAGCGACGCCTCGACTCCATCGGTCAGTTCAACTCTGATGCCACTTTTCTTTCGAGCTCCGCTAAGTTTCGGCTCACGAGCCTTATACCTAAGCTCATATCTAAGCCTCCTAGATATTAGCATCGAGGCATAGGCATAAGCATTAGAATGGCAAGAGCAATTAGCATAAGAATAGACCTAAGCATAAGTGCCAACTTGATCTTTCCGGAACGCCCACCGCAGGACAGTGTCCACGTGTCTGGCCGATTAAAGGGCGCCTATTTTGGCCACTAATTAGTGTGGCTCTCGGGCTGTTGGCCAGCCAGAGACAGTTATCGGTGGAAATTCTTCAATTTTTTTCGATTTTGAGCATTTCGACGCTTCAAGTTGCAATTTGGCGCATTTCCGGCTCTCAAACTAACAGAAAAGTTGCCCTAAACTTGCCCCAAACTCCGACAACAGACATGGACGAATGCAGGAACAACCCTTGCGGAATTGGAGCTCAGTGCACGAACATTCCGGGTGGTTATCGCTGCTCCTGCGAGCCGGGCCACGAGCGCAATCCGGCCGCCCCAGAGCACCTCTTTGGAACGATACACTCAACACTAGGCTCCACTGGTGACCAGCAACTGCAACTGCAACAACTGCAACAACTGCAACAGCAACAGTTGGCCGAACTGACCAACACAAGTCTCATTGCCTGTTTGGACGTGAACGAGTGTCTCGCTGGAGTGGCTGGGAAGCCAGTGTGCGGCAGTGGGGCCCAGTGTGTGAACACGAGGGGCGCCTACTTCTGCCAATGTCCGCCCGGCTTCAGCGGAAACCCAAAGGTGGCCTGCGTTGACATCGACGAGTGCGCCTCGCAGGCGTGCGGCCCAAACGCGCAGTGCAAAAACCTGCCCGGCAGCTACAAGTGCGAGTGCAAGCCAGGCTATTCAGGTGAGTTTATAAGAATTTCTGGTCATTTATTTCGTCTTATTACTTGGGCTTCACTTTGCTTTTTTTGGAACGAACTTTGCAGCTCGCTTGCCACGTTCCAAGCACGCGACCTTGTCTCTGGTCTTTTGAGCAGTCTTTGTGTCAAAAGACACTCTTTTGTTTGTCTCAAACAGAAAGAAAGTGAGAGAATTAGATTTCTCTCACTTTCTGTTTGTTTATCTTTAAATTTGTTGCAAAAGCGATCGAAATTGGCGCCAACTTGGCGCCAAAAAGGCCAGTGAGAAAGCCAAAAGTTTGCGGCGCCAATTGGAGGGCAAACCGTCTCGCTGGGTGAACAATCTCCACCTGAATCTCCCTCCAGTGTCAAGCTCAAACTGGCAAGACAAGGCAAGCCAAGACGGCTTCTTGGGGCGCCTTGCCAAGCCAGCGCGAGGAGGATGCAAAAAGATCGGGCGCAGATTGGCCAGTCTGCTCGCTTTGTGTGGTCATCGAGTGGCCATTTGAGCAGCAATTCGACGAACTAAAAGTGGCCCCAAACTAAAAGTTCTAACTTGAGCTCGTGTTAGGCTAGAGATTGTCAAGCTGGAGTGTGCATTTCGCGCTTAGACAGAAGAGCATTGGATTGGATTTTTTTCTCTTTTCTTTGGCAACAAAGAGAGACGAAAACTTTCCATCGCTGTGCCGACAATTAGCTCGCGCAGACACTCGCCAGAGCAGAGCCCAAAGCTAAGCCCAAAGTCTCACTGCAAAAGTGCGCTTTCAACGGCGGTCTAACCAACACCAAACTGTGTGCAAACCGCAGCTGTCCTGATGATGATTTTTCTGATCTAAATCGGTCTCTCAAGCAGACCTTCTCAGCGGACCTTCTCAGCAGACCTTAGGCACAGAGATTGCACAGAAAAGCTCAGCTTGGTCTCCTGCAGGACCACTTGTTGCGCTTGCCGCTCGATAGAATAGAAAAAAGCAAAAAGCAAAAGGCAAAAAGCAGACCACCAGTGTCTAGGCGCGGACAACTCTTTCTTCTTTTCACTGGCAGATGTTTTCTCCCTTTGTTTCAGAGAGAAGTTCGTTTCTTCTCCCCCGAATTGCATACTGTCCACTTGGTTAGCCAGTTCTAACCAGGACTAACTAACTAACTAACATGCTCACCGAAAGCTCTCTCGCTCGGCCAAAAGCTCTCGCGCTCGGCACAATTGTCGAGCCAGAAAAGTCTTGCCCTTTGGTCTCTGTTGGCAAAGAGCTAACTGAGCTGAACCTTGTGTGTGACGAGACGATTGTCTTGCCACGATCGTTGCAAGACAATTGTGGAAAGACAATCGTGGATTGAGACACTTTTTTCAGCTTTTTCAGCTTTCGAATTTCGATCCAATTTCCGAAGTTTGTTGTGCAAATATTCCAATTTTGCAACAAACAACTAACTGAGCTCTTGACTGATTTCACCCAAACCGGAAATACGCGAAAAACACCCGAAATGGAACAGGAAACGCCTATCTGGCCGAAGGATGTCAAGACGAGGACGAGTGTTTGCGGAAGGACGCGTGTGGCTCTAACGCGCAGTGCTTCAACACGTTGGGCTCGTTCCAGTGCTCGTGTGTGGGCGGTTTTTCGGGCGACCCTTACACCAAGTGTGTGGACGTGGACGAGTGCCAGGCGGGCGGCGGAAACCCGTGCGGCAAGGGGGCCCAGTGCGAGAACCTGGAGGGCGGCTACAAGTGCTCGTGTCCCGACAAGTATTTGGCGCGCGGCTCTGCCGAGATGGGCTGCGAGCGGGCGGCCGTGGACATTGGCTGCTCCAGCGACTTGGAGTGCACCCAGAACGCCTTCTGCGCCAACTCAACTTGCCGCTGCAAGCCGGGCTACCAAGTGATCGGCATCGAGTGCGTGGACGTGGACGAGTGTCTGGTCAGTTTGGAGCAGGCTCGCTCTGAACAATCAGCAAACTCCAACGGCCACACACAAGCGCCCATCAAGCCATTCACCAGACTGGCCGCCGCCTCCAGTCTCAAGCAACAACAGCAGCAAACCGGAAGTGGAACCGGAAGTGGCAGTGGAAACGCCTCTCTGACAATTGGAGCTAGTCTGTGCGGGCAGGAGGCGAGTTGCCACAATCTGGACGGCTCGTACAGGTGCGACTGCAGGCCAGGCTACGAGAAATTGGAGCCCAGTTTGCCGATAAGCAAGTGCCGCGATGTCAACGAGTGCGAGCGGCAACCGGAAGTGTGCGGGCCCAACAGCAAGTGCTTCAACACCGATGGCGCCTTCAAGTGTCTCTGCAACGACGGGTTCATCCCCAGCGAGCCGGGCGAGCCGCGCGCTGGCTGCAAGTCGCCCTGCGAGGGCGTCTCGTGCGGCCCACATGCAAGCTGCAAGCCCCATGGCGACGAGGCCGCCTGCGTCTGCAAGCCCGGCTTCACCTTCGACCCGAACAACATCAAGCTCGGCTGCGTGGACATCAACGAGTGCGACCCAAACTACGGCCCAAGCGGCCTGTGTGGCCAGCGCGCCCAGTGCACAAACACGCCGGGCTCCTACAGGTGCCAGTGCCCTAGCGGCTTCGCGGGCGACCCTTACCGCTACTGCGAGGACGTGAACGAGTGCGACCGCAAGTTCGGCGTGTTCGGCCAGTGCGGCGAGCTGGCCATCTGCACCAACAAGCCGGGCTCGTTCGCGTGCGCATGCGCGCCCGGATTCACGGGCGACCCTAAGGTCAAGTGCACCGACGTGGACGAGTGCTCGCCCAAGCTGGGCCCCAGCGGCAAGTGCGGCCCCAACGCGCTGTGCACCAACACGCCCGGAAGCTTCGCCTGTCGCTGTCCGCCGGGCTTCGCAGGCGACCCACTCCAAGGCTGCCAGCCCGAGCGGCCCGCCTGCTCCAGCGCCGCCGACTGTCCCACCAACCAGGTGTGCCAGTCGGGCCGCTGCCTCTGCCCCTTCGCGCAGCAGCAAACCGGAAGTGCAGCAAACGCACTAGCTGGAAGCGCCACAGGAGAACCAAATGGAACGGGAACCGGAACCGGAAACGCCGCACAGGAGGAGTGTCGGCACCCGTGCGAGAGGACTGAGTGCGGGCCGCACGCCAGCTGCCAGCTGGACAGCGAGAACCAGGCGCTGTGCGTGTGCGAGGCGGGCTACATGGCGCCGGGCGACGGTCGTTCGGGATGCGTGGACGTGAACGAGTGCATCCAGGGCCTGACGCTGTCGGGCGTCACGCCCCTCTCGGCGCTGACGCTCGCCGGGGGCGCGGTGGCGGCGGGCGCGGTGGCGACGGCTGCCAATAGCACCGGCGGCCACCCGTGCGGCCGCAACGCCATGTGCCGCAACCTGCCGGGCTCCTTCGACTGCGTGTGCCCGCCCGGCCACGCGGGCAACCCCTACGAGTGGTGCGCGCCCGACGCGGGCCCGCAGCCCGCGGACACGCCCTCGGGCGCGGGCCGCACGCCAACGAGCGCGAGCCAGCAGGACCAGCAGCAGTCGCAGCAGGACAAGCAGCAGCAGCGGCAGCAGACCACAAGCGCGCACACAGAGCTCGGCAACTACCAGCAGGAACCGCGCACCTCGTCCTGCAGCGAACCCTGCGACAAGCGCCAGGTTTGCCTGCAGGGCCAGTGCGTGAGCGCCAGTCCCTGTCGCACGAGCAGCGACTGCGGGCCCGCAGAGAGCTGCCAGCCGCTGGGCGGGGGCGTGCCGGGTCTGCACTGCGCGCACGTGTGCGAGCCGAACCCGTGCGGGCCCGGCGCCACATGCACGCCCCTCGACCGCAAGCCCGTCTGCGCCTGCAACCAGACGGCCGCCCTCGACCCTTATGATCCGGCCGCCGGCTGCAAGCCCCTGCCCATAGGGAAGACTTCGACGAGCGCCGGCAGCACCGCCGCCGGCGGAAGCACGGCCGCCCCGCTGCCGCCCCTTCCGGCCGAGCAGTCGGCCACCAGCAGACCCTCAACGTCGGCCAGCCAGGAGCCCCAGAGCGAGTTCCAGCAGCAGGCCGGCCTCATGGCGGTCAGCGTGAGCAACCAGTCGGGCGCCCACATGGACCAGCTGCAGCGGCAACAGGTGCTCGAGGGCGAGGCCGGCAGGAGGCCCAACCAGCCGCTGATCGCCTACGAGCTGCCGCTGCCCACCAGCCCCGCCAGTGCCCCCCAAGACAGTCCGCCGGCCCCACTCGAGCAGCGCCCCTCCAGCTCGGGGGCCACTTCCGGCCAGCTGCAGCAGTCGCGCAGTCCAGCAACGGGCGGCCACACGACAAGCAGCAGTCTGTTCGCCAACAAGCGCAAGCAGCAGCAGCAGCAGCAACACCTAGTCAACCAGACCGCCTCCACCGACCGCCACGAGGGCGCCGACTTCGACCAGGTGAGCCCCGCCGGACCCCACAGACAGTCTGAGACGGGCGGCGCCAAGGCGGCCGGCCAGCCTGAGCTTGGGCCAAGCTCCGCCTTCGACCAGCTGGGCGACAAGTCGGCCATTCCCGCCACTTCCGGCCCCAGTTCTCCGCCTCAGACCAGCTCGGGCGCCGCCACCACCGCCTCCAGCTGGCCCTCCAGCTCGCCCGGCCAGCTCGCCAAGACGGGCGCCCTGAACCTGGGCTCTAGCTCCAGCTACGCCTCCACCTCAAGCTCCAGCTCAAGCTCCAGTTCGGGCTACAGCTCGACTTCCGGTTCCACTTCCGGTTCGAGCTTCGGCTCGACGCTGAGCCCGAGCGCAGGCCAGCGGCAGGTGGCCTGCACCAGCGACCAGCACTGTCCGGGCAACCTGCTGTGTCTGGGCGTCGAGGGCGCCGAGGGCCAGTCGTCGCGGCGCCTGACGCAGCGCACGTGCGCCTGTCCGGCGGGTTTCCGGCGCGAGGCTGACTTCTGCTTCACCCAGCGGCTCAACTGCACCCACTCGTCCATGTGTCGGCCGCGCGAGGAGTGCCACTTTCCGCAGGTACAGTCTTCGGGACAGTCTTCGGGACAGTCTTCGGGCTTGTTATCCAGCAGCCTCACGGCCACCACAGTCTCGCAGCAGTTCGCGCTGAGCGGCGGCCTCGACGAGGGCGGCTCAGCCTTGGCGGCGGCGGCACTTGGCTCGACGGGCATCTGCATCTGTCCGCGCGGCTTCCGGCTGAGCGGACCGGCCGGCTGCGTGGACCGCAACGAGTGCGACGAGGGCACCCCCTGCGCCGTGGGCGCCATCTGCCAGAACAAGGTGGGCTCCTACGAGTGCGTGTGTCCCCCCGGCACAATTGGCGAGCCCTACACGAAGACCTGCGAGCCGGTGGCCAGCGCCCAGTGTCTAAGCAACTCGGACTGCCCGCAAGACCGCGAGTGCCAGCTCGCCTCACGGAAGTGCGTCTCGCCCTGCCACGTGTGCGGCCCCCGAGCCATCTGCACGGCCACCAACCACTCGGCCATCTGCCTCTGTCCGCCCCGCTTCACCGGAAACGCCATCGACCAGGTGTACGGCTGCCAAGAGCCTTTAGTTACGACCACGACGACGACCACCACCACAAGCTCAACAACGAGCGCCCTAAGCACTGCCCTAAGTCCGAGCACAACGAGCGGCGCGACAGGTGGCGCCATCTCGTGGCCGCCGGGCGCAACCGCGAACCTCAGCCCAGGCAGAGCGCCGCAGACAGTTACTGGAGCTGCGGACCTGCAGCAGCAGCAGCAGCGCGGCGGCGCCACAGCAAGTCCCTTTGGGGTGCCCTCGACCACGCTGCTGCCCAGCTTGGCCAGCTCGTCGAACGGCTCGCTGGCGAGCACCGAGTCGCCCGTTGGCGGGCCGGAAGCGGTGGAGTTCCGCACCATTCCGCCCTCGGAGCTGTTCGTGATGTGTCTGGCCGACGGGATTCAGGTGGAGCTGCAGCTGGGCGGCTTCGACGGAATCATCTACGTCAAGGGGCACAGCCAAGACCCCAAGTGCCGCAAGCTAGTCTCTTCCTCTTCGTCCTCATCATCGGCCAATGGCGACTCGCCATTCATCGACTTCAAGGTGCAATTTGGCAACTGTGATCTCATCCACCGCGACGGCGAGGCCGCCTTCGTGCTGGTCATCCAGAAACACCCCAAGCTGGTCACCTACAGGGCGCGCGCCTACCACGTGAAGTGCGTGTACAACACGGGCGAGCGCACCGTCACCCTCGGCTTCAACGTGTCCATGATCACCACCTCTGGAACCATTGCAAACACGGGCCCCCCGCCCACCTGCTTGATGTCCATCACCTCGCTGGAGGGCCGCGAGGTGAGCTCGGCAGAGATTGGGCAAGATCTGCTCTTGCGCGTCGATGTGCAGCCTGACTCCATTTATGGCGGCTTCGCGCGCTCCTGCGAGGCCAAGACGATGGACGACGAGGGCGAGTACCAGTACGAGGTGACCGACGCCAACGGATGCGCCACCGACGCGTCCATCTTCAGCGACTGGAAGTTCGACCCGGAGCGGAAGTCGCTCGTGGCCCGCTTCAACGCCTTCAAGTTTCCCTCCTCGAACAACCTGCGCTTCCAGTGCAACATCCGCGTCTGCTTCGGCTCCTGCCCGCCCGCCAACTGCAACGGTCTGCAGGCGCTGGGCAAGCGGCGTCGGCGGCGCGCCGTCGCGCCTCCAGCGGGCGCCTCCAGAGCTTCCGGGAACCACACTGGATATGGGGAATCCTCCACCAGCGGCGAGCAGGACGAGGCTCTCTTGCAAGCTGACCAGCTAAGCACAGACCAAAGTCTGCCCGACGACGAGCTCATCGTGGGCGACACCTTCCGGGAGGGCGCGCTGCGCGAGGAAATCATGGTCCAATCGAACGCCATTCTCACCTTCGACCGCAAGGAGGCGCTCCAGCCGCAACACAGACTCGCGCCCGCCCTCCAAGCGCCCAATTCGGCCCAGGTGGAGGACATCGAGTTCGTGTGTCTGCCCCGGCTGGGCGTGGCCATGTCTCTGGCGCTCACCAGTCTCCTGCTGGTGGCCGCCCTCACCGTGGCCTCCTCCTGCTGGTGCTTCGCCACCAACAGGCGGCCAGCTCGCCCAGCCGCCGGAA
>Ga0058701_10001296_pt1 | contig 17562 bp, 9 predicted proteins | sample AgamicOrMae_FD_97039 | JGI IMG/M metagenome (GOLD analysis project Ga0058701, IMG submission 97039) | Agave microbial communities from Guanajuato, Mexico - Or.Ma.e | ecosystem: Host-associated > Plants > Phyllosphere > Phylloplane/Leaf | place: Guanajuato, Mexico | collected 2012-06-04
ACCAAGTCTCATAAAACTCCCGCAATCACATCCGGCTCGAAGGACCAACAATGTCTAGAATTAACTAAACTAAGATGCCGGGTGATGCAAGAGGTAAATGAGACAAACACATCGCGCTGCTGTAAGCCGAAGACTGATTTATTTTAGCTCTTGACAGGCCAACTGGACAATGCGACAGCGCGAACTAGTGGCGGGCTAACAGAACAAACTGACAAAGTGGGGGCTAGGACTGATTGTGAGTGGCTCGCAGGAGCACCTACCGGCAGGCAACCAGCTAGGCGTCCGCGTCGTAGGAATTGCCTATCTAAAACTATGCTTTGTCATTTTCCAAACAGCATTCATTTGGCATAAATCCAAAGAGTTAAAGCTGGATTTGGTCAAGTTCAGGAATATGTCGTCAGTCATCCGAAAAGTTTCATACAAAAAAGTAAAGTGCTATATAAAGATAAAAAGAGACATTCTGCCAAGCAGGACGCATAGCGCAGGTGTCACGAAAAGTTTCACCTAACCCTATATCCGTCTTGCAAAAGGATACAACCAATCAAAGATGTCAGGAAAAGGACATCGGACGTGAGACTTGCTCGTGTCTTGAGCGCAATAGTTGGAAAGTTTCTACGCTAATCAACATTTTGTGCCAATGCTTGCGGATGGCTCAGCCTAACCAGAAGAAAATATAGGCTACGTTTCATCAAAATCCAAGCACAATCAAATAATGACGGATAAACATCCTGAGTGCTGTGTGACATCCGACCTAGATCAGTGGAGTCAGAGGGAGTGTTTCAAGGTCGCTTGAAAGAGACATACAAAGCTTTGTGTCTCTGTACCGTTACCCTGGGCCGGGTACTCCACCGCGCCGTGCGGTGAATGTCCATCTGTCGAGCCCCCTCGTTTTCGATCCTAGAGGCAATTCCGCTTGGTGAGAAGAACAAGAAGAAGCTGCACCAAAACAAAGCCTCACGTGAACGCGAGGATGGGGAAACGGTGGAGTACATCGGGGCCAGTTCGGTCGGTGGCCGAACGTACCCGAATGCATCCGAACGTAGCCGAAGGCGAATCGGTTGGTGTACGCTAGCGGGAGTCGACTGCGCTCGGGTGCATTCGGGTACGTTTTCCCCATCAACACGGTCACGTGAAGGTTTGTTCAGGTGCCGCTTCTTCTTGTTCTCACCGAGAGGAATCGCTTATTGGTAAATCTACCTCAAATATCATCCAACATTTATTATTCCCGTTACACCAACTTACCCAAAGCAGCGTTCTTTAGGAGCATTATTATAGGTATGCACGACCACGAGTCCGAATCGACTTCAGATGACCCATAGTGGAGTAAAAACTCGAACACATACTGTATAACAATGCGAAACCGAATCCTGTCATCCAAGTGACTGCGGTATCGGATATCCTACCATCGCTCCTGATTGGGCTCTGGTAAGACTCTCATTCCGGATCGAAACAATTACTCTCCGGTCTATCATCGTATTAACACCAGTGATCTTGAGAAAGGATAATTGCCACATTGTATTAAGATTGGTTTATCAATCAACAAAATCAGACGTGACGTACACAGCCGTCATTTATTACAGTAACAACCTTACGGAAACACCAGCTGCTCTTGTCTACTGCGCACTAATAAAAAAACTTAACACCTGATTTCGAACGTTAACATTACATGGCCGCCAGTTTTCATGATAAATCCTTTAGATGGCTACATTACAGATTTTGAAATGGCTCAGCAATAGTTCATGATTCATACAGTTTTTGACATGTTTGCTCTGGATAACAGAGAGTAAGAACCCGTGTTATTTTCAAACTACTCCACATACTTACATAACACCCCAAAACATGTTTTTATATGTTTCTGGAATAAAAGATTGTCGGTCTTCATCATGCGCAGCTGAGATTTCCTTATCTTATAGCCAGTTTTCGTAGAGGTCGTTTTTGTGAGAGGGGCCTTTTGTGGTGCACGAATACGCTTAGGTACTTTCCCAATAATAAAAACAGCGAGATACCCTTCCTGCATTACTATCACAAAGAGAGGAATGCTTTCTGAGATTGTTCTTTGCTTTGCCTCCTGACGAGATGCGCTCTTTTCCTTGACGTCCTCGAGAAGTGTAGCCATGCAAACAACAAATAATTGAGTCCAAAGATAGCGAAGAAACAATTCTTTCTTGACCATTTCTGCAGAGCTATTTCCAAGCGTCCTCACGTCTTTGTCTCTTAACGTATTTCACATGGAAATATCTTCGCTTTTTCTCGGACATTGTTGTTATCTCTGTTGGTTACTACTTCATCCTGATGCTCTCGCTCTTTGCTTCTTCTTGCAAGTCATCTTGATCTCCTCCATCAATACTTCTTGTGGGTTAGTTTGGGCATGAAACTCTCCTCTAGTTTCAGTATCAACGTTTGCATTTCTGCTTCTTGTGTTGCTTCCCTCTGCTTCGACCTATCCTGAAAAAAAATGAGGAGAATAATCTTCATGAAGCACTCGTCTTTTTATCGTTCACTTCACAGGCGAACCTCTTTTCAAGAGTAGCCTTCGCAGAACTTTCATTAAAATCCTCGTATCATGTTCCCGTTTTCTTTACCACCACAGCTATTTCTTCTTAGGAATCTGGTCTTGTAGGCCTTCCGTGCTTTATCATCTTGACGCTGGAATCTGCTCAAAATATCTCGTGAATTTTCAACCTCCTCGCCATTCCTTCCTTGCTTTTCTTTCTACAATCTACAACGTAAAGTTGAGAGAATGTTCTACCTCTTGTGTTCTACCTCAAGATGGAACACAAGGCAAAGAATATTTAACTCTCAAAATTCGCGGAGTACGTAAATATCAATGCAGGCATATCTTTTCTCTATCCTCGTTTCCTTCGTCAGCACCTTCCTCATCATGACGCTTTTATCTGTCTACGCCTTCGACGATGTTCTTCAAGAAACAAACCCATAAATTTCACCACGAAAGCGAACTTCGGCTCTCGAAGATTCTCTTCCGGACACAACTCACATGAGCATCTAAAAAGTGTAACTTTTCTAGAAGACGGGGGTTTTCTCTCGTTCCGATTAGAACAAGGCTTCGAGGCGTATTCTAGGAAAAGTACGGAAGGCAATCAGTAATGAACTAGAAAATCACACTGCGTGAGATCAAGAGGTGAACGCGAAGGGTGATTGCTAATGCTGACATTTCGATTCTTCGTGATTGTTAAAACAATCCTCGTTTTCTTGGAAAACAATCTCCTAGAAGACGTGATTACAACTCAGTCCGAAGTCTATTTCTGTACGATGGGGCGGTGCCCGGCAGAGTCTATTTGTTTAGCAGGTAGGGTTTTTGCAATCCCAATCTTTGTCTGCTTTCTTTGCGGAACTTTAGAACTAACGGGTTGTTTATTTTACTTCTGCTAGTGGGAGCAAATTGATGCCCTCAGAGGGGGTTGGTATGGTGGAGGTAGACGGAGAAAAATGGTCATCTAGATTTACTCACAAATTAGAAAAAAAGGACATATAACCTAGTTAGTAAATATTACGAGATAGGCTAGTAAATGTAACCACCGTGCTAGCAAAAGTGACTGACACGGTGTTAGTAAATCCTTAATGTGCTGGTAACATATACTCACCGACCAGTAACATTTGCTAACCAAGTTTTGTATCCCTTTATTTACTAACTTGTGAGTAATTCAAGGTGACCCATTTTTCTCACAGTGTACCATTACTAAAGCTCATACTTGTACTTTAAATGAGCTTTGCAAATTCCAATTTTATTCGTGGTGGAACTTTAAAATTGACGAAAGAATAGCTGCTTTTTAGTGGTGAATCAAATTGGATTCTCCTGCAATTACCAGCTAAAACTGTAGCCAGAATTATTTTATCTCACCGGTAGTGCTCTCCTATGGGTACACAATAATTCCTCTTCATTCCAAAAATGGCTTTTTCGTGGTGGTCCTCGTGGCTCGATTCTTCCCTTGCGTTTATAGTGGAAGTTCATACATCGATAATAGAGTTCACGCATTGTCCTCAAAGGCCGCTGAATAATTTCGGGTCCGACAATCGCGCTCTGTTTCGCTTCGAAAAGACTTCGAAACGAGACAGATGATAAGATTCAGAGGCGAGGATTCATTACTGTGCGGTATCATGAGAGGAATATAATTATTCCTCTCATGGCGGCATAATCGTCTGGCAGCAGGTCTTTCAGAAACACTACAACGTCCATACTGTAGAGATATCAGGGTTTCACGAATGAATGTGCACCGAAATAACTTACGGCTATGAGAATTCCTGAGATTTCAAGGGACTGAGAGATAAGATGGAATCATATGAGCTTTCACGGAATCATATGAAACGACGGATGATTTTGGAGATTACACAATATCTTAAGGTATTGCATGGCGTTACAAGGGATATCGTGAGATCACGAAGCACCACAATGTAGGAAATGAACACCGGACGACAAGAGCCACTGCCACCTCGTCTTGTCTGCCCGAAATTTCTGGCTACAGTTTCTCGCCTATGAATGTCAAAATTTCTTAGTCTCATCCTGCGTTTACCGAAACGGGGTTTGCGTGACTTCTAACTCAACAGTGATTGCTGGTGCTATTGATGCGATCGCCCACGTACTGTAACTGTTTAGCATTCCAAGTTGAGCACTAGTGAACTTGACATCACTTCTCTCCGCTCAACTCTCCGGTCGATCTTCGTTTGTTCATGAAACCGCGGCGAAATTGCTGTCCAAGTAAAGCGCGAATCCCGCGGGAGTATTTCCGAAACAAAGCGCACCTGACCTTGAACTTTGCCTCGAAATAAATCTCGTGTTTACGTTGTTGCTGCTATAAAACGAACAATGGCCATACGGGGAATACAATATTTCTGATATCGGGCCTGAAAATTACCCTTTCAAGTAGTTCGATGTTCAGGGAGTTCTTCAATCTCATTGTGAGTCCCCAGCGTTCTTTGCCACAATGCGTGCTGTATATTCCGTCTGGGAAAACAATCTAATCACTAGCTTCTCGCTTCCATCTTTGCATTAGTCACATCTCGCTCCGCTTTCTAATTTATCCTTAGAAGCAAAATTAATCCCCTCCAAACGCGCCTTTGTACTTCATCATGTGTTGCAAGACTGTGCGGTGGTTCCTGAAGTTGCTTCACAAGCAGGTATAATTGCTGAAATGCGAATCTTTGTCCCTGGTTTTCGATGCTTCCTTCATCAGGTGTTGCAAACCTGTGCGTTGCTTCCTGAAGTTGCTTCAGAAGCAACTATAAGTGCTGAACTGCGAATCTTTGACTCTGGTTTTCGACACTTTGTTCTTGTTCAGTCTGAGCGGCAGTTGCTGGGCCCTGTCCTCTGAATTTCTCAGACGCCAGGCACTCTGAAATTACGAAAGGACATTGCAGTCGCCGATGATAGCTGCACTATCTCCGTGGTTCTTTGGAGCTCACAACAACTAACTTGTTTGCCTTTCGACGATTCCATGAAACATTTTGTGCTCCTCTATGATGTTGCTTTTTACTCCAACCTTGCTCGTTTCTTCGTATTCCTCCCAACTGTCATTTTCCTTGCTCTTCGGTGCTGCTCACATATTGCTTGTCCTTCATGTCTATCACGCCCTATTCCCACAAGTTGCTCTTCTCTCTTCTTCCTTGATACTCCAGTCAAAAAATGTATCATTACCCCCCTCCACCCACCCAACTACTCCATCTTTGACGCTACTCCAATCCTTAAAGCTAACGGCGTGCCTCGCATCCACTCTTCACTAATGTTCCCATCTACTCCATCTTGTTTAGATATTCGCCCACCTCACTTACGGTATGCGTTTGTTCCAGCAGTGATGGCGGCGGCGGTGGCGGGCGCAACAGCGGCAGTCCTCGCGGCAACATCGATCCTGATTCTCGCCGCACTCTGTCCGACTCCAACCTCGGCGTGGGGCGGAGTTTTTAACAGATTCAGCCCCGAAATGCTGTCCAACCTTGGATACGGCGCCCACGGAGCAAACCACAGGGTTGCACCCTTTATGCAGGTAGGGCCTTCATTCAGTGCCATCGCTCCGACCCCAAACTGAATCGGACAGCCTTTCGAGTTTCACGATAAAACCGCTGACTACGAAAAACAGGAAAAAGCCCCACAAAGAAACCGCCTTACAGTCTTGCTGGGGTAAAGAAAGTCCTTGGCCGGAAAGTGTCGGATCAAGTAAATAACGGGCAGGATGAAGTTACGTTATCCAACGTAACTCAACATAACCTCATGTAACCCAACTCACCTATTGTGCCCAAATCCAATCGGAAAGATCACCTGCGTCAAGCAACACGTCCAAAGATTCCTTTCATTCGCAAATCTGCAAAAAAAAGAAGCAAAGTTTTCCTACGAATGTCCAATTTCCCCCATCCATCTTCTTCCTTTGAACCGACTTAAAGCTACAGGAATGTGAGCTCTAGTTAGGTGTTCCGTAATTAAAGTAAACTAGAGTTTCTTCGTAGAGTAGGATGGAGGTAGCCGAGGACAATAAAATTTCACTATTGCCATAGATTCCTCGGGGAGAAGAAGCAAAAAGGATCGATGTAGAGAAAGGGACATTAAAGGAAGTGGCCTACCAGTACTTGATGTTCCCTGCGGACCTATAGGCCAAGACTCGTGGGAAATAACTGTGCCCTGTCACTGAAACCAAGAAACAAGGAGGGGGCACTCGTTGTGCGACGCGAGTGACGGTCTCGCCTCCCCAATTAAGCCGTCAATTCATCATAGTTAGGGGGACAATATTTTGTCGGCTGCCTGACAGAATTTAGGGCAAAGAAGCCTATCCTTTTAAATGGGTGATTTATTGCGGCGCCGCAGTGGTCCTGCACCACTGCAGTGGGTGGGGCCAAACGTAATATCCTGCCGCAAGATCTGTACTTCGACTCTCCTACAACACTGCATTTTAAAGGTTCAATTTTCTATTTCCCATCACCTCGCCCAGCCAAACTGACTGGCCTCGACCTACCTCAACCAGTCTGGTATCTCTGTTATTGTTTTCCCCCAAAGAGTTGTCTTGAAACAAATGATAAAATGTACAGAACCCACCTTGTAAAAGCGCGCTCAGAAACGTTTTGTTTTGAAGCTTCTGGGAGAGCACGCTTTCTTTGAAGCTCGTTCAAAAACAAGCTTTGTTGAAAGGGCACCAAAAACATTCTTGAAGTTTCTAGAGGTTTAAGTACGAGAAACCGCGCAATAACTCTTGAGGTGCTTTCAAAGCAACTTGACCGTTGAAACATTATTCTTTTGAAGCCATGTAATAATGCAAACATACAAAAAATGAAAATGAAGATAATTAAAAAAAATAAGAGGCCCAATTCTCTATCCACGTGAGACCTTCTGTAGGGATCACCTCTCCCGATCTTATAATGAGCCGGTAAGCGAAAAACCCGCATACCTTTGGTTCAAATTAGATAATGTTACTTAGTTTAGGTAATAAGTTTAGTGAGGATTGGTTGAGTCAGTTTTGGATTTGTCAATTAAGGTAGGGTAGGTAAAGTTAGATAGAGTTAAGTTACATTAACATATTTCATTTCTGAATTTCCACTTCGAGCATTTTTCGACTTCCCTCTCATTCTTTTCCACTCCTGCGCGCAGAGCTGGTGATCATTTTTAAAACAACAATTAGAACAAAGAACAAAATTATACCTGAATGAATGATATTCGCTCTATGCTGGAGTTACAATATTTATAAAAGACACGGGATGCAACAGAAGGTCTTAGTTTGCTGTTGGCATGAAAAACTAACACTAGAATAAGTACACTAGTAAAAACTTTCCTGCTTTTTCGTGAAACGTTAAAGCTTTTGGTATAGTCCTTAATCATCTTTCGTGGTAACGTTCCTCGCTTTATTTGCCGATTTAACAACAGAAACTGTTTCATGGTATCATAAAAAGGGCGGAGAGTTTTAATGAATTGCGTTGGATTAAAGACTTCATTTTGCCTGAATTAGTGTTTCACCGCCAATGTTATGCACCGCTGTTGCCAAAAGTCACGACTTCGTGAAATTTAAATGTGAATAACTCGGAAATCGTTAGAGATATCATGTAATATATGTATGTTTACAAATCTCTCTCGAGCCATGCCATTCGTGGATAAGGAAGACAGCTCGCTAATCTTTAGCCGTACAGAAATTCAAAGCAGTTAATGTTGAGGCGTATACAAAATCTGGCACTGGGAAGTGCCTTGTGGAGGTGGAAGAGCTTGATTCCAACCTGGCGTAACTATTCGCTTAAAAGCTAAGATCTACTATTAAGACGACGGTTTAAATCTTCTGAAGTTGTTTAAACTCGATCTGCTTAACACGTCCAAAATACGTGAATGCAATCTCGCGCGAAACATTTGATACCTCAATTTTAAACGCAGCAGAAAAAATGTAGATCCCGTGACGCTTTGCACTCCAGTATTCGCTCAAAGTTACCTAAACTGATAGAAGTGTTCCTGAATGTAGGAATGTCTTATCGTTTAAGGACTATTCGATTAGATCGTTATTTTGATTCGCATCAATCAATTTTATACTTTTTTCACCAATTTGTAATTGTTTTTTAAAAAAGGTGGTTCAACTTTCATTAGAAGTGTTCAATAATCAAAACGCAGGTTGTCTGAAAAAATATTTTTATTAGGTGGTTGCTATTGACCCGACATGCATTAATATAGGAAGACTTGAACGCACGGAATACCAACCTAATGCATTTTATATGGGAGCAGACTTGAACGCACCCTAATACATTTCAAAAGGAACAGTCGGGTTAATAGACTCTACTCCCTTTTTTACTTTTGTTGGTAAGTTTATAAACGAATAAAAATGACAGAGCGGTGACAAACGGCCCAGGTATGTTCTCTTCATTTGTAATGAATTTTAATTCCGAGAGGGCGGGTCAGTAACTTCTGTCTATGACATAGAAATCTGTCCGAAACACAATTATTTAGCGCCCAAATGCCAGAAGCCACGGTACCTTTATCACAAGTTGCCCTCAAATAATTTATTACCAAATACCCTCCTACCACGTAATACCTAAAGGTCGGATAACCACAATCCGCTCCCAGGTCGTCTGAGCCTGGCATTTTCGGCCTATAAAAAGGAAGATGTCATGAGATTGCTGATTTACGGTCCCGGATTCCTCTGTTGGTTAATCTACATTACAAGAAGAACGTCAGCAAGTAGTTACCGCAGAGTTTAGAGGGGATTACAGGTTCAACTTACCATCACAAGAATTTTGATTTCCAAAAAACGCAAAGAATCTCCTGGAAACGAGAATCCTTGTTCCAGATTCGAAGAACAATGACATTTTTTTAAGGAAGAAAAGCATCGATTTACAAGCACAAAAAATCTTCATAAAAAATATTTTAAACTAGTGCGGGATGAAATGCTTAATCTTAAGATGTGATGTCAACTTTTTATTAGGGAAATGTTATTTTATATTGTTGAGAGTTTTTTGACTCGTGCGGCTGATTTTCAATGTTTTGCATTCATACATTAAACCTACAAATTCAACAGAAAAAAATGCAAATTTGTCTTTCTAGTTTTTTAAGTCAAGGCGTTTTAAACAAACTTAAAAACAGAGTTAAAAATTCAAAAGAAAGTTTTGAAACATCTTTTTAACCGTAAAATTTGAGCTTTATCTTTAGATCCAATATGTTACGTTTTAGTCGTTCATGTTTTTTATAGATTGAAACAAGCTAAGGGCATGCATCTAAGGTAGTACGTACGTTTAAATATTGCAATACCTATACTGTAAATATAAAATGTTTGTGCGACTGAAAACTTTTAGGGTAAACGTGACTTGATAAAAAAAAATACAACTTTGTCATCTAGTCCAGTGTCCATACTTAAGCGACTTCTTAGAAACTGCTGCACTCAAGACAATAGTTCTCGACGTACCCGGTACCGACCTTTGCTATTGCTACCCTACCGTTGGGGTCGGGCTTCGAGTTGCCAGACCTTGGTAAGGGTCTCCCCGCACAACCGAACGTGCCAAACCGCACAGTCTGTGTCCCCGACGAGCAGTACTTCGCCAGGCCTGTCTCAGGTGATTCATGGACCTACCTTGAGAACACCTGCCAATAAAGTTTAGTACCCAATTAAGCCGTGCAGTTTTGAGAAACAAAGTGTTGGTTAAAGTCCATAGAAAAAAAAAGAAAAAAAATGCATATATCATATTCAAGTTTTCCAAAACTGTAAGCACCGCACATTAGATTTCACGCAAAGATCTAACGGAAAAAAACGGAGCATCGGACAATCCCTTAAACGTTCTCTCGTGGACTACATCATTTTCGTTCAAGAGAGACTTCAACCTTCTGAGGAACTAGTTTCAAAAGTCATTGATGTCGGTAAATTTAAGGCATAGACTTTTTAGCCGTTGTATTAATAAAATACACCGGATATAACGCTCTTGAAGGGACCGGCCCGCAAGAGCGTTATAGGCGGGAAAGCGTTATACGCGGGGAATGAGTTTCGGGCATAACCAAGAGGGAAAATAACAATAGCGACTTTAAATGATGACCCGTGAACGAAATGTTAAAAAAAATATTGGAAAAAATGTGTTATGGGAGTTTATAAGAGAAATAATGCGTATCATTTTAGTGTAAAAGTTTTATTTTACACCTTTACCGTATTGTAGTAAGGAACAAAAATATATCAGGATAATTATTTTCAATATTGGTTTGTTACTCATTAGCGACTTACTCGTGCATTAACAAAATCCTATCGTTAACTGACATTAGAACTTTTACGATTTTAGATGAATTGAAATAAATTAACTTTTCTTTGGGCAAATCAGGAACTTTTTTTAAGGAAAAAAGCAAAACAAATTAAACTAAAATACTCGCCAATCTTTGAGTGACGGGCCGCAGGCCTAACACTGAGAAGAGCGTTTTCCACGCGGTCGAGACTTTTTGCCACACCATTCCTCGAATCTTCGCCATCAATGGACATTGCGTATAGAGGCGAATAGTTCGGTTTTGCACGGCCGGTACGCCGCCGTGCTGTGCCGGGGAGAGCGTTATATCCGGAATTTTTATCTAAAGGGACCAGACTGAGGAGCGTTAAAAGCGGGGAAGCGTTATATCCCAGGAGCGCTGTATACGGGGAAAATATACATTGCTTTTATGGGCTTTGCCCATAAGGGACCGAGGGGAAAGAGCGTTAAAGGTGGGAAAAACGTTATATCCGGGGAGCGTTATATCCGAGGTTCCGCTGTGTATTTTGCAAGATTTTTTTTTTTCAAATTAAAAGCTCCTCTAATAAATTCACAGTAATTATGTTAACGATTCTTTGATAGTTGTAACAAAATATAACAGTCCAGGTTTCAAAATTTCTCATAGAAAATTTTTCTTATTTTTTTTCCGACCCAATATTTTGTCTTAATTTTTTTTTTCCAGCAGATAAATTTTAAGTATTTGGGATTAATTTACGAAAGATGAGTTACATTATTTGCATGTAAGAAAGCAGACGTGTCACGGGGTGCTGATTGGTTTGTCTCAGATATCTACAAATAAGAAGTCTATCATTATAAACAAGAAAACTATTCCCGAAAAAAATTAAATGTTCCGGAAAGTTTTGACTAACGGACTCTGTGCTACGATGCCAACAACCTCAACTATGCGCGGACAAACGGGCATGGTTCCCAAAATAAATGATGAGCTCGCGAAAATCGCTGCAAAAAGTGCCAGGAAGGAACTTTCCCTCCTAACTTAAGCGGATTTACCATTTTCAACATACCCGCTGTTGTCCATTTAATATTTTGGGGGCGATGGACCATGGACCTTCAAACAAATAACGGTTTCATTTCATACTGTTCGTATTTTTCTTTCCGTTAACAAGCCGAAAGGACCAAGGCAAAGAGCATATAACATAATCGCACCTAATTAAACCTAAGCGGCTACGTCGTTAATGTGTCAACTGTAACAAACAAGGCGAACCTGCTGGTGAAACATAAGAGGAAGAAAATACAACCATCAAATATTGAGAGTGCAGATAAGTGTAACTTGTCAGATACCTTCCTTGGATGAGAAAGCGTTTAAAACTGTATTATTAAACTATTGAAAACCCTTGAATAAGTTCTTGAACGGTCTTAAAAATTACTTTTCTTCGGTAGGTCAAAACGACGCGGAAGAAGAAGAAGGCTCTGAACATTTTTTTAGCATTTCTTTCACTTATCATATTTACCTGTTGGAGTTAATCTATCCGTCACTTTCCTGCACTATTTCTGCCTTTCGGGCTCCTGCATGTTTTGTTAAAATATTCTGCCTTTAGTGACTGGTGGTTTATTGAACGACGCACTTTGTCTGGTGGGAACGATATAGTTATCTCATCTTCGGAAATATTTTTTAGTACTAAAAGACCACGAAAACAACAAGGGCTCTATCATGAAGTCTATAAAGTTTCGTCAGGGAATGTTGTGTACTTTGATAACATCATAATCATAATTTACGGAGCGTGGGCAATTAGGATTGTCGCATTTGAATTCCCGCTACAATTTGAAATAAATCATAACAAAAGCTTCCCTTTCCAAACAAGTCACAATGAGAAAGTGCTATATCAAATAGTATACTGCGCCCCCGAGCGGCGCGGCGCGACGAACTGCAAAGCGCCGAGCGCGCTCTGTCTAGGCAATGAGAACGTAGGACTGCATGGTGGGTTGCCTACCCACATTCTGTAAGGGGCTGAGGCAAGCCATAGGAAAGTATTGTTCGGTTATAGTCGTTATGATACGAAACAAAAATACAATTAGAGGGAGCCGTCGCTTACGTCATGATAAGTTCGTTAAATGAAAACATTGATATCCCATCCCTAATCCATTTCATACCAGTCGTCTGTTCTTACAAAGCCCAATGAAAATATCTTAATCAACGTGGAAAATATGAGTGTAATGGGTGTGCCACATCTTAAAAAAATTAGCCTCCGATTAACCGAAATCGAAAATTCATCACTTTCAAAACAGCATTTACAATAGAGGATTTTTTTATATTTTTTCCATTTATTTATTTATTTATTTTTTTACTTGCTTTTGAATCAAATTTTGTGCTTCGCATGCAGCACGAATCGGTTGATCCTTTTTCTACGTAAAAAGCGACGTACCGAAATCTGTAGGAGAGTGAACGCGTACTTTAACCGGACTTTGAAAGTTATTAGCCTTCTAATATATTCCATCAATGTGCTAAACAGTCCTAACGGTGGGAAAAAAATGACAAGCGTGCTGAACGAGCCTCCATCAAATTCCATGGAATAAAAGAGTTTTTCCCCTTGAGTGTTTTCTTGGAAGTGATTGCGGCCGGTGTAGTAATCGCTAAAATTCCACCGCTGTAATTGGTTGAACGAGAGTAGAGTCGAACGCGGCTTCTGACGAGAGTATGCTCGATTCTATACTCTAGTAAGAGTAACCGGCTCCATATTGCGCAATACCAATTACTCGAAAATGGCCCACCTACTTGGGCATTGTCTTTACAATGCGTCAACACTAGCAGGAGGAAGCGGTCAAATATGATCAAATTTTAGTCGATGGAAGTATGCTTTCTCTGTGAGTAGGGAGGCGGGATGTCGACTCTTGAGGAAAGAGGGGGCTTGCGGAAATGACTAAATTCCTGTCAAAGTAATTTATGGACAACCTTTTGTTTTTAGCAAACCAACGGACCTGATTTTGATGGACTCGCCGGGGACGTTTATCCCTTGTTTTCATGTTTGCCATGCTTATTTGAATAGTGATTGGTTGTGTTTTTCGAAAAAAAAGAGAAAGAAAAAAAGCTGCCTACGGCAAAATCACAATCACGGTTTTCATAACTGAGTCACATTGATCGGTCTCTCGTAAAAATTAATTCAATTAAGATAAATAAACTTCAACCGAAAAATAGTAAATAAGACCTTTCACAAATCAACAACACGCTTCGAAAAGGTAAAAGAGACAACCAAACATTATCTCTCGGTGCTCTTTTGCTTTACAAGTAAGCGTTCAATCTTCATCTATAAAATCAACCCTTGTTCAGGCTACCACTTCAAAGATTGCTGACATTATATCCGCCCAGGCTAGCGTAATTTGAGCTAAATTAATTGCAGTGAGCATCGCTCCGTTAACACTCCACTCAAAAAAGAGGCTTGTGTGCCTAGCTTTGCTAGAGCTCCACTCGGCTGTCGCCGACTTTAATTTACTTTTTAGTGAATGTAACGGCAAATGAAACTGAAAAGTAAGCGTCATCAAGCTTGTGGTTCTAGGTTTATTCTTACTTGATAGGTTAGTAAAACTGCACCACTAGGCGTGCTGACCAAAGACGGATCACGACCTAAAAAGTCCACCTTTATTGAAACTTACAAGAGAAATATAGTAAAGGAGTGCGCATCATGTGGGATCCCTTGCGCTTAGGTAGAACCGGTGAAATTTCACTGATTATCCTATGTCCCCGGTACCACTGGAATCAGTAAAACCTCGCTAAAAATCAGTGAGATCTCGGTAAAATTACAGGAAACCCTTTTCTTTCCTTGAAACAAGCAAAACTGCACTGGTTTTCAGTGAAAATTTAACTGAATTCCCAGTGGCACGGTGGTCAAAGGATGATCGATCAGTGAATTCCGCTGGCTCTGGCTCAGCGTGTAACCACTGCGCAGACGGTTCTCTTGCACCGTAGGTACCTCTCCACCCGCATTAGTATTCTCTCTGCAAGTCTGTCATTATCTTGAGACCAGACACAGCCTATTAATTTGTCGCACGCGGTGAACCATGTAGTTGCTCATTGTAAATTGATAGGCCGTAGGGCTAAACGAGACGTAGCTAAATACGGTCCACATAATAAAATATGGATGGGGGCCGAAGCTCGCGCGTTCATTGACCTCGATCACCTGCCCTAATAACTTCGTAGGCGTGCATCACGGTATTTGCAGCGAGGCGTTAGCCACGTTATAGTGGGATTAATCTACTCTTGAAGGCGGTGTGCATTTTAGTCGCGAGATTAGTCTGAGATAATGGTCAAGAACAACTTGCATAAAACAGTACTTAGCAGCTACAGAAATAAGAAATATCCACACCTCGTGTAGATAGACCTTGTATACCTGGATGGAAAGGTTGGACGCGCACCTAACCGAACCTAAGTTAAGGCATATTTCGGTTAATTTTTAAGATAGACCGATCAATAGATTGGGCTACCACCTCAACGGTACTGTAGCGCGGCCCTCCTGTTTTTTTGTTGTTTTTTTTTACAAAATTACGATCTTGAAAACCAATGCAATGTTTACATTTTATTTCATCAATTATTGACCAGGGGTTTCTTCCATCCCTGACCCAGCTTAAAATTTTGCAATATAATAAAAGAAAAATTATTGGTTTTCTAAAAACTGTGCCGCGTTTTTACTTAAACTGTACACTTTACCTTAATATTTTCAGTTTTGAGTATTTATTATGTTTCTTAGTCGAGAGTAGGCTGTTTAAATGAGATCGGCGAAAAATATAAAAATCCAACCGTAAGGGAAGTCGATATTGTAAATCTTATCTCTGACTTTTATTGGCTGAAGGGGATTTTTAGGGCAGAGAAGCAGTTAATCTAGTGAAAAAAATTCCTTCATGACCTCAATATATTTCGAGGAAGATGGGTAGCTTACTAACTTCAACCGAAGTGTAGGCAAAAAGCAAAGTCATGAAGGATGTATCTCGTTGTGGTACGTAGTCTGTAGAAATCTCCCAAAGTGTGGAACTTTCGTTCCGGGAAACACCCATACGGCAAACTTGGAGTACGTCCATTAAAAGATGCAAGCGTACCTTTGAGTTTGGTGCATTTCTTATCTCGGAGCGAAACAAAAAGACGCGGACGAATTTGCGATGATTAATTGGCGGCCTTTAGGCGGCGCTGAGTCGGAACTCAAAGTACCAGCATCAAAAAAAAGTTTAAACGGAAGAAGAAAAATAACTAACAAAGTAAGCGTGGATGCTATGTTGCAACATAAAGCTTTTTTTATCTCGGCAGGTACTTTGCTCCCCATGCCGCCGAACTTTCGTAACACATCTATGCTAATGCCTTCTCCAAATCAATTTTTGTCTCGTTTTCATTACACACACAAAGCCATCGGGAACAACGCTCTCACAAATTATCACTAAATGCATTGTTTTCCGGCTGCCTCCACTCCGTTGTTGATTTCTATTAAGTTTGTTCTTGCGTCCCCCGGACATCCCCGAAGCAGCTGCCTGTGGGCGAATGGACCGACAAGTTCGCGACAAGCTGAATGAGGAGAGGGAAAGAACGGGGCAGGATTTGGCCCTATTTATACCCTGGCGTCACGAAGAGCAAACTTGAAAGTCAAACGTGGGTGTACCGGTACGAAAATCTTTATGGGCTTGCTTTTTTTCTGAATCTTAAAATAGTGTATGCTTCTACGGGTAAAGTTTACAATGGGGTTTGTAACAAAAATCGAGAAGTTTTCATGCGTAAATATCTTGATGATAAGGAGCGACGGTGTGTTAGTTAAACCTGTCAAAAACTTAAAGATGTGGATCTACTAAAAGAGGTAACCAAAGTTGTGCGCTTTGATTGGTTGGCGAGAGAAAGAGAGAGAAGATACGGATTGCCGTTTGCGCGAGTGAGACAGAGATACTCGAATGCAAAGACAAAATGGCTGGAGCTCCTATACCGCCCATGCGTAGCGGCCATTTTTACTGCCGTCGGCTGCGCCTCTTTGGAGATCAAGCAACACATGGGTTGATTATTGTATTCTACAGTCGTGGATATAAACGATTGGAGTGATTTTCCTTTTTTCAATGTTATGTTGGAACTACAAATGTATTTAGATAGAGAAGTGTTACTGCGTTTTAGTCAATTTCAACTGTGTTGCTAACCTAAATTCAAAGGAGCAAAAAGTCACATTACAGACACTTATGCCCTCAAACTCGACTGTACGATCACAAAAAATGAACATCACTCAGAGATTTTTGAACCGTTGAAATTTCGGGACAACAAACTGCGCCAGGGGAAAAGCTGTCCTTTTCGACCAAAGAGACAGAATACCCTCACATGTCAGCCTCTCTGCACGCACAAGATCTGTCTACAGAGCCTCCGCAAATCAGAGCATAGGCTACACTCGCAACACATCTGTTGAGGCGGTTGCCTATAGCCTGATTGTAAGGGGCTCGGGATGAACATCCGTAGAGTGGGAGTACCCGTCTGGCTGGCATTACTGGTGTCTTTGTGGAAGGGGAACGCGCACAAGCCACAGGGCATTTGCAAGCTACACCCCTTTCTCCTCTGAAACCAGCAATACCAACCTGACAGCAGGGCGTAAAATAAAATAATAATGGCTAACAACAGAGTAGTGGCATTGGCAATGTAACAATAAACGGGAAGGTTGCCAATTTAACACAATGAAAAGACAGCAGATTCAGTATTCTAGGGCATAATGTCGGGAAATTTTGCTTTAAAAGTATCATAAGGGGTCATCAATAAAGTGCGTCACGCAAATTTTGGCCATTTTTTACCCCCCCTCCCCCCCTGATCGGCGGCGCGCGTCTGAAGGGCTGACACCCCGCCCCCCCCCCGGTTTCAGGGACGTACCATCAGTATAATTTTGTTCTATGAGAAAATTGGAGTTTAAAATATAAAAC
>Ga0058701_10001297_pt1 | contig 17550 bp, 12 predicted proteins | sample AgamicOrMae_FD_97039 | JGI IMG/M metagenome (GOLD analysis project Ga0058701, IMG submission 97039) | Agave microbial communities from Guanajuato, Mexico - Or.Ma.e | ecosystem: Host-associated > Plants > Phyllosphere > Phylloplane/Leaf | place: Guanajuato, Mexico | collected 2012-06-04
ATATATATATGCGCGGTAGCACCCCTATGCAAATACAGTAAACGCTCTTGAAGGGACCCTGAAGGGACCGGCCCTGGACCGGCCCGCGAGAGCGTTATAGGCGGGAAAGCGTTATACGCGGGAAATGAGTTTCGGGCATAACTAAAAGGGAAATTATAACAACAGCGACTTTTAATGATAACCCGATAACCCGTGAACGAAACGATAAAAAAATGGTTGGGGAAAATGCGTTAAGAGTTTAAGAGAAAAAAAATACAGAGTAATTTACTGTAATAGATTAATTTTACACCTTCATCGTCTTACTAAGTCACAAAATAAACCAAAGGATATTTTCTTCTTAACATAGGTAAGTTACTCATTAACGACTTTAAGTGAACTAACAAAAATCTTAAAAAATTGACGGTAATGAATGGTGATAAATACCGATGACCTCTAGGTCCTTTAAGGTGTAGCCTACTTACAGAATTTTTTAAGATTCTCTTAAAAGATTTTTGAAAAGATTTTATCCCATTTTAAGTGAATGAGCCTACAGATCGGAAAGTCGATAAAAAGAAAAAAAAGGGCAACCGCTCATTCAGTGAAAAGTGCAAAATCCCATGTGAGGGTTGTAAGGGGTGGGCGGTTTCCGTAATTTTCACAGAGGTGGCATTTTTAATGAGTGAGGAAAGAGCCGCACGCTGAAATTTGACCCGAAAATCTGGACCACTCCTCAAAAAAGGAAGGCCTTTGAATCCAATCAAAATTAGGGGTAGTTTTTTTTAACCCTTTAACGAGGAGCTGCGACGTCAATAAAACATCAAGTGTGTGAGGGCATAACCGTAGGATAGCTTAAACACGAAAATTGGAGCTGCCTCTGTGTAAGAGACAAACAGGGGGTGGCAATCTCGATGTTACCCCTTCATGGAAAGGCTGAAATCACCTCTTGCTTACCCACCTGCCATCTCTGACCGAAGCAAAGATCAAAAGAACAACGTCGATTTAAAAATAAAAAGATGCAAAAACTGGCAACTTTGCTGGAAAAAATGAAGTGTTTTGCAAATAGGGTTGAAAGGGGTAGTTAGGAATTTTTCACAGAAATTTTCGGAGGGCTGGCAGAATGCCTTATAAGCAAGCCCATACCAAAGTTTCGCGATTTTTGTTCACCACAGAAGAACTTTTTGAGGGTCGAATTTGAGGGTAGTTTTTCAGTTTAACCTCCTAAATGGGGTGAAAAATGCAAGCAGAGCAACGACTGCCAAGCATGCCTTTCTAAAGCATAAGATTTGAGAATCTGAGCCGATCGGGTCAAAAAAGTACCAAGATACCCCCGCTTTTGGGAGGGTAGATGCTAAGGGCGGTTTTACCGCGGTGCGCCCTCATGCAGGTAATCTAAGGGTGTCAGTGAGCTGCAACGATCACGGGGAGTGATAAATCGGGTATGCCCAGAATTTTCATGCATGTTCTGACCCTCGAAGGGGGTGATTTCAAAAGTGCGTAAGTGACAACAAGCCAAAAAGGGGGTTAAAATTTGAATTTTTTTTCAAATTTGCAGGCAACATTGGGGAGTGCCTTTGAGACAATATTCAAGTGGAATTTTTCATGTAGCGATATTGGCCCTCCTTAGGGAAGAGCTTAACTTTAAGGGTGCATAAAACGGGTAGTTTTCATCGGAGACGGCTAATTCGAACAGATATCCAAATGACAGCCAAAGATGCACCTCTGACATATTCCAGGGCTGCCCACTGCATCGCTTCGAAGAAATCGAGATTTCCCCAGTTTTTTTTCTTTGGACTTTTGAAAATTGTCACTTGTCGGGGTGCCACCCCCACAAAGACAATCAGAAAAAATCAACAAACCTCAGAATCATTAAATAGAGCCTTCGAGCTGCAACTATAGAGCTACAGCTGCACCAAAACAACCTTTTCTTTCGTTTTGAAAACTCACTTCGAAAAAGTGATGCTTTAATTTTTCGCAGGAGTGTATATGAACGAAAACCTTTTACGGACAGTATACGATCGGCAGACTGTTCATATATATACGGAGCCAAATACGGAAACCATATATGAACGGTATACGGTTAATATATACACCAACGCTATACGGTGCCAATATATCGTTCTTACATAAAACCGTATATCCGTATACGGTTAGTACACGGTTCGTTTACGTTTCGTATACCGGTTCGTATACGAAGCCCTTTTTCACGGGTTGCGCTGAGAAAACTCAAAAATCGGAGTAAGACTAGCCTAGACTCGGAGTACATGTGCAAAGCACGCGTTGTGGCTTAAGCTTAAGCTTTACAGAGTATAGTTAATTCCATTTCTTTAAGGTAAACAAACAAAGCTCGCGACTAAATGAGTCATCACGAGTAAAGAAAACACTTTTGAGGACTAGTGAAAGGCGCACCGGTACTAACTTACACCCGCGTCGTCTGCTTGGTAACGCACTGTCACACGGATCATGTCATGTCCTCTTTTAATCGGACTCTAGTGATGGTAATCCGCGCACATTTTTAATTTCGCGTGACCATGTAGCCTTAGTCTCAAGGGGTGACCAATTGCTGGTCTCTCAAGTACGCCGTGGGCTCCTTGCTGTTTTCTTTTTCTTTTTTGTTTATCCCCGAGCTCCTTTTACTCCTGCGTGGAGCTAGAGGTACGGTACAGTACCGGTACTTCAGCTCCACGACTCCAAGGTTTCGTAAGTTGGCGAGGACTAACCGGGAGAAATGAACGAAACACAAAAACGAGTAAGTGATCCACAATGCTTTTAATAGTTACTATTGCTAAAAGAAAAAAAAATGTGATGAAGAAAGAACCTGCTGGTAACAACTCACAAGACTAGCTACCGGTACTAAATTATGTGTACATAACAAAATTTCGTTCTCAATTTCAAGCCATTTGATGAGCATCGAAATTTTCTTTTCAGCGGAGTTAGGAAATGAAAGGAAAACACTTATTGTGAGCACTTTGAAACAGAGCCACGAACAATCGGCAAGTAGACGGCTGCTCCACTTCCATTAGAGGTACAGTACCATTAACAACTCATGACCGTTTGATTCATCAAAACGAGAGGACAATACCTTGCACAACAAACCCAATCACACTTCATTGCATAAGTATATGCTAAAAATTCCGGTGCCCGTGGAAATGCCGTCTAATAACTCAAAAGACGAGCGCGTTGCTTTTAGGAAATTTGATATGTTCCAGTCGGGTAGGTTATCACAGCACTATTAGTTGATTAGCTTTCGAGTGTTAATACAGGCCATGCATTGTAGATTCGAAACAAGACTCTAGGCACTGACTGCTCCTTACTCAGGCACACGGCAAGAGAGCATTCATTTTAAATTGGGGATAAAAAACAAAAAACACAAGTACAGGAAAACATGTTGACATGCACTTCTTACATAACTTGCAACCATAATTGCAGCTTGTATGTACATGGTTACATGATATTTACATCCAAGCAAGTGAAGGATTTCAAAGATAGCGAGCAGTTTTAGAAGGCCCGGACTCCTTTCCACACGTTTTTGGAATGGTGTGCAAGATGCTCAAGAAGGACTCAAGCTAGCTGCGTGAGACCACACCTCTTCACCACACTTTCTTTCAAATAACTACACAAACATGTTGATAAAAACAAACTTTTATTCATGTGAACCTACATCTGCTCTCTTTTATGTACCATTTCGGCCGTTGGAAGCAGAATCTGTTTGGCAGAATCTGCTGGACGTAATCCGCTGAACAGCACCTGCTGGACGGAATCCACTGCACAGCACCTGCTGGACGGAATCTGCTCGGCAGATTCTGCTGGGCAGATACTCTGTAAGCTTCTACCAAACCCCTTGCCAAGCCGATTCACTGTGACCATCAAACTCACACATTTCGCCACAGAGTACAGACAAATAAGTACAAAAATATACACGTATTCTTCGTCAGGCAGTCTGATGGTTAGTTCCCCGAAAGAGACTTTTAACTACTTTCTTTAAATCTTTCTTATTATGTATTACTATAAAGTACAAAACAAAACTGAATCGAATTTGCCTAACGAGTGACCATGGAACAAATAATAACTCGCCAGCTGTCCGATACAGAAAGGGGCAAAAAACACTGCTCCAGCTCATCTTAAGCTACCGGTACTTCAAGAAAAATTAGGATCACTCGCGACTTTCCTACAGTTCCATCCTTAATTACATTTGTTACACACAAATAACGGTACCTTCACTAACACTGACTTTACAAAGGTTGATCCTCTACCGAATCACTTCTGCCTAAGGAACCGGATACTTTTGGTCGCAAAAACTTGGACAAATTTAGGAGTCGACTTAAATTACTGATAGAGTAGACCTTGTACAAAATCACTCCAGCCACAAAATAAATAATCTTCCTCAAAAACGCAACCCCGGACAGGTTTAAGACAGACTGCTAGTTTCAACAAACATCACATTAAAAGGCACCCAGTGACTAACTAATGATACTTCCAACTTGAAATCAAGCTCCCACATTGGGAGTCCACCCTCACACGTTTTGTGCGCGACGGACAACGGAAAAAAAACGAAGGTAGCGTAAACTACCTGCAGTCATTCCAAAATTATGTCAAGACACTCGACAAATTGGTACGATTTACTCGCAAAAACGAAGTCCCATACCTTCTGCTAATCGTTATCGCCAAGACAGCACTTACGATAATATTCGCAGCGGCTAAGAATCAGAAGGGTCAAGAGCTTCCTGAAATACGATGGCAAGTGTAAAAGCGATAAGAAGGAAGATCCAAACAATGGAAGTCCTACGTTGTTGGTGAAAAACACCACTAACAAACATAAGTGATATTTCAAACGTGCCTCAATTCATGGGTGATACATGTACGTCTGGAAGTTTGATCAACATTTCAAGAGGTAGACACAAAGGGATACGGTCGTTTATTAGCCATTCTCCGGGGCTTAGCCAGCAGTCTGGCTACGCTTGCTATGTATGCCTTCGCCGCGAGAGAATCCGGCAGGACGAAGGTGATATTAACATTCATCTATTCAATCATGATTTGATTGACAGACACGGGGACTCTCTTCAATTTGTTACAACGACTCAACTGCACTCTAAAGGGAACATCCCGAACAGCAGTATTCAAAATATCACAAACCTCCTGGATCTGAATAAACAATATGAGAGTATTTGATCATCTCTGATTTTGCGTGACATATCTGAGAAGAAGAAGGGTCAATTAAGACGATTTTGCACGGAAAAGGCATATTCAGATGACATGAAAAAAAAAGAAGAAGAGCGAGAAAGAGCCACTTGATGTTTCAAGCTGAAATTTTCGCTAGAGATACGAATTCTCGACATTTATACCCTTGACTTCAACTTTAAATTACACACTAATACAACGCCTCAAACATACGAAACGTGTTACACGATTTTGACACATTAACTCCTTTTAACAAGTCAATATAAACCATAATTAGATTGAAAATTAAGGGTAGATTCCTACCCCCCACATTACTGAGTGTTTGCACAGATCCGCAAGGTTTTGAAATGTTTTGAATTCCTGGTATGTTTCCTTGCTCGTCTTCTTCAGCAAGCAAACATGGGAAAGATTATGTCTGTTTGACGCACACTGTTTGATGTTGACACAATATCCCACTAACGTATTCCCAAAAGGGCACAGCACTGACCGATCGGCCATAGAAGTCGATTCCCATCGATTGCCCACTTCCCAAGCATTTCCGCTTATCCTTTCGATTAAAAACTTCCAGTCTTTAAATTCCCCTTTGGTCTCCTGTCCACCGGTGCAATTTGCGATACAAAATGGAATATTGCAGGGTGCGCATCTTCTCCGTAAAACAATTTCGGAAGAAACAAAACAGACAATGGGAAGTCACTTTCAACAAGCTCCTTAAAGTTCATAAAACAATAAATAGTAAAACAAAGTATTATGCTTAATATTACGACAAGCACTCCATGCCTCGATACAAAATGTTGATGTTTTAGCTGATTGTTAGAAGATGATGGCCACAATCAACTCACTCAGTAATAAAGGTTGCATTTTCTACCCATATAGTTCCACCCTTGTTCAACCTTTAATTCGTTGACAATTGACGAAGCGTAACCGCGTGGATTAGGAGCTCTGTGCCTCACTTCGCTGAGCTCAACTTACGTTAGCGCCGAAAGATCGAACACTAGAGGTGGAAATTGAAACCTTTAAATCTGAGTGTAGAGGAAAGACGTTTCGCACGACTGGCGGTAAATTGGACGTGCAGGGATAGGCAACGCTTCAACAAAGGAATGAACCGGGGATATAATACTGTTGATACATATGCAGTCATGAAAACTATCTTTAAAAAGGTGTTACCGTGCAAATGAAACGGCGGCAAATAATCAGCCCCGGTTGAGGATATGTCGACCACAAACAGTCAGGGGAAAAATAAACAAATAGGGAAACTGACAAGGCGAATGTATATCACACATCTTTATGCACAACAATAAATTAAAACTAAAACAAAACCGCAAACTAACCCAGGGCGAAACTTTGAATAAAACTCAACCGTCAAATATACTTGTCATGGACCCGTCAATGCCTTTACTTTCAGGCGTATTTTTTCACAAGATAACCGATTTAGACAGAGTATTCCTGAAAAGGTCGCTAACGTCAAGATGATAATCTTCAGTGGGTTGAAGTGAGAATCTAGCGTTTCTTCACTTTCCACAGCGAAGCACCGCACGGGAAATCAAAGTTTGCTGCTTTGCAAAACTCGCTCAAATCTCCCTCCCGGTGCAAAGGGGAAAATTCGCTAGAATTCTTCTATATTTCGTATGACGCTCATGCCTGTACAGAGTCGACACACGGGGAAGATTCGCTCATTTGAAATAAAACTCACCACAAGAGTTAATTCCCTGTAAAACTTAATGGCGAATGAAAGCGATAAAGGGTTTATTTATTCTGACCGACATTTTTCTCCGACCAGGTTTCCTTGATCTAGGTATTAGCATGAGGCCTTGAAGAGCCTTCATGAAAAACCGCCAATAGTTTTGCCTACGATGACACAGATGTTTTCCGAAGTAAGAACCGTTACAGAAGCAAGATTGCGACCCAAATTTTAATCGTTTCTCTTTTAAAATAGTGACCGCCGATTTCCCGAATACATGTTACACATAAGTTACGTCAAAAAAAAAGGAGGAGGTTAAGCTTAGCTTAAGCCTAGCTGTTCATCGAGTCACGTTAGTCTCGTCGCAAACTAAAGCAATACACGTTTGCCAACACGGGATTCTAAAACTTTTATAGCCCTCACAGGCTTGGCGCCAAGGGGCGCGAAGGACAAGTCACTCTAAATGTCAGAAGTTTGAGGGAGCCTTTCCGTAACCCATGGTTGGACCCGATCACTGTATGATACCGATGCCTGAGTGACACCCGGCAATGTATGATACCGATCGCTTGAAAACATGAAGACGTCATTCCTCTGTTTCTCAAACTATTTCCGTGCCCGATACTACAATTCCGTACACTTAGAAGAAAATCATCTCGACAAGAGCGACCTTAAGATATGTTTCGATTGACAATACCTCATTGATAATAGAATGCCGAGAGATACCCTGTTAATTGTAGCTGAAGAATATACTAAGTGAGCGGAAATGTTTTTCGTCTCGTACGGGTTTATCTCAGCTCTTTTCTGTAAACCAACGAGCGCGACATAAAAGAGAGGGTTGAAACAATATCGAAACTAACAGGGATCCAATGTAGGCCTCCGGGCTGTAGCCTCGAATCGATCACGGAGCCGCAATCGATAATCGATACAGCCAATCTCAAAATTGAATTCATGTCAGCCTCAAAGTCCTCAAGTCGCGTAAAATCGTCAAAGTTTATCCAAACGACGCGTCACATTAGGCTTGTAGTTCCAGGTTTTCTTCATGGTGTCTTCGATCACCAAACACTTCATGGGCAAATGCCCGTTAAAACAATCGACGGGGTTTACAAAATCCTAACCTCATTAAACTGTCCTTTTGATGAGACGATCTCACAATGTAAAGAGGAAAATGAAAGAGAAAAACTATATGAAAGCTAAGACGGGCAAACGAGCCCAGAATGCCACCCTTTCGTAGAGCCGAACCCAACCCGGCCCGCCTTTCCTTAATGCTGAAATGTACTCATCGTCGAAAATGCAAGAAATAAAACAACCACAAAAACGCTCAGACCTCAGGATGAAGGTCCATCACCAAAGGCAGACATCTTGTCCTATTATCGAGTTTCAGGTAGCTTGTGGACTATCAGCCTAGCATAACACAGCTAGCTTCATCACTCTTGGTAATGATTTTGAGATAGATTGTGTCAAGTTACCGGGTAAGTTGACGCAACTAACAAAATAATTAGAGCAATCCCAAACCGCTTTGGTACAATTCTTTTGTTTCCATTAAGGTTTCACTTGTTTGCATTACACTAGATTCAGGTTCGCCGCGTTGATCGCGAGGTTTCACTGTGTGTGCGCGGCCACGGCCACGGGAGAAGCCTCGTGTGGCCATCGCGATGGTGGCGCCACCGCGATGCGATGGTGGTAGGCTGCTCAAGACTTGTGCGAGCGACATAGCCGGCAACGACAGCCTGCGGCGCGGCTCCGCCGCCACAACTTAGCCTTGTGTGCGTTGCCTTCAACTTTAAAACAACTCGTACATGTAGGAAAACATTCGGAAGTGCAGATAACTTGAGGCCATGAAAAAGAGATGAAGTATGGCGTAGCGCAAGGCGTCCTGGGACACTTCTTGTGGTGGTAGTTTGTCTGTGCAGTTTTGATCGGAGGGGAACAGACCGGTTTCATAATATTGTTTCAGCATGTGCTCCTTCTCTACCCATCTGTCGTACAGCCACGCTGTCATCTCTTTTGGATCCCGAGGGACCTGAAAAATACACCGCAGTTAGGCACATAGAATCTCCGGTGATTTTCAGGATCCAGCGTTGTTGAGTACAGACCGACAAGAAATTCCCTCGTTTTTCCATAATTTAAAAAAGTGGCTTCCAGTGGTTGCTCCATGTTTTTCGGATTTTATTTCATTTTACTTTTAATTTATTTTTTTTAGGAGAAGGAAACTGTTTGAGATAAATGATAGCGAATGTTTTACAAACGACACAGAAGATCTCGCTGCACATGATAACAATAATCTTGTCACAATTTTCGTGGCGCATTCGATTCCACGTTCTGCTGAAGAGAGCGTCTTTCCAACAAGTTTGTGGATGAGAATAAGTCTCCGCCTGAGAGGACTCGCAAAGAACAACAGTGGGGCCGCAAAGCGAACAATTAAGCTAAACCTTTGTGAGAACGCCTCAAGCCGAGGCAGAACCAGATTTAGAATCTGATTGCCTCTTTCATCTCAATATACCATGCATTATTGAATACTCACTTAGGACAGTGAGAACTCAAGATAGAGGTTAATTAGATGGGTGTCCTTAGAAAAGAGGAGAAACCTTGAAATCGTGTTTGAACGTCATTTCAAAAGAGGGAAAAACCTTGAGATCGTTTCTCAACAACATTATAAAAAATACTTTCCCTATCGGGAAAGTAAAAATAACAAGGAAACAGGAAGAAGAAGGAAAGAAAACACCGACTCCGTTAACGTTTTGACGATATAAATGCGGAAAGCAGCCAAGAGTTCTGAGAAGGCTATTCACGTCTGTGAAAAACACAGAAGGGACAGAAAAAAAGAGCGGATAGAACCTAACACTTCCAACTGCTCCGAAAAAAACAAGTGATCCCAGCTACAAAAAAAATGAGAACCACGCATTGGGGGCATCCAAGTTTAGCGAGGCGAAAAAAAAATGAAAATAGGTGCGACTCATACAGGAAAAAACCTCATCACGTTTAAAACGCTCCTCTCACGCAGCACACACGTGTTTATGAAGCGAAAAAGATATGTTCAAGGCATTACACAAGCCCGAACAAAACACGTCCCAAAGGCCCAACGTCTGTTCCACACTTCATTATTAACTATTAGGTTTTGCTAGTTCAGATTATTCTACTGCAACTCTCCCTCCTCACAAAAAGCCTTTAACTCAATGCATGGTACACTCTGAATTTCAGAGGTTGCATCTTTTAATCATTGCGTTGTCCACTCCGTCACCTAGCCGAGCAGGGAGACAAAGATGCGATGCATAGGGCATCTAAGCTTACTTAACCCGCTAGGCAGGGCGATAGCGATGCAAGAACCTAACCTAGGCGGTTGTACATCGTCAAACCTCACACAGTATTTTTCCATGTATTGGTCGAACCTTTAACGAAGGTTCTGGTTTATACATGGTAAAAAAAAGGTGGAATAGTTAAAGTTTGATTCAAGGAACAAAATGGCACCTATAAAGCTTACGGGAAACTCGCAACACGCCCCGACAGGTACACTTTCAACGATAAACAAAACAGGACAAAGGTAGGCGAACATCTTACCTCGGAGAGATTGTACAGCCGGTAGAACATCAAAGTTTTGCAAGGTTCTCTCCATCCCATAATAATTGTCGGTAAATCTACAGGCTTGCCTTCTGGATATGCTATGGTGATGTCCAAGATCCAGTTCATCAGCATTCCATCTGGAAAGCAAGACAATCTTAATTACGGAGATCGAAAACGTCTACCGTGTCGTCTCTCCTCAACACGTAAGAGCCCAACAAGAAACACATAGACATCACACGCTCGGATGCTGTTTTCGAATGTCCTCCACGGTTAGCTCATCTTACAATTAGTGCGGGGGACAATAATGGAAACTTTGCCGTAAGTGGATCGCGACGTTGCCAATTGTAGATATTACAATCTATCATATGGGCGTTAGGGGTCGTTCAAATACTACGTACCCTTTTATAGGCCACTATTAGACCCCTCCCCCCTGTAACCAAGCGCAGTATCAACGAGGGCCCCTCCCCCCCCCCCCTTCGGAACGTAGTATTTAGTAAAACCTGTACTTTTTGTGGTTTTACGCTAATTCATTCTCCATGCAACAAGAGAGCAAGTGTTCTATGTATATTTCCATCCGATTGACGTTGGAATTCCAGTCAAAACTTTGAAAGTTACCCAGTTTATTTTAAGGTAACTTTTTGCACTGTTATGATGCAATATTCGTTTGAACGGTACAAACTGTGCAAACTGTAACTGCATATAATAAATTCGCTAGAAACTTTAAACACTTAAAGTGTGGCGAAGGTTTGCTCGCAAACAACATGTGTATAATACAGGTATTTCAGAAGGCTCGTGCGTTACAAAATAACTTAGTCACACACGCTGGGTTAGCTTTACCGGGTTTCAAGTTAACCGCGATTGAAGTTCGGGGGCGGCTGGGATCGGGAGCCGAGCATAGGTAAACCGGCATCACTTTTGCAAAGATTTCTAGTAACTCGGTTTTACTAAAACTGGTAGTTTTCTCAGATCGTTGGGTAAATAAAGGCGATTAAAAAAACAAAAAAAAACGTACCTCGGCCTCCACATACCCCCCCCTCCCACTGAGGCAAACCGTAGTGTTTCTCTGAACACCCCCCACCCAATTCCAGGGTACATAGTATTTGAACGACCCCTAATGGTTGAGTTGCGAGAGAGATATTTCCATCGGTTTGCAAGATAGTCGTTATAAAAACTGTTTTAAAGCATCGTCGTAGGACATAGTTGGAGATGGCACTAATAGCCGGCATCAGGCAACGTTTACATACGTTTATATTTATCCGTAGAATGACCATGAAATAAAACAGTCGCAGTCAAGCATTAGAAGCCAACGAAGGAAAATCGCGTTACTTTCATAAATGTTCGGTTGGTGGTGATTTACTCAGGTTCGGGCATTCGTTTGCATAGCATCATTACGTCGGCCTTTCGCACAATGAAGGCAGTTTCTTCACGTTCAGAATTGGCGGCGAAGGATTTTCGAGAGGCAAACGATTAAAAGGCATGAGTCAGGGCATGCGTCGATTCTTTAGACGTTTTACTTATAATAAACGTATTGCATATCTGTACTTAACAATGCCCGAGCGCTAGGGGTCATAAAACTTATTAAAGTGGTCTCTTGGATTTCTTTAAGGTGCGTCTGGAATGCTATTAAACAAGGCGACGCCGATCTATTTTCGGGAAAAAATGGCCAAGGAGAGTTTTGAAATCGCATATGGTCTTATGGCGGAACGAAATTTTGGCTTAACTTATAAGGTTTTTTTCCTTTTTTTGAGAGGGCCGATCCAACTCTCCTCTTTCAAAAAATAGATTTACGTAGGTCTTGTTTGAGTAAAACGATGTAAATGAAAAAAAAAAAAAGAATGGGTCACCGCGGAAACAACAAAGTAATCTGGAACTGCATGCTTCAATTTTGCTCAGATTCTGCCTAATTAGCGTTTTTGGATGGTTTTGGAGCAACCAAACCAATATGAGATAGCTGTGACTTGACAAAAAAAAATTAAAAGAGGAAAATATAATCCTTCATAAACAATCACACGCGTTTATGGGGTTATTGGAGCAACTTTTTTTACCCGTCCCGTGGATAGGGCCGACCGCGCTCGGGCATCCTTAAAACATTGAGACAACTCTTTTAAAAGCTAAAAAAAAAATGACCAACAGAGAAAAAAAGAGGAAAAATAAAATGAGTATGAGCGTGGACAGAACTACGGACCAAATATGATGGAAGGCGATGTGCTAGCCGCAAGAGCACGCTGGGACGGTTAATGGGGCTTGCCCACCACGCGAACACTTTCAACAAGACTGTTACCGAATTAAGATTCTCAATTCCCCTGACTTTTCGAGACGAGAAACGCGGATTTTCCTGATCTCCTTCCACTTCATTGACAGCTGATATCTCAAAATCTTAAAACCGGCTGTTTTGCGACCAAATCCAAATTTTTAGTGGTTGTAAAATAAATTAAAACCGGCATAATTTAGAAAATATTTTGGGATGCCGTATTTGTATAGACGCACTCGACGAATTCGTGTGCCCCGATTTTAAGAAAGAAACGTTTGTACGTTTGTACTCGTGTATAAGACGCACATAAGGTTTTGAAAATCCATTGGACACGGATATCTAGAAGCCCATGTGTATATTTACACATAGACAACTAACAACAACTAACGAACAAGACATCGACATCCAAGGCAAACAGTGACATCTACAGCGAGTGAATGTTGGAATGAGTATTCACATGGATTCTTCGGCCAGGTCTCTTCACGAAAAGTTCGTACTTACTTGAGTTTGACAGAGAGCTGCTCTTTTCTGGGTTCGCCATTTCTTCCAATATTGTTTGCATGGCTCCAGTTCTTGGCAGTGAGACATTTTCTAAAATGGGGAGGTTATTTTTCAGAGCGTATCTCTGGCTGATCTCCCGGCGCTTCCTCAGGAATCCTCCCTCTGGGAACAGCACCATCCATTGCCGATGGTGGGGTATGAAAGATTCGTGGATGTGCCTTTTTAACGTTTCCAACGACTCCTCCCTTTTATCCCGACCCTGAAAACACAACAATCGATACTCACCGATTTAACCTCTATCCCACCTTCAAAGATCGACTTGTGCTTCTCCTGGTTATCCATTCACACAGGCATGGATTCCAAACGAACGCTTGGATGACAGGACTGACGTATTTTTTAACCTTGAAGTGCCCACAGTATTTCAAGTCAAATTGTGCTTTAAAGCATTAACACGAAAAGGATAAGAAGAAAAAACTAAAATAAAAATAATAGTTTAAATGAAAATAGGCACAAAAAGGTATGAATTCGACATTGAAAAAATACTTCCGTATTCACCCGTGCATAATGCGCAACTTTTCTGGCATTTTCTTTTTTTCTTCCAATTATTTAATTCAGGGCGATCTTCAGAGGCACAAGACCTATACAAGACAATACAAATACGAAAAAAAAGAAGCCGAAAAAATACGGTTGCGTGACACGGGTAAACACAGGAAAAGAAAGGAATTTTTCGGACAGCAGCCGTTGAAAACCTGGGTGCGTATTACACACTATACGCGGGGAAATACGATAACTATTTAAAGTCCTTAACAATTACATTGAGATTAAGATTAAATATTCTAGAATTTTTACGATATTGCAAGATTCTTTTTCCTCCCTTCAGAAAAATTAGCTTTAACCATGGACCATCGCTGGCCTGAAATGAATTAAACTTTTCGGAGCTATTTTATCAAAAACCCAGCGTGATGTGCACAAGAGGGCAGAAATCAAAACGGGGTGTCTAAAATTTCCCAAATTAGTAGTATTCCCACAACATTTGTCAAATTCTATGGTATACCTGGGCAGTTTTGACTAACCAAATTTTGTTCTTTATTAACATTTTGTATGGTAAGAACAATTTTCTAGCAGCTCATCATTAATGTATAGGAAAGTGTCAGCTTACTGGGTTAAAAGCTGACAAGTTTACTCTTAAGGGTATTCCTCAGATAGCAAGACTTTAACCTTATGAGAAAAGGTTACAAAGTTTAAGAAGCTATGTTAAATTAGGGCTATCAGTAATGTGACCACTTTTGGAGGATTATCTTATGTTGCACATCCGCTAAAAATAAGGGGTACAAAACAAGACTTATTCTGAAATATATGGGAGTAATTCAGAATTTACAGTACTAGCTCCTACAGTCATGAGAAATTTATATGTAATAATTGAATTCAAGTTAAAAATGTTTTCACAACACAGGAAAATAAATAGCAAATTATTTAATCAATAACTTCCTATTGACAAAATCCTTCGCTGGAAATATAACATGAAAATGGGCTGGGTTCAGGGAATACATAAACTAGCACTACTATTCAATGCAATAGGCATAAGATATTTTCTTGGCAAGGCATAGATTAGAATATTTATCACTAAAATTTCTGCCAACAGATTTCATGGTCAAAAATTTTTACTGCAGTTCTCGTTAAAATTATTTAAAATGGAACTTACAGACATTTTTAATAATTAGGATTGACAGCAAATAAACTAAACTGGTCTTAATTTTTGACTGGAACAGTGTAAGCAGTTGATAAATCATTTAAAACAAATGCAAAAAATATTGTTAGAAGCAGGATTTTGTTGTAAGCGGATTCATTAAAACATGCACTATTAAGCAGAGCTTAAGTTCTTAAAAACTTTCTGCAACACTTAACTTCTACTTTAGAGAAGTTAAAAAAACAAAAAGCTGGTAGGACTTACCGCTTGGATAAAGAAATCTTGGTGTAACACAGAAACAATACCAAAATTTGTAAACTTGAACACATAATCCATGATCCACATGATATTAGGTAAAACATTTGGCTTTGCATTGAAACAAGACATAAGTAATGGAACATCAGCTGTAGACTGATGATTTGCAATCACTAATGTTGGTACATTGATACAGCGTCTAATATCATCCCCACACTCCACAACTGAAACACATCATGAAAATTTAATTTTAGCTATTAAGATGTATCTAATACAGATTTAAAAGATAGTCTAAACAATTTCCATAACACTTACTGTCATATCCTGCTGACCAAGACCACAAGCTGACCATTGCTAACAACCAATGGAAGAAGATGCCTTCTATTCTCCAGTAAAGATCAGGAGTGCAACATCTTAAAGGTGACAGAAGAGCCATCCAAACAACATAGGTGGGAATCGTATAAATGTTGTTCACAACCACAAAGCACAGCCGCAAAACCCCTCGGACAAGAAGAGTCATCCTGGAAATCATCCGCAGAGAATTTCACTTAAAAAAATTGTGCTCAATATAAAAATTTACCACAACCACTGATTCATTTCAGGACAGGTATAATGATACTTTTTTGGTACCTTTGGTATGCCATCATGCAGACAGCTTAAAATCTAATTGTACGCCACTTAAAGGAGTTAATGATAGGGTACTATTACTCTTTACATTGAAAAACCTCCATGACACCTGAAAAAAAGGCAATATTAGGAAACAAAGTACAGAACAAAGCTGTAAATATTAATATTCATTACATTTGTTAATGATATTAAGCTATGTCAGTGATGTAGCTCCACTGCCTTGTATGCAGAGTGCACATAAATTTATTACATCAAAATTGAATTTCCCTCAGAATTGCAACAAAGTGACAAATGTTACACTTTTTTTTTTAATAAACCTCAATTTGCATTATTAAAATAATAAAAAATAAAAATCAATAAAATAAAAAAATATGAAAATAATATAAAAATGAATAACATAAAAAAACAACAAAATAAAATAACAGCCCTTCAATTTTACCTGAAGCAATACACTAAATATTGAGCACTCAAATGGCAAGGAAAACTACCTTATGGTTAGATGAGTAATTATCACCATTCATGATGACACTTATCTTATCACAAGGCATATTTCAGAATGCTTTCCCCCTAAACAGTAGATAAGGATCTTAAACAATACGGTAGAAAGTGAAAAGAATACATCCCTTTGGTCCATAAGTATCACAACTAGCCACCGTAAACTTAAACTTACTAGAATAATCAGACATCAGACTGCCAAGAGTAAATAAACTGAAAATGCTTACATTGATATCAGAGTTAAGGTGGATCTGACAAGGATAACACTTGAGTCACAGACTAAAAAAAAAAAAGTTTCACGAACAATTAAGATAAGACCGTGTTGTTTACATTTGCCGTGGCTAACATGCAAAGTTTTATTTTTATTTTTTATAGCACACACGAGGGAAGCAAAATATTGTGATCATTGGTGCAATATCACCAACGTGAACAATGATGTGAAAAAAAGGCTTACGACAAAACGTGAAACCGTCAAATAAAGAGCAATAGGTGAAAAAGGTCGATATAATTACAAACAACCGCGATGCTAATGAATACTCTCGACAGGAACATAGGCACAAAAAAGGTTCCCTTAAACTTGGATAACATAACATGATGTAGCAAGGCTGATCAGCAAGTTACCATATCGGGACAATTATGGTTAGAAAAAAGAATAATTTAAAAAATGGAACGACGGCTAGGTTAGGGAAGCCCATGCTTAAGGCACAAATTAAACTTGACCAGGAATGACAATCGCAAATAAAGGAGATCCACACACTGCAGACTAGAGGAGTTAGTCCCTATCCTAATTCTGTCTGTTCAAATATTGAACGGGTCAATAAAAACAAACGCAAATTGGTCTTTCGGGGGATTTCGCGACGAAGGCAAAGTTGTGTAGGGACCGCGCTACTCTAAACCCTTCGATCAAACTTTTGTCAGCTTAACGAGGTAATGTTAATACTTCGCCATCTTACCTAAAATGTAACAATTTTTCAGTGTCTTTACTAAAGAAAAGTAAGAGTGACATTAATCACATGACACACACAAAACAAATCACGGTTGCAGACTCCCCGACACCGACTCGAGTGTGACTGTGGTGTGACTGTTTCCCGACCGTTCCCGACCCGAACCGAAACCAACCGAAACCAAACCAAACCAAAGCCCAAAACTGACACTCCATTGCACTGCACTCCATGCTCAAAAGAGCCGAAGGAACAGCAGGGGGCAGGGTGCGTCGGCTCCCGTCAAGGCCTCCTACAGACGTTACACTAACAGGCCTGCCACTAACCCCGAAAATCGGCTGTGGAAATGTCACCCCGATTTGTCCTCACACTGCATAGAAGTGCCACACCATCATGGAGGATG
>Ga0058701_10001298_pt1 | contig 17538 bp, 11 predicted proteins | sample AgamicOrMae_FD_97039 | JGI IMG/M metagenome (GOLD analysis project Ga0058701, IMG submission 97039) | Agave microbial communities from Guanajuato, Mexico - Or.Ma.e | ecosystem: Host-associated > Plants > Phyllosphere > Phylloplane/Leaf | place: Guanajuato, Mexico | collected 2012-06-04
TAATTTGACCTAACCTAACCTATACGAACTTTGGCGTTTGCGACTTTTCTCGTTTGGCGGTTACGGACTGGCGCTTGCGGCGTTGGCGCTTGTGGTTTTTGGCGCTATCGAATGCCCCCCGATTGTGATAACAAAATATTCTACGTACTCCTTAAAACAAATTTATAATTTTCTTGAAACGTACGTTCAAAACTCTTATAGAGAAGGTGAGAAAAAAGTTCAAGAAGTAAATATTTACGATTCGTAATACGACTCTTTTCCGGATATATTTAAAATATAGCGTTACGTCTACATAGCCACGCAAAGAAAAATGGTCCCACCAAAAACCTGAATAAGGCCCAGACTTGAATGAGCAAAAACGCAGCCATTTAATAACGAAAAAGAAAAAAAAAATAAGTTGCAAGTCCGCTTGGATGACCCAAGTCAGGACCGGAGTTGAGCCCCTCAAACCTAATGTTCCCCGCAACATAATAAACTGTTATTTCGACAGAGACAGAGTATGAACGTCCCCGCAGATCTGACAGAGTAAGAGCTGAAAGCAATTGAGCAAAAATAATGATCCATTCAAATAGGCGAGTAGGTTCACAAGAACATAGCGCACTTTGGGTAAAAAGTATAGCCGTTACGATTTCTTGTTGACCAATGTGAGTCAGTTACCATATTTCCGCTGAAGTGATCGAAATGCATTCGGATTTGGAACTTATCGCAAAAACAGTCTCCCAATCTATCAAAAGCTATGGACTTCGATACAGTTCAGTACACAAGACCTATTATTCAGGGGCTTAACAACTAGAATGCTTTCTGGTGGTCGGCGGATTCGATTTTTCAATTCAACAACTTATGGTTGATGTTCCAAAAACGCTTTTCAATACTTTTTTCTCTTCTCTTTCTTTAGGTCGTGGCTACTCGCCCGTTGGCGCAAATACATGGAGACTTGAATGCACGTACAGTAATGCATTTTAAATGGGAGGTGACCTGAACGCACGGAACCCAACCTGATACATTTCATTTGGGCAGGCGGGCAAATAGCCACTTCGCTTTCTTCATATGTTTTTTCATCGGAGCTAGGCTGATTAATACGCAAAAAATTATTACTATATAGAAGTTTTTTTTAAATGTGTCACACAAAAGTTGTGAATGTTAAAAAATTAGAAAAAATTAAAGCGAACAATCGAGTTTAAATGAAAGAACATTTTTAAGAACACTGGGGTAAAAAAAAATAAAGATTTTAAATTCCGTTTCAAAATTTTTGCCGTGCTTGTGTTTCCGAGGTTTTTCAGGTTTGCTACAAAACTCATCTTTTTGATGTCCTCGACGGCAAGATGAATGTGATTCAAAAATAATGTCCGCACCGATACTGACTACCTATGCGACTTTTAACACCTAAGCGTTAAAAGTCTAAGTCTGTGCATGAGTCAAATGGGTCAGCGATTCAGGCTCAGACCCATCTTACATCCTCCAATCCCGCCAGTCCCGAGTCTTTCCTCGACGTCGTTAAATATTGCGTGAGAACAGAAGCGCAGAGCCTCACAAACCAATAACCTACTTGTTTGATTTGCCAGCTCTTACTTGACTTGCAAAGCAGACTCCCGTTGGCCCTTCAAAGCCCTCTGCTTTAAACAGCAAGCAACAGCGGCTTCCAAAAGATCTCTTTTCCTTTCAAAAGCCCGCGCACTGCAAATATAATGGTATCGCAAAGCCAAAAACCAGTGAGATGTTTGGATTAATAAAATGCGACGCGTTCCAGAAGAGGGCCTGGACAAGACATACCGGTGCTTTTCAGTTTTTAAGCTTTGGATGAAGAATTTAATCTATGACAAAGGCGCGATGTTTCCGACACGAAAAGTTAGGTTCGGAGAAATTCTATTAAAAGTAACCTTCCAAATGATTACCAGTACATATAGCAAAAAAAAGAAAAATATAACAAATTTTAAAAAAAAATAATGAAGGTATATAATGAAGGTATTGCAAAACAGAGTTAATGAACACAGTGATTTATGTGGAATGGTTTTTTGTGCATTGTTATATTTTTTTGAACAGCACAAATATATAAAATGTTTTAATAATGAGACATCCAAATTATCTCAAGTTTAAATCTTTGAAGTCTTAACAGTAAAATTATAAATAAAAAATATATTTTTTTAAAAATTCTTCTCACAGGGATAGGGATTTCAGTCATGTGTTATAATGAGCACACTGAAGAATTGGTGTTTTTAAAATAACTTACCCAAAACAACTGAAACTATAACCATCCTGACAATGTCCTTACAAGCTTTTTTAAAAGCGGAAGGGTATAAAATTATCTCAGAAAACAGCATAGCACCCAACCTTACAAGGATTAAATTTTACTACCTCTGATTTAAAAGTTGAGTTACACATGATTTTCAATTTTTTTATTAATTTTTTTGGAAGTGCCGTAATTGCATAATGATTCTTTTGATTAATGTGATTTGTTCATTTATCTAAATTCCTCATCAGACAAGATCTACACCAAGCAAACAATCTTACAGAGCTGGTCTACAGCCCATTGGAACGACATTATAATTATGTTCATACCTCATGTACGTCTTAACTTCAGACCTCCAACTAACAACAATGAACGCATCAAAGATTACTAACTCCCACATATAGGATAAGCACCTGTTCCACAATCAGATATCCTGGGATTCATTAACGGACAGCAAAGTCTTAATATCAAAGATGTATCAATTTTAGGTAGTGTACCTACTATCTCTCAGATCTGGTAAAAGATGTTTTATGAGAGTAAGATTCTTAATCTCAAGAGACCAGGTTGTGCTTTTTTTAACACTCACTGGGCTTGTGCAGTGTAGTTACATTGTGTACTCACACTAAGTAAACAAGCTCAAACTTTGGCATTGACAAACCGCCGTGAATCTCTGCCTCGCCATTTGACAGATGCTGACGAGCACACAGGGATGAACTTAAGCCCTTAAGTTGTTGAGAGGAGGGAATCAACGCCGAAGAGCAACGAACACGCGAACAGTAAAACTCGCGAGTAGTACTCGTTAAATCGTCATTCGAACATCGGGTATTGACTACTGAGGACTGTCATTGAGATCAGAGCGCCTCCAGTTAATAGATTTTTAACTCCAGAACAGCTTATCTGATTGACTGAAAAAGACACGACTTTCACTTACCTCTCTAAAAAGAGGACTTGACCTTGTGCATGGACCTCCATGGTTTTGTGCATTAACGAGAAAACGGGCGAAGAAAATAAGGTGCAGTAGGCTAGGGCCTTCCCAGAACCACTACATATTCACACAAAAATTAACACTTCGACACTACAATGTAACCAAACATGTTACCTACAACCATTCGGAGAACTTTAAGCAATAGTAATCACTACTAAACAGACGAAATCGATCGCAAGTTTTGATTAAAAACGTTTCAAAATATCACTGAAGCACCGGCATTTTGTTCTCGGGAATGACCCACGAGGAAGAACACAACTGACGTCATAAGGGTCACGTTCCAAAACAGCCTCCTCTTGCTGGTCGGTAGAGACGTGGAGCTTAGAGGTCGATGAGCCAGACAGGGACGAAATCACTCGCGGGAACTGATTCGCTGTTTTCGAACGTGGCCTAGTCAAAGACGTTCGCTGATTGGATGGCGGTCAATGACGCCACGTCACGAAATTTGAAACCCTGCGGCTATGTGACCACCTTATTTATAAAAATTGTCATCTCTTGACTAAAAGCAACCGTCAAAAAAAAAAAAATGAATGTCGGAGTAGGCCCATATTTTTTTTAATATAAATTTTCCAAGAGGCATTTTTTTAAAATTGTTATTCGTTGACCCTACACATCTCAGTCACCAAACAATAAAACTAGGATCACGCTGTATACTTCCAACACCCCGTATGTTTTGTTAACACTCATCTTATATTCCGTTTTTCGCTCATTCGAAACGTTTTCAGTTAAGTTCCAGGATCAGGAGCCGTATTTTAATACTGTACCGTGATACGACAGGTGATACAGCGACTCAAAATATTTTGTCGTGACCCGCTAAGATAACAAAGCCGCCCTGCAAGAAGCCGAAGACAATGCGTCCGAATAAACATTTAGGAGATCGTCATATTAGGTACTTCGAAAAATAGTGAAGCAACGAATTACACAGAAAAAAATAATGATATATTGCGGTAGTGACGACACGGTGTCAGAATTCTAGATGGCAAACTTCCTAAGATAGTTGTTGGCGCAGTATGCTTTTTTTATTTATATTTTTTTCTTATCTTTAAGTCGTAGCTGAGTCATCGCGAAGTGAAAAAGAGCGGAGAACTAACTCAAAGGCGTCGGAAATTTTTAGAATGGAGTCGGAGATAGACGATACAGGATGTCATAGAGTTCTAGAAGGCAAACAATCCTGATCTATGTTGTTTATTATTATGTTCTTTTTTCTATTTTTTTTCACAACTATGATTATTTAAAGTCATTGCGAAGTACGGTACATAAGAGGGGGGAGAGTAGGTTTAACTTGTAATTACATTGTAATAACTTGTAATGAAATTGCAACCGCAATAGATAGCTTCACGTCTATACGTCACCGAAATCCGTCACCGTCATACGTCATCGTATCCATTCACAAAAAAAAGTCCAACACAGCGCGTATTTGAACGTCATTTATTCAGCCGGACCATTCTTATTAAACTCATGAAGATATGTTGAAGGCTACACGTTCTGCGCTAAAATTTCAGAAACAAAACGGCTAGCAATTGTTCAAAGCAATCAATTTTCGGGAAATTAGCAGCAAATGAACAAAGCTGGGCCGTGCACATCAGACGCGGATGAGGGTGGGGGGGGAACATGCCCGCGTTCAAAATTATCCAGCTGTTTTCGTTGAGGAAGAGGAGCAGTGGGCATAATTGCCAGCCATCTCAGGGTGAACTACGGTTCGTTCATCTGCTTATTACTGGTCAGTGATGAATCTGTTTCTTGCCCTCCCAATTTTTTTCCGTTCCTTCTTTGGAAGGGTAAACTGAAATTTGAAGTTCTAAAGTTGTCATGCAACACGGCAAGGGTTGTTTACAATTAAGATTAATTTACTTTCCATCGAACCAAGATAGCCGATGACGCTAAGAGATTGCTTCCTAAAAGAGTTTCCATTTATTTAAAAAAAATGCAAGATTTTTTCCCTTTTATTTTCCGTACTCGAAATTCTGTAAGATACTCCAGAGAAGGGTTTGAGTTGACCTCTCATGATGGATTTTTTTCCGTGGCGGGCTTCGTCGAAGGTAAACAACATTCAAATGAGAAAAGTATTTGGTAAACCGCTTTTGCACCTTCGAGATCCTAAAATCGGTATCGGTTCTGTATGTGAAGCTCTAAGCAATACTCAGACGGCGAGTTGAACATTTGGATTAAGTACCGGTAACCCGTTGAGTCCAAGAGACTCTTTTTAGTGTCCTTTACAAAAAGCATTGTGGGGTGGTTTCTTAGTCTTTTTTTTTTTTTAAGAGTAAAGGAGGTCGTCACTGTTGATTTGTGAATTTGCTCAGAGTGGCAAGGTTCAAAGATTGATTGTACCAATGTCATAAACAAAACAGAAACAGAGAGAGCCGCAAAAAAAAAGTGAAAAAAACGAGAGCCCTTGTTCGTTAATAAAATGTCTTTGTCAGCACCCATTTCTGCCGAATGTCATTGGAATGCGAGCGATTCCCGGCGGCTACAGATTTTCAATTTCAATTGATTGCGTGAACCGATTCAAAGAAACCTGGGCATACTCCGATTTAAAGCAGAAATTTCGCGATACACCGCAACCCAACGAAATCAGATCACGGCCCAAAAAGAGAGGCGTTTAATTCAGATCATTCTGGATAAAAATGCGGAAAAGCGCGGGTGAACATTGTTTTGACAGGAATCAGCTTTGAGTGAAATATCAGATTAGCTATCCATCGAATACACGGCTTCACTTTTGCCCTGATAAAGACGCACCAAGTCTAGTAATGACATTTCGAGTTCTTCTTCAAGAAAGCTTCACCGGGGGGAACCGCAGTCCTCTGGCACACAAGAAAATAGGCTTAGATTTGACGCGATTTGACCGACGTAAAAACGACCTCATTTATTGTTTTAGAAAAGTAGATAATACGTTTATCACAAAACAGCTGTCATCAAAAATTTTGGTTATTCAGTAGAAGTAATCATAGTAGTCGAAGTAGACGCAATAACATCCGCCGCTGATACATTCTCCCCCGTAGTATCCATAAGCGCCGCACACACGGTTACATTCCGGCTCATAGCAACCGTAAGGCCCATAACCTGCGGGAAAAAATATTTATCACTTTGTTTTGGGTTTTTTTTTTAATTTTTTTTTTTACTGGACAAGATGGTTCTGGAAAAGTTTTGATCCCTAAAAGAAATTAAACCAAGCTCGCTATCGGTGTTTGGCTTAAAAAAAAAAGTTGTCAGATGTCTTTTTTGCTGTCGGCACACAAATGGTCACAGTCATACGTGGCAATAATGAGTCCATGATGAACGAGCGATTTTTATTAAATTCAGAAAATGTTAAGGGTAAAATTAATACTCTTACGTTTAAATAGGAAAGAAAATAAAGTAGAAAGGAGATTGGACTCACCGGGACAACTCCTATACTTTGGCTGAGTTTCGGCGGGCAGTTGCACTAATCTCGCTCCCGTTGACTGGAGCTGCTCCGCCAGTTTTTCTTCAGTTGGGGGAGTCTTCAACAATTTCTCGATTAATACACTTTTGGCCTGTTTTTCATCTACCTCCCTTGCCGTCGGCAGAGAAAAGATCGAGACTACACTCACGAGCAACAATAGCAAAACTAGTAAGGTCCTCATGTTGGTAACAAATGTGATACTGACACAAACACTAGGGTGTTCTTTTAAAGTCCTCGCTCTTATCACGATTCAGATACCGCAACTGAGATTGAGGTGATGTGCCTTGAAATTTCGGCTCGGGAGGGGAAATTCTTGGATTTAAGACAAACACTTCCGCAAAATGAATATGTTTCGTGTCATGTTTCCATAGTTTTCTGCCGTTTTCTTGGACCCCTTCATTCAGCAGTATAGCAGTTACGACTTCTAGAGTAATCCAAATGTGAAATAGACAATCTCATTGATACAACCTTCGTTACGTCAATTCCTGTTAACAGCTCGTAAGTTTCGACATATTAATTTTCTTTATGAAATGACCTGTTTAAAGGCAAGTGAATAACTTCGAACCATCAATTTGCATTTCGGAATGCTGGATAGATAGGGAGTATAAGCATTATATAAAAAATTGCCTTCAAAAACAGCTTTTAAAATAATGAATTACAAACATCGTTTCTTGTTACAATGGGACGGAGGGAAGTGTTTGACACGGAAAGTGTTCGACAATGTCGAACTGTTCGTTAGGTTGGGTGTTCAGGTCATCGACGACATTGTCGAACAGTTTCCGTTTCGAACACTTCCCGTGTCAAATACTTTCCTACATCTCCTTAGACTACCGCCCCGGAGCGCTTTTATGATATTATAAGAACATTCTGAAAGCGTATTATTTTAACAGCAACGGTGTGAAGTGTTCCTTTCGGAGGTGAACACCGGCGCAAACTTCTCCGCTTTTACGAAATGAGGTGATTTCCGTGCAAAATGTTCAACTTTTCACGGAACACGCTGCGCTCTGCATCCGGGCAAGTTTCCACAAAAAAAGCACACACAAACAATACATACACGTCATGAAGCGAGATAAAAGGAAGATAATTCCAAAATGAGGAACCACGAGGCAAAAAAACATTTCGCCACACACGCGTTACGGTGCAATCCTTTCAGTGCAACCCAATTAAAATGCATCGTGGTTCCGAGATTACAAAACCATGGTTTCCCCGCCCTCAGCCATAAGTTTCAACAAGCTTTGTGCCCTCTCACTTACGTCCAGTAAGCTCCAAAGCACATCAAAACTTGGGCGCAGTTCGTCTTGTTTTTCAACTTACTTCCTTGTAAAGATGATGAGAACAGCGAAATAAAATAAGTCCACTTGTGAAATTCTTTGTCGTTGGGTGACTTTGACGGATTTTTATGCTGGGAACTGCAATGTAGCCAACAGAAGTTACTGAACGCGTAGCATTCAAACTTACGTTGGCAACACCTAAAAGAGGTTCCGATGTCGAAAAAAGCAGCAGTTACCAACAAAAAAATAAGACAAACAAAAGATTGATACCCAACACCAACCAGAGAACACTTCCGAGTTCAACTATGTAATGTCGTTAACAGAAAAATGTACAAGGATTTGTTATCAAAAGATAATGAATGAAAAGATGAGAATTTAAAAATAACAAGACCTCCATTTATTGTTTAAATGACAAATGTACAGTTGCTGATTGAAATTGGTGTGAGTAAAAGTTAAACGGCTAACAAATGTACACATATTACTCAAGTTTACAAATTTCAAATAATTATTAAATTTACAATATGATAGTAGCATATCTTGGCAAGCATTATAACAATATGTACAAGGTAGATATATAATACAATCAAAATTTTAACATTTCTCTTCATAATAATTATTATCGCAATAATAATAAATAATACGGTCATGCATATACAATAAGTTCGGGGTTCGTTACTTCCTCTTTTACGTATGTTACTTAAACATGTTCAACATACAAAGTAGGTAACACACTTTGCGAAAAAGTTTAAATTGTAGGTACTGAGGTGGCACAGGTCGGGTGCATTGCCACGAACGAAACAAAAGAATAAAAAATATGGTAAAATTTAATTTCGTTTTTGTCGGTCCCTAATTTTACCTTTCGTAGGTTTCCGGAACTAGAAAAAAGAAGAAGATAAAAAAAAACGCTCAAATTCGACTCGGATTTTAAGCCTAGGCACACATAGATATACAGTACGGATTACTCGTAACCCAGGATGTTCTATCTTATTCTACCTTTCCAAAAAATAAGTTTAATAACACTGAAAAGCTGAGAGACTTTCAGACAGCTCTCTCACCGGTTAAAATTTATGCAACTTGAGGTCCTTTTCCTCGAAACGATAGTACCGATCTAAATAATCCGTTATAAAAAATTTATCGTGTCTAATAGATTAAAAGTACTCGAGGTGAATATCCATATCCAATTATCACAATTGATTCAGTGTTATTACACCCAAATTCACAAAAGCTATTCATATTCTTTCTTGACAAGCAAATTTAAATGCACTTTAAACTTTTTACAATACAGTAAGCAAAGCAACTGCCAGTTGTAACGGTTTCATCAAAAATGTTTACAGTGACAGGCTACCATCAAACCTTGAAAACATTCAAAGAGGGAAAACACAATGCTCAAATAAGGCCATGCTGATTATTACACTGTACAGTGGCGGCCAAAAGTTCCTGAGGTCTGCTTGCGATTTAAAAAACGTTCAACTTTTAACGTCGACATTTTTGTTTACTTTAGAAATTGCTCGTTTCCATCAGCGCAAAAGTTACAAGTAGTTGACTTCAATGTCAAAGTCTATTGTGTAGGATCTCAGGTACTTTTGACAGCGAATGTACTTCTGAGAAGTACGGTACGTCAATTGAAGAACATTGTGTATCCTTACTTGAGTGAGATGGAAATTCAATAGAATATTGGTTCACTAAACACATTTAACACACAATTATAATTAGGTCAGGTATTTAAACCGAAGCTCACCTAGGAAAACGCCTCAATTTCATCTGTCATATCGGTCTCGAAAGCAGAGAAAAGGGAAAGAAAGGATAAGAATAGTGCAAGGTCGTTTAAAACACTCACCATCCCTCACAAAATCAAAACAAAACAAAATCAACACGTCTCCTATTAACAATTTGGCACATTGAAAGGAAAATAAAAGCAAACTTTTCCTTCAATAATATTCCTTCATTCAAAGGAACTTTTGTATACAATGGCATATAGATTCTGAACGAAAACATTTCGGCTATGCCAGTGTGGGGAGCTCGCTTATGCAGATAAGTCTTTCTTTTAAAAAAGAAGTTTATGCTAAAAATACAGTCCATAAAATCTAACAGCGTAGTTGCCAATTTATGCAAAAAAATGGTACAAAGGTTCTACGAAACTTAAAAAACGAACGACTTGAAGTTATACATAAATTTTAAATAATATCAGGAGGAGGACATTGGCATTTAAGAAAGCAGGGGACTAATAAAACAGGAAAGACCAAAAAAAAAGGGGGAGCGCGTTTGAGGAAAGCCAAAAAGTATTTCTGACTTTGAAAATGAAGAAAGTCGTTTGAAGTTCGTCACTGTACTTGCTTAAAAATTTATGCTGAACGATTAAACTGAAGGGGCTTAACCTAACCTGCTACGGATACATACCCACCGACAAAAATCAGACAACTTGTTGGTGGTATTAGATCCCACAGTGGATACGTTTTACCTTCAGATTTGCTTTCTCTTTTAACGAAGCGGACTAAAAGAAAGTCGAAGGAAGTTGTGTGCTTTCAAACTGACGTTGCACAATGGCACATAAAATGAAAAACATAAAACAAGTTAGTTAACCCAGGAGCAAATCATATTCGCGAGTCTGCGTATTTTGTAAAGAAGCCATTGCAGAGCCCTGGGTAACCGATAAAATATTGAAGATGGTGAACGAAAACAATTGACGGCGCGAAGGATTGCCAACGTTGAAAAAATTAAATTACGGAGGTGGTTTTGTGGCACTGTTAGAGCAGCTCACATTAAAAGTAATTGCTCGTACGGCAACACTTTGACAAACTTAACTATTTCATTACGTGGAAGAAAACAGTTGTAAAAACAAGTACAAATGTACAAATTATAAAAATATATTTACTAATACAGCACGAACTAATTGTACATACAAATAAATATGCTTTGATACAAACCACCTGTCCATTCGTGATTAAAATTCATTTGCACTAGAAGCTGATATCTGCTCATGCATTTTCAAAGAGAAAGATTATTACTAGGTTTTGCTTAGACCTTTCTCTAATAAATATCACACTAGATCTCTCTCCCCCTGTCTATCTACTCCTGTCACGAACAAGAAAAAAACATGTGGCGTGTGGGAACGAAACGAAGTAGTACTATGTACACAGTGATCCGTAAAGCGCAGGAACACAAAACGCAAACGTTTCCGTCAACGGCAACGGCTTCCTACGGCACGTTATCTGCCTTGTACTGTACAAACCGGTCCGGTCCAATCCGGTCTGGGACACTGATTCGAATGATTCTCTCTTCATTTCATCGCATCGCTTCGAGGGAATCTTCGAGGGTGCACAACGTGCTATCAGGTACATGTGGCCAAGGGTTACGGGTGCATACAGTACTCATCTCCCAACTCAAAATATGTATTGCGTTTTAAAATAGCAGGAACTATTCATTCGGTCCAGGTCCTTACGGTCCTTTATGGCTAAAAGCACCAGACATGGGAAACCAACGCTCCAAGCGCGAGAACCGCACCCAAATCACGACGCCTGGAGCGAGCAAGCGTTCTCGTCGCGACGATCCTCAGTCTCACTCTCAACGCGGCAAGTCCCACGAAAGGGGTCACGGCAAGCCGCTGCCGCTACCGCAGTCCAGCTCCGAAAACGAACAATAACCCATCGCGTTGTCCAGGTTGCACTTGACGTCTTGCGCCAGCTGCAGGAGCTCGCTGTCCCCGCCCGTGGGCGTCCCCGAGGCAGACGCCGACGCGGAGGCGCCCGTGCCCGGGGTGCTGGGCGTGCCGGGGGTGCCCGACGGCCCGGGCGTTCCCGGGGTGGACTCGTGCGCCGCGTCGGGCGTATGGACGCCCTCGCTGGCGGGCGTCGTCGCCGCCGTCTCGGACTCACCTTGCGCTTTCAGCTGGTCTTCCTCGGGTTTCGTGTCCGCCTGGGGCTGCGTTTCCATCGGACAGTCCGCCTCCGACTTGGTCTCTTCCTCGTCGCTGTCCTGCTCGGTGGTGGTGTTGTCCGGCGGCGCCCTGGTCGGCGGCGGGGATTCGTGGCGGGGCTGCTCGGGCGCTCGCTCGGGCTCCGCCGACGGCGCCTTGTTCTCGAACGTCGACCGGAGCTCCACCAGCTCGATCCCCTCGTAGTTCCGCTTCATGCCGCGAGGGAGCGCTCGACACGACGCCAGGTTCAGGGAGCACAGGTGATGACACTTGAGAAGAACAGCTTTCACGGGTTCCAAACTCACCGACGATCCGCACAGATTCAGTATCCTGAAAAGACAACTGACGTTACAGACGGACCATTCCGCCAGAGGGAGAGGGTTACTGTTCTACTCGACCGTCGAAGCCTGATGCCGCTTACTTCTCGGCAGTGAATGCTACCGAGAAGTAAGCGGCATCAGGCTTGGCGACCGTGAGATGAGACAACTGACCTCAGCGGCGCTTCGGCTCCTTTGTCTGCCAGCGCTTGCACAGCCAGATCCAAGGCCTGAGTAGCGGTGCTCCATCCCAAGTCGAGTTCGATCAAACTATGGCCCCACTTTTGGGTGATGAGCTCCAGACCAGATCCAGGTAACCGCGTCGCATAACAACCTGAAAATGGAACACTCTTGTAAGACGCCAATTCACCTCCAGAGGGAACCGAACTCTCACAAATGTCTATACTTATAAAAAAAAAAAAATCTGCTCGTAACCAAGTCTTTTAAGACTCATCCGTGAAAGCATTTGAAAGAGGCATAACAAGTCTGCAACCGCACGTTAAATCATCGCAAAACTAGGAGCTGATCATCTCCATTAGGCTCTTTTCTTAGGATAACACACACAAGTGACGGCAATCTACTACGGTAAACTTTGGGGATGCTTTTAAGTCAGTAAAACTGCTCTCACGACGAACTTTTTGTGCACTATGCAAATGATCCAACAAGATTCCCTCTTCTGTTTAACCCTTTACCGCCCAACGATGCCGTTCGAAAACAGAAAAAAATATTTTAGAGGATCTTTTTAGTTCAGTATTGTCACAAATTCAAAAATATAGCCCCTCTGGAAATCTGAAATTAAACAATTTAGGCCTTTTACAAAGCTTAAAAATTGGGTAATTTAATCGTGAAAATCCTTTGATTTACCGCCCAACGATGCCGTTCGGAAACAGAAAAAATTATTTTAGAGGATCTTTATAGTTCAGTATTGTCACAATTTAAAAAATGTCACCACTCTGAAAACCTGAAATTGAATAATTTAGGCCTTTTCCAAAGCTTAAAAATTGCGTAATTTAAAGGTAAAAATCCTCCGAAAATCTTTTAAGCTCAATTCTCATCAAATACTTTGGGCTGTTGAGTTTTAAGGTAACTTAACGTGTCTTCAAACGAGCAACTCACCTGAGAGATATAGGTGCTCAAGGTCCCACGCCGGGATTCGAACCAGACTCGAGTCCGTGATTCGGTTCGTCCCCCGGACGTCGAGAAGACGTAGCTTGACCGACGTCTTGAGGATGCGGCCCAGGGCGTCGTCGTCGATAAACGGTTGCGGCGACGCCAGGTCCGTCCTCCGGATCGCCGACGCCACGCTCAGCTCCTCCAGCTCGGGGAAACCTGGTGACTGGATCTGCGAACGAGTACCAGCATTAGACGAGCTCGACGCGACCTCCGAAGGAACAACCTCGAGGGACTCACCTGTTCCGAGATGGTCGCTGGCGCCAAGGCGAGCTGACTATTCGTGATTCGCAGAACACGTAGTTTCGGGCATCCCTCTTGCAGCCGCTCTATGGGGATATGGGCAGTGGCGTGGGCTACGGTTCGGACATTGGACATGTCCAGAACTTGGAGGTTTGGGCAGTGGGTCTGAAAAAATGCGCGCAACGGTTGCTTCAATGGTTCGAGACTTCCTAAATCCGAAGTGAAATTAGATCGTAGACATTTCTGCAAAAATCGAGGCAGTACTTCGATTCTAAGAGGTATAAATAACAATTTTTGGCCCGATTTTTTTATTGTTTCGTTTTGGAAACCTATGGCTTTTAAATATAGGATCTGATTGAGGGGCATTAAAAAAAGTTAGAACCGATGCGAATCGCCCGAACCGTGGACTTAAAGCAGATCGAGAGGGTGAAAGAGTTTGGAGGAGAAAGGTTGCACTGGCGGGAGTAAATTTCATATTCCATTTTAAGACCGAAAAATCGACGGAGTAAGCAATAATTGAAGGTACTCATTATTTTTAGTTCCTTTTAATCGATTCCAACCATCAAACGTTAAAAATTCGACAAATTGACCATTTTTTTTTTAAAGCAAGGGGTACAGGTTTTCTTTTAAAAATTTTTGACCCAAAATTTTGTTAAGGGATATTTATTTTGACGGTTGGATCTGATTGACGGAAACTAAAAAAGGTTAGAACCGACGTCTGTTGTTCAATTTGTCGATTTTAAACGGACCAGGAGGGAAGGCAGTTCACGGCGGGAGGTTAGAGGGGTAGGCGTCACTTGGAATGCTCTTCTGCGCGAGGGCAGGCCGCGCATTGGCGATCATATTTAAGGGTCATCGATCCGCGCAAAAGCAATACCTCAACGAATGAGGCTAACAAAGAAAGATCTTTAAAAAAGTGACAAAATTTGCGAAAAAGTGACAGAAATTGTTTTAAGTGACAAAAAGGAATAAAAGTCGGAGATCATTTTGCAGATAAACTTCTGACTAAAACTACAAGGAGGAAGAACTCCGACACGGAGGACCTAACACAAGAGGTTTAATCGATACGGAAGTGCTCCGAAACGGAAGTGCTCCGACGCGGAAGTGATCCGACACGGAAGTGCTCCGACATGGAAGTGCTCCGACATGGAAGTGCTCCGACGCGGAAGTGCTCCGACACGGAAGTGATCCGGCACGGAAGTGCTCCGACACGGAAGTGCTCCGACACGGAAGTGCTCCGACACGAGAGTATTATTACACGGAACTACTCCAACAAGGAGAGGCGTTTCTCATCAGATGGGATGGGTTTGATCAAGCTAGATCACAAGCATAGGTTGAGCTGTTTCGTTTGGCTGAGCAGATAGATTTGGTTACAAGTTTGTCGGCGAGTTCCGTAAAGTAGCACTTCCTGTATCTCCGTAAAATCCGGAGGAAGACAAACGTTCCATTTTTCGAAATTCACGCAGGCTATTTCAAAATGAAGAGATTAAAGAAAACTCACAGCAATCGATGAGGTGACTTGAGGCACGCCGGCGAGTTTATTATTCGCCAGGACGAGGTGTGTGAGCCTCTCACCCATGATTTGCGTCAGGTTTTGCAGGGAGTTGAGAGACACGGCGCCCTTGTTGTTGTGAGCTTCCGGCTGGAAAGTGGATCAAAATTATTGGGATCTGTGCTCAAAAATTTCCTCCTCTTCCGTAAATGAAAGAGTCGTTTTACTCACGTTGACTTGGGAAAGGTCGATCCTTTCGAGGAGCTGACAGTTTGTGACCAGGAAAGAGATATCATCCATGTGAAGGCCTTGCCAACCAGTTAACTTGAGGCCCCGAAGAGCGACACAGTTGTTGGCTATTACGTCCAGGAGGGAAGGGATACCGGAAAATTTCCACCCACCTGAAATTCAGTGTCATGAGTTTTGTTATTGTTCGACGACAAAGAAACGAAATTAAGTTTGATATACGATGATATCTGAATTTTCAGAATTACGTAAACGGATTCTTGGGTTTGTATTTCCTCTGAACAGGCACTTCAACTATGATTTATAATTTTGAGAACGAAGAAACGACTTTAAATACCTGGAATTGACCGCAATTTTTTTAAGTAGAGCAAAATTTAAATTTACGTCATTTAAGTTTTGAGGGTTTGAGGTAAATATTTTGTTTTATTAAAGAATTTCGAAACGGTCGATAAAGCGCAGAGCGGTAAACTCAAATCTCGATAGGTCGAAACACCTTCAATACACAGGTACTCGATTTTGAAATGTGTGTGAGTTCTGTTTTACATTTGTTCCGATTACAGAAAATTCGATTTCAGGCGAGAGATAAATCCATACGTAAGAAACTGTTTTTGGCTCCAACAAATGCATCACAACGTTAAAAAAAAATGCGATTAGTTCAAAACAATTGAATAATTTAAATCCGTTTAAAAACGCTACATCACAAAATTTAACGTAAATACTTTTTGAAGATACATGCCTATGCAGAAAATTTAATTCATTTTAAAACGCTGAATCGCCATTGTTCGCAGCAAAACTCTTTGTTAATACATGTTAGTTAATACAGAGCTTTTAAACCTTTCCAAAACGCTTCACCGCGAAATTTCACGCCAAAACTTTCTGTTACTTCACTTTTAATTTCCCCCAATAAGACTTAACTTTACTCACCGAGATTTAGGTCTCTGACGTTGGTAAGGCGGTTTTCGCAGAGCCACCTGAAGGTATGTAAGTTCTTGGCCCGGTCTCGAACCCAGGTGCTGGTTAACTCGATTGTATGCCACAAGTCCGGCGAGATGGCAACCAGTCTCCACAATTTACACACTCGCGTCATCCTGCAACACGGAAACGGATTAGAATCTAGAATAAGTAGACAGTCTCCCCGAGGCACCTTTAAATTTTCTGAATTGTCGAGATTGAAAAATTCCTAATCAAAACTAGATGAATGATGAATGTATCAATCCCGGGGACACAATAGTTGCAATTCGTTATTTCTGCGAAAATTTGAGCCTATAATATCGTATATTGGCTCAAAATCAAAACACTTCATCTCAAATCCATCTTTTTCGCTTGAAAAAGTTCGTGGCAAGGTTTGAAAAACGAATAGCGAAGAAGACTACAGCGACCTCTATCGGAAGTATTGAAGTCATTACTCACTGAGTCACAGTTTCCTAACACAAAATCTATGTTTTTCTGCTCTATGGCCTCGGTCTCTTTGAGACCACGGAGCATTAAAGGCGATAGACGCTTGCGCATCATTCATCAATGACACACAAGCGAGCATCTCAACCCCTTACCCGATTAAGTAGAAACGAGGCGCAAGAAATTTTACACTACAAGTTGAACGGTGTTATACTTGATTCCCTCAGAATTAATAGGAAATTCATCATCTTGTGAATGTCTTTTCTTTTTTTTCTCTCCTGAGATTTAACTTCAGTTTTGAGACAAAAACTACATTTGCGTTTTTAGTTCAGTGTCAACAGCTGATCGTCGTTTGCAAATAAGCTTGCTTAACTCGACCCATCATATTTGGTGAACCAGCTCAAACTCGCATAAACTAGCTTATACAAGCCACCAAACAAGAATAGCAGACGTTCCACATCAACTTGGAGGTTTTAAAAGAAGCACAATACTATGGTGCAACGTCAAGTTTAGAATGGCCGCCCACCGGAAAAATAGTTAAAACTCCCAAAGCTTTTCCAGTTTTCTCGATGGTTTCCCGACACATTCCAAGTTTTATCCAAATCCTTTTTTTTTTTCCAAAATCCTAAGTTTTGATATGAATACAGTTATGAACGATGAATTTTCAAACGAATTCAAGATTTTCCCAGCTATACGCACGTTGGCAAAGACCAATGTACAACTGGCAGGTAAATTAAAAAAAAAAAAAAAAAAAAAAAAATTTCCATAAAAAAAAATTTCATTTACAAAAAAAAACCAATTTAACCCCAAAAATTACAAAATTTTTTATAAAACTAAATTGAGGCTCACCCAGAA
>Ga0058701_10001299_pt1 | contig 17538 bp, 10 predicted proteins | sample AgamicOrMae_FD_97039 | JGI IMG/M metagenome (GOLD analysis project Ga0058701, IMG submission 97039) | Agave microbial communities from Guanajuato, Mexico - Or.Ma.e | ecosystem: Host-associated > Plants > Phyllosphere > Phylloplane/Leaf | place: Guanajuato, Mexico | collected 2012-06-04
AACCTTCCTGTTTATCAGACTGCTTTTATTTTCGCAAAAACCCTATCGACGGCTTTCCTAGGTTGTCACGAATGTCGGCGGGGCCATTCCGTATGCGACTCCATAAGTTTGTACTACTCCATGTCACAAGAGTTATAAATAAAAGCCTACCACCTGCTCAAATCGACTCTTAAAACAAGTAGCTTATATAAAATGATTAATCGGCTAATATCCCAAGTACTTCAAGACCCAACATGGTGAAAAAACGAAAGGTAACGCAGAGAAGTTATCAAAAGATATGGCTATTGATAGCTCTATAACAGGTTATTGATCAAATGTAACCGGTACTTCGGTTAGTTTTTGAGGATTCCCAGGTAGAAAATTTGGTCGAGAAAGCTCAGCAGCACTCGTTTTCCATATAAGTATCATTGTTGATAGATCAATTTCGACAACGTTCGAATGTGGGTGTTATGCCTGTTTTAACGACCCAAAACAGACGGGCCTACCCTGAACTGTTTTTTCTTATAAGTGCCAAGCTGGTGCGTCTATGGAAGGTTCTAACACTAGGTCTTTGAGTAGGATCACATTCCCATTGTCAGGTGCCTTGCTTCACTACCGTTCAGCCCATGTGACTCCTAGCATAGTAGGGGTTCATTGTAGCACTGCTGTCAAGCGACATATCACATCAGGTTCGGATAGGTTAACGTTAGTTTGGTTCGCTTACGTTTGTTGCACCGCACTTCATATCGCTCTGCTTGGCCTATCTAGGTTTATGTAGAAAAATATATCTTTCAAACTGACAGTGTACCTCTAAAATTGTTTTGGCTGAGTGGAATCCGACGAGTTTGTTTGAAGCTTCCAGCAATTAGAACCTAAGTACGTCACCCATCGCGAAAGTCCCTGCAAAGATCAAACAACAAGGAAGCGCCCGTGTTTTTGGCGGCAGCTACAAGTTTAATGCAGCGCGTCCTCCTCGTCACTCTCAGGTGAATGAGTCAAGTTTTGATCCCAGCCTCCGATGACGCTAAGTCCCAGGAAGCCCTCTTTCCCACCCTCTAGTGTGTGCTGTGCCGCGCACGTTTAAGGACTTAGGCACTTGTACTCTAAGATTCCACCAGTTAAAACAGTCGACTGATGCCGCACCGTCACCACAAGAATCCCGACTCAAATGGAAGTTGGAGAGACGTGTGTATACCGCGACACTTGGCTCACAATAAGCCCGCGACGCTCCCTGCTCAGGGAAGTTGTGCTGGGTGAGGCACATAGGCAACCACTGTCATCGTTTTTTCCTAGTAGCCTGTTGGTTGGATACCCATGTATTTTGGTCGAGGAGCGGCTTAAAACTGTCGAAGGATCAATAATTCATCTCGGGTTTCTTTGTAATGTTAGGGAAGGGGATGTCCAGAAACCTCGTGAGATGGCCGTAGAAAGGGGACTGGACCTCAAATACCGGCAAATATTTTATGACGTTCAATATGTTAAACTACAGTCAGATACACTAACCTTAGTTTACAGGAGGTTAATTGAGAATACGCTTCATGTTACATACGGCAAATTAGCAAGGTTCGTTAGTTGGGGTCAGAACCTGTTTATATCCCACGTATCGATTGGAGAGAGAACCGTTCTAAGAAAACCACCGAGATTTCCTGTTTCAGCCGATTCAAAATATCCGCGAGGAAGTATTTGGGAGAGAAAGGAAACCTATTGAGGTCAAAGTAAATTTAGCTTCGGTTGTGAAACCAGCCAATCAAGTTACTTGTAAACCATTTCATCAAGCATCGGCCAATCAGCGAGTGAGGACCTCGGGCTGCGAGCGGAGGTGTAGGTTCGTTTTTGGGAGGGCTCCGACTGGTCAGTCATTGGGACGGATGAAAGCCGCGCAATGAGTCTTGGTAATGGAAAGCGCCTGGAGCTGGCGATGATCAAAGAGATGCTTTCACACTGTGTTAGGATATTTCACATGTGACCTCGGCGCAAAGTTCACTCGTCTTATATTTTGCCGGTGGAATTCTTAGAACCAAAGGCCTGACTGCCATATTTCCTTCCTAGAATCGAGTTTGGAGCACCTGATGAAAAGGGTTATCAACTAAGATGAACGCGTTTCAGAAGCACCAGAAACGTCTCAGGTCTACTTTCATTTTAATCTGGGCTTAGGATTCAAGTTCCGTCCAGAGAGCTACCTTCATTTACCTTAATATCCGGTAATTACTGAATCAGGAATTCCTGCTCGGGGAACCATGTGCCTTGTTTTGGGCATCGAGGAAAAACGCGTACTTTTTCTGTTATAGTTTCTAAGACTGATCCATCCATGGCTTTATTGATGGAAAGTTTTCGCCATGCCATTTCATTTTGATATAGTTATTGGAACATCTAACCCTATAAAATTAACTGAAATACTTGTGACCTTGTTTTACACTTAAACAAATAGTACCCTGACACCGTTTATTTTCTCCAGTTTGATAGGATGCGGCTTCCTTGTACAGCGCAGGCCAAGAGGTTGGTGCGAGATGTGTCCCACAGACTTTTTGCGGCATGGGATAGCAACCCAACATGTTCCGCTCCGCTTTGAAAACCACCCTTAAGAGCAAACATCCCCCGTGAGTCACAATTCACAGCACCCCTGTATACCGTCAGCATCTTGACCCCAAACACAAGCCGTAACAAGAACTCCTATCTCTATACCATCTTGAGGGAGAAAAAAACCTCTCGTCTGGTCATTCAGGGTGGCACCCACACTTCGGCATCATTCGGCTATGTTCGGTAATGCGTGTTCTGCGCCTTGCATCACGATGTCCTCAAGTATTACAACTGCGGAGGGAGCAAGAGAATAACAGGGCTGAGAAATGGTACGAAGGCAAGGCAGGGTGTCGACTGCCACCCTGTCCTCGGCTTCGGTATTGTTTCTTTTTTCCCCTCCATCTTCCTTCCTCTGTCGTTTAATGTCACTATCGTCGCTCCAGAGGGTAGTGCCAGCAAGGACAACTTGGCTAATTAATAAGACTGTTTAGCTTATTACGCAGTTGTTTTATACGCGACCTCTTTTGGTTACTAAATTGCTATTTTATGGCGAGGGAGGCAGCCCCCAATGGCCTTATTTAATAACAACTTTGTTTTTCTTTTGAGCTCACGAATAATTTACAAAGTCTTCGTGAGCACTAAGACACTACCCCTCAGGGGAAAGTAGAAGTGGAGTTGGTTTTTATAAACATGTACGTTGCTGACTTTGTTGCTTATGCTATGAACCATATTTACAGTGAAGATGCTGTATGCGCGGTTGAATCCTAAATTTGAGCAGGCTATAAATTTTCATTCGGAGTCAATGATAAATAAAAATGATATAAATACCACTCAGGGGATGTTACCAACGTAAACTGTTTAAATTTGTAATCAGCTATTTAGAGGACTCAAGGACTTCTTGAAGTTTGCAATGAATCATCTGATATACGGAAGACGGTTGTTTACCGAAATATTTCCAAAGAACGATACCAAAATTCTCTCCGCAGTTACTGTATCCACACACTGATCTTGGCATCAACCAAGAGAGGACTGCAGAACTGTCTCAGATCTGCGCCTTTCCGATACTGATGTCGTCTACAGGTCCATCAAAAAGGCCAAAAAAATCAATGCGAAACCGTTGTAAACATGACATGAGGCCGGTAATTTTGTCGAAATGGTGGCATTTGTGTCTCCCCCTTCACCTTAGAGATTCATCCCCTTTTTCGGCAGTATCCGCCTTGGAAACAACCCCATCTCCGCCCCCCGTCTTGCCAATAAAACCCCCGCCCGCCACTCTCAGTCTGTAAATCCTCCTGCAGCGCAGTGCCAGCCAGGCCAGCGCCACCGAAACCAGAACTCCACCGCCACGCCGCTTTCAAACTTCCTCCCCAAACAAAGATTATTTACTTACGATATAATCCTGGCCAGCTATATTTATATTTCTCTCCTTTCCTAGCGGTCTCCAAACACCTCATCCCTCTCTCTCCGACACCAATGTTTTCTTCTGGCACTATGGTCTTCCCTAGTCTTTCCTCCCTCCTGCAATCATCTTTTTTCCCCCCATATCTGATGTTCGCTTCCTCACTCTTAACGGCACAGCCAAGCTTTCGCCAATCGTCAGACTCGTGCAAAAAATATTTGTTTTCGCGATAGTTTTTATGTTGAAGTTTTGGGGTATCCATAATTTTACCTAAACATTCAAAGTGATGTTCTCTTTCCTTAGTGATGTCCTTGACTTACGCTTACAGTTACAAGTAATCTTGATGCGAGGCCGTTGTTTTTTTGCATCGAAATTCTAGTGTTTCCTTCAGCTCTTTAATGCAGTGTCCTTTATTTAAGAATCAACTACATATCTGTTAACAATGAAGATTGCCACCTTATTTTCACAAAGGACCTGAAAAACTGAGCCCACCATGAAATGTATAGCTGTTGTTTTCAATGTCTTTCTTTAACTGTTTGTTTCTGTCAACCACTAAGATTTTACTAGAAGATTTATCAGGTATTGAGTAGGTAATGAAGTGTTATCACACGCACATGGATGTATCGTGTTTATATATTCCGCGACAGTTGCTGGAGCTGACATAATATCTGCCGCGTAGCCGAGATACGAGTCTATGTTCAATAAGAGAGAGGCATGCCTGCTTTGGATGATATTGCTTATCAAGGTGTAGGAACCATTAAATACGCAGTAATTGGTCCAGTTTACCCCCTGGACGTGTCCTTCGTCCTTTTCTGCCCCTGATATCAGCGCCCAAAATCGCTCGACTAACCTTAAATTCGCAACTTTGTTAACTTTGGCTCCAAAAAAAACATCAGGAGCAAGCGTTCTGTGGATAGAAACATCAGTTACTCATCTTGTTTGACTTGTTTTTTTCTAGGGGGGCAAGCTAGCTTGATCAACGGAATTGTTTGCGTAACTTCAGATTGTATATCCTAGGGCCTGAAGTGAAGAAGTTGGACTATGGCTATAGAAAACCTTCGTTTCGTGTTACGTGGGACAATGTAACGAGACCTTATTGCGTGGAACAGCCTTCGATAATCTTACCCTGACCGTATCGGGAGCGATTGGCTAAAACTTGGAACGGAATTCAACTTAAGGAGATTTCCAAGAATTTCCAATCACAGAAAGGGGTAACCTTGGCTCTGGATTGTACTGATCTTCACACACGACTAACTTTAATGGAACTTTAACAACACAAAGAGTGATCCTCGAGAAAACAGGCCATTTTCTTGACGAATTCTTTGTGCCAAGAAGACGTAACTTTTAAGTACGGTAGTGCACGGGAGTTCGAACCCCTGGAAGACACAAGACAAATATTTTGCCAGCTTGTATACACGGTGCTGGTGTGTTCTTGCGCAACAGCTCGCAGCCGCGTCTATATATTTACATTCGGGCGATCATTGTGCTTCCGTGGAAACTCCCGGCGCGGGGCTGGGACTCCCTGGCCCGGCAGCCCGATGGGAGCCCTCGCCAGTCCCCTCCCAGCCCCCCGTCAGCCTCCCTGCGAGCCCCGAGGCTCTCATGCAAACACCCACTGTAGGCGGCTGCCCCTGTTTAAGTCACTTGCGTTGATAACTGTATTGTTTTCACGGCCGACATTAAACACTGAGATTAACTTTACACGGTAAACGGTTTCCCAAACTAAATGTATGAATATTTGCGTTTGCCCATTTATTTCTTTTCTATTGTTTTAATTTCTCTTTTGAAATGTCCTCAGTAATATTCTATCTTAAACTTTGCTTGATTGACGTTGTTTAATTTTATTTAAACATGTTTACCTTAAAATATTTTTTTTATTTGATTTTCACTATCAATGAGTTTTTTATTTTTTTGTTGTTTTTTTAGTACTAGAATGATTGTTAACCTTTAAAATATTATGGGACTTGAATTTTTCCTTTCTAAAAATGTGCTGAAAAGATTGAAGTATTTGTCTTAGAATTTTAAGTATTGCTGTCTTTGGCTGTTCAAAATGTTTGCTTCATCTAAGGAATGGGCCTAATTTGCCTTTTTTTAACATTTTCCAACAATTTAGAGAACGATATATGGCCTGCGAGGGAGAACATATTCCCTCCTAACTTTGCATAACGTGTATGAACACATACATTACAGCCCGGTAAACTTCCCAAGAATGGGGTGTCAAACAATGTAGTAACATGGTGAGTTCGCAGGTACCCGCAGGTACGCTGCTGCTTGTAACTTGACACCCGGATAACTGGTACCATTAGCGAGATGAAAGCACGCTCAAGGCACGCCTGTTTTCTCAGTTTTTCGTACCTTACGTGTTCAGCTCATGACATACGAATTGACAACATACAACTTGGGTTTAAGTGAAGTTTTTTGACTTGTTCTTTGCTTCGATATTTCTTCGCTCGACTGTCCCCATGTAAGCGGCATCAGGCTTGATGAACCCTGGTCGAACTGTCCGTGCGGGTATCCGCTTGGATATCCGTAACATTACGGATGTCCTTGTCGAATTATCCGTGCAACCACGGATATCCGCAGTAAACTGCGCTCCTACCATAAAAATCCGTAGCACCGATATCCGCATAGATATCCGCATAGATATCGGTGTTACGAATATCAGAGCGCGAAGTGTACCATGGATATCCGTGGTTGTACGGATAATTCGACACGGACATCCGTAATTTTACGGATATCCAAGCGGATATCCGCACGGACAGTTCGGCCAGGGAAAGGTTTGGCACAGATAAGAAAACCTAATTTGATTGCATGTGCTCATCTAAAACACGTTTGCAGCTGCCCTCCTCTGCGATGAAATGACTCTTAAGCTCGGCCTTAATGCTCATGAAGTACCAGGTCACAGGTATTTATCATTATAAATTAAGCTGAGCTTACCGGACGACAGCGAGATGGTCATAATATGCTCATTGCGCGTTGTGGCAAGCAGCGATAAGGGAGGGCTGCAATACACAAACTATGGCTTATTCTCAAAAATGAGACTGTACCTTCCCAACCCTTGAAGAGGGTGGAAAAGTTTGAGCAGAGCTCTCGTCTCCCTCATGGGCACACCCCCGCAACTCTTGATGTACACAGCCAATTAAGCGTCTGAACAAGGCTAGATCGGATTAGCTATAATCTGTCATTCTTACTGGGATTTTCAGAAGATTGGGAGCCTTTTGGGGATTCGGAGGGTGGGAGGTAATAATGGGGTCTATACGTCCCTTTTGGTTAATTGAAGGTCATGGCTGGATGATAAGAAATAGCCAGAGTTAAGGACTGACCAGAGGCACCTCCTGCTGCAGCAGGGCCTAGGGCCGCAGGGGCCCGCAAGGGAGCCCATTGCCCATGTAGGGATGCCCATTGGCCGTGTAGGTGCTCATCCCCGATAAAGCGCACCGCTTCATTTGTCGACGACGAGCTTCCTCCTCGTAAATAACTTAGCGACGGATTATTCTTTTTCTACGGTCTTCAACCGAGTGATCCGTCAATATCTCCAGTCAAATCCGAATGGGACAGACTTACGTGACTCGCTTATACACCGGAAGTTCCAAAGGTTACCTTTTGACGTATCTTTGGTGAGTCGAGTGGGACGACAGCAGAGTGCGGCTCAAAGCCTATAATTGGTAAAAAAAGGATGAGACTTGCCACTTTAGTTTTTGAGATCATCGATAAGCCATATCAAACCGAAGGAATCCTGAACTTTCCATTCGACAGGGTCGATATCCGCAAAACTAACCTAAACAAACAATCTTCTTTCATAACCAACACATATCAATCAAACCATAACGAGGTCTTACTTTAATCAGTGTGGAACAATATGGTTCCAACTAACAAAGTTAATTTTGTACATTATGAATATGCCTTAGTGCCTTGTGGCAGAATCTGAGGAGGGTCACTTTGAGAGCATATTATCGGTTAAGAGCCAAGTTTTAACCCATTTTGTTCCGCTTGTTTGTCACAGGTCGGCTTCAAGGATGCAGGATTCAGGATTCCCTCCAGGTGAGTCGAGGAAGTTAGCGAATTAGATACGCCTCTAAGCAAATATTTTAGCGGTATATAGGAGAGATGGCGATCGGTTGTCAGAAGCACTCGTAAATTGTTGCCTATGTGGTCCATCGGTTTATTAAACCTGTAGTTCAGCCTTTGGTAACATCTTCAAGTATTGAAGACATACAGCCCCAGGATAGGTTGGATGAAGATTCGATGACTTTAGCTCGCTGTAACTCTGGCTGTTTCTAATTCTAATGACGCTTTCTTGGTCAGCTGCTGCTAAGGAAAAATAATGTGAGGTTTAGCGACAAAACGATCGGTTATTTGCGGTTGTGCTTCGATCGACGGTAGGTCGAAGAAGAGGGAATGCAACTTTTGATTTTGAGAAATAGGTCTTCGAAAGACGAGGAGCTGACTAGCTGATGCGACCAATTCTTGGGGCGCAGAGAAAGTTTGGGTGGATTCAATGGCTCGGTGGATCGCTTGCCAGCCACGGCCGCGCAAAACTTACTGCCAACAGATGAGTTTGCTGGCGTAAAATGTTCAATTAGTCCAACTGCTAATTATTGGAACATTCAAGTCTCAACTTGGTTTCTGTTAAACGATGAGCTTATCCCATTTCCCATAAGAGCAATGCATAAGCGGGCGCTAAATAGCGCCCACAAAAAAAAAAACCGGGCGCTATCAGCGCCCAATGGCGCTAATACAGCGCCCGACCCAAAGCGCCCGACCCAAAGCGCCCGACCCAAAGCGCCCGGGCGCTAATCAGCGCCCGCTTATGCATTGGCCTTATGGAACATTTAAGCTGTTGAGTAATTCCATGATCATATTGTTTTGGAACTGTACCTGTACATGGAGACCTGCTCTGAACATAAACACACCTGTTAGCATTTTGCTATTGTTAAATTAGCGATTTTTCTAATCGTATTTAACGTATTCGAAATGGAAGAGAGAACTTGCGTTTCAAACATTAGGCTATACTTGAACTAAAGTTATTTTAAAAACTTTTTTTTTGTGAAAGAGGAAAGAACTTAGGAGTCCAAATGTATGATTTTCATTTATTTTTTTATTTGTTTACTTTAATATTATTATTCTGGATAAATGTGAAAAACTGTGAAAAAATGTTCAAAATTGTGCAAAATTAATATTATTTCGACGTAAAATTTACAGAAACCCTATTTGCGATTTCTTAATGGGAATATTTTGCCACAGCTAAAACATAATGTATTTTTCCCCAAAAGAAATCGAATTTAAAAAATCTGCGGAAAAAAAACGATTAGGTTTTGGAAGAATTTTATGGAGAAAAGAGCCTAAGCGCTGAGATCCCGGTTTAGGCACTAGTGTTTAGCTGTATTATTGGCAAACGAGCTTTGATAAGCCTGATGCCACTTTCTTAATGGCTGATTGTACTGCCAAGAAAGCGGCATCACACAGGTTGTCTCAAAGATAGCCTCCGCTTACAATTGACCGAACGATAGCCGCCGCTTCTCGCTCCCTTCGAACACAAGTCATTCGACTGTACAAAGTAATGTCCTTCATGGAGAAAAAGAAATGAAAACGCGCATCTTGTGATGCAAGGCGCAGCCTGGCGACTTGTATACATAATGCATGACCAATTGACCCGCAATCAGAACTGTGACACCGACCCGACACAGTGTTGCCGCGGGCTACGCTAGCCTGATGACATCACTCAACTACTCGAAAAAATAACGCCACCAATATTGATCTTATTTGAAATTCCGCAAACTCGACGGATCATGATTCACGAATATCTACTCTGCTTTTTATGAAGATGAAGTGATACAATATTCAGATTTTAATGATCTGGATGTAAAAGGAGCCCAGGGAGTAAGTCATTAGATTTTTTTTTTGCATTAGTCGGTAATACGGAAACTCCCACCCAGAAATCTTTACTGTGTTGTGAGATCAAGAATAAATATTCTTGAACTGAAGGCTGAAGCGTTTCTACAATGTCTAAAACGCTTTCTCAAAGCATTTTTTTTCCGTTAGTCGAATCAACAGTTTTTCCAATGATACTATTATTCTTAATTTCTTGAATTTTAAAAATCTGGTAACGGTTAAAAGAAGTTTACTTTATCTCAGAATAAAATTATGTGGATGCAAAAATATTATTTTATTTTTAAAAAATCATTATTTAATGTATCAGGATTCATAATAACCAAAAATTTGTCACGTCAACTTTTCTTTTGCAGCCGTATTTTATATATAAAGGCAAACCAAAATATCGTACACCTACTCAAATGAAACTCTTCCTGACATAATTTTACCTGAATTAATCAACATAAGCCCAACCTAAGCGAACTTTTTCCAACTCACATAACATCACCTCTTTCTCACCTAACCAAAACCTAGCTTAAGTTAACCTACCCACAATCAAAAACCTCACTCTGAGTATGCATCAGACAAGATTCTCCTGGATGTTACGAGAAATATTAGTCGAATGGATTTGATATCGATGGTGGAGAAGTCTGTGTGTGTCCCTATCGAACGGGACTTAAATAAAAGTTGGGAAGAAGCAAAAGTTTTTAAGCAGTTAAAAGGGGTCGACTTCTCACTAGCGGAAATTATTTATTGGTCGTTGCTGGTGACGTGAGCAAACTCCCTGTAGGGTGATCCCTTTTTGGGAGCCAGCAGCGCTGCGCGGAGCCACGCGAAGCTTCAGTGCTTGGCGCTGTGCGGGATTCTTATCGGTTGAAATGCGTTCATTTCGTGCTCGACTGGCTCCCAGATTCGTGTGCAGCAATTTGCCCAAGTATTCCCCGCGTAAATTCAACTATCCTAACTCCCCATAATTCTCGCACATTTTTACTCTGGTTGCAAGACGTACTCTCGGAGAACATTTTCGATCACATCCGCAGGAACATCTACGTGGCCGTGAGACTAGAGCAGAAGACTTCTGCCCTAGCGTGAAGTACACCTTGTAGTTATTGGACAAGTATTACACTCTAAACTTGAATCAGTAGATTACAGTAGTTTTCCACTGATTCAGGTTTGTAAATTTAGAAGATTAACTCGAAGTAGAGAAGGGTAAATTTTCTTTTAGGGAAGTTGAGTGGACACAGTAAAAGCTAATTTCTGTTTCAGATAATCCCATATCTGTTTTTTGGGTATGAACGTAAAATACGTAGGGAAAGAGCGTGATTTGTTTAATTTCAAAGATAAATCTCAGAATAACCATATTAATGGAGAGCTCTCGACGAGACCTTTTTATTGATATGTTTGTTTAAAAGTTTATCTTTAAAAAATCTCATCTCGCTCTTGTCCGGTTTTACCTTCATACCCAAAACATATAAGTAGGACTACCCAAGACAGGAATTATTTTTTTCACTGCTAAGTCATGTTAAATGAATTGAGTCAAAGTTGCCCCGTAGACTTCAATCTAATCAGTCTGAAAAGATATCAAAACACCGCAAAAGCCGAGATAAATCAAGGATGTCGGCAAAGCAAAAGAATCTTTCTTCTTCGCAAAAGATTCTATACACCCTCCCAATTAATGTAGGAAGCTCCCTCGTCGAGTCGCGCAGCATAGGCCACTGCACACAACGACCATCGATCTGAATTAGCTGGTCAGCTATCGTTATAACAATGAGGAGACAAGTGCAAGTTGGTAGCCCTGGCGGGAGGGGGTCTCTCGGCCCTTTCCGCAACTTGGGGAGGAACAACATTAGGCTGGGCAGGCGAGGCGCGCCTCGGCGGGGTCCCACGATGCGAGCTGAATATATTTCCACCAAATGAGACAGACCATCATGGTTATTGGCTCTTGTCTCTGGACGTATGGACACTGAAATCCAAGGTGCATCCATTAGGCCGGTCTCGCAGATATGCCTCCCTAATTTTGCATTTCGCTCAGCTCGAAAGCGCACAAATTATCGATCTGAATTTTGATTTTCTGCGTTTAAAGATGAGTACAATTGTTGGTTTAGAAAGAATTCGTGGTGAGGTTTTAGACACTTATGGTGAGTCTTAGCAGTATCTATACGCTAAAACATTTAGTGAAAATTCGCTTTAGCAGTGAAAATTCACTCCTAAATAGTGAGAAAGTGAGCCACTAATTTGCTAATAGTGGCTCACTTTTCACTATTTAGGAGTAAAATTTCACTGATAAGCGAATTTTCACTACTAAATGTTTTAGCGAAGTCGATTTTATTTTGATTCAGAGCGAACCCAGAACCGCAAATTGTTCGGAGATTATTTTAGGTGTGGTTTTCGTCCATGTTAGGATTTGTAAGGATGTGTAAATTGTGGAGAATAGTTTCAATAAGGTGAGCTTTAAATTATAAAATGAGAAAAACTAGTAGAAAGTGATTTAAATTTTAAGGATGTTCCAGCGCAACTACGGAAGTTAAATTGACGCATATATGAAAAACCGTTATTGAAAATCTGAAAACGGCTAATCAACATCAAGCTTTTGCAAACCAACCGTCCGAAATAATCTCCGACCGTCACTAAAAATGATTTCAATTTTTTGAAATCGTTCAGTTGCTGATTTGACTTATTTTCATACCAAAACTCGTATTTATGAAAGGTTTTTTCACCATTTTTTTCTTATTCCTCGGTGAAGTACTTTAAATTTTGTGCTTGATTGTTTGTATTAATATTTTGAATCATTGAGAAAGTTTTTTAACCCTGTCTTATGTAAAACTGGCCTAACTTTTAGAAATTGAGCTTTTTTTCGTGCTGCTTCCATGTAGCCCCAGGTACTTTTGGTCATTTTCGGAGGCCTGGAACTGATAAACTAAACGGTCAAAGTTCATCTAACTTTGCAGCATGATGAGGATACACATGTTCTTAACCTAACCGGAGGATTTCAGGTCTTGCGATTTCCTTGGATCATCCTTAAGTTAGTCTAAATCATCGGAACGAAGCAGTAGCTTCGGTAAGATCGAAACAATGTAATTCTTGCTGGAGGTTCTCCGGAGGAAACCATTGCCAGGGCATATCTGATATTACGCCATGATCAAAACTCATTGGATTTTTTAAAACTAATTCATTTAAATCAGTGCTCACTTCTTGAAAACAATCCTTCGCCAAGACTTTCAGAGCTTGCGAATCCACAATAACAGACAAGATGCCAAGCCGTGGTTTTGACACCCGAAACATTCCATGAAAGTTTCTCGAGGCACAGATTCCAACTTGAGTACCTGAACTGGCGAAGGTATTCGTAGCGGCAACGCAATAATTTTAGAGGCGACTGTACATGCTTATTGCGTCCATGGCAAACGAAGTGTGGATGTTCGCTTTACCCTTTTTTGCATCCATTTTGGCGTGAATTTGTGACTCAAGAGGAGAGTTCTAATTAATGGCCCCGGTTCGGTTCGTTCCGGTTCCCCTCTTTTTCTCTTTTTCCAGTCAGCTCGGAAAAAGCTCTCTATCACACTTCCTTGGACCTCTTTTTAAGAGATTTTAGACGTTCAATTCACGTTTAGAAGCTAATGGACCACAACAAACTTAGCTGCATTTTTAGTCGTAGTTCCGAGAACGGAATTACTCTAGTTACACCCCCGCCACTCGCTCTACACGTGGAATGAACTCACCGGTAAAAACTACCGTTTTGGGTTTTTTTATTCCTGTTTTGGGTGTGCAGGTCAAGTTGTATAAGTATGTCAACGTAATTGGTCCCTTTTTTTTGACCTATCAGTAGTGTTACCTGGAACAGTCATATCAAACAAAAGGGCGAGTCCTTTCGTTTGATATGACTATTGATTTGATATGTCGAGAGAATTAACAAATTTATGTGTACCTGTTTCATTTCCATTCCGAAAATTAGTGAAGGACAATGCAAAATGGGTATTTTTTTCACATAGTGAACATAAAAACAACAAACTTGTTTTAAGAATTTATTGCCTGTTTTGTGAGTGAAAAGGGCTGTAGTAGTACGTATTTTGAGTATTTTTAGAGATGGACCTATGTTCAACCATAAAGTTCGAAAGGTCTCAAAGTGAGCTCTCCATTGATAGGGCTGAACATAGGTCTGTCTTAAAAAATAATAAAAATACCTACCGCCATTATTTTCACGCCTGAAAAGAACCTCCCTAAACCAGTGTTTCGGTTTTACTAAGTAGTGCAGTAGGGTTTGATATAGTCGCAGTGCGTTAGAAAGTACTCGGCACCGTTCTTCCGAGGTAGTCACGACGCCGCCCCCTATTATAAATCTGCAAAGCACACACTTCCACAGCGTATGTTAGCTCTAACAAGAGTACAATGGAACCACTGGCCAACATGATTATTACAACAAAAGAGGAATATAAATATCAAGCCAGGGTCCATTATGCCTCTTGCAGATGGCTAAGATTTAGCTCGCCAATGCGATGGCCCACTGGAGCCTCGCCAATATCCAGACCCACAGAGTCCGTGATAAAATTACTAAATAAGGGATGCAGCTCTTACGACCTGGTTATGCTTTCGATACAATTTACGCTTCGTTCTCTGTGCTGTTTATAAAAAGATGCCCGCGTTTTGTGCCGGATCTCTGCCCAGAGGCACAGCACTGCAAGTTGTAGCTGTTTCAGTGAACCCCCTCCCTACCCACGGCCGCAGCCTCGGCTTTCTTCCTTCCCCATACTATCTAGTCTGCCTAATCGCTCGGAAAATTGTTGCGACTCTCGCGTTCTCTTTTATTTAGGCCTGTGCTTCTGCGTCACACATGCACATGATTCTCTCTTTTCTTCAACTCTCTTATGTCAAACCCGAATCGGTAATAATGAATCAGTTAATTGATCGATCAATATCGCGCCAAGTCACCAGATCAGGAATTCGTGGGTTTGAGGAGTCTACATGGCTCTCAATCGCATAGTTTTCGAGCTTTTTTTATTATTTCCTCTCCCCCTTTACGCTCCACCCTAGTTCTAACTTACCTTTCAGTTAATAACGAACCAGACTGCGGCAGAATGATGCTAAGGGAACGGCGTCAGCGTTAGGTTAACAGAGGTCAAGTTCCTTGTGCCGTGCACCTTTCTTCTGTGCAAGAAAAGGTAAAAAACAAGAGGCAAAAAATATGCAACCTCTCAAAACTGTAGCTCAAGGAACAAAAGTCGCTTTCTGCGGAGCCAGCTCTCCTTCTTTTCACTCATTTGCCTCGTTCCGCGAAGACAGAAACAAAGGCCACGCAAATAAATATTTATGACCGTCTGGAGAAGAGGAACATTTTGAGAATATTGGTGGAGCAGTAAGGTATATACATATTGGGGGAGCAAGGGTCGTTAGAGCCTGTATTTAAAAACACCTTTTAGAGAAGTGGGAGGAGGTTTTTGGCCGGCGGACAAGCAAATTTTAAGCGGGTTGAGAAAACATTCGTTATTTCCTAGCGCGAGTGGCTCTTCAAGGGAAATCCGCTGAAGCTAGTCAATTATGAACGGAATTTGGCTTCGTGAAGTTGAAGTTGGATGTTTGCGTTCCTGCTCAACACAGACTAGTGCTTATGCGGTGAGAATAGTTTCGACAGCACTGTTTTCGCACACTGTTATGGGTCGTGTGAATCTCGCGAGAATCAAATTTCACATTTTTGAAAGAAGCATTGCGTCTCTTAAAAAGGGGTCGCAGATATTGACTCGAACGAGGCAAGACTAACGAGACTGATCTCATTTTTTGTTGACCAAGCCTTACCTAAGTTTTCTCAACTACTGATGTTATTGTAAGTGAACCCAAGCGAACAAAGCTTTTTTAAACCAACCTGACCAAATCTGTCCAAATCATTTTCGCCGCACCAAATACAGATTTTTTTTTATTCGAATAGCAATTTTAAGTTAGGACTGATAGGCCATATGTTTCGCGTTCTTAGCTATACAAACGTAATATATAACAACAAGTTCTGGGAAAGATGGCTTAACCTAGCCTAACCCAACTTTGATACATATTTTGAATAACAAAATGGTTTCCTCTCCTTACAGACAAGGTTAATCGTGTGTTGTTTTACCACATAAATGTTCAGAGAACAAAATGGCCCCATTGCTTTTGTTGTTTATTTCTCCGACTCCATTTGCTATACTCCCGGAAAACGCTCCCCAAGTTATAAAAGGGCAAATGTGCGATGCAAAAGTTTGCATCTTTGCGCCTGAAGCGATTCGTCGCATCTGCAGCTGCATTTCCCGCAGTCCTCGAAACTAAAACTGCAAAACGACCTTTTTCTTCTAAATTTTGTCAACGGTGCAGTCTTTCCAATTTCAGGGAAAATTGCCTCTGAATAATGGAATAATAAATGGAGATAGACTTATTAAACATGTTTTTGTTTGAGGAACGGCTATTAATAGTCTCATGTGGAAATCCAACCCATATACGTATTATGCCCGTTTTACAAACAACCAAAACGGGTATTATTTGAATCAGCACGTAGAGTTCTATCAGCTGTTCCAGTTGATGTGGTCGATTTCCTCTGCGGTTTTGACCAGCTCGCGGCTAATTGTCGTTTGTGCCGGTAAATGAGATCCTTTGCACCGTATGTAAGCTAATTTTATTGTGATAAATCAAATTTGGCGTTTGTAATGGGACAGAGTATTTTGAACTGCCTTCCAAATCGAATCACCAAGAGTTGTTAAAACACGTAAGGTAACCTATTCAGTGTCCCACTCCAGTACATAATGAATGACACAATTCGTTGTTTGCAGAATAGTCCACTTTTTGAATACATTTCCAAAAAGTGAAGTTACGTAAGTCATCTAAAGATAGGTTGGGTAGACCTAGGCTAGCTTCACTTATGTCAACTTTGAAGTTGGCAAGTGTAGGGAATTTTTCCTAGGTTACATAAGGTAGATGAGACGTGTTCGAAGTTGCACTAGGTTGTACAATGCCATGAAAAAATCCGAAAAAAATCGGTTTTTGAAGTGCTAACGAGGGAAAACAAAGTCACGGTCGTACCAACAATTTCTTTAAAAAAAAAACACATTGAGCATTTTCGAGGTCTCCTATTATACAAATTTTACGAAAATCTTATGTAGAAAAGATTTAAAAAAATCTGCATAACCTCCAATTTTATTTTGAACAAACCTATAAGAGTTTTTCATTCAGACCTCAGTCGCCAATAAATATTTTTTTAAGGGCGTAATTATTCAGGCGTGGTCGTAGCTGTGATGCACCTGACCTGCGTCCTATGGCCTGGCATTGTACTTCAGTGTACACATGAACCGCTGATACGGGGCTAACTACCCCATGAGGGATGAAATTGGATATCTGGTCAACATTGGGTATGATGACAACGGCGTCACCCTTAAGGGTTGCTCACGATGGCTTTGCAGGGGCTCCATGTGTACACACTCCCTCAACAACGCCCAGTGCTTAACACCTCATAGGGAAAGCTAGCTTCCCTTATTCTTGATTATGTCCCAATTTCTGATAACCCTGCTGCGTGACCATCGAGAATTTCAGCTTTTCGTACTAAATAGAATGCATGTTTTGGCTAGTCCTAAGCTGTTTTCGAAATAATTTATCACAATCACGGTATATTCCGTGATTGTGGTCAAAGCTTGCCGTACGGATTATACAGGGTGTATCTAATCAACACTTAAAGCTCTCCGCTACGACGTAGAGATCAGGAAGCTGATTAAAATGATATAGGGCACTTGGGGTCGCAAACGACGGGAAATACCCCAAAAGAGGTA
>Ga0058701_10001300_pt1 | contig 17528 bp, 10 predicted proteins | sample AgamicOrMae_FD_97039 | JGI IMG/M metagenome (GOLD analysis project Ga0058701, IMG submission 97039) | Agave microbial communities from Guanajuato, Mexico - Or.Ma.e | ecosystem: Host-associated > Plants > Phyllosphere > Phylloplane/Leaf | place: Guanajuato, Mexico | collected 2012-06-04
GCAGAAAAATAAGACAACAGAAGACACATCTGCAGAAAAATACATTTCGCAGACAAGAAATACAAATTCTTCAGATTTCCACATTTTCCACTACAGCGTTTTCGGGTCAATATCCAGCCCAAATTGACACGCCTCTTCCGCATCATAAGCCCGAAAATTTTGGTCCGGAGTGACACTGGCCAGCTCGTCCCGAGCTTGGAGAGGGGAGTGTCGGGCCGAGGGAGAGCCGAGTCTCCCGCTTGATTTTGTGCGCAAAAGTGTCTGTTGAGTAGAAAGTGTGGAAGACTGAAAATTTTGTCTGCTGTAGGGGTTTGGAGATTGTCTGTTTCCCGATTTTCGGCGAAACAGACGTTTTGGGGAAACTGTCTGTTGTGCCGAGAAATGGATGAAAAAAACATACATGTCTGCAGACATCTCTTTGTGTGGTAGACAGTGTGGAATACACCAGCACTAATCTGGCTCGAGATATCTAACGAATGCCCAGAATTCAAACCAGAAATCATCCGAAAAATCGACAGCATGAGCCTCTATCTTTTCCATATCCCTAAACGTTGCTGGTTCGAGCCTATAATAATGCCTTGAAGAAAATACTCATCTCTTGCCGCAGTTCTACCCAATACCCAAAAAACGGAATACTCTTCCGTTTTTTTCTCGTCTCTCTCTATCTGCCTCTTATTTACTCTCCATCTGCCCAAATTTCTTGTCACTGTACACGCATCTTCTCATTGAAATCTATTAAGTTCTATTAAACTTTGATGAAGAAGGATAGGGTAGGTGAGAAGATAACAGTATTTGTCGTCGTTGTTCAATAATTTTCGGTGGAGTTAATCAATCTACACTCATCATACTTATTTTCGATCACACCGAGCGCATAATGGGCGGTACGCGCCAGCGCTCATTCTGCCATATCCTGTCTGAAAATGGGTGAAAACGATCATAGATGGCCGAAATCCCAATAATCTGTTTGAGATGAAATCGGCGTTCGAGACTCGACTGTGTCTCTGCTTTGATAATCTTTGACATACATTGACAACTTTTCGACGAAACATCGAATAGAGCTGCATTCGTTGCCAATGATGTTGGTTTGAAATTGTCTTCCTCTCACATTCGTGACTCATCGAATGATTCAATCATTGCCTGCACAAGGCTTTTGCCCCAACGCCGAACCATCACCATCACCTTCGCCACCTCACTACGCTCGCTTAGGTCTTCGAAAGCTTGGCCTGGGCTTGGGGCTCCTGGCAAGATCGTCGGCAGTTGGACTCTGAGCCGTATATTAACGCTCTCGAAAACTGTCAACGACCGAGTTTCCCTCCGACCCCCAACTTCCTCTCTGCAACCATCTCATGTCCCGGCTGGACAACAATCGAAAATACACTCCACTGCGAGCGATGTTACCGTTCGAAGATGCAGAGGTTAAAGTCTAGAAGTGGTCTGCGCAGACCCAGTCCCTATTACACCTCTGGATCCATCTCAAAAATTTGTCAAGATTACAACCAAGCGCCATCAGAGTTTTACTACATTTATGGGAGAGGGTCTGAGTCAATACTGCGTCAGGTTGACTTCGTGATCAGGTCCCGAGGTGGGCCAACAAAGTCCCCTTTTGAGTTGAGAGTTCTGAAACCTGGAAGGCGAGATCCTGGCGCTATGCAGCGTGCGGAATTTTCAGAAATGGATATTTCTAGGCTCATCGCGGACATCATCGTTCGACGAATCCCGTGGCCAATTTTTCGAAGCACTGTCTGGCAGAGCTACCGCTGGAGCTTTGGCATCGTCGAATTGTATGTCATGGTCGCAACAAAAGATTGAGCGGGTCTTGACCCTAGGTGTTTGAAGTCTTTGAAGGTGAAATCATATGGAAAACAGAGCAGGCGGGCCCTTCATCAGTGCAGAAACGAGCGAAACCTCAATTGTTTCGAGTTCCTCGAACTCTACTAGTGGATATTACAGATTGTATAATTTAGCGTGGCACTGCATTTTGGTTGGGTCACGCTCGGGTTATCCGAGACAGTTGGCTTATTTTGAGTATTGATGATGCTTCTAATGGGCTTCTAAGAGCTTTCTCCTCCGAGGCCGTCTTTCCTAATAGAAAAATCCTATCCGCTTCTGAAAATGGCAGCTTAAAGCCCCATCCCATGTCATGAGCCCACTCCGGGTCTTCCGGCGACGTTGAAATTGGAGATCTATCCTATGATCATGTACCAAAACGGAGCTGCTCCCCTAGAGCCTCGCACACTACAGTCCCAACTCGGAGTCTAAATTTCAATGACGGATCTGCGTGTATCACAGTTTATTCTCGACGATCTCCCCTCGGGGAACTCGCCTGCAGCGGTTGCAATCTGGAGAACCCCTCGATGAATCCGCGGATATAAGATATGATTTCTCAGGGTCCGCCGAACTGCCTTTTATCGGTCGAAAAAGCTATCCATCGAGGGAACTCTGCATTCGCCTGATGTCTTTAGAGCTAAATCACGATCAGGCCAAGAAGTACCCAATCGACCATGGGCAGGGCATAGATTTTGGCTTATCCGGAGCTCGGTATCAAAAAGGACTCCCATCAAAGTCCATCGTCTAGTCTCTTGATTGTAGCATAGAATGGGTGAACCCCAATCGTATATGCAGGCAGACGCTATTCTTTGAAAACTTTTCCAACAGTCGAACGTTGGAGGGATCACTCTACCGCAAGGTGGTCTGTGCCTAACTCGGAACTTCTGCAATATGGGATTCGCCGGAGTGAGTTTGTCGGCACTACGTCTGCTCGAGAGGCCGCCTCCCACAATATAGCAAAGAGCGTTCGGACTCTTGATGTCTACTTGAGTCGCATTCGTTGGCCAACAGGCGGGTTGGACCATGTCACTGAACTGCAATTTCTTCTCTAACCTTAGCAAAACCGCATTCGAAGACAATGGTACGCTTGGATGGATACAAATCTTGTTAATCCTGAGGATCTGGGATGCATCCGGTTTCGGGCCCTTGCTGTAAAGAAATGCTACATTTGTTCGCGTTCCTACGAAAACCCCTACCTTCCTAAGATCTGTCATCTTTTTATCCTTCATAATACAAGTTATCTCAGTTGCAATATGATAATCGGAGACTATGACACCACCACAAATCAGATGCCTGTCATAAACTACCACTTGGGCAAGCGAAGGAAATTCACCCGGATCTACATCCATAGCATTCACGAGAAATGGTCTCGCACCTCTATTATAAGGTGTTCTACCGCAAGAATCCCTGAACTTGCAGAAGTAACCGAACCTGCACTGATCAACCGACTCTCGTGTATCTACATCTTTACTATGACTCCGGTTGTATTGCTCGTCGAGGTCTTCTCCGTTGCTCGAGCGAGCTACCAAATTGATGAGGAAGATCAAGCACGATACTAAACCATTGTGAGATAAATTCATTGTGTGGACGGAAAATGCTAGATGCCTCGCCGATCGAATCGACCGTGATCATTCTCTGCGTTATCAATAGCATACACATGCCTAGCTGAGTCGTAATTTGAAACATGCGGTGCCGGCACAGAGGAGGAGCGTTCAAATGCTCTTCATTAACGTCTGATATGATATCCTGGGGTATGCCGTTGCTAGCTCAAGACTAAAGCGTGAGGTCGTTGTATTGTGGCGGAACGTTTTGATACTTCAAATCACTGAATCAGCGCTCAGAAACTACACGGTATCGCCCTGAAGGTAGAATGGATGGGAGGGTGGCGACGGACTTAACACACCTCAGCGATCTCTCCCTCCTCATTCTTGAAATCCCGCTTGCCCAAGCCGAATATTTACTCTCTATTTTTGGTCCAACGATTACACGCCAGTAAATTATGAACCGCGATTGTATGCCGTTCGTAACACTCGAGTCGAACGCCCGGAGAGTCGCCTGTCATTTCGACTCCTCCCGAAACATATTCCGTCTTCCTCCCGTCTATTCAGTATCTTTGGATTCAGGATCATGTGCTCAACGAGGAGATCTCTTCCACCAGTTCTTCACTCTTTCATCACAAATGATGACAGTTGTCGGGGTAGCATCACATTGAGGTAATGCGTTGACTCAAAAACGTTGAAAACCATTGAAGGTCTGCTCTGATTTACAGCCGTCTATCGAGCGTAGTGATACGCTTCCACCACCCATCGAGTATCACCAGCAGACTAACTCGAAGGAAAATCTCTAATGTAACAGCTTTTCGACCCCAGATCGGGGTACCACACGAACGAATAGGCTCAGTTCATGCGAGCGTTCACAAATGAGGACCATAACGATCAACTACCATTGCCTTTGGTACTGGAGACTGGAACATTGCGATCGTTCACCAGCGCCAGGTTCTGGAGCAACCGGGCTGAGGACGCATTGAAGGATTCGAGGCAAGGCCAGTCGCTCGAGGCTTTGAACATCGTTACGGAACTGATTTTGATGACACCTCCGCTAGTGTAGCCAGCACTGAATCATTGAAAGCTATCTTTGCGTTGAACTTGATTCAAGGGTGGTATATGAGAGGGTTTGACGTCTCAATGGCCATTTCGGATGGGGTATCAGAAGGGGAGCTATACATTCACCCACCCGTGGGACTGTAAACTTGGCCCAAATACTCTCTGAAGAGTTGAGATCATGCAAGGCTGGCAGAACTCATGGCAGCGACTCACTGCCGTTCTTGGTCTCTCGGCTGGTGAAAGATCCCGAAACCGGGCAGACTGTCTTCATGCATTGCAGTTTGCACCAGATTCGACCCGAAGAAGCTTTGATCTCTAGGGCTCACCAAGAACGGCTCGGGGAACACCTAGACAAGGAAAATTTGTGATCATTCCATCTTGTGGTCCTGCCCGTCTTCTCGAGATGCACTATATGGGGCCTCATACCGATCCACTATCGATGTTATACAATGGCCAAACAGCGCATCTTCGGTGCGGACGTTAAGCGCCAATCCAAGACACACAGGCCTATCAGTATGATGGTCTTTGATTCCGGATCATCTCTGGACTAGAAGCTTGGGCGTCCTCTCTTCTTTTCTCCCCCATTTTCTTTGACGGGGTCAAGGATTTCCTTGTAGCGCTCTCTAGTCCCAACCCATACTTCATCTATAATCAGTAGATGGGGAGCTATAGAAGGCCCTATCAATGGCGTCATCGATTACTGCGAGCGGAGCACGATCATTGGCTATCACTGCTTGAGGATTAAAACAGGTGGATCGGCCATACTCTCTAATTGGGCACTCTCTGATCGAATGGACAAAACTACATGAGACAGATCTGATTCTTCATTTCCAACATGGCTAACATTTATACAAATCAATCTTGCGACGCATGTTCTGGTCTGTGAGAGTCTGGTGTAGATTCTGGGCATTATGCTGTTGCCACGGCTACACGAGACCACTGGATATACAGACATTGTGCGGATATAAAGTAGAGTAAATTACTTATGATCGTGGTTTGGAGGATCCCGTGATGAATAAGTTAACTCAGCAAGCTAAGGACTCGGTAGAGCCATCGCTGAAAGCTATCTCACTCTATAGCACTCCAGAAGTAGAGATCAGTCTATTCTAGGTTGGAGAGTTTTTTTGCTCACGATAAGTGATTCTGGACCCAGCTTGCATCTATCAACACCGATATGATTTAAGTCGCTGTTCGCTGTGCCAACCAAGAGCCACCTCGCACGATAATCTCGTATAGATTTTACCGATCTCATGCGCCGCTGTGTCTCTTAAAATTTATTCAAATTTGACTAATTGAGCCAGAACCATAAGATTCGCTGCAAAACGGCAGCTGGCAACGCATAACTATACTAAAATTGATTAGCACCAATTCGATGCATCGAAAATCGCAACTGAAGTCGAGAGTGAACATGCGTCGATTCAGATCAACCATAAATCCTTACCACGAACGACCAAGAAACAGCGTCGACAGCATTAAGAGCATAACCAAGGTAGAACTTATAGAGAGCGATGCTGAGTTGGAGGATGAAGAGCCTTGATCCAGTTTCATAATGCTCTGGGGCCGATAATGGTGCACGAGGAATGTGAGGACCTGTTTTTCATGCCAATTCGGTGTAGTTATCAAATCGTTTTGGTTCCTCGGTGATCTGCACTTCGGGCAAAGAATCTCGTTCGGGAATTGCTGCTTGTTCGGCGAACCAGGTCTGACCTCGCTCTCTAATCTCTTATTAACTCGATTGTGAATCTTCCAAAGTAGCAACACTGAATCTCCTTGTTCTCTGAGATGATCCTCAAGATTCAATCTGAACTCTCCACTGACGTCACTCACCCGATTGCCACACGTCGCGCAAGCAAAGAACTGCAACATATATTGATACAGACTGTGTAAAACTATATGTTTGACGTCTTTTCTCGGCGAGTCTTTGATATATTCGTTGACCACCATCACATGGGCCAGTTTCCAGGCACCGCAAGGGTACTCTCTAGCAAATTTCGACTTGCCGGAACTTGTATCATTCCGCGAGCCTCCACCTGTGAGGGCAGTTGAAATGAGTCTTAATATCGATGAATCCGAGCCGAGAGAACCATTGGTCAGACCGGTGAACAGTCTCTGAATCGGCGATTCCTCCTTATTACTCCTTTCATTCGCATCTTGAGATGAATTAGCGCTCTTGGATGATATTTGAGAGGGTCTCCCTTCACGCTGCACACCATTAACGTGTTTTGCCGTACTGGTAGAGTTTGCCTCTGAGCTATTTGACTTCTGAGCCACGCTCCCACTGTTGTCTGATGTGGGCGGAAGGATAGGCGCAAAATTAGAAGTGAACATCCCAATCAAACTCTTGAGCTGGCCAGCCTTTTGCTGATTTGTCCGCAACAATCTTGTAATGTTCGAGACTACTTTACCGAGTCGGGAGGGATTCTCAAAGAGCATTGCTGCGACAGACTTGCGGCCCTTTGTTGGTATTGCTTTGGTATTGCTAAGGGATTTGCACGACATCCATTCGGACGGTTTTCCAAACATGTCATCTACATCGTGGAACTGCTTTTTGTATTCCCCTATGTCAATAGGAGAAACCTGGTTCTGAAGCCAAGTATGAAGACGCTTGAAGAATTTTAAGCTCCCATCGTCGGCGAATGGGAAGTAATTTATGAGTGTGTAAACATACTTGACCAGGGCATTGTACTGGTCGTCACTCAAATCGGGATGCCTAAATACTTGCTCCATCAGACTGGCGCGGATGGTAAGCATGAGATCGCTCATGTAAATCTGATGAACTCTGCTAATGATCTCTTCATCCTCTTGCGAGTCTCCAGTTGATACTTGGACGTCTGTCTGTTGTGCCACTCGGGCCCATGTCCGCTTGACCGGATATTTCACCTGCCTCCGCTCGAAGGTCCGAACAAACGCCCTCCTCAGATCCTCGTCGTCCGTGAACTTCGGGGCAGTAAGTAGTAGACGCGCCTCACGTTTATCAGTGATATAGATCAATGCAGGCGCCTGAACATCATCGCGTCTGGTAAGATTCCTCGTGAGTTGGCTCCTCTCATCCCTTACACGCGCTAGATACGTAGTATCACTATAAGGGCTCAGATCCAACATTGTTTCAAGCCCCGTGTAGAGGAATTCCTGTGTCTCCATGATGAGTAGGGCACCCACACCTTTGCGCACATCCAAGGGTAATGAGTCCATGAGGCGTTTCGCATCTCCATCCACGTCAATCTGCTCAAAATCCGGCCAATTATTTGGAATCGGTTGGATTGTGAGACCCTTCCGCCATGAGGCCATTCCAGATAAGATATTGATGATATCTGTAATTCCCTGAAAACTTCCCAGCCCAGCTGGGATTTGTCCCGCAAGCTGAGTCTGCTGGCTTGGTTTTGTGTGGCTCCCAGTGGGTAAACCCCCACTGAGGAACATATTCATCAGTCCAGAGAGCCCCCCTGCACTAGATCCGTTTGCCGATGGTGATAAGAGTTGAGTTAGCATCGGCAAGACAGCTTGAAGAGGATTCGGGACACCAGTTCCGATCCCGTTGCGCTGCTGTTGTACTCTTTGCACCAACGACTTGTGCTCGGTGTAGCTCTCGAGTACCTTGTCCATTATCAGGTGACGCATAGCATGAACCGATTTGCCTAATATTCTCATACGCTGCCCATCCTGATCAAGCGACTGCGACATTATCCAATAGAATCTGACCTGTGGGAATTGTGTCACCCCTGCGCGCCGACAAACGTCAATATTATCATCATCGCTGCAGTTTATGGAGAATAATTTGATCACCTGGCGCCACCATCTTATATCTAGAGCCAATTCGTTCCAAATGTTATAAAATTTATTGCAGTTTCTGCATCTGTTGAAGTTTGCATTAAAGTACACGAAGTTCGCCGTGTTCTTTCTTAGTATCTCATCGTTGATGGAGGTGTAGTCCAATCTAATAACTTGCTCATCATTGATATCTGAAGTGACGGTGACAATTTGTTGCCTTGGCGATGATGGTAGTTGCCTCGGTCTGGGCTGAGCATTGATTCTTTTTTCGGCATCTACCTGTTGCTGCTTGGCGCTGATTGTGGCGGAAGTTATGCTTGCATCCAAAGGAGTCACGACCCTTGGCCTATCTGTAACTGCAGCGAGCGCTGCTTGGATCAGGGGTTGCAAATCTTTCATGGGAATCTGTGAAGATGGCACGAGTTGGCCTCGTTTATCAGGAACACTTATGGAATAGTTTGCGTCTGCGAACATGGTCGACCAGCTGAAGATCATACCTGAAGCCACGAGAATGGAAGAGATCAAAATGTAACAGTTCCCTGGATGAGGTGTATGGGTATATCGTTGATGCTTAGGTGACTCCATCTCGAGACTATACTTTGAGAGAGATGCTTGAGATCCATGAGGGCATGTAGTTCGTTGAGTGGGCACAACAAAATGAGGTGTAGTTCCACGAGCTACACAAAGTTGGGCGCCTACATTCAATCGTTGAAACTTGAAATTCAATACGAAAACAGGCGTTACGCTTGACCCAGTGTGCAGGAAAGGCATGGTAGTTTCCACACTGGAAGACACATAACCTGATACATTTTCATTGAATGCAGCTCGCGTGTCTCGGTATCTCATTCAATCATGAGCTCTGACTTCCAATGATTCTCGTTGAAGATTCTGCGCCCCAGACAGTCACTTCAACGCTCCACAGTTTGCTTAGAAGGAAACTTCACTTGAGACTGTCATCATGGTTCCCGAATCAATGATCCGAACCCCCCGTTTGATCCTAGGCTACAGTATGGAAACCCGGCACTCATTACCTTCCCTGATTTAAGACCCTGCATCGGGAGGCTACTATCATCTATATCGACAGGATCGACGAGCGAAATGTCAGCAGGTTGTGCCACTAGCACTGTCTTCGGATGCTGATTGCTGAGGATGAGCCAGTCTTCGTTGACTCGCACTCGCTGCATAGGAATTTCTCAGGCCATATATCTCTCCCTAATCTGGAAACCACCTAAAAATATGTGGAACTGTCAGAGGATTCCATCGATGAACGATTATGGGACAAACTTCAGCACGTGACCAGTATATGCGGTCTGCTGACCGTGAATTCCGAAGACGGAAATAACCCGATGGAGACGGGCAATCAAGATTTTCCCAACAGGAAACAATCCAGATAACTTGAACGGAAGGAGGGCGAGGTCAAAACCATTTTCGATACAGAATGGGTTGAACCTGGTCCTTGTACCTTTGGTGCAGCGACCCCGAAACATTTCGGTTGAAATTCATACAATCGATGATTTTCAATTTTTGAAGTGAGCTATCGAAACTGGCGGCTAGAGTGTTGAAGCTTCTGCAAGCCCACTTCCGGTCGCGCTGCAAGTTAGCGAAGGATCGCGCATATTGCCATAGAACCCTGCACTAGAGTTGTCGGGCGAAATGTGCGAAAACGGGCGAATGGACGAAAGCGGACGACATAGGCGAAAATGGGCGAAAAATGGGTAGTTGTAACTTTTAGGCACCCCTAATGTTTTTTTTCGCTTCTATCTTTTGGCTCAATTCTTGCATTGTTTTTCTCTGACTGTACGCGCTCACTCATTTTTTTCGAACGTCATTTCTTGAAACAAACTCACCAACCAACCTGAAAGAACCAAACCCAAAAAAAACCAGCTATGTTACCCACCTCTCCGCCCACAATTCTCTGGAACGAGGTCGACTTGAATGGGAAGGCGTCAACCGAGGACCCAATAGCATGCGTACGCTGATGCATCGACAAAGGAATCTTGCATGATATGAGAGATTGTCCACACGATGGCGGGAGACGGACCCTCAAAATCAGGGCCGGGAGGCGTGCAGCTTATTGGAGGTGTGGAACTTGTAAGCGCAGCATATCAGCATTGGATCGTTCAATATTTGCGGGATCGCGCTTGACTATTGGAACACTATTGACGATGCTCCTGGCTTTCGCCCGCGGCTACTCACACGAGCATACAAAAGGGGCATGCCTCCGCACTGAACGACAGCCAGTTTCTAATGTAGCTCTAGCGAGGTGGGGTAGCATCCTGCGCAAGATCGTCTCGGAGCGCGTGTCTCGTTTCCCCAAGATAGGTGGCGTTGGTTGCACGGTGCAAATCGATGAGGCACTTCTCGGCTGCCGCAAGTACCATGTGGGGCGCAAACTGACCCGCACTTGAGTTTTGGGAATGGTCGATGGTTCGGCGCGAATGCGGCTTGAAGTGTGTCCCAAGAGAGACGCGGCCACACTGCACCGTCTGATTAGGAAATATGCCCGAGTCGGGAGCACCATCCACACAGACGAGTGGAGGGCGTACAATGGTCTCTCGAGGCTCGGCTACGTGCATGCTACGATTGATCATTCTCGACGATTTGTACATGCAGGCGTCCACACTCAGCGAATTGAAGCTGCCTGGCGGTGGATCCGGCGTACGTTCTCGCGAAGAGGGATGAGGCATGCTCTCATTCCAGAATGACTCGCGGAGTTTGTGTGGAGGCGCGAGTGTGCGATCCGTAAGATGGACACGTTCGATTCACTCTTAGAGCTGTGCGCGTCTGCGTTGGATAAAAACAGACGAGGAGTGCCTAAAAGGGCACCCCTCGTCCAACACCATAGTGGGATATTTTGATAAGTTTACTGGAGATATAATGGCCTCAGATTAGTTATGCCCTTGCGGGAAAAAAACAACAAGATGGTTGGATTTGACCACTGTGATGGTTGGTACTATTAGAGATGCAAATTCACAACATTTGAGAAGCTTGACAAAGTCATAAAATCATTCTACTGCAAGAGATGCAGGAAAGTGGGATGTCAACACGAATTTTCTGAAAACAAAGATTTCAGGGACCTTGAATGGCCTGAACACCGATGAACCCAACGACGAAAATTGTCGAGTTGAAGAAAATTTCCCGAACGTAGCTGCAAATAGTTCGACCAAGCAAGGAATAGCCTGAGCGAATACGGGCGATTGTCCGTATCACAAGTGACCGAACGAATCGAAGAACTGGAGATCGTTTGTTCTGGGTAGAGTTTCGAGCAACTGATGGTGGCGCTAATGAGCAAGTCTGGGTCAAAGAAAAAAACATGATCGGGTGCTACAAAACTCTCGGGGCATATCTGAAAGGTAAGAAGAGGAAGCCAACAATTAAAAAAACCGCCGGATATATAGAAACTCAAACAGCTAGATTCAGTACGAACAATTAGGTTGCACAAGATGAAGTGAGGCGGCAGGTAATTGCATATGCAAGGGATGACCTCTTGAACAAAGTTCCTCTTGAGATTTGGACTCCGAGAACAAAAGTTCAGGATCACATAATACTGCTAGGTGAGATTGAGCACCATCTCTACGTAGTCTTGATCTTTTCTAGAACAGAGACGGGATTCGTAGCTGATGGACAGAATATCGCTTTTGATTGTCCCGAGATTCTGTACAAATTGTCTAACATTGTTGGTTGCAAGCTCAAACCACTGAAGTTTGATCAGCAAACGAACATCGACTACTGCGAGTCATCGGGAGCATCGATTGCTCTAGAACCTAAGATTGCATAAAAGCCTAGGACAGATATCAGATCATATCTGTGTCTGTCAATCAACATTGAACCAAACAAAGAAAGCACTCCATGAAGAACCATCTGAAACTATCGAGAGAGGTACACCGAATATAGCTGGAAAGAGGTGGCCGAAATGTCCATATAGTGGAGCACAGTTCAAAACAAAGATTAGGAGCGCCCTCCCCTCTCATATGAGATATTGCGCCCAGTGAAAGTGCCCTCTTTCAACGTTCTGACTGTAGAGGCTGAATAAAAAAGTGATCTTAAACACCAAAGAACTTTCAGAGATCAAAGGATTCATTTCGCGCCTCCCTCCAACCACCAATGGAAATTTTTGCTGCAATCTTGCAGATGCTGCAAGTAATTTTTTAATGTCTAGCTCTGTTCCAAAACGTTACTTTTACTGAATCTCGAAGTTTGAAAAAAATGTCTCGTGTGATATCGGACATGTCGAGCTCCAATTTCTTTGGTGAGTTCACGTTTGAGCTGATCGATTGCAGACTTCCTTGCAGACTCCAAATTGACAGTTTTTTCTGCAATGGATCGGCGCTTATTCTGCGGAGATAAACGCACATCAATGAATCTGTTCAATGCATCAATCCTATCTTCTTGGCACTCCAGATGCTGAAGTCTGGTATCGAAATCAACTTGGATTGACTCGAGCTACGTAGCGTCATCTAGCACACTCGATGACTGAGACCCGGTCTCGATTGACAGATTTGCCGTTGCTTCTGCATGATCTTCAGACGTAGAGTCTGGTGACATGGATATTGAATCGTCACCTGTAATAATATCCAGCAACTCTCTCAGACTCTTATCGCCAGATCAGGCCTCAGTAGTCGGCTTCCTTATCAGGCTATACCGGCGAATTTGATTCGTTTTGTCCAATTTTCTAATCGCAAGTCGAGTCCTTCTTGGGCCTTGTGCATATATATCAAAATTGAGAAGAGTCTCGATGTTTGCGGACGAAGATCTTAATAAGACAATTCAGAGAGCTACGGTTCTCAAAATCCTCGGGATCAAAGGCTGCTCCAACCACCACTCGTATGCGGATTGCTTGTTCCTATGATTATCTCCGAATCTGCCTCTACTTTTCCTGAAGTCTCCGAACTCTTTAAGGAATGCATTTATGGTCTGAGTCGGATATCCGCATAGTGTATGCACTAGCAGCATCCGTCTGAAAGCTACCTCAAGGCCTTCTTTTGTCACATAGCACATCTCATATCATTCGTCGAGGACATAGGCTGCAAGGATAAGATCGAACTCTTCGAAATCTTTCGGATTTATATAATTCTGTATGCTAGAGAGCATATGGAAAACATATGGGTGTTGTGATTATGATCGGTGCCATTATAGATCATGATCTTGACTCATCTAATGGAGTATCCAGATGAGCACGTCCAGGAATTTCCCCACTACATGTAGACATCTGGCAAATACATTAGCCAGATGGCACATAGCTTGGGAAAATTCCATCGGCCATTAATGAGTTTAACAGGTGCCCAACAATCCTCTCACCACCTGTCCTCGATATCTGGGCAATCAATTAGTCGGGCTGACTAGTATATATGGAGCAAACTTTCAGCCATCAAATTCAGATTGTCATTTCATCACAACGAGTGTAATACAACAATTGCACCACCTATCAACAAAACTTAGCTCCAAATTCAACGACTCTATCACGATCCTACGTTGGATCATTTCCTTCATCTAGGTAAGAACTGATCTCCTCTCTCAGTCAATCTATTTCTTGACACAACTCTACCCTGCACCTTGAGCGGAAGATCTACCCGCACGTCGATCCGTAGGATCAACCCGACTGGATTGAACACAGGACCAGCTTCGCTCACTCGCCTCTACCTCCACCCTTTCGAGAACGCTCGGCAATATGGCCATGGATGGCGTTCCGTCTAATTTGCCAGCGTTGGTGCAATAAATTCGTCGGCCGTTTATGATTGCCTCATCTAGTTGTACAGCAATCCAATTCCTGCCAACTTCTCGCGTTAAATTCTAAACTACGTCATCATACAACGGCTTAAGATAAGCCTTCCTGGGAGCAGAAACGTCAGGGCTTCCCTTGGAACACCATTTCATAAGACTTTGTAAAAAATTGGATTCGCTTACTTTTGCGAATGGATGTTGTTTTTAACGAACAACTCGTCAAGACCATAAAAGAATTCGTTGAGTTGAGTTTAACTGATTTGCTGCCTTGTCGAAATCTGTCTGGTCTTCTCCAGCTGCTAACACTCGATTTATGCTTCTTGCAGTTCCCGAGGATGCTTATACAGAATTTCTGCGCATTGCTACTAATTTTAATGTTATTACCGGGTAGGTTACAATAAATTCTGGTCCCATCCAATGATTCAGCCGGCTATCAACCGGTCGTTCGAGCTTCAAGTTATCAATCATTCTGCATCGTTGAATGTGGGTTGAGCAAGCGGAGGGCTCGAGAATAGTTCGCATCACGTGTCGGGCGTGCCATGCTGTTGCATATGATCCCAAGATGATCTTGGCAACATGAGATCGCGTTAAAACTGCCACAGAACATTCTTACGCAAATGGAATAAAGCGACAGGCTGCGCGAGCTCAACTATTTCGACGTGAAACGTCGCTGACCGTGCGGCCTCATTTGTAGCAGCTGGTATCAGCGTGTTCTAACTCGCTTTCCGTTCATTTTCATGGATTCTCAGTCTTCGTTGTCACTGCCTGTCTTATTGAACCTACCTATAATAGCATGGATTGTTGATCGAGAGGGAGCAGGCTGGCCATCGTGCTGTGAGCGCCATTTTTTCAATGTTTTCTCCTGGCTCACGCCGGATCGCATGAACGAGTTGTATAGGGAATATTCGTTGTTCAGTCAAAAGTCGCTCCATCATGCCGTATGACTTGCCTGTATGAAATGATAATTTTTTTCCATCAAATAATAGAGAAAAGCGGTTAAACTTTACGAACGAAGAGTCTTAGTGGGAAATCGTAATAGAGCAGCGTGTGAAACGCAGACACGCTGGCACCACATTCGCTGCACAGGTGAGCTACAGACGGGGGAACGCGTGCGGGGTGTGCAAATCTAAGGAGTCGCGGATCGCACAGCTGAAATTTCATATCATAGTCTCACTCAGTTTTCGCAAAGTTTGCGGCTCAGATCGTCGAGACCCTCCCGGCCACCCGGGGTGACCGAGCGCATACCGAAGATGTCGAAACACAATGATATCACTCCATCTGCACTAAAATGAATGAAACTTTCTCGGATGCTCATTTATTATCTTACAATTTATTATCTTACTTGTTAGATTTCAGGCCATTGCGTCTTATGCCACCCCTCTCTGAGTGTGAGCATTCGGACTCGCCCTTCGAAGCTCGAAATTACGCGAATGCATGTCGCCCGATCAAGCTCGCTGCACGCTTCACGGATTCTCTCCCGCAACTCATCACTTGAATTCATCGAGCTTTTGTAGACTTCGTCCTTGAGAAAGCCTCATAGAAAAAAGTCACATGCTGATAGATCGGGGCTATACGGAGGCCAATTAATTTCCTCTCCGAATTTTTCTTTGAAACCTTTGGCAATTACCCTCTCGCCGGAACGCGATCTCAGCAGAGACAAGTTGACTTCCATCCAATGTAGAGGGGCTCCATCCTACAGCCAATAGAAATTGGGCCCTAATTCAAGATCGTCCATCTTTTCGAATGCCTCTCGCAATAGGCGGCAATAAATTTCACCGTTAATCAACTCTCTATCATGCTAAAAGATCAGGCCTGTCAAGCTCTCGCTTGATAGGCACATATCGCGGCCTAGACTGTAACTTTTCCATAGTGGAGACGTTTCGGAACAGACATACATGTATTTGGGTTTTTGCTACCCCATACCCGGAAGTTTTGCGCGTTCACATAGCCGTTGAGCCAGAAATGCGCCTCATTAGCGGAGATTATGCGTTCTGGCTCCAACTTTTTTGTAGCGATCAGTTCGCAAGTCTCGTTGGCAAACTCTGATCCATCGCGGGCATTCTCGATTGTCAATGGCTGAACAAGTTATATCTTATATGGATGCAGGCTAAGATCATCTGCTAATATAGTCAGGGCAGTCTCCCTGGATATGTCAAGTCTAAGGCCGAGACTTCTGACTGAAATTCGAGGATCCTCGCTGAGTACCTCCTTGACTGCGTTTATGGGCTCTGGCGTCCTAACCCGCTTCTGAGAAATTTTCAGTCCTCATTGTCATCTCCAACGCTCCCTATCCCATTAAACCTCTCGACAATTCCATGGACGGTCGAACGTGATGGAACTGGCTGGCCGCTGCGTTGTGAGCGCCATTTCTTTAGGGCACCCTTCACACTTTGACCTGATCTCATTTAGGGGTTATATACAAATATTCTCTCCTTTACACTGTGGCGTTCCATCCTGTAGGGAAGATATCGATGTTATAATGAAGATTGAAACCGAAGGAAATATCGGCAAAAACGCGTTCAGTTATGCAAATTTCCAGATTGTCTATCAAGCCCCATAGAGATGCGCGTTTAACCTAGACATGCTGGCGTCACGACCATCGCACAGGTGAGCGCATTGAAAGAGGCAGCATGAGAGAAATACAAAACTAAAGCACAGAAAGAGGTGCTGTGCGAGCGGCATCAATCTACGGGCGCGACTTCTCGCGACACTCTGCTTAATCGGTGACAGCGAAAATGCATATTGTCAAGATCGAACCATCAAGGATGAAATCGATAAAATTTTCAATGCTAGAACCAAGGCAATGGGGCCAGATATCCATGTTTTCAGGGCATTTGTGGTGGAATCGGTATTTGCCCCGGATTAGAGACGATAAGGTTATACCACAGTTCTAAAAATCATCCAGCTGAGTGGGCCGAATATTTCGTCTTCAACAGTGAACTGAAGCAAGAAATACCAAAGACAGACTATACCGAATCACAACTTTCAGCACCACTAAATGCGGAGCCAAACAACAATGGGACGCTTTCGCCCGGCCTGCGATATAGAAAGATGCGGCTGGAAGGCGATCTCGTCAGAAAGACTCACTACGCGAAAAGATTAAGGTATACAGCTAGAAAGCCACGCAGAGAGTGGAGAAAAAAAGTTGTCCGCTAGGGGGTTTGGACGCGGTGCAGAAAAGAGCACGCCCCTATGCTCTTTTCTCCCGACCCAGCTCCGCTCAGTACCGCGTAGGCCCACCCGCAGCTGTCACGACTGCGTTGAGCCTACGCGGCATCGACTGCGTCAGCGCATGCAGGAACTGAGCATCGCGCGCAGTCAGCTCCCAGGCCTGCCGCACGGCTGCCCTGAGACTGGCAGTCGTGGTGAACACGCGCTCGCGCAGGACCCGCTTCATGCGGGCCCACACGTGTTCAATCGGGTTGAGGTCGGGACTGTAGGGGGGCTGGAACACGACCGCCTCCCCGAACTCAGGCTCGGCAGTGTGGAATTCCCGCATGCCGGGCCCGGTGTGAATGGGGGCGTTGTCCAGCTGGACCCGCACCTCCCCCTCCCCCAGCTCAGCTCGCACTTCATCCCACCAGCCTGAGTCTTTTAAGGCCTGTGCGA
>Ga0058701_10001301_pt1 | contig 17528 bp, 12 predicted proteins | sample AgamicOrMae_FD_97039 | JGI IMG/M metagenome (GOLD analysis project Ga0058701, IMG submission 97039) | Agave microbial communities from Guanajuato, Mexico - Or.Ma.e | ecosystem: Host-associated > Plants > Phyllosphere > Phylloplane/Leaf | place: Guanajuato, Mexico | collected 2012-06-04
GAGTCCAGTACAGAATACGCGTTTCGTTATGGGCTCGTCGGTACACTTCGGTAAACTTCGTTACCGCGCTTAACGAAGCGAACCGTTCGGCAACTTAACGAGTTACAGAATCCCGCAACAGGTTGGATCGGTCCTTACGTTAGGATTAACGACGCCTAGGTTAGGTTAAGCTAGGTGTCGTTACATTAGAAGGACGAACGGCGTATTGCTGCTTACACTCTATGAATCAGAGAGAGTCCCTGAGATTCTGTGCGCTTTCACTGAATTTCAGTCAATGTAGCACGACGGATTTTTTCAGTGGTGCTAAATTGACTATGATTCAGTGAATTTTCGTTGAATCTGAGCTCTCACTGATTCAAATTTAGATTGTAGGTTAGATTAGGCTGTCGTTAGACTTGATGTCAACTTGCCGCCAAGATGTGGCTTTAACCCACTACCGCCCAGCGATGCCGTTCGGAAACAGAAAAATTATTTTGAAGGATCTTTATAGTTCACACAGAGAAAAATAAAACCTGTTTCGGGTGCTCTTGTCCTAAAACTGCTTAACGTGTGCGTGTTTTCGCAAAATTGGTTTTTGCTTGTCATCCGTTTAGTTTTTGATCAATTTTCAATTTAAAGGCTGGAAAATACAGGTAACATCTGAATCAACAATTTACAACCCGCCAAACCAAAATCGGTAAAAAAGTAAGCACATGACAAGCAAAAAACAACTTAACGAAAACAGGCGCACGTTACCAGTTTGAGGACAAGAGAACCTGAAACAGGTTTCAGTTTTCTCTGTGCAGTATTGTCTAAATTAAAAAATATCACCCCTCGGGAAACCTGATATTTAATAATTTAGGCATTTCCCAAAGCTGAAAATTGCGTATTTTAATGGGAAAAATCCTTCGAATTTCTCTTGCGCTAAATTTCACTCCAAATACCTTGGGCTGTTATGGGTGACAAAAGGTTAGGGTCCTTGTGCCTCGCTGCTGTTTCACTCCGCTCAGTGACGGAAGGTGGAACACAAGAGGTAGGAAATGTCACCTCTGACAATGACAGCTGTGGCGGCGATATGATAGTTGTCGAGCGAGGTGTGTGGCTGAGCCTTGAGTGAATTACGGCTTATGAGTGTGTTGTTGTTGTTTGCAGGGTGGAGAGAGCACGGGTGGCGGCAGCGGCAGGGTGTACTCGCGCAGCCGGACGGACGAGCCCCACATCGGCAAATACAAGTTGCTCAAAACCATAGGGAAAGGCAACTTCGCCAAAGTAAAACTTGCGAAACATGTCCTCACGGATAAAGAGGTGAGTACGGTACCTGCCAACGGTGCTACTTCTGGAATACGCACCCCTCAAGGTGCGGGAAATTTTACGTTCGTGAAAATATCAGGGGGATATCGGGATTTGGCTAAAAATTTCAAGGAAAAAATCGGGCCAAAAATCTAATTTAAAAAAATATTTAAAAAATTAAACCCTTGCTTGTTTTCAATTTTTTAGACGATTTTTTTTTTCAGAAAATCAGGTAAGTTGGCTAAAAATTTCAAGGACAAAATCGAGCCAAAAATCTAATTAAAAAAATTAAAAAATTAAACCCCTGCTTCTTTCAAATTTTTAGACGATTTTTTTTCAGGGAATTCGGCTAAAAATTTCAGGGACAAAATCGGGCCAAAAATCTAATTTAAAAAAATATAAAAATTTAACCCTTGCTTCTTTTCAAATTTTTAGACGATTTTTTTTGGTCGAATTTTGAACTTTTTTTTGGTTGAAACTGATTGAGAGGAACTAAAATTGACTAGTACCGTCGTTTGTTGCTTACTTCGTAGGTTGATCGCTCCGAAAATGGAAGACGAAAACCACGCCTTCCCGTCCAACTTCCTACCCTAAACTCTTTCGCCCTCCCGGTCTGTTTTAAGTCGAGGGATTGGGCAATATGCATCGGTTCTAACTTTTTTAGTGTCCCTCAATCAGATCCAATCTTTAAAAACCGTACATTCGAAAAAAAATTGGCCGAAAATTTGAAAAAAAAACTACGGTACCTCTTGCTTTTTTTCAAATTTTCGGTCAATTTTTTTTGTCGAATTTTCAACGTTTAATGGTTGGAATCCTTTAAGGGGAACCAATAGTTGCTTTTACCATTGACTGGTTAGTTCATAAATCACTCTTAAATTGAAATTTAAAATCCCTACGCCAGAATCTTCCGAGGCCTGAATTTTCTCAAATCCTATTAAACGGTTTTGAGTGAGTCCTCTTTTATCCTAAAACTTTCTTTTTCCTTGCGAATTTAGTCGTCTTCGAGAAAAATTCTTCTTACGTTTGTGCGAAACTCGTTCTCTTTCAGTGAAATCCGTTCGCTATAGGCAAGCATTGACCTTCTCAAAGCTTGCGTTAGATTTCTTCTGACGGGAATACGTGTAATTTGACTTGAATGCGATCGCTTTTGATTCTAAAACGGTGATTTTTATGGGATAGCTGCTCTGCTCTACGATTTTAATTGCTCCAACTTTTATCATCAACCAGTTTGAGAAAATCTTTTGTCAGTGGATATTCCTTTCATTCTGAGGAAAAGGGAAGAATAAAACGTGTTAAGGGGAAACTCGTTTCTTTGCTAGAACTGGAAAAGGACGCCTTGCTTTTTGAGAAACTTAGTGCTAACCGCGCCTAAGCCACTTCCGGTTTACCTCTTTCACACAGTCTGTCAACTCACGTGGAAGTTGACTTAAGTCTTCTTGACGTTAGGTGATAAACGGTTGACGTGTCACCATGTGATAATCGACGATCCTCTGATTATCATTGCGATCACCTGATTGCATACAAGCAGCTCAATCCTCTGATTTCATCCCTAATCAGCGCAGTCACAATTTAGCTGATCGGTGCTGTAATCAGCGCACTGGTTCTGTACTCAACTGATATTTCCCCAATCAGCTGATTTGCTCGACAATCAGCTGATTTTCGTCGTATGTTTTACGAGCAGAGCACCTCCTTCCACCACAAATCAGAGAATATTCCTCGAATTTGTCTGCGCCCATTTCGGCACTGCAAATTCTTTTCACCGCAATAATCCTTTCATACCACTTTGATTTCTAGTATCTTATCTTTATTTTTCACGAGCGTTTTGAAACAAAGGAATATGGCTTCGTATTGGGTACAGATAATGTATTTTTTTGCCGTAAAATTGAAAATGTACAGTCGTAGATCAGTTTTGCCATGAAACTGATTCGTAAGGGGTCGTGACTTTCGATGGTGACTGTACACTCAACATTTAAAGTCGTCTCGCTTTTGAAATGGTTCCTTCCACGTGTATGGGTGTCACGATTTTTATTCCTGGCTGTACAGTATCTGATTCTGTGGGTTGAATTGAATTTACCCAGTTGAAAATATCGTATCGAACGTAATCAATATCTACTAATTTGTCACCAAGCACGCAGGTTCGCCTTGACTTTTAAAGCTCGTTTTTGTTTTTCACCACATCGACTGTTTGACGTTATCGCATTTTTAAACTCATCTTTTTGTCGCATTGTACGATACTCTGATTAATCAGTTATCTGTAGTTTTCATATTTCGCGGTATGTAGTAATAATCGCCATATCCAGTTGTGTATGTTTATCAAATGAACTTAAACATCTAGCAGACGTTGCTTTTATGGTTAACTCGAAGAACCTTGTTATAAAATCACTCGCTCAGACCCCCAAAAAGTCCTGTCGAGATTTTGGTCCTCAAGGTCCCCCAAAATCGGAGTGGGTTTTTCAAGAGCACCCTTAGAAACTTCGAATTCTCCCTAATAGTATTTATTTGACTGTCTCCTACGTTGAAGTGCTCAGAAGTATTTTGAAATATTTTAGAAAAATCATTCCTCAAACAAGCCTATATTTCACATTCCAATCTGAAACTTTGAGCTAGGAACAGAGGTTCCGTGATCAAAGGTATTTAGTTGGTCCAGGAGCCGCATCAAAACCCATGCCATCTCCCAGAAACTCATGGTTCCGAAATCAAAACACAACTGCACAGTTCCGAAAAACTGCAACTTTTTCTGTCCTTAATTGGCTGACTGGTCTACAATGTATTACTCCAGTACGCGGTTTTAGCTAACGTCATCTCTTTTCTGTTTCCAGGTAGCAATAAAAATTATAGACAAAACTCAATTAAATCCGGGAAGTTTACAAAAGGTAAGTCTGTTGAAATGCGTTTACGAGGCTGGCCTGTGTCTAAACTAATCTGATTTTTTTCGTCTGTTGCAGCTTTTTAGGGAAGTTAGAATAATGAAAATGTTAGACCATCCAAACATAGGTGAGTAAATATTAATATTAATGCCCACACGAAATATACCGTATTTTGAGTACATTAGGCCGCAAAAGTCGTGACCCCTGCTTCTGTGTATTTCTTATGGAAGCAAGGGTCATGACTTTTGCGACCCACTGTACATAATGCTCATGCATGGGTAAACTTCGCAATTTATATGCAACATGTTTATATGTTGTTGTTTTTTTTGTTTTTTTTAATACAACGCTATGACACCTCTTAAAAACAAAATTATCCAGTTGGATAATGGACCATTGTAAAGTAATTTGAGTAATTTTTAGAAAACTGTTTTACTAGAGATTGCTTTAAATTTTATGGTGGTTGATGACCTGATGGTTGATTTTTTTTTCAGTTAAACTTTTCCAAGTGATAGAGACGGAAAAGACTTTGTATCTAGTTATGGAGTATGCCAGTGGAGGCGAAGTATTCGACTACCTCGTGCTGCACGGCCGGATGAAAGAGAAAGAAGCGCGAGCCAAATTTCGGCAGATCGTCTCAGCGGTTCAGTACTGCCACCAGAAGAAAATTATTCACAGAGATTTGAAGGTAAGCAACGCAATCCGCACAGGCAATGCCGGAAGTCGCATTTTCTACTTGTATGATCTTCATCTTTCCTCGCCTAGCCGTGCGGAGCGATATTGAAGCCACGCACAAGAAACCCAAGTTAACTTGACCAAGCTTAACCTAACTGTGGCCAACATAACTAAAGTTGACCTAAGGAAAGCTCACATGATTAAAGACTTAGGTTAATAAGACTTGGGGTAACGTGACTTATGACCAAGGTTAATACGACTCGAGTTAACTAATAGTAACATAACCTAGGTTAACGCAACGTAAGTTAACGTAGCGAACGTTAACATGACTGTAAAATGAGGTTAATATGACCAAGGATAACATGGCTAAGACTGAGGTTAATGTGACGTAGGTTAACATTACTGTGGTTAACCTAACCTTCGTGGTTTTATGCGTCATAATGTCTGTAAAAGTTGAAGTAGGGTAGAACACATGGGTTAGAAACTGCAACCTTACACACCGTGGTGCATCTATCGATTTGAAGGAGAATTTAACTGAGATTTCGGTCTGTAATTTTGAAATCGATCATCAGTTTTTTTCCGACAGTTTGCAAGTAATTGAATATAACGTCGTGATTTTCCGTCCGATGACAGCATTACTGTCAGCAAGTTTTTGTAGACAGAGATGTTGCCCCTGATAACGTATGATTTGAAAGAATAGAAAATCCACTCTGCTAATGTTAAATGATTAAAAAAGAAAAACTAGCGACTATTACTTGTCCACTTGTAAGCATAGTAATCCTAGCTGGGAATATCCGATCTGGCTAAAACTTGCACAGAGTGATGTTTGAAGGTCACTGTTCATGGTAACATAAAAATTATCGGCTTAACTTAACGAGACGTGTGTAATTAGAGCGACTAAAATGCGCTACGCGGGAGTGGATGGCGGGTTAGTGGCAGACCCTCTCGCTGAAAGAAGTCGATGAATGTGTCATTAAGCAACTTATCATCGAAGCTACTGTTGTAACTGAAACGGTTTTGGTGCAAGGTACCGGAAAACCGGAGTATGGAAATATTGCTTCGAATGGGTTAATATTAACCTTTTGTTTCTGGTTTCTCGCGGTTTAACCGTTGAAGGCACAAAAAATATCTTGTAATACGTTACTTATGACATGTACGGTAGTTCACTAAATGTATCGAGTTTTTCTGGCAAGTGGGTGTACCACCGCTCACCGCCATTACCTTGCCGTTCATTCCCGCGTAGCGCATTTCTAGGAGCTCTAATTACACCCTTCATGTTAAGTTTAGTCGATAATTTTTATGTTGCCGTGTTCAGTCACCTTCAAAGACGTCTCTGTAAAAAATTGCATGATCGGACATTTGGAAAAGAAAAGCTTGCATTTTGCGGTGACTGGTTTGTAATGCGCGCTGTTTTTCGTTTTCCAGGCGGAGAATTTACTCTTGGATAGTGAAATGAATATTAAAATAGCGGACTTTGGATTCAGCAACGAATTCACTCCTGGGAACAAATTGGACACATTTTGTGGGAGTCCTCCGTATGCGGCGCCAGAACTGTTTCAAGGTGAGAAACCTGAGCTATCCTGTAACGAGATACAGGATTTTCGTCCTGTATATGGAGCCATGATCCCAGTCGTGTGCCTGTATACGGATATACAGGCCGCAACTAGGTTTAAGGAACCCAAAAAAATGAAAGAAGTGAGCCGTATTTACGAGAAAATACGGTATATTTATGTCGTGTCGTGCGGGTTGTGAGGAATGATATCGTCTTCAGAGTTTCTTATAGAGGGTGTCTGTTTGCAGGCAAGAAATACGACGGTCCGGAGGTAGACGTTTGGTCTTTAGGGGTGATCCTGTATACACTGGTGAGCGGCTCGTTGCCGTTCGACGGCTCAACTTTAAGGGAGCTCCGAGAGCGAGTGCTGCGGGGCAAATATCGAATTCCTTTCTACATGTCGACGGACTGCGAAAACCTTTTGAAGAAGTTCTTGGTCTTAAATCCTGCGAAAAGAGCATCTTTAGAGGTAACGAACATCCCGCTTGAATCACTGTAGCACTATCCACCTCGGAAAATCGCGTGTGTAAATAGCGGCTCGACCTCGCGGCAAGCCTAGCGCCGCGTGATCGAGTCTCTGGATCACTGGCCATCTTCCGCGACCCACAATATTTTTTCTCCTCTTCTTTTTCTTTAATTTTTTTTCCCAACTTTGTATTTCTTTCTCTATTACCTTAATCTTTTTTCTTCTTTTTCTCTCTTTTTTCCTTTTTTTATGTATTGAAATTGTGCACTTTATTTTTATGTCTTAAGTAAAAAAGGGTCTACTACTTTTCCATAGCTGAGTACTTCTTCTTTTTAAGTATGGCTAATTACTTTTACAAGTTTCAGGACATTATTTTTTAAATCTGGAAAAGTTTTTGTGTTATCACATTTATTGGGGAAAACTGTCACTCTCTCAGATCTCTTAAATGCCAAAAAATAGGCATACTTCGTCAGTCGATTTCGCTTCTTTTCATGATCATTGTAACAAGTTTCAGGACATTATTTTTTAAATCTGGAAAAGTGTTTGCATCATCACATTTATTGTAAAAAACAACGTCATTCTTTCAGATCTCTTAAATGCCAAAAAAATAGGCACACTTTGTTGGTTGATTTTGCTCATTTTCATGTCCAAAGAGTTACGAAAGCCTGAAACTTAAAATTTACAGTTAGTGCAGTAAAATCGGTAGGAGGGGAGGAGGAGTATGTACAGCTTTTAATTAAGAATTTGTGTGCCAGCCGGTTTGTAAGTGAATCTTCGTTGTTTCAGAATATCATGAAAGACAGATGGATGAACATGGGCTACGAGGAAGATGAACTGAAACCTTACCTTGAACCCGAACCCAACTTCAAGGACCCCAAGAGGATAGGTATGACCTCAGGTTTGGGCTGTTTTTATCAGTAGCAGTCCTCGTGTGTGGTATTGTTTCCGGGGATGGATAAATCGCGTTCGAGTACCGTCACTCCCGAAAGTTTTCTCCGAACGATTTGAGCTCAGAGTAGTATACGTGGAGTGGAAGATATGACCCAATTTTGCCTCCTTACTCATTGCTTCGAACAGTCATTTCCACTACTGTCAGTGCGGTTACTGGAAGAGATGCCGGTATGTGTTCCTCACAAGGAGCCAATTTTTGTTTTACATATTTTGTCGATTTTCGGTGTTGTACAATGGCAACCGGCGATTCGTGTGTTTTTCCGGCCTGTTTTCCAACTAAGTGCGTTTCTGATAATGCAAATCAAAGAGAAATGCTGAGGTTATGAAGAGTGAAAGGTAGCGACTTTGGAGGCAAGGTTACGTCAAGACATCCTCTCCGTCTGTGCTATTCGCATGCATTGAGTTCCGAAAATTAGCTTCGCTATCTTATCTCTGACTGTTTCTTAACCTGACTGTGGAGTGGAGTGATGGTACCCAAGTACCTTTCCAAGATTATCTCGTTTTAGGTTAATAATCTTGGAAAATGTTAAGTCTGGATCGTAGCTCCCCGCCTCCGGGCCTGGTAACTTATGATCTGGACTGTACCTTGGAGCGACTGCGTTTTATATCTTCCCCTCTATAATTGTCAATTCTTTTTTGTCAAGATTTAAAGTTCGGGTTTTTAAAGACTGTGGAATCGTGATCTCACCTATTCTCGCGACATTCAGAAATTCTAGACAGCATGTTAAGTCTATTTGTGTTTCCGATTTTAATGGATGTTGTCAATTTCGTTTTTTCTATGTGGCTTGAATCGCATGGATTAGAAATCTAGTCGTTTTTTTGTTGTCTGTGAATGTTGTCCCGTGTTTAATTGACCGAATTTCTACAAAGCCGGAAGTTAAAAGGTTGACCGATGTCTGGTGTCATTCATCTCAAATGTTGTGTCAAAAATTCACACCACCTGTTTTAATATTTGGAACGGAGATCAGTGGCGTTTCGAACGTATAAAATGAAAGCAATCGTTAGAAAAGTTGTGTCGGTAAATGTACTAAGGTTGCAGAGAGATAACAGCAAATCGGAACTACGTATCGGTATCGCCAACCTAAGTTTCAAGCCTATCAGCAGTTTTCGATCTGAACATAATTACGGTTCCTAAGTAAATGATCGACGACTAACGCCTAATCCTTAGAGCAAGTGGACACTTAATTTATTTTCGTCAAAACGTTTCATTTTTCGACCTTGTTGTTTTTTACTCTCAAGTTTTACTTAGCGCCTAAAATTATTCGGGGAGAAGATGCCGCAGTTAGCACCCCCGAACAGTTATCACCTGTGGACTAAATTTAGAACTGTTATTTTAGTCCCCTCACGTAATCCAGCTTTGAATAAGCCAGACGTCGTTAAATGGTTATTTTCGTCCCAATTCATCTCACCAGGCTGCACATAACCATACATATTTGTGTTGACCTTATTTCTGAGCAAAACATGCCCTCTCCGCATTAAAAAGATAAGTGCTATTTGCGTGCCCTTGCCAATCTATTTTGGATGGGACTTCGCGTGCGGATAGACACTTCGGGAAAGGTTGTGCTCAAGAGTAAGAAACAATGTCAATGTAATTTACTTATGTTTCAGATGCCTTGGTCGGCTTAGGGTACAGTCGAAGTGAAATCGAGGATAGTCTAGCGCAAGCCAAGTATGACGACGTCTTCGCAACGTACCTTCTTCTTGGCAGAAAGAATACCGATGTAAGTTGAAGTGGAAGAAGGCGAACACTGCTGTATCACCATAGACTGAGCATGAGGTGCATAGGTTCTGGGCTGGAATCTCTGCCTAGGGTTGAGGTAGGGTGCCTCTCGCCGTCCAGAATCAGTCTATGGTGATACAACAAACACAGTCGTTACAGAGTGGTTGTCCACGTGATCGGACGGTTTTTCGATCCGAGCCAATCACATGACAGGGAATCACGTGACCGCCGTGAGGAAGGTGCTGATGAAGGCGCTTGTTTGTTTTCAGCCGGAGAGCGACGGTTCACGGAGCGGCAGCTCGCTGTCCCTGCGGAACATCCCGCCAGGGGGCGCGTCGGGCGGCAACGCCCAGTCGCCGTCGCACGGCCACCGAGGGGTGCACCGCTCCATCTCGGCCACCAACCCGAAGCCCAGCCGCCGGGCCAGCTCTGGTGGGGAAACGTTGCGTGAGTCTCAGCAAGGAGCAACTTCAGGTGGTGGACTTATCCGGTTTGCCGTATTGAGAGCGAGAATCCCCTTAGAGGATATCTTCTTAGTCCCTCTCTATTTACCTTTGCGTGTTTTATTTCTCATCTTTGGTTGTTACCGAAACTTTGGAGCCGAGTTTGTTTGCTCCAAGCAACAATATTCGTTTAGGTTTCAAATCTCATCTCTTCTCAACTTACCCCCCCCCCCTTTGCACCTGCTAAATTCGAGCACCTTCTCCTGGGCTGGTGGCTAAAGGTGCCCGAAGATCTCATATTTGCGAAGGATGTTTGTCTTAACGTCTTTTTTCGACGAGAAGATATACCCACATCAAGCATCTTTTTTCTGGATTCTTTTTAAGACCTTGGTTGGTTTTTGCTGAAGGGGTTGTCATTTCGTATTCGGGTATGTAAGGGCACTCAGGGATTACAATGGTTATGAGGGGTATCATCACTAGCAAAGGGATTGCAAGAACATATAGAATCTTATGAGAAACGGGTTTTATGAGTTAAATGCATGAGTCTACGTCGATTGGCATGAAATCGTCGGCATTTATTTGGTACAGTGATGGCATGGAATTTCACGAAGTCACAGAGGATTTCAAGGAATTCAAGAGGATTACATGGGATTACGTTAGATTTCTAGGAGTGGCTTACAGGCGAAGTTGGTATCCGATTCGAGTTTTTCGGATTTTCCTCAAATATTCTCCTTTTTTGTTTTTAACTGAGAAGAAATTTTTAACGACGATTCAGAGATCATTTAAAAGCTGTATGAAACGCATGGATCATACCAAAAACATTGTCTTTATTGAAGAACAGGCCCATAAAGTTGCATGAAGAACCTTAGGAATTTTAAAACAGCTTACGGCTCTGTTTGCAGCTTCTTGGACAGTTTTTCGATACTGGCCAAAAATGGAGGAAGAAAAAGAAAAAATACGCCCCTTTTTTTTCAAAAACCCTCTGGATAAATTAAATTTCATTTATTCGATAAAAACTGGTAAAGGAAAACCTTTAGATTCGCATATCAACTCTGCCTACAAGGATTGCATGATATTAGGAAGGTGGGGATTCAATTTTGGGGTGTGCGTTCGATTACGAGAATGACAACCCCTCGGTCTCCGCTGAACCATCTCGCGCCGGCCTTGTCACCACGCCCTGCTCGACTTGTTGTCAAGTAGTGCCACTACTGTAGTGGTAGTTTCCCCCGCCTCGCACTCAGCATGTACACTGGAAACTTGAAAGGTGGCATTCCCCGCCTCTAGTGCTCCACCCTGGTTTCGTCTACAACCGCCCCGTAGGTTAGGGAAACCTTAGGTTTCGTGCCTCGCTTTGCAACCTGTCCGCTCGGCTGACACCAAGCCTGATTCCTCTTCTTGACGGTTAGCTGCATCAGGCTTGGCGGACGTGACGGTAGGTCACATGTCTTGCCCTGCGAGGCCTGGAAGGTGGAATACCAGAGGTGGACAATCGAACCTAAAAAGTTTCCAGTGATAGACCGGATTGCCTTGAACCCTGTAGATTTGAATGTGTGCTCTTTGGTTTGACTTTGCAATGGATTTAGCCGTTGTTGTGTGTCGCCTCCCCGTTGTAACTGATCTCCTGTGTGGCAGGCGTGGCTGCGGCGCCAGCGAACACCTCCAACCACAACCATAACTCGACAACGAGTAGTAACTTCAAGCGACAAAACACAGTGGACTCGGCGACGATTAAGGAAAACACGCTTCGCATAACGCTGAAAGATAACAAACTTCGCATCACGACAGAAAGACCGTCTATGAAACCTGCAAGACTGCTACGACCCGAGGAGGAGTGCTGTGAACGCGAGCAGAGACAAACACCTACTAGCCTTGATACCAATAAGGAACAAGGTACGCTCACTTGGGCTCGCGAACCTGTGTTCACCGTCTTTTGAGAAACGAGGGCGCAGCATTGTTGATCTCTGCGAGGTGTCTGGCTTAGCATTATCTGCCGGGCCATGAGAATCCCCGCTAGAATATTTACAAATAGCTAACATTTAACTCTCCTCTTAACCCACTACCGCCTAGCGATGCTGTTCGGAAACTGAAAAAATATTTTTAAGGATCTTTTCAGTTCAGTATTGTCACAATTCAATAAATATCACCCCCCTGGAAACCTGAACTTATATTATTTAGGCATTTCCGAAGGCTTAATAAAATTACGTATTTCAACGAAAAAAATCCTTTCAATTTATCTTAAGCTAAATTTCACTCCAAATACTTAGGGCTGTTATGAGTTAAGATACAATGACGTTAAAGGCTTATCCTGGATCTGACTTGTGTTACAGGAAGTGGCGCCAGCCCTGGCAAGCCGAAGGAAAGCACCAAGGCGAACACCATGACTGGACGACAAAAGTCAGTCACGCCCTCGTCAGTCGGATCGTTCGGTCGGCGGACGACTTTCAACTACGACACCAAGACGTCTTCAAACGAGAAAACGAATGTAGCGGAAGACAGGAGGTAAGTCGAGAAGCGTGCCTCTTTCTTCTTTTAACATGTCATGTGCATGTTACTAACACTGTGCTTCGTTGAAACCGTACAAATTAACGCTTTTGGAAAAGATTTTTTTCCTGAGCTTAAGGATACTTCAGCTCGTGGTTTAAGAACTGGTTCCAGGAAAGAGGGTTATGTTTGTTTTGGTGGATTCGAGCTTTCTTGGGCTTTGTGCGTCTTAGGTACGCGTTCAGTTCATATCAGGTTGGCAAGCGTCTTGGTTATCCAGGGAATCTTTTTGGTTAGAGGATACGATTTTTCTAGAAAAGGATATTTTTATTGGTTTTTTCTTCTTCTTTTATTCTTATTAAATTAGCTGTTTCTGTATATTCTGTCAAATCATGACAACTCTCTATACCAAGGCTCGCTTCAAAATATCCGTGAGCCATGAGCTATGACTGAGGTTTGTCTGGGAAGAAATGTGAGGACAGAATTTTCTCGAATTATGGTTTTTGAGCCGGCAAGATCTGAGTTGTCCAAGTTTGACAGAATAGAACGTTTCCTTTTTTTCAATTATAGCCTAGATGTGGACATTCCCGAAATCGTATAGGCCTATTCCATTTTAAAAAGGCCTATTTTAGAAGTCTACGATGGAAAGAGTAGTATACGGCCAATGATCGGCTTGAAAACTAAAGTTTTAGTTTGGGAAGAACGGGGAGTTCCTTCTTCTCTGGAACGCAAAAGCCGTGTGACTGTTAAGAAGATTTTCGCCTACTAATGGCTCAATCAGCTGGAACTCAAGTCGTCGTAACTGCGTCGATATGTTTTTTGGACGCTGGAGTATTCTTACGTGAACTTTTAACCTGTAACTCGGAATGGGGAACCGCTTGAGACCATGCCATGCCTTAGCGCCTCTCGAGGTAGCCTCCTTTGATAGTGGACGGAGGAAGGGCATGCTGAATCCAGCCCATACTAGATCTGTTCCTTGAGTGTTCGTGTTGGTGTGAGCTGTCGTGGGAGCCGTGATCCGTCGGGGCGAGCGGGCGGCTGCAGCGGCGCCTGACTGTGAGTTGTGTTCCTGTTGTAGCGGGATAGGCGCGGGCGACGGAGTGGCCGCGAACCGCCCCCTCAAGGGACACATCAAGTCCGCCTCCATCTCCACTGCCGGAAGGGTCGAGCACCCCAACCTTGATCCCTCTCTAGACCCCCTCAGGCAAAGGTAGTGTGATGCTTCCTCCCTCCGCATGGCCTTTACGCCCTAGTTTGGTGCCTAGTAGACCTAGACCCTGCCTTGAAGGCCTTGCCTCTTCGGACGAACGTCTTTTAGACCCTGCCCTCTAAACCCTACATTCTAGGCCGTGCTTCTCTGGCCAAAGGTCTTGTAGGCTCTGCCTCTTAGACCAAAGGTCTTCTGGGCCCTGCCTCTTTGGCCGAAGGTCTTCTACGCCCTTGATATTAGGCCAGAGGTCTTTTTAGCCCTGCCTTCAAGGTCCTACCCTCAAGGCCTTACCTCTGAGGCAAGAGGTCTAAGAAGGTTTACGGCTTTTAGACCAAAGGTCCTCGAGGCTAAGGGTCTTCCAGGCCACAGGTTTCCGAGGCTCGCCTTTCAGGCCCTTTACCCTAGACCGGACGGCTCCTACTGTGTCAGCCATTCTAGGAACACCATTATGTTCAGTTTGAAACTGCGGTTATATGAACCGTGGTATCGGGGAACAGCGATGAACTAATCAAAGTTAACCCTACATAAACTAAATCGAACTTGACCTTATCTAACATCATTTATGTTTCCTTAAGCTTAACGTTACCTCGCTTTGCCTCTCCCATCAAAGTGTTCGCGGACTTCAAATGAATTCGCCGTTATTAAATCCCTGAGTAATACCTTGATATAGGTAAAAATACTTATTAATAATTTTTCTGGAGATATTAAAGGTGGCTGTCACAGTCGGAGAATCTTGTTGTCTCTGAGGCGAAGCCTTCTAGACCGTTGTGTCTTCTAGAGCCTGCATGCCCTTCTTTTTTTTCTAGTGTGAGCTTCAGTCTTTTCTTCCCAGCATTGTCTTTGTCAACCATGGGAACGACCGGAGCCTTTGCGGTCCGGGCCTACTGTGCATTGATACTTTTTTTCTTCTTTTTTTTTCCCTGTTGGTGGTTGTTCTGAGTGACTGTCTTGTTGGGTCTTTAGTCAACCAGTACTGGCAATTGTTTCAGGTGTAGAACACCCTTGTCTAGACGTACCATTGTTAAATGACTCGCCATATTACCTCGAAACTTCTAAGAACATGAGCTGGTAAGGATAAATCCGCCCCACATCCTGCAAGGATAACGAGATTTGGATCCGAAATTGCACTCGAGGCAGACTGAGCTCACTTGCACCTTTCGGGAATACTGTTCACGGCTTTTTAAAGCATGAAGCGATTTCGCTGGATCCAATCAATCAATGTACAGATTTGATTACGTAACATCAATTAGATCCTGTAGACTTTGCATGAACTGTAGAGCCGAATAAACGAAAAACTGTTGCCTGTAGCATACTGTAGTTATTCAGAAAATGTACAGTTCTTCACATAGAGAAAATTATTTCTAAAGCTGACGCACTTACGGCCGGAGAGGTCGGAGGAATATGAGATTTGGCTGAGTAGCATCCCTACAAAATGCAGTATTTATTGTGAGCTTTTAGTTGAAGAGGAATTTTTCCAAGTAAATTATAATAGTTTTTGAGCTCCAAAATATTGTTTTAGGAAAAAGAATACCGGAAAATTATTGAATTCGTTCGGAAAGATCAATCGTAAAGAAGTGTATTTACTTGGCGCTCAGTATTTCTGTCTAGAATTTGATATTATTGCGGCAGTATCTGAAACTCATTAGACATCTTTGAATGCTCTTCAAACATTTTGACGGTCTGAGCGACTGTGGTATGCATTTACTAACAAATGTTTCGACGTGATGGCCGCTATATAAATATAAACTAATCCAACTTGTTCACAAGTACCCAATTTTCAAGATCGGATTTTCATTTGTGAAAAAAGTAAACATCTTTCTCCCAATTTAGTTTTGCGACAGGATCGTCTTTATGTTGGTACTTTGCTCCGTTTTTAAAGAGAAAAATGACCGACATTTTCCAAAAGCGTTCGGTTTACTGGACTTTTCCTCCTACTTGAAGCTCACAGTTCATGCCTTTTATTTGGTCAAAATCTTATTAGTACCTTGGACTAGTTGGCCTTATCTAGATAAAGCGCTTAAGTGATGACATCTTAAATTTGAATAGTTGTTCAAGTTAAGAGAGATGCGGTGAGCAGCAATAAAATGGGGTGTGGCATTTATCCGTTACCAGTTACCGAATCGCAAAGCCTGCTGATACCAAGAAAAGATCTCTACCAAACCTCTTAATCTAAACCTTAAACCAAATCTATCTAATGTCGTTAATCACCTTGATTTGGCAAAAAGTATCCAACAGCCAATGAGAAGTTGATCGAGTTATAGAACCGGCTGTTATAAGCCCAGCGTAACTCCAGTGTTGTCATATCTAAACTTCTGTTAACTTTTTATACGCTAAAGGCAATCTGAAGATCAATTCCTTTTTCGGATTGCTCAACACGAGAGCGATCTAAAACATACCAGACATGAAAGGTAATCATTAGTAGTCTTCGAGTTAATCGCGACTAAACTTTAGAAACTGACGAAATCTGTCAACACTGCGTGACTCTTTCAATTAAGTCTAATCGGCTGTGAAGAAAAGCTACCTAGTCTTTGGAGATGAAACCAGCGAATCAAAATTTATAGCAAAAGGGTTTGTCTTTACGGCCGCTATTTGAGAGGTTCGGATTGGCACCGCCAGGTGGCGCTTCAGGATTACGAAGATGGAAGGAAGGTTTGCAAGTAGGTCTGCGTTGTTGAAGTCTGAGCTTGTAGATTTGCTTTGAGGCGAGGAGGATTTCAGTCGTAGGTTTGCGTTGTAACTTTCGGCTGAAGAATGGTGTTGTGGACAAGGTTTTTGTGCGTTGTAGGCCGATGGTTTTCGGTGCGAGAGGTTGGTGTTGTAGATTGCAGTCGGAGTGTAGTGTATGGAGTTAGCGTTGACGGTTGTTGTGTTTTTGCAGCGCGTTCGGTCGCGGCGGCGGCGGTGGCGGCGGCGGCGTGGCGGTGTCGCCGGCGCCCAGCAACCGGGCGCAGCAGCCCTTCCCCAGAAACGTCCCGAGCCGGTCCACCTTCCACTCCGGCCAGAACCGGCCGCGGAACCACGTGGCGGCTTACGGCCAGACGCCCATCCAGTCGCAGGACACGTCGGCGATCGCGCATTCGGGAAGGACGTCATTCTTCTCGAGGTTGTCCTCGCGCCTTTCGAAACGGTGAGTTGACCTCTTGATCCATCCTACCAACCCCCCTTTGCCTTTGCCAAGCATTTCTATTGGCTTTAAGCAAATGGCTTTGCCGGATTTCGGGATCGAATTCAGCTGCGGTTGACCTAATTTTTCCAAAAACATGCGGGATCAACTTCAATTTAAAAAGAAAATGCGTATTGATGCAGATCGGATATTCGGAATTTGTACATTTTTTTTCCGGAGGCAATGCTGAAGGAATAACTGTTATGGAAAGATAGTAGTAGATGTTTTCGTGTTTCGTGTAAAAAATTAAAAAAAAACCATATTGAATTGTAAAGATTGGAAATTGGCATCAACATATTGAATTGTAAAGATTGGAAATTGGCATCATGAACTTTTTTTTTCTGGAGGCAATGCCGAAGGAAGAGCTATACTGAAAAGATAGAAGTAGTTCTCGTGTTTGATTATTAGCATCGAAAAAGCCCATTGGAATGAAATGGATTAACGCGTAATAACCCAGCAATCGTTAATTCGCTCTCCAGATGAGCAACCGGATCGCGGGGTCGATCATTCAGTTAAATAATGAAAAGTTAACCGTGGCTGAATTCGACGGAATCGAAGTCTAGCAACACTGGAAGCACCAATGTAGGTCAAATATGCTTCGTCACGCTTTTTGACACTTCAAGTTGATTTTTTTTTTTTTTTTTTTTTTTTTTTTTTTCTTCTCTTGGTTGTAGTTTCATCTTCCTTTCTCAGCTCATTTTCTTCATTTTTTTTCTATAAAATAAATAAATAAA
>Ga0058701_10001302_pt1 | contig 17526 bp, 9 predicted proteins | sample AgamicOrMae_FD_97039 | JGI IMG/M metagenome (GOLD analysis project Ga0058701, IMG submission 97039) | Agave microbial communities from Guanajuato, Mexico - Or.Ma.e | ecosystem: Host-associated > Plants > Phyllosphere > Phylloplane/Leaf | place: Guanajuato, Mexico | collected 2012-06-04
CACAGACGGATTGTCCAAAACCACTTTTCTCGACGTTTTGGGGGTTGTACATCCCAAATCCGGTCCTATCTCGAAGTCGATTTTTTGCACGATGCCAATACTTCCATTGACATGGAAGTAAAAGTAAATAAAATATATTACAAGACTATTATTATCAAAAAATAAAAAGCCATCCTCCATAACCCAAATATCTGTTTGAAAAAATTCCGACAATGATCTTTTCATTTTTATTTATTTTTATGTATTTTAGTTTGTTTTGTTTTTTTTTACTTAAAGCTGACTACAACGTTGTCTCGAGCTTATTTTTCCATTATTAATTTTCTTCCGTGAAAAGGACTCCTTTTGTTGAGATAAGAATTGGCCAACAAGTCCTGGTTATCTTTAATCAACAAATTAATTTTATTTAGAGCCAGTGCACGTCGTTGTATGCTCTGAAATCGACTGTTTTTGCTCGAGTTTGGTTATTGCTGTGCAAGACGAAAACTACTTTTTACTGCTGACAACTTGAATAGTCTTGTTGTTCTTGTTGTGGCTACAATTTGGCGGTTGTTTTTCAAGGCAATCAATTGCCATGACGCATAACGCTTGCACGCTGAGAAAGAGAGAGATTAAGGAGCAAAATTGTTGGAAAAGTCGGCAAGTTTCGAATAGGAGTTCGAAACAGCAATCTGTTTCAGTCACAAACAGTGACTTGAATGAATTCGGCCGCTGAAACTTTAGTAAAACACCAAAATATCTGTGGGCTTCGAGAAGACTGCCTTCATAAGACTTCCATTCAGGCTGATCGACCAACGCCCTTAAGTTTCTCGGAATGATTAAAAGACGGTTGGGTTTGCCCTGCGAACCTTAAACCCGTTGGAGCGCGCCGAACCGAGATTGGTTTTGATGGGGTATTGTCTGCACGCGGACGCCTTTCTCCATTTCCCCGTTTAAAGTCTACTCCAGCACACAACAAATATCTTTTTGTTAAACCGAAATGTCATGTGGGAGATAAACTGTTGGTTACGCGAACATCTTTTGATTGTGCTGACTGGTTTTTGGTTGTTAGTCATATGAACGTGTTACCTTCACTTTAACACACGTCTTAACAGAGGTTAATATACGCGGGCAAACAAGGTTTCTCATCCTTTTTATATTCAATGACCCTGATTCTTTCCTAAGGGTGCGATCCCAATTAGTGGTCTTATTAAAAGAGATTTCAGAAGTAAAGATCGCCGTGAAATACGGAAAGTGATTTTCACGTTGACAGATATATGCATAATAATGCAAGTATGAATTGGTCTTAAACATAATCCGCACTGTTATCTTAAATGATTAGATTTACCCAGGTGTTGCAACTTGGTTCGGCACAGGAAAAAAGGTTTTGTTATACCAACAAAGTCATTTGTTTAAATTGGGATAACAAAAATATTCTGTCACAAGAACAAAATGTTTAGTCCTATCAACAAATCGTTTGGTTGCTGCAGCAAAATTTTTGGTTGAAGCAACAAAAAATTCATTTGTTGTCCATAATTTTGTTGCTGTAACAAAAAACATTTTTTCCGCGGGCTTTTTTTAGCCTACACTTTAAAAAATTGAAACATAAAAAATAACCCTTGTTTAATCACAAAAGAGTGACTTGAATGAATTCGGCCGCTAAAAATTTAGTAAATTACCAAAAATTTGTGGGCTCCGAGAAGACTGCCTTCGTAAGATACCTGATTTATACCTGATTTGGGTATAAAGGTAAAACAGGGGAAGAGGGTTAATTGGTTACTTTTAAAGTTAAACCAATCAACTGCTATTTCAATCAAGGTCTCGTCGATAGCTATCTAATGATATGGCTTTTGGTTGGTGTCTTAAAAAAATAAGTACGCTCTTTGTCCGTTTTACCTTCATACCTAAAACAGGTATGGGACTACCTAAAAGTGGAATTAGTTTTACCTGTGAACATAAAGCCGCGCTGGTTTGTATAACTAAGACAAAGTAAATAAGGTTGAGTAAACTGTGTTATACCTACCTATGACCTATACCCCGGTCCCCTGTCGCTGTGGATTGACCGGAAGTAGAACACAGGACGGGGAAAATTCAGCCCTCCAATATACAGGCTTTGTTCCGTCTCCGGGAGGTAAAAGCCTTGATCAGATTTTTCGTGCAAAGTGGTCAATTCTGCGTCCTGTGTTTTCCAATCTCGGCTTGAAAAGGGTCCGGAGAAGATACAGTTTTGGCTGCTGTTGGATGAGGCAGCGAGCGATAGTGTCATCACCTCGACTGACCCTGCAAATCTCTTTTCATCCCCTGCATGACCTGCCCAGCCATAAATCATCGCCAATCAATTGACCTCACCGCTACTACCACCGAGAGAATAGCGTATTCCCTTGCATTGATACAGTACACATTTTTCTTATTACTTTTGGCAACGGACCAGCCGCCTCAACGCGGCGATGAGTTTGGCATGACTTTATGCGGTCTCTGCTGATAGCAAAATGATGGACGAATCAATGGAACCGAGAAAAAAAAATCATTATTAGATTCTTCGTCAGAAACTCGAGGAAGTCTCAACTTTGAGAATAATGATTTGTTCCGTAAACAAGAGCTTGTCGGTTTTTCCAACAAAGTCCTTCGTTCAACCGAACTTTCGTTGGGTAAACACCAGGACCTTCGGTGGCCTTTTTCTGTGTACCCTTTTTACATCAAGGACAATATTCTACTTTATTTAATACGGACTTATTCTTCCAATGATTTTACGACGAGCGATTCGGATTCATTGACCCGCCATGCACTAACATTGGAGATTTCAACGCTCGAGCAAATGACAAGCACGCATGTATGTGGGGGAGACTTGAACGCACGTTATAAAGTCCTGGAATGTATTTTCAATGGACCTGGCGGGTGAATAGTCACTCCCCAGTTTTCCATACGTGAATTTTGAGGAGAGATATTTAAAGACCTTTTGAAAAGATGAGCTTTTTGTAATACCCATTGATAAAATTTTCCCATCCGTTTTTTCTAACTCAAAATTGTAGCGAAAATATTCGTAGAAAATTTGGGGATTAAAAGATTTAACAGAAAAAAAACGAACCAAAAGAAGGAATAGCGGAAGCTGTAAATATGTAAAATCTGTCTAATTTTTATTTTTCTTACTTGTTTACAGGTTACATAGTAGTAGAACTAACCACTGCTCTAGATGTTCCCATACCTCTCTTCGGGTATGAAGGTGAAACAAAGGAAGGGCGTGATTTGGTTTTCATTGAAGAGAAATCTATTAACTACATCAATGAAGAGTTCTCGTCGAGAGCTCTCAACGGATATGGTTTTTATAAAGATAACTGAAAAATAACAAAGTCTCGCTTTTCCCTTGTTTTTACATTCAAACCCAAGGTATGCGACTACCAGAAACGTAGAGGGAGTAGTTTTTTACCGTGTAGTTTACTCACAATCGAGTAAGATTTAGTAGTTTTCTCGCTATTCTGTCTTATTTGAAACACTCGTTCAGCAGAATGTGCGCTTGTGAGACAGTGCGTACTCCCGTGTCTGGTTTAGTGAACACTTGAACGTAGAGAAACTATAGTAATTGCTGTGGGTGCGTGAGAGCGTGACAGACGCACGGATACCTCCTTCCGATGGACGTCATCGGCTAACAAACAATTTCCTATGAATAAAGCAAAAAAATCGAATCAATCAAACGTAAACAAACAGTGGTCAATGAATCAAAGAGATTGAAAAGATTATAAATGAATAATGGAATGGCCGGAAAGTGAGAGGAGGGGGTTGAAACCCAGAGGGTTTTTTATTCCGTCAGCAAGAACGGCTTACGATGTGTGCGCGGATAACGGATTGCTCATGTTCCTTCATTATACTTTCCTTTGCCTTTCCCATAAACTGAACTCAAATAATTGCCTTGAATCTTTTGAAAAATGAACTTTTTTCTCTTAGGAAGTTTTGTTTGGGGCTGAGGAGACGCTTACAGACATTGAATAATCAAAAGATTTAAATGTTTTAATACCTCAATATTCTAAAAAGCTTTTATGATTGATTGCAGATTTTTGCATTCGTCTGAAATTGCCTTGTATTTTCCTAAAAAATATAGTGTATTAGCTTTTTGTCTTGAAAATTTAGTGTTACCGTTTTTCGAACAACTTTTTTCTCTCTTTCTTTTTTTTAATGAGACCTCAAAGAACTACTGTGTGCACAGGCAGCCTGAAAAACTTCTTATTTCATTGCTAAAATTCATTTTTTTAGGGCTGCTATCACCCTAAACAAAATTGGACATTTCTTAGGCTTCAATTTTTCAAGTTTTGAAAAGTGATAAGGCTATCGGCTCTGAGATCGCGTCAGTCCCATTTTATGAGAGTTATATTTTCATATAGTGTTGCCAGGGGAGCAAAATATCTTAGTCCTTGCCTCCTTTCGACTTCCGACGGAGGCGTATCTTGGGAATATCTGAAGATGTTGAGGCCTTGCTTAAGTTACGGACAAACTACTTCCGGTTCCTTATCTAAAATCTAAAATTCCATCTGCAATCTTCCCATACTCGAAATTCTTAGCTGTGTATTCTAAGTTGTACATCGTGCGATTAGCATTAAGACTATTTCATTGAATGACAAGGTTCTACTTCGCACACAAAATGTATTCATCATTTCCATGTTTAAAATGTACTGTTCGTAATATCACCGATTTCCCGTGTTTTTGCCATGTGCGAATTAACTGTAGAAACAAACCCCCTTTTAACCCATGTTTTCGATAGTGCCAAACCTGTTTAAGGGATCGGTAAAACAGGGGAAGAGCGTGATTGGGTTACTTTTGAAGATGCACCTATCAATCATTATAGCAATAGAAAGCTCTCTATGAGCATTTTTTATTTAGTTGTTAAGTTTCTCTTTAAAAATAACCCTTACGCTTCTCATGTGTTTTAACTTCGTACCTAAAATAGTAATACGGACAACTTGGAATATAGCTGTATTTTTTTCTGTGTTCATTCCATTACTATTGACGTTAATGGAAAACTCTCATTACACGACCTCTCTTTGGATATAATTATTGCGTAGCCTGTGTCTCAAAAGATAACGTTTGTTTTATTTTGTTACTGCAAACAGGTATGGATTTATCGAAAATAGAGGCCAGATTTTGCGTCGGTCTTTTCAAATCACGTGGTTTGGCAAAACTCTTAATTATATTGGCTGATTAAAACAGAAGGCAAAGAACCGTATCCAATTGGAGCCGGTGAGAGGCGGTGGAAAGCAATCAGGCACTTGTGATTGGTTCATGTGAGAGCCTGGATCCGTCCAATTTTCAATGCGTCACTTTTACAGGGAACGTCGTCAGCCAACCAAACGCTTCCAATAGTGTCTTTTATTGGAATGGAAGAGAAAAGTAAAGAGTCAAAAGGACAAGAGCTTTCTTTTATTAAGAAAAAAAGACGGCCGATCTTCATTCAAATCGGAGCTGGATTGATGCTGTCTTGTTATTTGGAGCACAAATACTGATATTGAAACCGCCAGCAGAACAAAGAACTCCCTTTTCACTACCAACAAGACTCCACAATTGCGATAACCGCATGGAACACATGGTTTATTTTTCAATCTTGTAGCCTATTTTCTTTTTTTAAAAAAAGTAGTCCTTTTTTTTTCTTTTACAAAATTTTGGAAGTATAAGTCAGTAAGTTGCAACTATGTTTTATAAGTGTAAGTGACAGCCTCTCGGGTTTCTTTCGTGAAGGTAGTCCCAGCGACATAGGCAGGCTTTAATTAGAAAATCAAAGGACGCGCCTAGGGTGGAAAACTTTGTTTTGAGAAGTGAATCCGCCGCAGAGAAGTGAGCGAAATCGGCACGAAAAAAAAGGTTTTGTTATACCAACACAATCATTTGTTAAAATAGGGATAGCAAAAATATTTTGTTACAACAACAAAATGTTTGGTTCTATCAACAAAACGTTTGGTTGCTGCGGCAAAATTTTTAGTTGCATCAACAAAAATTTTATTTGTTGTCCCTAATTTTGTTGCCGTAACAAAACTATTTTTTCCGTGGGGAAATTGCAGCAAATTGGAAGTTAAGCGAGGTATCAGGCACCTAAGCTAAATTATCCTAGGTTAATATTCAACGCAACTTTATGCGGTTCACATAAAATACTAAAAAATTGAAACAAGGAGGAACACAGCGGGAAATCCGACTCTTAAACTTGAGCCTGTGGCAATCATTGAATTTATTTAGGCTGCCCTGCTCTCAAATTTGAAAACGAAAAATCGGTATCAAAGTTTTCGTTTCTGTAAACTTGTGTAAGTGGTCTAAAAGATATGAGAAGCACAAGTTCTTTCGAATATATACTGCGGAGAAAGTAGCGAAATTCGGGAAACGTATATTTTTTTTCTCGCGTGGACTGCTCATCCTAATTATAGTCTATAAAAATTATGCGTGTTTGCCTTCTAGTCTGTTATTTTTTTCTCAAAGATCGTTCTTGTTTTTATGTAATGGAAAAGAGATGGCCGCAAGGGCTCACTACTTGGTTTCATGCCTGCAATTTCGGTGAAAGTGGATTAATCATTCGTCAAAAATCGTCAATTACAGAAACTACCCACCTGGAAAATATGGACTAGCTTTTTTTTAGCTTAGTACCGCTTTACCGTAACTTCCTTCTTCATTGATTTATTTACACCTGTCCCTTTAAGAATTTTTGAGTGATCTTATAGTTCTGAACTTGCGTGGTTGCAAAGAGTGAGACTTTGAAGGATTGGGTGGCATTTTTGGAATGAGTGGGCGCTTTTCCGAGACGTTGTTTGAAAGACAGTAAAAACGGAACGCTCTTTAGGAAGTTCTTACTGAATAAAACAGGGGTAGTACGCATTTTGGATTTTTTTTCAAGATAGCCATAGCCCCATCAATAAACAGATCTCGCCGAGACGTTATTAATCATGGCTTAACATAGGTCTATCTTCAAAAATACCCAAAATACGCACTATCGTACAGAAAAAACGCCTCCCCCCTGTAACCACCTAGACATTGGTGCGTTGCGGTTGCCTACCTTAGCTCGGCATCAATCATCTGTATGATTCCGAGTTTAGGTATGGGCAACCGCAACGCACCGATGTCCAGGTGGTTGAAGGGGGGGGACGTCTTTTTCTTTCTATGATTGTACTCCCCGTTTTATTTTCACGCCTAAAACATGTAAGAAACTCTCTAGAACAGGTGTCTCGTTTGTACTATATAATAGTTTTGCAAAGAGTGAAGTCTGTTTATTGGTACTACAACACGATTTGTTTAGGCGATGAATCAGCTCTCCATCAGGAGATTGATCTCGTATTTCGGGGGAAAGTGAAAAATATCATGGAGTAGCGTGGTTCTCTGAGGGAAGCTCTGGGCATTCAGGTGTACTGATATGGGGGTTGTCCGTGTTGCAGGGTATGTAGCGAGTCGGCCCTGCTCGGGTCGCTCGCGGAGCTCGACTTCACAATGCTGAATCGGAGGAACTGGGTGCTGAGGCTGAGCGTCATCCTCAACGTCGTGATCCTCCTGTACTTCGGCTCCCACTTCGCCACCCGCAACGGCGCCGTCGTGCTCATCGAGGAGCTGCAGGCGTCCGGCCGCGGACTCGCCTCGCTCGACCAGCAACCCCAGCAGCAGCCAGCCGTGGTCCAGGATGCGGCCGGCGCGCCGCCAGAGGGCGTCATCGGGGTCGCGGCGGCGGTGCAGGCGCCCGCCCCGGCGGCCCCCGAGACCGCCGTCCCCGTAGCGCTGCCCGACGGCGCCCCCGACCCCGGCACCTCGGGCGCCTCCGCGGACGCGGGCACCGCCGCCAAAGCCACCAGCACCACTCAGAAGAGCGGCTCGAGCAGCCCCAGCGACGCGGCGCCGACAGAGCGTTCTCTGCAGGACGTCGTCCAGTGCGTGGACAAGTTCGTCGAGTCCCGGACGGCGCAGCGCGGGGACTACTGGGTCCTCTATAACTACATTCCAGCGACGCAGAAATTCCACTGCTGGGAAAGCGTCACGTACACGACGCACGCGGACTACACGTTCCTGGACAACCTGTCGCCGATGCTGGAACGTTGGCGGGGGCCGGTGTCGCTGGCGATGTACGCCCCGGGGACGGACTTCGCCGCCACATTAGACTCTATAAGATACGCGCGTGATTGCGGCTCGCCGCTGGTGGCGCAGTTAGTGACTTTCCATGTGTTTTTCGGCGCGCGGCACATGCCCAGGACGATCCCGCGGGCGGGCAGGGCCGCCGCCGGGCCCGGCGCCGCCGCAGCCAACTGCGCGCGCCCGGCGCCATGGCTCAACGTGTCCTCGTCGTCGCTGTACCGGACGCAGAAGAATCTGCTGTATCCGGTGAACGTCGGGAGGAACATTGCGCGGGAAGCGGCCGCAACCCACTTCCTACTCGCGTCCGACATAGAACTGTATCCTAGTCCAGGCGTGATTCCCGACTTCCTGGAGATGATCAGGCGGCAGGACAGGGAGTTGCTAAGGCCCAACCCGCGGGTCTTTCCCCTGCCCATCTTCGAGTTAGAGGCGGGAGCAGTGCTGCCCGCAAGTAAACGCGAGTTGGTAAGTTGGAATCAAACGACCAGCCCGAACGACGAGGGTCCGTTCTTGATGCCATTAACGAAGAAACTGCTCTCGAGAAAACAACAGCTGCGACGAGTGCTCCACCCCCAACTAGAAAGTCAACCGTTTGCTATATCCTGTGCACATTGTAGATTAAGGTGGAATCGTTTGTACACCTCTTAAATCAAAATTAATAAACGCGCCTCAGTACTATCGTAGACATGAAAAACGACCCCCCCCCTGCAACCACCTAGACATCGGTGCGTTAGTTGCCTACCTTAGCTCGGCATCAGCCAATCACAGCTGCCAATCACCTGCCTGATTCCGAGCGTAGGTTGGCAACCGCAACGCACCGATGTCCAGGTGGTCGCAGGGAAGGGGACGTTTTTTCTGTCTATGATAGTACCTTACCGCTAGTAAATTTAAATATGAATACAGGTTAGTTGCAATTAATTCGACCAACCGCGTCTGGTTGCATCGCATGAAAATGACAGGAATCATAGGCTAAAAACTAATTATTTACCCTAGATTATCGACTATCCAATATCCGCATTAATTAAATTTTGATTGTCTCCATCGGAAGTGTGGTAAGCTCGCCGCGAGATCACACATGGTAAGCTTCCAGATCCAGAATTATTTTTTTACGATGTTCTAGAAAGGCAGCAATGACTATTGCGTCATCAATGTAATTTGACAAAGCTTACCGCCGTTGAAGCGAGGCTCAAGTTATACACTTTGATTAATAGCGGACACTTTAACCGTGTTCAACCAAGTGCAACTCGTTGTTGAAATCGAACTCTAATCAAAGTAAACAAACCGCAGACCGAAAAAAAGTTAGTTTACTTACTTTTACTTGCGAAATGTTGCGTTAGGTCAAGGATGAATCCCTATCCTTAGTCCTGCTTCAAAGGTAAAAGTTCGCCAACTGGTTTCAACTTTTCTTTGTTTGTCTTTAGAGTAGCCTAAAAGGAGCACCAGGGCTTTGTCATTCTTAGTTTCTATTTTATTAACTGTAGAGTACAGCGCCGGACGTAACACTACGTTGTGGAGATACTGTCGGAATTCGCGCCTGAAGTCGGAGTACAATGTTTCTTTTTCCTGAATTTTATTTTGTCTCAGAGTCTTATTCTTATCACCTCAAAAAATGTGCCGCATTGGAGGTAGATTTTGCTGTTATGTTTTGTAAAACTATGCGAAATTTCCATAGTACAAAAAAATTGCAATTGGACTTTAAAAGCTGATTTCCTGTAAGAATTGCAACAGTGTCACAGTACAGGGATGTATGACTGTTAGCAGAGAAATGCGATCGAAGAATCAGAAGATTTAGTGTTTTTGTTTGATGGGTATTAGTCAGTCTTAATTGTCGATCGATGTCGTTTGGTCAATATTCTTCGAAGACCGAAGTAATTAAGCATTATTTAAAGATAGGGCTACTGATCCACAGTGAACACGAATAGATGTTTAGCGACTTCAACGGACGTCAAGGTAACCGCAATGTTGTTCAAATGGGGAAGGGGGAATTGAAAAAAGCGGCTTTATAAATAATGGAAACTGCTCTAACTGTTCTTAGAACTGGACATTGAGGGTAGACTTGATACTTTTTCCGTATTTATTTCTGTGTGGTTTCTATTTTGTCACTTAAATCTTGATTTACGTGTCTTGATCTAATGATGAGTTTTTTTAGCCTGTTAGCAATAACTTTAGTCGGACAAAACTGTTTTCAAGTTCAATGGACCTGATAGACCCTAAAAGAATGCAATTCATTATGTGAGTCATATTGTGCCTTTGCACCGCAAGGTGTCCTAGAAAGAGGGTGAGGTGGGGTCAGTAATAGGGAGACGAGAAGGGAGGAGCGGAGGGCTGGAAGGGCGTGAAGGGGCTCGCTATCGATCCCTGCCCCTCCCCCTCCCCTCACTTCTCGTCCTACCCCCTTCCCCTCATGTCCTGTCACTTCCCAAAGAACAGTTCTGTTGCGCAACGTCAGGGGTTTTCAAGAGTAGCCCGTTCGAGTCCCGAGGTGGCAAAGTGTTGGGTCTGAAATTTCGTAGGGGTACACTGGAGTAGCGAGTACTTGAAAAGGAGTCGTTTTGCGATTTCCGCACAATGAATCAACTGAGGTAGATGTTGATGATAACCTTGCAATAATTATGTAGTAAACTCTACCCTTCTTACAGCCTAAGTACGTTGATACCATCGATGGAAGTGCTTGTAATCACTGTGGAAACGTTCTGACTAAATGCTCGGTACTGAAATTTATTTGTAGGACAACGGGTTTTTCTATGTTTGGTTTAGATATTAATATTGTAACCGTGGGGTGGATTTAAAAATCCTTTTTTTTTTTATGTCTTTGATTTTTCTTTGTAATCATAAATCGAAACCAAGTCACACTCGATTCTTTCTCTCGATAATATTAATGTATAAACCTGCTGAATCTCTACTTTTCTGAAAAACGCACATGCTAACATTAATACATTCCAAAATAGTCTCAAGTCGAATTAGAAAACATCTTTTAAGGTTCTAAAACTATTTTTGCTTACTTCCCACTGCTCAAATATTTTTCAATTGCGTAGAAAAAAATCAACCGTGTCCCATTTAGTGTGATTTCATCCTAAAAAATCCACTAAACCAGAAAACCGCCTTTAACTCCGTATTAGTTTTTAGTTTAGTGAATTTATCCCAATATTAAATGTTCAACGTTTAGTTTTAGGATGCTTGATCAAACGGTGTACGTTATACAATATATTCTCATGGAAAAAATAAAATCAAAGACAGGGACTTGAAAAACTAACCGACGTACAATTTAGCCTGCCGTTTCGATTTTCATTTTAAAAATGTACCCTCACCGACCATATCTCGACTCTACCTGGTTCCGAAGATGCCATTTAAATGCATGTATTTCGACTTAAAAACGTCACTTTTGAAGCTCTTTTATGTCAGAATTACTTCGGTGAGGGTGCGATTTTTTAGTTGAGATCGATAGAGGTCGTTCTTTTGTACAAATTTACTATCTTTTGTCTTCAACTCGACCGTTTGATCAAACATCCTTAAAGGGTAACAGTCGTAATATTTCACGGGAGCCTGTTTGAGCAAATTTTGGAGGGCATCAGTCTGAAATTGTGTATGTTTTCCAGGTGGGGATGTTAAGGAACGGCACGGCGATTCCATTCCACAAGAAAGTGTGCCCCGGCTGCCACAACGTGCCTAAATCCAAGGAGTGGATCAGCGCGGCCGTGCCCGAAGCGGGGGGCCTGCGGGTGTTCCACATCGGCAAGCGGCTGGGCCACTTCGTCCACTGGGAGCCGATCTTCATCGGGACCCACCGCGACCCGCTGTACGACGAGCGCCTCAGCTGGGAGGGCAAGAGCGACAAGATGACGCAGGGGTACGCGCTGTGCGTCCTGGACTACGACTTCCAGATCCTGGACAACGCGTTCCTGGTGCACAAGCCCGGAATCAAAACGCTCAAGAAGGACCCAGCGCGCGCCATGCTGGCGGCCAAGACCAATGTGCTCATCAGGAAGGTTATCTTCCCGGAACTGAAGGTGCTGTACGGCGTCCGGAGAGGGTGCGCCGTCTGACCTGTGCTCTTCCCCGGCGCCGTCGGCCGCGCCGGTTGCCCAACGCCAAAACCTCTCGAGGTCAGCTCATTTCCCGCTACCTACTTTCCACACGGTGGAGATCTTTAAAAATAGTCTAGTTTTGAGGGTTGCATTTCCTACCGGCTTAGAGCCTTTGGGCGCCGAGCTCAGCGGCGCGATAGCGAAGCGAGGCACAAGGCTCCTAACCTAACCGGCGGAAGTTCGCTGCCGCTTAGACGTTAACGGCGTCAGACTTTTTGTTATTAGCAACAGCCCAGCGGAGGGATCGTGAAAGGCTTGTAATTCAACGCGCTCGAATGGTGTTTCTCCTCATAATGCAATGAAAGGTCGAAACAAGGTCGATCAAAAGCGGTTAAAAAAATGCAACCTTTGAAACTTGGAGTGCGCACTTAAGGAGCTGTCCATAAACCACGTAACGCTTTTTAGGCCATTTATTAACCCCTCTCCCCTCCAAGTAACGCCATGTAGACATTTGACCCCCCCCCCATGGTATGTAACTTTTTAACTGACCGTTTTACTCCTTTTTTCATTGGATTGTCACAAGGGTATGTATGCTAAATGAAGAACTTGTCAGGAATTGAGTGATTAGATTTCTGATTCATAGTTTTTGGGAGCTCGTTATAAATTAAAGGGATAGGATTAAACCTTGCTTAAATTACATGTGCTTTTAAATAGGCCTTTCTTTACTGTAGCCTGGTATTCCCTATAAAAGAGACGCAAGCCATTTCAAATAGAATTAGTTTTATGGATTCAACAATCTGATTCCATGTAAACAAACTGAAACACCAGAGGCTAGGCTGAGCATTTTTAAAACATTTCTATTTCGAGAGATCATCAATTAATTCCAGAAACTACCTCTTTCCTCGCCTGCGTGAAACTTTTAGGACGTTTCTCGCAAATCTTCAATTAAAACATGTTACGTAACACAGCATCCAAACCCCTCCACTCCCCCATGTAACGCAATGTAGACATTTGGTCATACCTCTACCTCCCCCCTCTAAGCGTTACGTGGTTTATGGACGACCCCTGACTATTACCGCAAGCTATGCGAAACATACCTACTTATACTATCTTCAGGTCCGTAAACTTTCCTTTTCCCCGCATCAAACTACTTTTAAATCCCCCCCCCAAAAAAAGGAAAAGAAAAGGGAAAGTAAAAAGAGAAAATCAGATTTGCAAGAGTGTGTTTCCTTTCTTTTAAAATATATGGAAAAAATGTAGGTTGATTATTGTTATTATCTTGTAGTTTTGATCATTTTCTTGTTGTCTGCATACCATGTTTCTTTTTAAACCACCCATATACCTCCCTTGAAACTTTGCAAAAGACTTTTGAAGAAGTTATGATCGGGCCATTCTCTTAATGATCTGTCTTTTTAGTTTTTATTTATTTATTTTAATCAAAATTTTAGCGCAAGCGTTTGTTTTTTTTTTCGGTAATTAACCCCGTTATTGTGCCATTTGAATTTTGGCCAACTAACGAAAGACGTTATGTTCGGGGCTATCAACGTTTCGCTAATTATTTCGTGAAAATTTGGTATACATGTTTTGGAATGCATGAACACGTTACGTTTACAATGTAAAATGTCGTTTTTGTCTGAATTCCGATTATGAAACCCAAAACTAAATGATTACGTCTTTATTGATTTGCTTTTCCTCTTGATCGAACCACGCGGTTTTAAAAGTAAAAAAAACGGATGGCGGGACTGTTGTGGATTTTCTGTAACGTTAGGAGCGGTTTCACCGGTTTAAAACAAGTATCATGTTTAAAGTTTGCGGGGAAGTACTCAAACGTATGTTCGGCAAGAACAGATTGCGAGGTAAAAAGATTTCTTTAAACCCTATTTGACGGGGATAGCAAATGACACACTTATGTGAGAATCGCCCTTTTCTGAAAATACTCAAGACCATCTGATTATAAAAAGTAAGCCTAGATAGCCTATTTTTAGTTCAAAATATGCCCGTTTCGTAGCCCACTGTGAATCAATCGACGTCTTAATCCAAAAGTTAAGCTTGGAAATCCACAGATCAGGTAGATTTCGTATGGCCTTCGTGTAGTTTACGCGGCGGTATTTGTGTCAGTATATTTTATTAGAAGAGCAGCAAATGCTAGGCAATACCAGAGGACCGCGGACCGCTTGTTGCGGAGACATGGGCTTTTTCTTGGGCTATTTTAAACAAAACGGCGGTCTACTGACGAGTTGAGTTTTTGGAGGGAAGAGGGGTTACGATGCACGAAGGCGCTTTTAATATCTGAACTTATTAGTCTATGAGTCATGTACCCGTGTTGATGCAATTAGTATTCTCTGCCTTAACCTCGCGTTGAGAATCAAACGGCTTTTCGAAAAATACGATAGAATTCGTTAACTTTAGATCTCCTGCTCCAAATTTTCCAAGTTGTTATAGACCTGACTTAACAATCGGTAACATCCCAGATTTGAGTTTAGGAGTTTGCTATCATCCTTAAGCGCTTCTTCTTTTACAGCTTTCAGTAGTTTCAAATTAAATTTAATGTATTCTGATCCAATTTTTTTTTTCAGATGGAACTGAAAAAATCGGCGAGTGGTCCGTGGATGTGGGAGCAGTTAATGGTTTTCCCCCGATGGACTGAAGTTATTTATTTATTACTTATAGTTTCGGAACTTGTCAACAAGACTATTTCTTATTGAATCTTCCAAACTAGTGGCCAGTAGATGATAACGAAGAGACTTATAGTTTGAAGAGTGGAATACTGTGTTGTGATATGAAAAATTATAAGTGCAAGATGTAGTTTACGCGTAGTTGGAAGCCAACTGTGTATAGTGGCGTTATTTTTATATTTTTTTAATTAGAAAGAATGTTGCATAGGCAGCACTCGAATTCGAGACAAAAAAAAAATATGAGCCCGTGTAGAAACTTCACGGGTTGCGCGACTGTGCCTCAGCCTAGTGTAACGTCAAGTGGATTTAATTATTGTGTCATATTTTCCCAAGTGAGTGTAAGCTACTGACTTTACATGAATCAAAAATGCCTCATTTGTTTTTTTGATGAAGGCCATATTTCTGTAGTACCGTATTGATTTAGCATACTCCTCTTACAGTATTTGAGAGCATAAAATGTATTGTTGTTAATTTGATCCACGCTGTTGGAAATTGCGTTGTTTTTTTTGTTTTTTTTGTGCAGGTCACGAGGTAAATATTTATGTTGATGTAGATCGGGGTATCATGTATGTGTTCAGCCCTGGACGGAATTCTTTTTTTTTCTTAAGAACACGCTTTATATGCCATGTTTTTGTTTATCATATTCCGGAAAGTTTGCACTCGTGCCAAATAGTAGTGGGCCGCATGTTAAATGCGTATCGCCAGCGCATGCATCTGTCATATCGAGACAAGTATTGTATATGATACAACTATTTAGCCCAAATGCGGAAAATATCTAGCATATATGCGAATCCCTTGCTTTTATGAACCACTTAACATTCGATTAGGGTAATACTCAGTACGAAATATCAATGGCAACCCAAGAGAGTTATTTATCAAAACTGGAAACAGTTAGCATTTTAGTGTATTCTGACCATGTTTTGTTCCGTATTATGCGGTTTGTTTTCCGTCCGGGGCAAAGAACCGTTGCAAAAGTCTAGGATCTCCAGATGAGTAAGTCGTCTCATTTTCTGTGCAGTGGATATGGTTGGCGCGAAACCAGCGACTCTGACTCAATGCAACGGATGTAAATTAGAGTTTCTTCAATTTTCTATTAATGCCATTGCTCGACCTGTCCTTCACTAATGGAATTGTTTTTAGTAAATACTCACAGCGTAAATGCGACTATGGAAAAGAAATGCCTAATCCAGTGTTACAACGAATTCGTCTTGCGGTTCTTACTCCGGCTTCAGTCAAATTGCTCGTATAGATAGAACCCAGTCAAGCTATTGTCAAAGCACTATTAGTGAATGATGATTATAAGTTCATATGAAACCGTGGCGTCGGAAGTTCTACTCCGAAAGTTTATCTTTAATTTATCCTTTGAATTTTGAATTTGTCGCTTTTAGTTTATCTCTGTTCTTTATATCTGGGTGAGCCACTGTTGTACAAGTTTTAAAACTCAGTTACCTAAATTTTTCATACTTTGGCGTGACTGCATATGTAAGTACCGATTGATGACCTACCGGTACATTCGTTGACTTTTGGTATAGAATGAACCATGCCGCTTTTATTGTGTTCATAAAAATCTTCTAGATGCATAACCGAAGATGAGTTGTTTTCATTTACCTTGTGCACTCTCTAGTAAGCCCTTTTATTACGTTTACAGGTATTGTCAGGCATTGTAACTTACTGATTTAGCTGCTTGTACTGCTTTTGTGAGTGTTTACATAACAACGTATAATTTTTGTGTCTCGAGGGGAAAAAAAATGTTTGGACCCCGGTCCTCGGAATTATTGTATTATTTTATATGATTTTATTTGCTTACTACTAGTGGACCAGTGTCGATATTTGATGTGGAAGCATTGCACACCGGAGATTCCAAACTTTTTATTTGGTAATACATTTGAAAGTTGGATTAATTCCACAATGGCTGTGCATTTTATTGGTTAGCGATTTAGGTTGGATTGATAGGAGAGTATTCTATTGCAGGATACTTCCGTAGGTACTGAACTGTTTGAACTGTGAATATTTCACTCGTTTCGAGGTGGTATTGAAGTATCGCAGACGTCTAGATGATTTTGATACACAAACCACTGGTGCAACGCCGGTTCGTCTAAAAGTATGTGTAGCTTTAGACCATTTCTACCCATTTTTCATTCATTCACGATCGACAATTAGGTCTAGATTATTAGCGATCTATCTCTGAAAAAGGACTCTGAAGTAAAAACTCTGAAGAAAAAACTTGCGTTTGTATTCTTGTGAAGTAATGTGCTCTTCATATGAAGCGTGATAGCGATGTGAAAGTAAACCATTATTCTGTCGATGAAGACCGCTGTATCGAGTATGGCTTAAATAACCTATCGACTTTAGTTCTATTGTGGATCCAGACAGCGATTAAGTGAAAGTATAAATTTCTTATCGATTATGTTATCACAACTGACCAAGTTTATGAACAATGGGCATCTCAATAATTAATTAAGGTTGTAGGTTACTTTTCGCTCACTTTGTAACCTTTTTGTTTGCTCAAACTTAATTTGTGTTATCGTGTTAAACGCGTTCGTTAGTTTTAAGTATTCTTTCCCTCCTGATAATTGCATTTTCTTAGTCCATCGCTGCTGAAGATAACCGGAAAAAGGGAATCCCGATCAAACATCGATTGCTTTACAGTTTAATCAAAGCTAATATTTTTGCCGTCCTACTTGTTAATCCCTAGAGCGGTATTTTTAGTTTCATCGTAAATACAATATTTTTTACGATGCTTCTACTGTACGATACGGAAAGAGATA
>Ga0058701_10001303_pt1 | contig 17524 bp, 8 predicted proteins | sample AgamicOrMae_FD_97039 | JGI IMG/M metagenome (GOLD analysis project Ga0058701, IMG submission 97039) | Agave microbial communities from Guanajuato, Mexico - Or.Ma.e | ecosystem: Host-associated > Plants > Phyllosphere > Phylloplane/Leaf | place: Guanajuato, Mexico | collected 2012-06-04
ATCTTAGGCCTACGTCGATAAGATATATTTAAAAACGCCGAAAAAATGTGTAAAATGTAGATCATTGATGGCGAGGAGAGACTTTTTAGCAGTGCACAACAGTAGATTCCTCTCACGCATCGATTTTTGCGTTGTGCCTTGCAAGGGACGATGTGACCATGTTTATGATATTCGCGACCGTCCCATTTGGGGCGTGTCCCATTTATGGCACCTATCGCCCATAATTAGAAAGAAAAAGATTGCATAGACAATGCTGGGGTCCTCGTAAGGCATGAAGTGCGTGTAATGCCAGGGTATCGCAAGAGTACCGATACCAAAATCGAGAGATGATAAATGGTACCAAAGGGAGAACGGATCTTGCTGCTACCGGATTTCACGTTTCTCTTTACCCGTTAAGGATCGCGTAGACATATTTCTAAACGGCCTTTTATGCAGTCGATCCAAACCGTGAGAATAATTATCAGAACTAGTTTTGAGTTTGTGATAACGTCAGCGAGCTGTATAGCTTATCTGCTTACTGCATCACAGATTGACAGCCTTTGGCCAATGTTTAGATTCGACGTTGTTAAGAACGGCGCCACCTTTAAAAGACGTTTTCTCGTGGCTTCTGAGTATGTTTATCGGTAGATGTCGCGTTTTTGAAAGCTCTGCGTAATTTGATACTTTTGACAGAAGAGCTTAAATGCAAATTGACTTTTATGCACCACTATTTCTTCCAGCAGCTCATGTTACCATATTTAGGGGAACCGGTACAAGAGAATATTAAAATGTGGCCGTAGTTTATCATAATTTAAGTTTAACAAGACACTCGCCTCACACCGATAAAATGAATACCTCCTTTGGATACATCTACGTTGTGCACTTAAAGGTAGCATTCTCTACCTTCTCGGTGGCAGTGCTCGGTGGCGGCATGGATGGCATGCCGCCCACTGGTGCGGCATGCCATCAAAAATGTTCTCATTGAATTTCAGAACTGTGTTGTACAATCTTTATGCTACACCCTCTTGAAATGAGGAAATGAATCTGATTAGACGATGTTCAAGATGTCTCTGTTTGAGAGAATCAGCTTTTCATATCTGCACCTTGGAGCAAGTAAACCAGAGGATATCTCGAGATGGAGATATCCTCGAGATCGAAATAACCACGGTTGAATATAACAAAAGGCAAAATTGGACAAGTGTAGATTATGGTCGCCAATAAGTTGTAATACTGCGATGTATTCCAGACGACGTTTTGAAGAATTACTTGTCAGTATTTCTGAGGCTTCTAGTAGTTGTGTGGAGCGCGTTGCAAGAAGCCTGTTCGATTCTTGAGGACAATCCGGAACCGTGAAAGTGGTTGGCTGAAATAAAACAAGAGTGTGCGTTGTGTTAATTTGACGGCGCGCAGCACAAGGCTATTAGCGACCGAAGAAAGTCCATGTAAAGCGTGTGAAAAGCCAAGACGCACATGGTTTACTACAAAAAACTCTGCTTAGAAAGGCCGTAGCGTATTTTATTACTACAACAAATAATGTTGGAAAGAAACTATTTTTACCGCAAGCGTAGTAGAGAGGTCGATGGCACTTGCCACATCGTGCTCGTAAGCACCACTCCTCACTAACCTAGTCTAATGTAACATGTTTAACACGAACCCGACCGTAACAAAAGCTCAAGTAGACTTTCCAAATAATATTACCCACGTCTAGTCTCATTGTATGTGCGAATATTCTCGCAATGCGATCGAAACCATTCAGAATATAGTGTTAGAACCAGCAGATTTATAAACCTTGCACACAAAAAGTGTTGATCGTGAACTGTGGCTGGAAATATTATTCCTCAACCAACCAGTTAAAACAATATAAAAAATGCGTTTTCATTCTTAAAACCCAAATTTCCTAGCAATGTTGTTGGATAAATTGGCATTAATGAATTGGCAAAATATGATCGTTATGATTGGTTTAAGTGATGAAGTCTGTAAAGTAAAAATATGGTAAAAATGCTTCTCTCCTATATTTCTATACAATTATTCTTTTTTTACTTTTTAAAGGAATAATAATTTAATTTTTTTCTTTTGTTTCAGGTGAGTTTGTGATGGTCCAGTTTGGTCGAATTTTCAAGATATCATTGTGGTGAGTTTGATGTATTGCCTGTTTGGAAAAATCCCTTGCTTAAACTCACCTTAAGATGATCACTTTATTCTCGAGTGAGTGCCCATACGGATCAAAATAACACCGATGATACACGCTTCAAAAAGTTCAAAAAGATTGTTTCGCAAATGCTTTTATATTCTTCCACATTCAACTTTTATTTGGGGAAGCAGATTTAAAAAAGCTTATCATAACCTTGCTTGAAGCTATCCGAAATCGAGTATCTTATAAAAACTAATCTTGAAAAGGTCTTTTCATCTGAGTGGGAAAGATGAAGTAGTGCCCGATATGTTGAAGACCGGAGCTCTACAGCTAGCCGAAAAGGTGTACGAGTTAGGTACCCCTCTGAATACCGTACTATTTCTCATCTTAATAAGGAAGTGAAGACTGATATTTGAAAGGGGGTAACTGGTATCCTCTCTTCCTTAACCGGCGCAGGTCAGTTTCCTTAATAAACTCATTAATGACCATATGGCGGTAATTAAGGCGCCTTTCCTTTGTTTAAAAATACTGACCAATTAGGCCACCTCTTGACGAACGTTTCGCTCCTTACCTTACTTTCTGTTATGACGTGATGCTCGTTTACTCACAGTTCTGGGTATTATTAAACCAGTATTCCATAGGCGGGCCTGGAAAAGCGTTTCAGCAGTCATATAAGTTTTCGCTGTTCAACAAAAGAGTTTTTGCTGCTCAGCAAGGAGTTAATCCATACAGCGGAAAGATTGACTTCCATCGGTAAATCATAGATATAGCTAGCAAAAAAAAAATGCTTTTAGTTAAGGTAAACATAGAAACGTCAGTTTTGCTTGCCATTTCTCTGCGCTTAACGTTGTGTGTGTATGGTGGATACGATGCATGCAGAACTCTTGCATCATTGCCTCACCCAAAATTTACATCGCCTTAACAATAGTTTCGTGGCTAACCTATTTCGATCGTTGCCCATTATCTATTTAGCAAGAGATTTTCCTGCGGCTGAACGTTGTGTGGGCGTCTATCAGAAAGAATGCAACTCCGACATCCTGTCAAAAACAACAGTGCAGCAACGCCGTCTTGCCCAGCCTCTTTCGCTTATGCTAATACTACCTTATTAAGGCTCCTGACACAATTATCATCTGGTCCTCCCAAACCTTTTACATTTACGCAATGGAAACACCGACGGATTAATTACAACTAACAGTTACTTAGAACAGTTTTAGCGCGTTGACGCATTTCAAAACAAGGTGAAAGAACTTAGTTTCCGAGCCTTTTTGTTCCCAATTCAGAAGGAAATGTGTGATAATTCTTTTGTTTCATGAACTGGATGTAGTTCAAATCAATGTATTTGTTAATCATCCGCAGATATTTACACTAAAACGAAAATGTCCACTTAACTGATATATTCCTCGAAGAAATATTTTTTTAGTATCCCCTCATCAAAAATTAATCAATAACAAAAAAATCAAGGCAAAATTCTATTTTTTTAAAAAGTTTTAAGTCAAATAATCTTGCTAGTTACTTTTGATAGTAATATCAAACGAGCTCCATTAGGATTCCCCTCTCAAATAAGCTTCGACTTTTTTCGGAATACAAAATTTGTTCTCTTACCCGATGGCTAATTATTTATAACAATATAGTTAAAGGGATTCTTTAAAATGTAGTGAGCGGCAACCTATTCGTCTTTCCCGGTCATTTTCACAATTTTGTCCGCGGAGGAAACGACTACGTGTTCTGCAATTAAAATCGTTGAAACAGCTGATCCGTGAAATAGTTTAAAAGTTTTGAATCACCTGTGAGTCAGCATTAATGCGTTGCTGCACTGAACGCCGGATTACGCAACATGCCCATAATCGGGTCACAAAAAAGAAAGAAAAAAATGAGAACGACTGGGTCGCGGACGTAGGGCCGGCTAGCGTCAAGTGTTTGGGTGAGGTAGGAGCACCGCTCACCGGTGCAAAGCGGATCACTTAGCGGCGTCTGCAATTTTTTTTTCAAGGCCTCATGAGCTAGCTTCGGTGTGTCAATTAATATTAGAGCTGCACGACTGTACCTATTAATAAAATACAGCATATGCACTTTTAATTGACTTCTTCTCCTCACATAAAACTCTTCTCATTAGGGACAAATCTGTTACATTCCACATCGTTAGCAAAATTTTGACCTTGGTTCCTCCTCATATTTCGGGAAACCCCTCTGACCCATGTAACTCTAGCTATGAATGTGTTTTTTAATTTGGTTTAGCTCGTATTTGAATCTGAAGTAAATATGTACAGTAACCTTGACATGCTATTTGGGAAAATTCAGGGTTGCCGAAAAGCAATCTGGACAGTTTAAAACACACTTCTAAAAAAATGTAGAAAAACGAGTAGAAAAAACATTATCTGCATTTTTTTATATTGATGTTCTTAAGAAGGGCAATCATGCAATACTTCCAGAAAAATGTACTGCATTGAGGGAGATTCTGTATCAGTTTCATTCTTGAGACTGTGTTTAAAATGAACAGGGAGGTACCTAAAGCGGGTCCTGTGATCATTAGGTATAAACATTTCTTAATCTACGCTTACCTTTAAGTTTACTCAATATTTTCTTCGATCGTTAGACGGGCTAGCTGAGGCAACATGCACCGAACTCTTTTCTAAAACCATTAAAAGTAATAAAAAAACCGAATAAAGATTTGTCAGGATTTAAGTGGAATTTAAACATTGGCGGTCTTTTTCTCACTCCCGTATTTCGGTGGGCGTCGTCTGCCGGCATTGTGACGTCACTAGGTCACAGCGACACTGGTCCGCAGCGCAGTTATGCAAGACAAAATTCGGGACAGAGAGTACCGCTATACATATTGGTCGGCCTCCTTGCCGACGCCCAAAAGCTGAGAAACGAGGTATTTTGTACCATAATTATCGCTGAACCGATAGCGCGTAATGATTTTCAACTCACGCAAAATAAATACACTTTCCTGTCAGCGAGACCATTGCATTTTTTCGGGCATATAAAAACAGGAAGTCATTACGGTAATTAGTGTTTTCGCACCTAATGAAGACTGAAATTACCTCGGAATCCAATCGACTGCGTGATTTTCGATGAAGGAAGTATTCATCCTTTTCCGAAGTTGCAGGAGCTTTGTTTCGTGCTTTTTAGGTACTTGTCATTAGTGAAGTTTGTTGGACGACCCTTTGCAACGCTTGGATCAAGTGAAGACCCAGTTAAATCAAAAACAACGAGCGTCCTAACAAGTTATCTCTAAGATGTGTGTCAAATAATTTCGCTTGTTTTGTCTGTTTTTTGAAAGTTTATTTAGGAATCAAATATATTATTCGTTGGAGGGAGAAAGGGACTCTGTGAATATTAATTAGCAATACTAGGAAAAATTGAAGATGTCTTTCAAAAAATAAAGGCTTAGAAACATGTTGGAGGGCCAGGAAAGGTCTCGATTCAGCAGATGTTGCAAAAGTTGTTTTGAATAAATCATCGGGCAGCGGAGTTTGTTGAGGACACACGAACACCTTGAGGTTTCCTGTTTGGAGTATCAGGGTAGTGACCACAGGTCATCCGGACCATTTTGGTTATTGCATAATGCACTGGCAGCAGGCCAGAGTGCAGCGTGCATCTGCTAACAGGCCAGATGCTGCCGTCGCTGCCGTGTTGCAATCCAGACCAATCCACCGCGATTGGAGTGTTCGTCCGTTCAGGCGTTTAGCTGGGAGTGCAGTGCAGGGCATCCAGTGGTGCGTACAGATAAGAAACACCCTGCACTTTGTTCCAGCGGCGTTCCGTGCAAGTGAACGCAGCTAAACGTGGCCGTCACGGTCTGCCTGGCACACGAGAAATATTGTTGAGAGGGTGGCCGCCTTGCTCGGCCGCGACCTATAGTTGTCCAAAGCCGACGGACGCGGAGGTGTCAACCATCTTTACGAGGCGCTTGTGGCCAGGCCGCACGGAACCGTTCGGTTCGGTCTATCTCTCATTTTTAATTTGGAAATTGAGTAAGGATAGCGGTTTATGTACTGGAGTAGTCGATGAGCGCCTCTGGCGGTGTACCCGTGCACCTGGCTAGCAGATACTGGGAATCGTAATAGGAGTTGGCCTTGAAGTCTTGTACCTCATCCGTCTCGTGGCAGCCGGCGTGCAGCGCGGTGTTGCCGAACATGCCCGGTCACTGATCCACACGACATGCAGTATTCCTACTGGAAGCATTGTTGTAGCAACATTTGTCCAATGATCGCACGTTCTTCTTTGAGGCTTTATGCAATGACAACCGTTCAGGACCTCCGGTCCTGCCATGACGACTGGATCAAGTCCCGTTCATTGAACTCTGCAAGCTGCGGGACTCGGCATACACTTGCTCAAACTCATACAGACAGGCAGACACAGGTTCGGCAATGACTCATCTCATAAGTTGTGGCCCTCACCTCTACGGACTTGGCACGGTCGGCGCGACTGTGGATCTTTATTTGGAGGACATTTTTAGTGGCAGAAAGGCTGGCAGTGTCGCACCGAGTGTGGCTGCCCCTCTGACATCTTGTGCAGGTTGTTCTTCACTTTGAGGAGTTGACGCGCCACGGCTGCTCGCCGACTGGACGGAACCCGTTTCGGACTGTCAGACCATTACGAGTGCGGAATTAGCGGATCGAAAATGACGCTGCTTCCATGCCATATGATCGTGTAAACAAAAGGTTTGAGGGCATAAGGCTATTGTTCTCGAATCGGGAGTATTGCTTTGACCCGCTGGAGGCGTTTCTGCCAACTGGAAGTTAAGGCATCGCGCAAAAAAAAAAGTGGAAGACTGTATAAATGGCGTATGGGAAAGGAACCACTAAGCCGGAGAAGGCCTAACTAATTAGCCGTGCAGGCTTTCACGTTCCAGGCTAAAAAAATGTTTACTTCTAAAATGAGGGTAAAACTCTCATGCTTCATGCAACCGGGAAATAGTTGCAAAGATCAAAACGTGAAGCTAAGCATCCAATAGATTGATTGTTAAACGGTCTGTAACTCAGTGTTTGAGCGGCAAAGTTTAAAGTTCATGATGAATTAAGATCCAACTGTTCATACCGAGAGTCAGTGTCTCCGACTTGTTTTGAGACCGATTCCAACGACGGCGATGCTAAATGATAAACGGCTGCCGTGTTCGCAGGAGTATGAATAGTGTCTTACCCAGCACTTCAAGCTATCATAGCAGTGTTTTTGTTTGGATTGATGAACAGTTATAATGTGGATGTTTTGAGTTGCTCTTCCAGTGGCGCTTATTCTCACAGGACGTTAGCCGGCGCTCCAAAGATAGGCATGTGTAACCGGTCGCGGCTAAGCCCACGGAGAAGAGAAGCTGTGATTCATGTAACGCAAGGTCACAGTTGAGGCTCGCCGTTGCGATGTGTGGGTTACGTCTCGTCAACATAAAACTGGTTGAACTTACGTATCTGTCTTGTACAACCAAGTTGGTGTGAGTACGGCCCTTGGGGAACTATTGATCCATCTTTGTTGGAAGTACCTGGATTGCCTTGTGACGGAACATATCACAAAGGTTTTATGGTGTTAAGGAGCTTTTGTATCAGAAGAAGTCATAAATGGGATGGAAATCCTTGCACGCCTTCATGAAGAGCAAATTGCTCGGGAGTTCTTAGGAAGCCACCTGCGTGTGTTCCGGAGACACGATGTGTGTGTGTGTGTTTCATGCTCTGATTCGCCTGAGATGTGGTTGTTCCTTACTTTTCATCGCTTCGTTTGTTTTAACACGCTCCTATCCATTTTACAGGAATCAATTTCAGTACATTTCCTCGCACAATCGTAATTTTACAATCTCTACTAACACAGTAAGCTGGTGCCCTTGCGAATGATCGAACAGTGAATGCAGTTTTCACCCTCACTCAACCTAGCTGCCTCTATTAGTAACATAAGTACCGCGCTAGTTGTCAACGGGACTGCGCTAACATCCGCACATAATGTCGATGCAACTGGAGAAGCAACAAATTCTAGCATTCTCCAGGAAATGTAGATACCAGTATTGTAGGACACACAGATGCTCCTGTTCATTACAGACCTCAAGTTTTGTTATTGTCCCGCAATGGTATTTAACGCAAGTGCACTCATCACAGTATCATATCGATGGAGTAACTTAAACGTTAACCATTTAATTTCCGGCCACGTATTTAATATGCAACGCCATCGCGGGACTCCGAAAATATTTCAGTTTTCAATCAATATGATTGATCTGAGCTCGTATTCAAAATATGCAAGATTGTTACGCAATGAATCGATCGGCTGCAAGTTTTACACCTTCCGGACTGGAATGGGATGTTCAACCCCTCATAGTACCACTGAAGTTTTAGGACGAGTATTACTTCCAGGTAGAAAGTACCACGTGTAATAACGGTACCGCTCGGGAGTATTTGAATGTCTGCTCTGGGGTACTCTGCATATAAGCATAACAAATTCGTTGTTTGTTTCAGTGGTGTCAAGTCATGCTCATTGAGTAAGCTTGGAAGGTCCACAACAATATGTTGAGTGAATCAGCGGTGAGAACCTTTTAGCGTAGACAAACATGCGTGGGGGGTATTAAGGAAGACTTACTGGCCGGAGGTCAAGTGTTGGTCTCGGCGTTTTTAGGTGAATATGGGAATCCGCTAGTGAAAGAAAAGTGGCGAAATAGTGCATTTTAGTGATGATCGCGCAACCGAGTTGATCTTTGCTAGTGTGAATCAGCATTCACCTTACTGTATTTGGTCGACGGAACTTTACAATACTTCGACACGTTATAACAGAACTGATTCGTTTTTTACTTGAGTGCGTTGCGAGTGTGGTGCTTTTTTCTGACCCTAGGAAAAAAATCAAATCTTTTCTTTTAATCTTCTCTTTTTAATACACAGTACATGGAATAATGAGACTTTGATGCCAACGTACACTGAAAAATTGCTCTCATCCAACCTTTGGCCACAGCCTAAAAAAAAAAGATGGTTCCCTTCACAAGCATTAAAAGACCGATCCCAGTCGTTTGTCTGATTATTGATAGCGATATCTTCATTAACAAAACGACGAGACCAAACCGCTGCACCCTTAAACTTCATTGGTGTAAGGGGCTTGGAACTACCCTGCAGTCGGGACCCTTCCCATTTGTGTCCCAATCACGGTGTTCTGCGCCTCCTGAGGGGGTTTATAAAACAGTGCATCGGTACTCCAAGGGGCAAAACATAATGAAAACCGCTTTCTGATTGGGAAGTGAAAAGGCGTTATTATTTTTTTCTTTTCTGTCTTTTTTTTTCATTGCGAAGCGTGTTGTCCGCAATCCTGTCACCGCTTTGCTTTGATTTCTATCACATTCGCTTCTTCCTCACTGACTTTCCCACGTCAAGAGATGATGATATCCTGGTCTCAAACCCTATTACTTCCACCGCAACGTTTCTATCCCCTCGGTAATTGTGTTGTGGTGGGTACTGCACCATTATTGACCAGTGGCTGCGCTACCCCTAATCGTCTATGAACAAGTCATGACTGACTTTTGCCATTCCTGAATGGTGGAATGACTTCATTTCGATGTCATCACGGAAATAAATGGTTTTGTTACGGCAACAAAATTAGAGACAACAAATAATTTTTTATTGCTGCAACCAGAAATTTTGCTGCAGCAACCAAACATTTTGTTGTAACAAAATATTTTTGCTGTCCCTAGCTTAACAAATGATTTTGTTGGTATAACAAAACCTTTTATTCCTTGATGACAATGGTCGCATCTTATTCCAGATGAGCGCTGCGCTGAGCGTGTAAAATTCATCGCAGGGCTTAGCTCACTTTTAGTTAGGACCAACAAACTTCCTTTAAATTTCCTGGACATATAAGAGGCATTCTATACAGACAGGTTTAGGTCTGAACATTTTGTTTTCTTTGGGATGATAAATAGCGCAATGAGAAGCAACAGGTTCCTGTTAGCATTATGTATTCACACTGTGAAATATTTCGTGCAATGCAATGATATATCCTGGATAGTTGGAAAGTCATTTAGCTTACATTACATCTAGACTGTTAAAATTGTTCTTTTACGGAAGGTTGTTCTCGTACTGAGTCTGTTTAAATGTTGCAACACGAAAAGTTTTCTTCGTAAAGTTTCAAGAAATAAGAAGCTTTAAACCGATTACTGCGTGATAGAAGACTAGCTTGGTATGGGTAAATTATTGACACATGTCGCAATCTCCTCGGTTTCCAAGATATATCTCTATTAATCTCTCACTTTTTTGCAATATACCAAGTGAAAGGTGTGTCCCAAAAACTAACCAAAACTACGAAAAAGCATGGGACAAAAGTAGGTATTTATCCGTTGGTTCCCAACCAAGACAGGCGTGGGACAAACCAGAACATGAATTTTTCATCAGTGGGTCGTTTCGGTTTTCTAACAAGGCTATATTTTCCACGAGGTTTTTGCTGCCCTTTTGAGGAAGCATTGTAGTTATGGCTTGCCGCCTGTATCGCGGACAAGCATCCAGGCCATTCAATTACCTGCGATGTTTAAACAGCCGTTTGAACGTCGATGCAAACGATCATAGCTGTGTCTTCTCGACATGCAAGAGTAGGCTACAGGCTACGTGGTGCAGATACCACACTCCAAGGCACGCCATGTCCTAGACAGGCTATACTCGTAAAAATCCAGCGCGAGTATAGATGTCTGCGCCTTAGTCCACGCTATCGATACATCATACTTGACTCTTATTGGTCCATTTTGTCATAAGACCGATTTTTATTTTACTTTCACTGATGCACACACAGTTTGATGGGTTTGACAGTTAGGTACCTCGGTTGCTTGGTCCAGCTGTTTCTTTTTTCCGCGAGTCCTCTCATTTTGTATAGTTGAGATTGAGGGTAGTGTGGTGAAGTGCTGATAAAAAGCGATGCCTGTATGTATCGATAGTACATTAATCTCGTAATTGTCGCCCTTTTTTTTAAATCGTATTATTGTTATCACCTGTAAGTATGCATTTTTCTTGAAAATTGACGTAATTGAGTGAAAATAGGAATGTTGAACAGTCATGAGATTCGTGCCAAAAAAATGCACCTCCATGAAAAATGAGGAAATGGGATCGATAGAATTTCCCGTGAATAGAAATCTCAAGAATCGCTTCTTATGTTTAAATATTTTTTCATATATCGGTTTAAGAAAATTTAAACGAAGGTCTCAAATTAATCATCGCTGAATTCTCTCGATAGCGTTTACCCATGTTGACTAATCCGTAGCTCCGAGAACATCTTTGCTAAAAATCTTTCAGCCTAAGTTTGAATAATTTAATTCGCAAACCCCTAGAGAATTATTAATTTTTAATTAAATATCTCTAATCAGTAGGAATTTTTTCATACTTGACGCGGTGTCCGAGAATAGCCCTTAAGTACATATTCGCAAAACCCCACAGTTGAATATAAAAAAGTCCAAGATATTGGCTCTGAAAACTCTTCTTTAAACTCACATATCTTTGCTTGATTCTTTGATTACTTTCCATACAAGACGGCATGGCGTCCCGATATTTTATCGGTTACTTCGTGGAGAGTAATTTCTTATTAAGAGTTTTCGGTTGGGTATCAAGTTAAATGATGCTTATTTGCCGCCATTAGGGCTCAGCCCGCCATCCCGAAACAAAGCGACCTGATATGGGCACCTGAGGGTCTTTGCCTCGGCAAATAAATACCGTGGTCGGCTATCAGTTGGACGAATTCCAGGTCAGTAACCAAAAGATAATTCTCCAGGAGCGATTAGTGAAAGAAAGGAGAGGTGTGTCAAAAGTATTCGCTTAAAATAGTTGCAATGTCATTGCCAATGAACGAAAATCGAACGCAGCACGCGGCTATTGTTTATAGGAACTTTCGTTTTCTTTCAATGGGAATAAGGAGTGGAAACAAAAATGGCCATAAAAAATATTAAGATTGCTGTTTTCTACAATTTTTTTCAATAGTCTTGTTTTTATTTCATTAAAGATGTATTTATGATAATTTTCCTCTTTACATTGTAGACTTAATGTATTAAGGAAGTTGACTGTCTTTTGTCATAAAGCTGATTTTCCACACCACACATTTTTCAGAACCAAAAAGAAAGTTTACTGAAAAAGCTGCCAAATAGGTATTTTTAAACTTAAAATTCCTATAAATTGTAAAAGTTGCTGAGATCTCGTGCTCACGAAATGTCGAAAATGATCTCGTTTTCTTTTTCAAAAGGCTGGGCTACAAAACAAATATTTTTTCCTGCTTCACATTTTGAAATCTAACTTCAAAACTCTTGAGATACTACTATTGCATAATCGTAGCATATGAAACCTTGTTTGACTCCATCATATGGAACTCTCTATGAAGCATTTTTTTTTGAAACGAATTTTTGTGATTTAAATCAACCCCAAGAAGTCATGAGCTCTATGACGTCTACTTCGCAAAATTGTTTGTTTCGAGCGCATTGAATAACAAATATAACGTTGAACTATTTTTGGCTGAGAACGATCTCCTCAGACGATAGGGTGACCGCCGACGTAATTCGGTCGTTTAGGAGCCGTAAGCGCCCTCATGTCGTTGCCTCTCAAAATTCCATGCCAACATTTTGTCTGCTCATCCCCCTTAACCCCATTAACTGGTTAATGGGCGATATCCGGCGAGCACGCAGTGTGCACCCTTTGGTTGACGTCGCTGCTGGCCCCGGAGCCGCCAACGGCGCAACGGCGGCGTGGCGGCGGCGTGGCGGCCGGCCGACGCTCCACTTGAAGCCGGTTTAGAGCTTCTTACAATTATATTAAAACCCCCGGGCACTTTCTGAAAAATGAGCGATTGGATTTTTGTGAGTTTCATTCAACGATAGCCGTTGCTACCTCTCATTCCCAACCAATTTTGAACCCCGTTAAAGGTTTTGGAAAGATCTGTTAGCTTTGAAATTTCACGAGATTGTTGTGTGAAGTAGAAAAGAAAAGAAGTGAAGGAAAACAATCTTTCTTGTGACAAATATTGTTTTTTTTCTTTTTTTTCATTTTAAATCGTTGAGAAAGTAAATATTTGCGAAGTGGGGGACAAACAGCCCGTAACTTGTGCGTGGATTTTTTTTTCTCACGGTTGCTTTTTCAGGGCCAGAATTCCCATTTTTTTTGGCAGATATTTCATTAAAAGGAGAAAATATATATAATGTATCTTTACAAATATTTATTGGCGAAAGCAGCCTGCCGCCTAGAAGTAAGCGGCAACAGGATTAGCAACCGTATCCTAGCCTACACTCTAAATTTTAATCGGTAGATTTCCACTGATTCAAGTTAAGAGTGTATGGTTGCTTGTTGCAACGAACAATGTTACAACGCAGAAAAAAATGTAAGCCTGAGATTCTGCGCCTCTTCGAATAGTTACACATTTTCCAAGTGCGTGGATGAGAAATCTGTCAATCAGAATAATTACCATTCTTTTTCATTGAGCGCCATCGCTGATCTTGCATTACACCTCGAGGGATGAAATTCCTGCAGGTTTCTCTCGAGCTCTCTGTTTAGTCCTTAATTGTACACAACCCAGACAAAATAAGTACCTATGTCTAAAAAAAAAGGTTGGAAGAGCATCAGACATTCTGTTCAAATTAACTCGACTTTGCACCTGATAGTTCAACATAACCACCGAAAAAAATAAGCGTTATTAACCAGTCAACAATTTGCGCAGCGTTATTGAAGTGATTATCGCATCGTATTTGCATTACGACTCACGCGAAGGCTCAAAGGAAATCAAAGATACCCGATGGCTGATTACTAATGCGGAAAGGACGGCTTAATCAAGCGATTGGTGTATTAGGATTCATCTGTATATGCATAGATAATATCACCCGATAAATTTGGTTGCCATTCATTTCCGTTGTTTTTGTTCGAGGTTTTGATTGGACTTACAAATCGACTTCATTTGTGAACAACTAACCTGTATAAAGGACAAATTTATCAGGAAACACTAATTAAATAATCTTTCAAAATGCAAATTTCATTGGTAATGTTAGTTTTTTGTAGGGGCCTAAGAAAAGGGCTAGCGGGAACTGGTCCTGAAATGAGACGCCATTTTTTCAATTCGTTTCATTGTGAGATCAAATAGGCCTATACTGAATCTAGGGTTTGTTTTTGTCACTTTGTACAGCAATGACTGCGCCCCCCCCCCCGCTTCACTATTTATTATTATGAATGCCTGTTTTATTCATTGATGTGAAATGATTTTGGCCGGTATTTATATTAATTTTGGGGGTAAATATTCATTTATAACCACACGAATAAAAACTCCGGACGAACGTTTTCTGTTACAATGACTTCTGATGACTATGCTATGAAAAAAAAATGTGCGTTATATTCCTTTTACCTTTATATCCAAAGCAAGGATAGGACTAAGCAAGAAATATATTTCCTTTTCCAGTGTTTTCCTCCTAAATTTTGTAAATTCTAATCAGGCAATTGCCTACGGTGCGCCATTTGGAGTACGAGTCACCGCTGCCTATAAACAAATTTGCCGCTCGGAACAAAAGGACAAGGAGCTATTTATTGTTCCTGAGAAAGAGCTCACATGAGATTGCGTGCTTGGTTCCGAACAATGATACCGTAGGTTTCCTGAGTCTGTGGGTACTTTGTTCTCAAGATCAAGACCAACGCTGATCGGCTCGCTCATCCAATTCAACAAACTGTCCCTCTCTGCAGCGGGTCCGCAATTGCCATCTTTTAGCACGAAAACCGAGTCTTTGTTGCTGAGGCGGTTTTCCATGACTTTATGTTGCAGTCATTTAAAGTGTAAATCATCTGCGGAAGCGTGCGAAAATTCAAAATTTCGCGGTTTGTAATGACAACCCATCGTCTTTTGTCAACCTTGAGAACCTAACAAAGATTACTCCAGTCGGTATTGGTGCGCGTTTGCTTATCTTGAAGATCAGAGGGCAAAAACATTCAGGTGTATAGCTTGCTAGTTGCGAGAAAGTTACTTATTGTTTGTCATTCTGTAACAGTTGAGGTACGCAATTTTGCAAAAGTCGTTTTCTTCCAGGAGATCCTTGCTTGTTTAGTGACCTGTCTCCTTGCTAACACAAATTCCTGACGAAACTTTTACGGTTCGTCATCTTCCCTGGTTTGGCAGAGAGAGCCGCTTTCAGAGATCCATCACCCTTATTGAGAGATTTACATCAGCAAAGTCAGCCTTTGACGAGCTCCTATGTGCTCTTTGCTTAGTGTTTAAGGATGCCATTTACAACTGTGGAACGACCAAGATTTTGCTGACATCATCGCCGCCAAACTTCGCAGTGTTTTCATCTGTGAAACCTTGCTAAATCAATTTGGCAAACGCGAATATATCTTTCACTAACTAAACCATCTAGAAAGTGAAGATATGAACAATCATCCTTTCTCCAAAACTTAGTGGTCACCTTCCTGACCGCAAGACCAGTTCAAGTAGCCGCTGCTATCTTGAAATAGAATTTCAAAGATCCTCCTCAAGCTCAAGTAGTCGGCTCTGAATTCTATTCAAGAGAGAATCTCTTAATCGGATTATTAGTAGATGAAACGAGTATACTCCGCCGCGACGCATGACATATAGGACAGAGTTGTTTCGCAAAGTCCTGTCCGGTTGGGTCTACTTTGCGATTTGGACAAACTTTCTGTCATGTTCAAAGATATCAAGGTTGATCGATTTGACGCAGTGGTGAAATCACGGATTAAGACTTAAAGTAAAAACAACTCTCACCGTTAGTGACGTCGACTCATAATATTCAAAGATCGTAAGTTTGAACCTCTGCTAACAATATCATCCGGGGCTCTCTCTGTCCTCCGAATCGCTTCTTCGGAAGAACCACCCTCCTAATGTGCTTTCCTGAAGTCTGTCGGTTCCACTGGCTCTTTCTTTGATCATACCGAAGACTCTCTCTTGGTTGACAATTTCATTAAGCCGACTCCCTCATTATCAGCTGATCAGTTCTTCCTTTCCCAACAGCGACCGGGTTGTTCCTCCCTCGACAGGACAGGTCCATGTGTCGCTGGTGGGATCCTAAACTTTGACTTTACTACTTCAGAGCAACGTTCGGTGCTAGAACACTATTCTAAAAGAGATGCGGGAAGTTGTTCAACCAAAATGCAACATTACCTCTCCTCCTTTCGATTGAGGCAATCTACTAGCAGGCATTTCCCTCTTCATATCCTCTCACCGGCTTGGAACCATTCTAAGCGTCCCATTCACTTGAAGTTTACACCAAGACAAATCGATTCTACGTAATAGTTGATCACGGATAGCTATCGAAGACTGCGTTATTCATTAATTTTTTTCGGAAGGGCCAAGCGCTGAGGTCATGCCGAGGGTCACGAAAGTTTTCAATCTCATATTTCGTTTGGCATAATAGTCCCTTCGTTATACAGAGGCTAATGTCCTTTCGTAGTTACCGTTAACCTCTCACTATGGTTTTGTACTTGTCGAGTTTTTCTTCGGCTTCTGTGTAGGCGAAGTCATCATTCAAAAAAGAATTGAACTTCTCTGGACGTTAGCATAACATGCAGTGTTCTAGGAGCGATTTGTTCTCTTTGAAGAGAACCACCTATCACTATGGGACCCCAACAGGTCATAACTTTATAAATTAAGCCAGATCCAAAAAACATATCAGTATTTTAATTCATCCTCTTTGATCAGTGGCAATAAGAGTTGTCCAAACGGTATTATTTTTTTCAGTCAGACTTTGACACTTCCCAATGTTTATGCAGTATACTTTCAGTTAGTTTGGTAAGATGCTCGATTGAACCAACTGCACGTTTACTAGTGCCGATACCGAAGATGTCTGCTCCAATGCCAACTAACGTGGAATGAAGTTCTTAGCAAGCTCGCGTTCTTCCTGTTGGGCCAGCCACTTGTAGCGGGCGGCACACCAAAGGAACTTATTTATGGAGATCCTTGAGAGCGGCCCGGTCTGCCATTTCGTAATTAGGTTTAGCTGATACCCAGACCTTCTCGGAACCCCGCCAGATTTGTTTCACTCCTTATGAATCGTTTTATTAGCCTAAAGCTTCTTTTTCATGGGTTAATTTGAGAATCATCCTTTTTTGTTACAGGTGGGTGGTATTTCTGCAGGTGACAAATATTTTTGGCGTTGGATGGGACACAGTTTCCGATGGGTAGGTTATAAAACACGTTCCAAAGGACGAATGTAAAGGTATTAAAAAGACGGTCACGAAGTAGCTCACTCTCGGATAGGATCGCAAGAATATTTTATTTGGCAAATTAAAACTGTTCCAAAATTTGATGCTTTAGTTGAAGTGATACATAAATACGCACGATTTTGGGAATACCTGATGAACCATTCAGGTTTTCCGTGGCTCGTGACTGCTTCTATAATAATTGACTCTGGTTGTATTAGCAGTCTCAAATGTATTGACCGCTCTAATTTTTTCTAACTCTCGTAACTTTGAAACGGAGGGAGATACGCCAGAGAAGCACGGA
>Ga0058701_10001304_pt1 | contig 17518 bp, 13 predicted proteins | sample AgamicOrMae_FD_97039 | JGI IMG/M metagenome (GOLD analysis project Ga0058701, IMG submission 97039) | Agave microbial communities from Guanajuato, Mexico - Or.Ma.e | ecosystem: Host-associated > Plants > Phyllosphere > Phylloplane/Leaf | place: Guanajuato, Mexico | collected 2012-06-04
CTTCTGGGTCCATTGGCATGTCATATTAAGCGATCAATCAAGAAATTGACAATTGATCATCAATGAAAAAAGTGGCAACAAATAAGATTGGACATGAGCAAACAGTTATACTAAGCGGCTGATTGGGTAATCAGCATAGTAGGACTTGGACAAAATGAGAAAATTACTGCCTTTGGACCCAAAACTGTACCTTGAGAAAACTTACGATTCCTATCTATTCATCTGGAACTTCTAATTCTCCTGACTGGATTTCTTCAATGACATCATGAGGAGGCTTTCCATCAACTGTGCAACCAACAGACTGAAACACAGACATTAGAATGAGTTCCATGGACAGGATTCCACAGCTTACATCAATATTATTGCATCTGAAAACTCACCTGGCATGTTCCTAAGATTTCTTTAACAGTTCCCTCCAGCTTCCTTGCCATAGATCTTGGCCTCATGGCTTTGGCAATGTTAATAATTTCATCAAAGGAAAGGTTTCCATTGTGCTTAACTGTGAGAGGTCGAGAAAAAAAGACCTTAGTCTCAAAAAGAATAATATGGCAAAGTTAGGAAGTTAAATGCTTACCATTTTTAACTTTCTTCCTGTCCCGTGGTGGTTCCTTTAGAGCCTTGATAGTTAAGGAAGCTGCAGAAGGTACAACAGAAATGGCAGCTTGTCTGTTTTGGATGGTAAGGCATACTGTGATCTTCAAACCCTTCCAATCTGAAGTGGCCTTCGCAATATCATCACCAACCTTTTTAGGTGACTGAAAAGTGGAAACAATTTGTCAGAGATAGTGTTCATTTAATAACCAACTAGCCATAGTGGAAACAAAGTTGACTCACCAGACCAAGTGGACCAATTTTAGGGGCGAGTGAGGATGTGGCACCGACTTCACCACCGACACACCTCAGGTAAACTGGAACAAGAAGGAAATGTGTACCATAACCTCTAATGACAGGGGAATTTCGCCCGAAAAACGCGCTGGGACACAAATTGATTTTAGAAAAATCGGGAAAAAATGGATAGCAAAACTGACGCACGTAAACGCCGCAACAATGTAAATGGGCGACTAAAAATGAATACTGAACAGTCCACGTGTCAGCGAATCAGAATAGGCTTACAAGGCTCGTTACGTTCCGACAAAAATTAAGGTTGTAAGTTCGGCGCAAACAAGAAAAATAAAGCCATATCAATCACAAACAGTGGAACGCAAATTGAGCCTAATTAATGCGTTAATTACGATGTTCGCTTGACTTAGCTCACATGTTGCAAGCCGGGAAACAAATCGAAAAAAATGCTCGTCGTTAATAGTAGAATAACGTCATAAATCTTACTCACCGGTCTTAACTTCATTGGGATCAAACTTGGGAGGCATGATGGATTATTTTCGTGCTACAAGACAGCACAAATAACTTAAGATTAATAAAATATAAACCGATAATCGGTGCCCTAACCGCGTTCACACTCGCACTCCACCGGAAAGGCAGATGACTTGGGAGCTCGCAATGGCTCGGCACGGCTCTTGTCCGCTCTTGTCAAGGCTCTTGTGCTGCTCTTGTGATGGAAGATCGACTCACCAGCGACTGACTTTCGAGCAGTCGATTCTCTGTCATGCTCGACTCGGCGCGCAACGATTTAAACATGATTTAAACAAGGATTTAAATTAAAATGATTCATTGCTTTACTTCAAGACAGAACTAGAGGGCAAAGTACTGTGATTTTTGTTTAAGTAAAAGAAGAAGATAGGTATAAAAATAAATAAATAATATAAAAAAGGAAAGCAAATAAACAGAAATGTTAGCGGTACTGGAAAGTTTTCTCCCGTATAAACAACACACAAAATACACTCAACTCCCCTCAGGCCCAGCCTGACGGGTGAAGTTAAGGTACTAGAAGTGCATTTGTGGTGTAACTAGCATCGAGATTTTGACGGATCTTCACGTTTTGTGGTCCAGGGAGTCCACGCAATCGAGTTTTGAAAGGCATTTCTTTTTTAAATTGGTGTTTTGAGGTGCGCTCTGTGCAGGAGCACGATGCGGAGGCAAATACGGGAGCGAGGAAGATAATAACCATGAGAAGACCTTCTCATAGGATAACTGCGTAGATGTAGGTATTGTACTTGTACGTAGCCGGATACTTTGGGGCTTCGAGGGCGAAAGTTCCCTCCAGTCATCTGAAATTTTAAATATTTTATACAGAATAGCGGAGTTTGGTTGTGAATAATTTCGACGAAGCCCTATTCGTGCTGTTAGAATTGTTTTGAAAGACTCGATCGGTAAATTGAGGCTTTGGACGTAAGAGAGAACCTACAGAAATTTATTCTATCAGCTTCCCCTAAATTTATGCGATATTTGCAGTGATGAAAAGCTCCCCCTCCAACAGGAAAATAATAATCCTGTCTTTATGCGTAGATACAGACTCTGGCGGGATAAAGGATTTGCCCATTTGAAACGGAGCGCAGTAGGACTTGAAATAACGGCCCTGGAGGCCATTCCCGACCGCTTTAAGGGCTACAGAAGTATTCTATGTACCCTTACTGTTTGACCGCTCGGGACCACCTCACACTCACCGGTCCAATCGGGGAGCGTGTGGTCCAATGAACTCGTCCGAAAAAGATCCCGGAACGCATTTGAAAGGAAGCAAAACATATTTTCTCAAAAATTAATGCGACCCGGCAATACACGTCCATAATACAGCTGAAATAAATTAGCTACGGATAAGTATCAGAGCTAAGCTTCTCATGAATTCTTGCCAATTCGAGAGTCCTTGTGCATGACAAAGGAAATTCGTAGGTGGAATATAAAAAAGACGATCGTTTTACATAATGATAAATTTATTTAGCTGAAGCGCTGCACTGGGGGTTGAGATGCGCGGTCATCCACATTATAGGGGGATTTCTAACTGGAATGTGGTGAAGGTTCAACCGTAGAAGTTGTGGGTGATGGGTGGAGGTAGCAGTCGGGGAGCAGCTCGGGATCCAGTGCGTTCCATACACGACGTTCAACAAATCGTTCATTACTTCAAATTCTCACAGCCTCAAAACCAGTAACAGTCTTTCAATACCAAACTCTCCTGATTAATCAACCTTCCTTATACAACGGTTCAAAAATATTCGATCTTTATCAATCTATACTCTTCAAAACAAACTCCTAGTCGTTCCTTCCCAGGAAGAAGGAAACAAGTCACACTGATTTACCAGGATTCGCATTTCGCGATATGAACATAAACTTTTAAAAGATAAAAATAGCAATGTGAGTTTTAGCTTTCTTGATTAACTTACTTCATTTTAAACAGTTACAATAATGATCGAGCCTCCCGTTGACCAGGCTAAATTAGGCTCGATTTAAAACAACTGGGCTCTGTAAATATTTATAAAATAGAGATGCTAAATTTCTGTTTGGAAGCGTCAGGGAAGACGCATTGAAAGAGGCTATGTTTAAAAGGTGTATTTCTCAGTTGACTGCATCGTTACTACCTTCCTTGGAAGGTTCGAAACACCCCATCCACATTTAAGACAGAACGGGGTTGAATGCAGTTTATATTTTAAGCTGAAGGAAAGTGGTTCCAACTCTTATGGACGCTAAACACGTGACAGAGAGTCTGTCATTTCACATTTAAAAGTCCGGATATGTGTTTGAAAGGTGCTTACAAAAATAGTTGCACCATGAAACGGCAGAGAAGTTGAATTCACGAGTAAGCCAAGAGCCTGGTACAAACACATATAAAACAAAATACTGAGTAGAATACTACATAGATGGACGAAAATATAGTACACTCAACATTCTCTCACATTTCCGAAGGCAACACATCTTTCGTTATGATGCAGTACACCAGGGATGGCTTGTAACAGAGCAGATACATAAGTTTTACACTGGCTTAAACAAGAAGATGAAACTTCCACAATTTCATCAAGCAATATGCTTCTGACTCACACTTTTGCCTTCAAGGAACGTCTTGACAGTGCTGTAAAGTATAAAGAAAAGCGCTAAGAACAACAGCTTTCAGGAGGCATTTTACAAAAATATATGCTTATACCTGTTCAATCAAAAGTACTACTTTGCGAGTTGCAAGGTTGTGTGAAATGCAATCATTTAAATAGTTCTTGAAGGATGAAAATTATCTGAATGTCCAATAGAGAGCAGTCTGTTTATAAACAATTATACGGCAAAAAGCGAAAGGCTATCTTTTATCCAGTTGCGTTGATTTCAATGAGATATACACTCATTTCCTCACCAGCGCTGGCTAGCGCTGGCGGGGGAGGGGAGACAGACTTTTGACCTCCAATATACAGAAGAAATTTCAGATACGATCCTTTGCCCGTTCTGATCATTTCAGAACATGGAATTACTCAGAGACCATTTCGCCTACAAAATCATGAATTGTTTACGATAGTAATCCTGGACATTTTTTTAGAAAACTGCCCACAAAGGGGCTAGAGTGATGGAGTATCCATACTCTATATCATACTCGGGAAAGTTTAACAGTGCATCGAAACGTAAGAAGAAAAACACGAAATTCGAAGACAAAGGTTTCTTAAACTATTACATAATTTTTGGGCAACCCCTTGAATAGATCCTGCTGGGAGGTTTCGAAACTTTGCATCATAAAAATATCGCGTTGGTTTTTTATTCCTATAACAGATTAAAAAATAGTGGCAGAGAAACAAGTTGGATTGCATCACGATTTCAGGCAAAGCTCTTTAAATATAGATCAGATTAGACTGGGTATTCATTCTCAAAAATCATATATAAATATATTTCCCTATCAGGCAACAGTTCATCACAAAGCTACCCCGTTCACTCACAACACAACATCAACAACGACGGTCGGGAACTTCTTTTCACAGATAAGCAAAGCAGCCTGTTTTTGGTATGGTCTCCCCGAACCTGGTTTAGCCTCAGCACAACATGTTGTCACTTACTATTTTGTTTCGTGAACGATTTCTATTTTCAAGGGTGAGAAACGATATTCATTAAACCTAAAAAAACATTCCGAACCCTCAAAAACAAAAATCGACTCACAAATAACCACTGGTCAGTAATTTTTTTTTAGCGATGTTACTAACCAATTAAGAGAAGACTACTCCGCGAACAAATATTACTTTAACCTCTTATCGGACAGATGAAATTTCAAAGGCGGATTCATAATACACAGCTACTTTTAGCCCATCAACAATATAGAACGGCATTTTATACTGCATACATCAGATAAAACCGAATAAAAAATTACGTACATTTAAGGTAATCTATTATCACAATACAACATAGATTCCTTCCATTCTCTTAATTATTTTGCTGTGTGCAATACTGAAACAACGGACATGACCTGTCGTGTTCTTTTTAAAAAGCCTAAAACCTTCGTAAGCTCAAGGGCCACAAACACTCGAGACTAGAGAGATGTGACTTACTTGCACACGTCGTTTAAAACTTACAATTAATCAACACCAGCTAAACCTTAAACAAGCGAAAGATTCGTTAAAGACCACTGACAAATATGATTAGTTTCGTTTGGAATAAAACAGCGTCAGTAGTTGTAAAATCAAAACTTCGTGGAAAAAATCTTCCATTTTTATTTGGGAAGTGCACAACACAAACAGTCAAATTTAGTTCAATAGCGACTCTTATAAGAACAGGGCGTGGGAAAACTGGAATTTAAAACCCTGACTTTGGCGCAATCTAGCGGCAGCGGCCCAAAGTGCCGACTCTCTCCATGCAGACGAACCGTTCGTTCGGGCTGCTGCCGCTAGATAGCGCCCAAGACAGGGTTTCGGATTCCATCGTTTTCCCACACCCTTCATTCCCGCTTCTTTACTCAAACGTGGAAATATCTCGAACCCAACATGTCCATCACAGTGAATCTGTACATCGCACAACTACGGCACGGAGAGAAAAAAAGAACATCCTCCTTCCAAATGAACAAGAATTACTAGTTATAAGGAGCTTATTTGCAGTCAAAATCGTTAAGGAAAACGGCAACTTAGCATAACAATGAGTACAAAGTCAAAGCAACAAGCAAATTACCTTTCCGCATTCTTACTTTACAGTAGGTGAAACAACTACACAACACTGTACAATCGTTATACATAATACGTAATATAAAATATATTCAAATGTATATAATTACACACAATTAGGATAACTTGAGTTTAATGTTCCAGCTAACTATGTGCTAGGTCACATGTATACTTTCCTAGGGTATGTATATGGGCTATGTACAGCTAGAATAAACATTTTTTAAAAAACAACGAACATTCTATAAAATAGCGGGCTTCATAAACGGTTCCATATTGTTTCAAGTTTGACTGGAATACCGGAAAAAGTGTAACCCATTAAGGAATTTTTCCTTTCATCACAGTCTAAGTGTAAAAAGGACATAACTTAAACCAGAATACTGCATTGAGAAGGCCAGCTTCGACACGAGAACCACATAAAAACGTGGCGCGTTCAAAAAATAATACCATTTTAACAACACGGTCAGCGTAAGATGACTCCGCTCGTCCGTCGCATCACCTGAAAATAGACTCGAAGTCCAATAATAGCGTTTCAATGACGAGGTTTTGCTGCATCAAATCAAGAGCCATATTCAACGACTCTTGCTCCGGCCACATAAGCGTCGGTCCGAAAACGATCGCCAGGTTTGGAATGTGCATTCGGTTGAATTCTTGATAACTTGTTACCCTGCAAAATTCACACCAAACATTTAAAGAAATACATACAAAATCGCAATACACTCTCCATTTTCAAGGTGGCATTTTCTTCCTAAAATGTTCTGCCTTGCTTCGCCTTTAACGAGAATAAAAGACATCAAACCCCTCAGGTTCGAAGCCCTGCTTGCCGCCAATCCTGAGACTGCTTACTTTCGGACGGCAGTAGGTGACCGGTATCAAAGGTATGAAACGTGATGGAAAAAGAAACCTACAGAATTCAGAGCGCTGTTGATCGCAACAAATGTAATCCACGGTAAGTATCCACCGATAGTAAACCCGAACCCCCCCCCCCACAAAAAAGAGATCGCTCATATCCTCAGAGAGTAGAGACCAATCTTAATCAGAGGATACCCCTGAAAATTCATAGCGCCATTGTCGACTGTGTATAAACATAATCTTAATTCCACAATCTCCAAATTCCATTGCGTAACTTAAAAAACAGAAGATTTGGAAGCAAAATGTCGATGACGCAATGCTCTCAAAATATACTTTTACAACTCAATTTTCAAAGGATCGATCGGTTTTCCGGCTTACCTTAAAAGATGCTTTAGTAGAAACTTAAGTGTGTCATGGTTAGGAGCTGGAAGCGATTTGATAATATCGCGGAATTGGGATATTTTCTCCTTCCTGCTGTGGTTCACTGCAAAGAAAAAACAAGTTAGCTTCGTTTCAAATTTAATTGTTCTAAAAACACTTTGAAGGCACTTACTGCTTGCTTTGATAGCTTTACTGAAAGAGGCGTAAGGAATAAGAGGTTCTTTGAGTTCCCTGAAGAACAACTTTAATGTTCCCGTGAGGACATGGACGTCTTCCTCTTGTTCTAATACCGCCATATTATTTTGATCAACCTGAAAACATACAGAAAAAACGAACCTGTTTACTCAATTTTTTTTTTCAACGAAAGAATATTTGCAGATACTCGGAGGCACAATCTCAAACGCTGACTACGATTCGGTGATCATGATCTTTCTTTTTCGGCAAACTGCTTTGTATGATTGCCGTGGGTATATTCTTTGACCAGAACGAGGAATTTTTCAAATACTACGTTTGAAAATGAGCGAATTACATAGTTTTCAACGAAGCGAACTTACTTGCAGACGAATCTTTTGGACCTGAGACAGGTTTCCCGACGCCCTATAAAGGCCGTCGGTTTTCATATTGTCCGCTTTACTTTCAATTACAGCTATACATTTCTGAACGAAGACGGGAACTCGAGGAGACTCCGAGCCACATGCTTGCTCCAAAAAGCATCCAAACGCTGGCTCGTCTGAAAAACAAGGTTTCACAAAAATTAAATTTTAGTCACTTCGTCGGCGTTAAGGGAGAGGAAGGGGGTCCTCAAACAAACCCCGCCCAGTCCGTTAGTCCTCTGTTGGATTCTCCCTCTATAACGACTCTAGGAGAAGCACCAACCTTTCCAAATTCCCTTCTTGACTAGAGATTCCATTGTTGGACGGCGGTTAAAGAATTTCTTGAGACGCGCGCGGATTTTGGTTTGTCGCTCCGCGGTGCTAACGGTGAGATCCTCCATACTTCCATCTTTGCTTTTCACTGAAACAGAAAACAATACCTTAAGCTCTCGTGTATCATTGATTTGAACAATTGCAGAGGGCCAGTTATTTCCCCTGTAAGTTTCCCCTAACAAAATAAAGGGGTTTTGTAACTACTTAAACTTCATAAAAATGTTATGTTTCTTGTTCTGTTTTCAAGCTTAATAATGAGACGCACGAGGAGACTGCGGTTTTAGACTAGCATAAGTTAAACGTAGCCACTTCCGAGTAAGACTTAAGAGGACTTCGTTATTTTTGAATCTTGATATTTTTGAGCCTGTTTTAACTTTAGCGTATATTGCCGGCTTGTTGACTGGATAAATAAAGATTTCTGATCGGGCGAAGATGAATTCCGATTATAAGGGACAAAGTCAGCAAAGATCGTTTGTGATGAATGGAAGCGCTAAAACAATGTCTACTTCGAATCAATACCTGCGCTGTCCCCCTTCCCTATCACAATCGCCACTCCCATTCTATGTAAACAAAACGAACGGCGATAACACACTTTTACAAAAGATGTGTTTTAAAACTGGCACCGCTCATAAGCCAACAAAATCTTTCGTATGATAATATTTTTGAGATAAAAGAAACATTATCATGTTTCAAGATACCCACGCCGACAACACAAGATTCTCATACAATAGCAAAATCAATTGTATTCTCAACTGCAACGACCACAACAGTATTTGCAAAAGTTAAACATTGAGAAACAACAAGTATCTTGTACACATAAATTCTCATGTCAAACCAGATGCTGGTCGAATACGACTAAATAAATGATTGGGAAAGTATATTGACCCGACAACACAATTTAAAATGCATCAGGTTGATTATGTGCGTTCAAGGCTCCCTATATTAATGCAAATCGGATCAATAGCAACACACTAAATAATTTCCGGAAGTTGGTGGTTAAGACAAACGCGACCCTATCCCTTAATAGCGCAAATCTAACACAAAAAATAGTATGAGTGTGTTCGACGTACACTGTGGAACTACTTCTTCTCTTGTAATGCTTTAAACCCTCTTGTAAGTAACTAACTTCAAAATATAACGTTGGACGTTTATAGCCATTTTTTTTTAGTTTAATTTACAACTTTGGAGGGTACTTCGATAGTTATTTTAAGTAACCCTTTGGAACAGTGAATAAAAAAAATCTTTACACAAATCTCACGGTTGTGGACCTGAAATTTGCCTCAAACTTCGCTACTTTCATTCGACGCAAGATACAATCAGTAGAGAAATCGAACCCTCTTCCTCGAGAACGAAGTGCCTTCATCGGCTACCCCAACAACGGGCCACGTGTCCTAATAGAAAGGAAGACTCCAATAGTTTGGTAGTAATCGGATAAATTTTACGTGAATTATCGTTAACCACGGGAAAGCGGTCAGACGGATAAACAGACAGAAGTTAAGCCGACAAAAAAAAGAGAGAAAAAAACAACATTTTTTTTTTTGTGTTTCAGAGACTGAATCTGTTCTTATACCAAAATCGCTTTTCTTTTCCAAAATAACAGTAATTCCATTTAAGATTGAAGTAGAAAACAGATTTCAAGCTTTCATCCACTTTATCCTGCAGAGTTATTCTTCACCCTCAAAAAGTAATAAGCGTGACCGATTTTCCCATAATTTGTGTACCTTACAAAAGATATGACTTTAACTTTGCCTCAAGCAAGGATTTACTCAGTCCCGAAACACCATTGCCCAAAATTTCAAGGCGACCCAAATTTTCCAAATCATCTTCCACACCAAGTTTCCTGTCATTCCCCGGGCAAATATGATTAAAATAACTCCTGATAAAAGTTACCTGTGGTTTCGAAAACGGCCCGTCCGAAAGCATAACTGCCTGTCGAGGTAAACAACAACTTGTTGAGTATAGTGACCCATCGCCGAGGCGCGTACTCGACTAGCTCCATAGAGAGAATGACACAACGATCCGTCAGGTGACATCGATACTACCTCAACTGTATCTGTTCGGAACGTGACACTCAACGCAGATTCCTCTATGCACTTCTTTTTGTCCAATTTTGATAAATATGATAACGTTATCTCTCACCTATCCCACTCCGTCGCCGAAGTAGTGTATGCATGGTGCCGCTCTGCTCGTCTGTTTCCCCTGCTAATCAGTCCCCCTGCCTCCCTGACCTTCCCCATGGAGCCCCCTCCCATTGGGGGGGAGGCCCCCACAGTCCCACTAACTCTTTCCGTTCTCACTCGAGTGAGCGGTTATGCCAAATCAAAGCTCGTAGACCCTACTCCGAAAAACCGCTCTTATTTCGTTAGCCCCTCTTATATTGTTCTGGATATAGTGAAACCCTTCCACAGCGGAACGATAACACAAAAACGCACCTGTACCGATTTTTTTAAAAGTCCTATGAAACTAGTTTTTTTTCTAGTTACGGTTGGGTTTTACTGTAGATCGGAACGCTTAGGCGGAAACAAAGTTACAAATTTAAGTACCTCTGCTTTCAGCATCATCAAAAATTTACGGCAAGTGAGGTAAATGGGGTATATAGTTGAACCTAAAACCATTCGAAGATTGATAAACTTTCTAATTCCGATCAAGAAATGTACAGTTACTTGTTAATGCGACAGACTATACTGAATAGTCGGAGTCTCATTGTCGAAGACTGTCTTGAAAATAGTCGGGAAAACTGTCGGTAATATTTGGTTTACAGAATATTTGCAAAGAAAACAGTCCAATAGGATTGCATGAGCTTACATAACGAAAGCCCAGCGCGACATATTGCAGTTATTACATTGTTTACAGACACCGTTGAAGGAAAGCTCCACCAAAATAAGGATTAGAGTAAAAGTAGGGCTTAGAATTCTGAAAGAAAGAAGAAGAAAGACAGCGCTGTGAAAGTCCGATGTAACTACCGACTCATATTTCGGGGTATGAAAGCGAGGAAATTCAGAATGGATTCGGCCAATTGAGAAACAATTGATGAAAGCTTGGATAAGGATAGGTACTTGAATAACAAGCGGGTTTTAGAGTTTTTTTCTTTTAAATACCGCTCCTACAAAAGAGCAAAAAACGCTGAAAAAGATAAGAAGTGTCACTTTAAAACACTTAAAGACTTCGTGCGTTACGAAGTTAAGCGATAAATCTCATAAAGATTTTTGGTTTGCTGTTGTGAGGACGGGTAGAAACCCCTTTCTGAAACAGACCGTAAGACTTTGGTACCTCCAAGTTAAACAGTTTCCAGCCCGCGACTTAATTATCTCAAAATTAAATTATACCTCTCCTTAAACTAAAAGGCAGGCTTCACATGGACTATTCAGAAGCACAACAATTCGGTGTGTCGAGTGTGTTCTTATCATATAGTGGAAATAATCAGAGCAGACACGCCGTTAAACAGTAACCGCTGTAGACAAAGATGGAAATAAAAGAAGCGCGAGGGTTTTTCTAGTCAGATAAGGACACAATCTTGATGAGTCAACGCCTCCGAAAATTGCGGAAATATGCGCGACACCCAGAAGGAATTCTTATGGTAGTTCCTATAAGCCGAATTGAATGATGCACCGCACAGTAAATTTCAGTGGTTGCGTTTCCGACCTCAGGCGCTATTGGGCACCATATTAGGTTGAATAGCCAGTTAAGCTATTCAGCTTGACTAACCGGCGCATTAGAAAATAGCCGCTTTTTCCCGGGCATTCGAAAAAATATCGCCGATTAAGTAATGATAGGTCGATTTGACTGGTCGTCAATGGCATGAAGTTTTCGATGGGAATTTCTTAACCGATTTGTTTCCAGAAAAAAAATAAAAACTTCAACGTTGAAAAGTATTCATATTCTTTGTGGTTTAAATTTTGAGAGATGGCGTGGCTTTTACCTAAACTGCTTTTGAAAGAGATCTTTGTGGTTGAGTGATTAAAAAAAATAAAAAATTAACCTTACGGGACGCAGAACAATAGTTTATATAAAAATGCTACTAATTGCGACCCATGTTTAAAAATTTCCTCTTTTTTTTCTTGTATGGACCACTAGGCCAGTGACTGGACGAGGACCGTTAGAAAATGATGGACGAATAGCTGGACAGAGAGAAGAAGAGTGAACTGAGTCAACTGAGTAAAGAGGGGGAGGGAAATTTGGATGAATTGGACGGAAATAAAGGTCGCGTTAAAAGTCCGTTCAAGGGTCATTCGATGGGGAGAGGGAAGGGGAGCGAAGGGCCACTAATCTAAAACGTCCTTTATATCATCAATACACGCCGAATCAATCAATTGCGCGTCTACAGTGAAATCGCTGATATACCTGAAACTATATCCTTGATATACCAAACGCATTCGAACACATTCTGAATGGAATATCCTTGCCATCACCATATATTAACGAATTGTTTTTCAAAGTGAAAATTGATTTTAGTAAGTGAGAGGTGTGTTACGAGATTTCCTGAAATGAAATACTGTCAAGATTCCCCACTTCCCACGCAGAGAAGATTTTCCCCGACATTTTTTAATGATGTGATCGGGTATATTTAATTTTTTTGAGTAAAAAACACTATTAACTTTCTCCACTTTTTACCCTATACTTTTGAATGTTTCCTCCAGAGAATAACAAGCCAGTAAAGAAATGAAAGGTATGGAAAATTACAAATCAACGATACTTAATCCTTGAGTCTCAATAATCTGGGCTCACTACTTTAGCTAAGAAGACGAATTATTAAAAAAAAAACTAATCATATGCGGCTGTAGGCCGAACGATGAATTTTAAACCCTAAATTCAATTCAAAATTTCGTCTCAGGATAGTCACTACTGTCTGTTGCTTCTGGCTTGAACATTTTACTTAAATAGTATACAGCTTTCACGGATACACAGAATTTCACCGAGACTGAGGTTATCCGCGCTAATTAAAGGCGCTTTTATTAAAGACATTAACTTGTCTAAATTCATCAAACCTACTACCCCTAACAGTAATTAAACCTACCGCATCTTAACCTCAAACGACGACTTGTTCTGAAATCTGCTGCGTGTCAGAGACCATCTTTTCACAACGTTACATGTTCTCATATCTTCCGCGGTTCCCCCAACTTTGTAAGACCTTTAAAAATGTACTTACATTTGACCGATTTGGACCGTCCGATCCGCGGGAACTTCTTATTTTGTTCGGGCGAGTACGGCCCACTCGTCAGCCGCTCCGAATCTTTCCGAGGAAAGCTGTCCAATCCACAAGGCTGAAAAAGAAAACACCAACCAATCACAGCAATCGTCCCGAGAACCGCCCACTTCAAACTAGCATTACGCAAGGTTGTTGCACACTGGCCGAAAGGAAACCCTCGGAACATTCCAAGTCAAAAGAAACCGTTCGCTTAATTTTTTTCATGACGCAAAAAAAAAAAATTAAAAAAAAAATCAGTTTCAAATTTGAATTTTTAGGGGAAACTCCTTTATACGACCGTCCACTACATGACGACCCCGTTACAGGACCTTTTTCTTCGGTCCCGACAAAAAATTGATAATATATTTTGAACCTTCGTTACACGATTTCCGTTATGAGACGTTCTTAGTGGGTCACGTGAACGTCGTATAAAAAAAGGTTCCACTGTGCTCCAAGCAAAAAGCAAAACTAAAGCAAATAACCTGGTCTTGCAATATACCCAGCTTAGGCTCACCCCGGTTTGCAATTACGTGTACCAAGGTTTATCGAGGTTTGCCGTTACGTTTACCTTAGTCTGCAAAAAGTTCAGCAAGATTTCGAAAACCCTGGCTTGAATGAGCATAGGTATAAAATTTACCATGCTTCAATTAGCTCAGTTATGTAATATAACTGACTGAGCTAAGTTCGTTAAGGTTCAAATCATACCTTGCTTTAAGTAACCGTGGATTGCAGAACACCTTTTTTGAATTTACAAAGGTCCTAGAAGGTCTTTTTTTTTCAGCAAACCTTCAGTTCGTTAAGACGAAATAACATTTCCAGGTAAAAAGCAGAGTTTTCGACGGAAGAAATTCCCCGATCACTCCTAGTATTTTCGGTAAGTGACAACCCTGTAAAAAACGCACGTACCAGTTTCTTGATCGCAGTTTGCACGGCGTTGAACCACTCATCCGTTTGTGAGCTACATTCACACTGGAAGAGCACCTGGAGGCCGAGGACGGTACTGACAAGAAAAACGTTTTTCCGGCTCGTGGCAAACAGTTTGTCCGGCCGATCAGCGCGGTCTATACTGGCGCCGTTCAGGTCCATGGACAGTTCAGGACGGGGTGAATTGTTCCCTGGATTCTTATCGGCGGCTTTCTGAAAACACAGAACCAATCCACCCTGAAATTATCGTTTGAAGGTTGCATTTTCTACCTAGTAATTGTGTTTAACATCGCCAAGCGAGCGAAGCGAGGCAACCTAACCTAATTAAGGGATCGTGCACATACTACGTACCCGGTTTTAGGCCACTTTTTGACCCCCCTCTCCCCGTGACCTACCGTAGCATCGGCAAAGACACCGGTTGCTACCCGCCGGTTACCTCATACCCGGGTTTACGAATACCCGCAAGGTATCCTAATACCAACCGGGCCAACCTGGAATCCGCCGGGCTGGTCGAAACCTGCCGGCTTGATCTGGAACCCATCTCTCCGTCGCGCCTGCGATGTGGAAAAATATCGGTGGCGATACGGCCATAGAGTTCATAGGTTGCCTATGCCGTGCAGTGTAAAGGTTCCGATGGAAAACCTCTCATTAGATTGACTCGACATCTTGCAAAATTTTAGCGTTTTGCAAAGTCATGTCCCTTTACGTTCGATACTGAGTAAGAATAAGATGTGAACAAGTTCACATACAATGAGGCATGTCAAAAAGCAATAAACAATAGCCTAACTTTTTCTCCTATCAGCAAGAGCGTTAGTTTAAAAAGGAAACATCACGTGGAGACATGAGTAAAATAAAAAAAAGGAACTACCCATATTTTATTGTGATACTACTCAAATGCTTCTACACCCTGCTTAACTTCCCAGGTTCTCGGGATGGGGTGTTAATAGGTACTACTTCCTAACCCTGACGCGTACATCGTCAGACTGAAGCTAGGAACGTCAACTCAGCGGCTCCGTGGGGGGCGAGGAATTACCCATTCGGGCACATTCCAAAAATTCGTAATTTGGCGAGGCTGCCCACGGCATTTAATGGCGGATTTGAACCACGAATATGTAACCTCTACTACCGATATCTACTAGCATTATTAAGCTTAAGAAAAAAAATACAAAACTACCCGTGGGTAGCCCCCCCCCCACTTAACCTCCCAGATCTTACGGGATGGGGTGTTTGAGGGGCTACCTCCTGACGCGCAATTCGTCAAATCTGAGGCCAGGTAGATGTCTTCTCAGCGGCTCCGTGGCTGGCGAGGTGTTACCCATCCGGCCAGATTCCAAGAATTTCCGCAACCTTTGCGAGGCTGCGCGCGGCATTTAATCGCGGATTTGAACCACAAACCTCTAACCGAGTCTAGACTCCATCACTGGTAACGTGGCAACGCTAACCACTCGGCCACTGAGAAGACATCTACCAGCGGTGTTCAGAGGTGTACTTCAATGTCCGAGGCCTCCGTGAAAGAAAGGAGGAAAAATACAGCAGCAATGGGAATCGAACCCACGTGGGGTGGTTGAAAGGCGAACTCGCTAACCACTCAGCCACGCCACCATGTTGTCGGCGAGCAAAACCACATGCACTAAGAACAAAACCTGGTTCTTTCGAGGGTGGCACCACGTCTCCTCATCGCATATTTTAGGCGGCTCTCACACAAGTCTCTACTGCGCCGGTAATGAAGAGAGGAGAATCCGAAGTCTTGCACTGCACAGGCAATCCCAAAAGCACTTCCACCGTTTGGCTAGGACCAACGCCACGAAGTTTCAGGTCCGACGGGGAGATGGCTTCAAGACAAGGCCCGGCAGGTGTTGACCGGCCCAATGGGCTCCAGGCCGGCCAGTGGGTATTAGGATACCCGTTCTATTCGGAAACCCGTCGGGTACGATTGGTAAACGGTTGGCAGCAACGGGCGCAGTAGCCCACCGTTAACAGGGTGAGCCTGACCGGCGTCCCGCTAACCCCGCCCGACTTTTACAACCCGGCCGGGTACGGGCGAGTCGGAATCCAATTTTATTCGAGTCTGGTTTGGATACGCAGACTCAGTAAAACCGCCGAATAGCAGTAAAAGGGCGATATTGAAAAGACTACGCACACGCGGGTCTTAACCCCACCTTTCCCCCTTGAGTCCTTGCGAAGTGTTTCTCGAGACCCCCCCCCTTCCCAATTCGGGGTACGTAGTTTGTGAACGATCCCCGAATTTCGCCGTCGTTGTTGCTTACCATAGCTGCGAAAGTTTTAGCATCACGGAATAGCAGAAGACACAATTCTGTGAGAACTACGTGTGAAGAAGCCCAATTTTTCCTCAGCTTCTTCCCGTTTTCCGTGATTTTCGTTCGGTTTAGGGTTCCCTCCTTAAGTACGTTCTGCAAAAATAATGGATGCGTAAGAGATGTGACAGGTAGTAGAAATAAATCGTTTCAATCGACTTACCATAGCCCCCTCGGAGAGCTGCGGCCAATTCCTCAGAGGGCCGATATCTTTCGGGGATCCATCTTTTAAGTCACTGCAAATAACGACAATATATTACTTCGCACGAACGTTTCGACGGAGCACTTTCTACCTCGCATGTCCTACTCTGGTTAATCATAAATATAAGGGTTAACGACACACAAGCCCCGCGCTGATTGGGTTAGACCTTGTGCCTCTCTTTGCTATGACTCTGCCCGGCTCTCACTAACAAGCCAGATGCCGCTTTCTTCTCACTGACCTGCACTGAGTTATACATGGAAGTATTCGTTTCGGTTAAAGCAGCTTTTCTGATCCGAAAAATTTCTTAAACCAAATGAAAAAGTAAAAATATGATAATATTATTGCAAAAACGATCATTAAGTTAAAAAACTGTTTCCCCACAAATTGTTGGGAAGTTTTGCTTTCCATTCTTAAATACCATCTTTTTCAACGGTTTTAAATGTTTCTTTAAAAATGACTAAAGATCTTCATCTTTCATGTTCCTTCATGATTGAACGCCTACACCCGATATTTACACGTGGGCTGAATGTTCCAAATCAATTGATTTTGAAGAAATAGTTTAATAACATAAAAGGGATGCAACAGAATTTCAAATATATTTCTTGTTAAGCAGGTGCATTTATCCTTTCGTTTTCTTATATTTTTTTTGAACAAAGATAGAAGAAAATAACGCGCTACGACAAAGTCGAATATCTTAGGACGGACGTTCGCGTTACGTAACCAAGCAGGTC
>Ga0058701_10001305_pt1 | contig 17509 bp, 6 predicted proteins | sample AgamicOrMae_FD_97039 | JGI IMG/M metagenome (GOLD analysis project Ga0058701, IMG submission 97039) | Agave microbial communities from Guanajuato, Mexico - Or.Ma.e | ecosystem: Host-associated > Plants > Phyllosphere > Phylloplane/Leaf | place: Guanajuato, Mexico | collected 2012-06-04
CAATTTCTATAGCAGTTTTAAAAAACGAAAAAAAGTGAGTCCATACTTTTGACCGGTACTGTAGTTTTAAATCCGAATTTGAGATTTAAATGCGGGCTGATTTTGTAGGTTTTTGAGATTTTGTTACGCTCTGAACACACTTTAATTATCGAATACATTTTCTACCTCTTTGTTTTATTCTGGTTCAACCTTTCTTCTCATGAGGATTAACGACATACGACCTCGTAGGATGGATTGGTGTCTCTTTTGCTCTTGTTTTGCTCGGCTTGTCATCTGGCTTGTTGCCGGAGCGGCCTAAGGCTTGCTGACACAAGCTTGGCTTAAGCTTAGGTAACTTAGGCCTCACTTCAATGTGGGCGACGGTACCATCAGTCAATTATGTATTGCGTGCTCCAATTTTTTTAAACTTCCGTAACTTTGGAACGAAGCGAGATACGACAAAAAAGCTAAAATCAAATTCATAGATCTCTTTAAGATCCAACGATTTTATTTGGTGTTTTTCTTGCGTACATCTCTCTGTTTCAAAGTTACGGAGGCGCAAAAAAATTGGAGCGCGCAATACTTTATTGACTGATGGTACGGAGATGGAACACAAGGTCACCATCGTGGCATTCACGGCCTTCATTGAAGGGAAATATCTGATTCTAAGAAAATGTTTTCTTGGTGTAGAGAAATAACTTTTTTTCTTGCAAAAATCTTTTTTTTTCTCGGCCTAAGAATCTTTTTTTTTCTCGGCCCAAGAATCTTTTTTTCTTGGCACAATACTTTTTTCTTGCAGTAAGAAAACATTTCTTGATGCAAGGAAAAAAATTCTTGTGCCAAGAATTGTTCTGTCACTACATCAAGAAAATATTTTCTGGGCATCAGAAATCGTTTCTGTGAGAGGTGCATCTGAGATCAAACTTAACTGAGGTCATTGCCGAAAATTCATCAAAATCTAAATCAGGTCCTGAGGTTAGATGTTAACTCGCTGCTGTAACTCTGGATCAATATTGCATTACTCAATGAGGAAATGAAATGTTAGCGACCGTTTTTCGTTTGATTACAGTAGGTTAGGTTTAAGTCAGTTTTAGGTGCATTGTGCCTCGATCCACTACCGCATCGCCCGGTATATAGCGACTAAAAGAGGAGCTTTTGAGTTGGAAAATTCAAAATTTCAAGTTTACAATGCACTAATATTTGACGGCGTAGGCACGTAGGAGCGCGTAACACAGGTTCTGCCAAATTATTGAAATCCCAAGAAAAGAGCTGTTTTAAGACGCAGGGGATCCGTAGTGAGAATATGGCTGTGCCCAGTGGCCCGTCTAGTGTTCTCTAGCCCCGCCCCCTCCCCCGTCGTCCAATGAACGGCGCGCGGAGCGAGGCGGGCCGGGGCGGGTCGAACCGGGCCGCGGTGCGTCATTGGGTCGCATCGGCCGCCGGCCGGCCGCGGCGGCGGCTCGGGCCTCGGGTCGGGTCGCCTCGGGTCGTGTTCCGGAGGACCCTCGCTCCCGCCCCGATCTCTTCCTTCCCTTCCAGTGAGGCACGGCGGAAGCAGTCTTTGTTTGCTTCCGTCGGCGTTGGCCTCCCGAGTGCATTCCCTGCACCTCCCGACACCGATATGGGTCGCCTTAATATGTTGACTATGTATTAACTCCGTCCGAAACATGAAAGATGATAGCACGGTATTTGAGCCTATGCCTGTATCTATAGAGGCTGCGGAACACAGTTGGTTGCACATCATATCTCGAGGCGTGATGCACCTCTTTTGGCCTACTTCTCGTCACTAAGGCACCCACCGTGATGTAACAAGTAAGCTAGGTCAACCTAACCAACTGGCCGTTTATCCTCATAATATATAAGACTGAACCACGACGAAATCCAATAGATAGAAAATGCGACCTTCAACTCTGAGATTGTACAATATTATGATTCCCGTTCTGATTTACACATTTACGCTCAGTCCTGGAGGTGCTATGACGAGCATTTGCTCTACAAGATGATCCTGATAAGTTAGTTTTTTTCCGGAAAAGAGTAACAAAAGTGTGTACAAAGCCTTAAAATATGACTAATTTCTTTTTATTCTTTTTTCCTCTGTAAGGTGTTTGTGCAATGGACCATGATCGAGGAATTTAATTTGGTCTTTGTTGGGCAAGATTGTCGAAGGATATTGATTTGGGGACATCCCTATCATGTGTGGAAATTAGAAAGTTGAACAGGGTGTCCAGCGATCAGGGAAAAGTAGGGGAATTTTACTTCCTCGAAGATATCACGGAAAAGTCAAGGTTATTTATGGCTAAACATACTGGAATTTCCCGAAAAAGTCTTAAATGTAACTATTGTAATGAATTAAAGCAAGCAATAAAAATTGTATTTCATGTTAAAATATTGTTGTGTTTTTTTTTTTACCATTGAGAAGTCTAGTTAGTCAGGGAAAAATATAAAAAGTCAGACCTGGAAAATCTGGGAATTTGGTTCAAAGAATTCGCTGGACACCCTGGTTTTAGTATTTTCTTTTCAGACTATTGTAAAATGGATCCTGCGATGAATAATGTACCTTGATGTCAGAACTCCAATGGAATGATTAAGAAAGTCACTCTAAATTTGAATCAGTGAGTGCATCTATGATATTCAGTGAAAATTCACTGAATTTTCACTGAATCTCAGAGACTTTCATCAATTCAAATCCAGGTGGTATGCATTTGGTAAGTTGCCTTGTGCCTCGCTGCTCCGAAGCTCCGATCGGTCTTGACAGAATGTGAAACGCCAAAGAAAGAAAAATGCAATCTTTTAAATTTCCAGTGAATTACTTTTTCTTTTGGATTGGAGAATGGTAACTGGTGACCATGTCTTGGTGGACTTGAATATCATTTCCATGAAGCATTCGCCGTGCAAAATTTTCGCGCTGACTCCGCGCCTTCTATGGTGGGACGTGGGTGAAAAATCCAAACTTTTCTCTATCAAACCCACGCGTTTTCTAATCCACGCAAAGTGGTCAGATTGTGCAAACTCTCTTTAAACAAAAAAGTTTTCTAAAACCGACATCGTGAAAACCAAATAATACAATTTTCAGAAAGCTCTTGAGAAGGGCATTCAAAAATGGTATTATTTGCAAGGTTATCTTCCGTTGGTCGTAGAGGTCACACTTTAATTGAGCGATTTCGTAAAATCTGGCTACACTGCAAACAAGCGCACAGTGCTTATCGCTATCACGAAAGAGATAGATCTTGCCTAAATCTTGAGTAACAAAATAATTAAAGTCATTTTTTTGTGTGTGTTGATCGAGGTTACCTGATTTTTTTGTTAATTCGCTTCGAGTGCTCATCTCGGAGTTCTGTGTTTATAATTTTCGACTTCGGTTGAAGCGCGTTCATATCAACCATTCACATGGATTTTTTTCTTTTTTCTTTTTTTTTTTGCATTAATATTATTTTGTTTTAATCATGCCCGTGTCAAATAAGAATGAGTTCACTTAATTTTTTTTCCCTGGCACAATTATGATACCTGTGTAATGAGAGGGGCATTGCATTTCTGAACAATACCTGTCTTTAATAAATCATAAATGACCTAAGAGTTACACCCCCGTGATGTGAACTAAGACCTTTCTTGGAAACCGCCAAAAATTAGTGAACCTCTAAACCTAACAGGTTTGTGCCTCACTACCGCTCCCATCGCCTGTTGGAAAGCACGAAGCATCCACATCTTAGCGGCATGTAAGCGACATCAAGCTTAACGACTGATGGGTAGGGTTAACTCAGGTTTATGGGTCGTCTCACTCCGCTAAGCTTGATGACAAAAGGTGGAACTCGGGTGTGAAGTGCTTACAAATGCACAGTGTATTGACCAAAACTATTATTCCGAAAGATCGGAAACAAACGCAGATCTGTGAAGAGTCTGTCATAAACGTCATCATGAGTAAAGAACTGAAATGGCCAAGAGAATCACTTAAATCGCAATCAATACGGCCAAGTGGCTTGGCAGAGTGTATTTTTTCTTGCGGAGAAGCTGTAGTGTTACAGAAATCAAAGTAATTATAGACCAAAAAGCTATAAAAATCTTGTGTGGTATAATGGATATCGTTATTATCCCGGATGCACACGCAGCCAAATTATTCTTGAACGTGGTCAAATATGGTCATTAAAGCAATTTTCTTTTCGGCAATTCGGATTGACGCGCACAAACGGAATTTATTCGGCACCGAAATTGGCCAAAAAACGTTGATTCCGCTCACTTTGGCGTGATTGTTTTTAGATGCACGGAAAAAAAGGTTTTGTTATACCAACAAAGTCATCTGTTAAAATAAGGATAACAAAAATATTTTGTAACAACAACAAAATGTTCAGTTCTTTCGACAAAACGTTTGGTTGCAGCAGCAAATTTTTTGGTTGAAGCAACAAAGAAATAATTTGTTGTTCCTAATTTTGTTGCCGTAACAAAACCATTTTTTCCGTGTGCACATCCCAAACGAGTACACCGGTGTACAGCGGTGTGTAACTAAACCCCAAACCTTGGAAAAATTTAGAGTTTGTTAGTCCCTAAACTTCGGGGAATTTCAATATTTTCTTCAAGCCCTATCTGAGCATCTGAATCTTGATTTTAGCAGTGTTTTGTATTGTAAATTTTAGGGGAGGAATTTTCCATCACGTGTGATCCACCTTTGTCGGCAACAGGAGCAGAGCGAGGCACATGACACGTTAGGTAGCCCAAGTTAACCTAAAATAATGGTCACCAATCCTGATTCCGTCTTCTTTTCGACGACTTTTACTGTCTCCAAGAATAAGTCAGTGGAATAGGTTTACAGCTAACACGAAAAAAAAAGGTTTTGTTATACCAACAGAATCATTTTTTAAAATAGGGATAACAAAAATATTTTGTTACAACAACAAAATGTTTGGTTCTATCAACAAAACGTTTGGTTGCTGCGGCAAAACTTTTCGTTGCAGCGACAAAAATTTTATTTTCTGTCCCTAGTTTTGTTGCCGTAACAAAACCATTGTTTTTCCGTGAAGAGGAGTGATAGCGGAGCGATGTAAAAAGCACGTGACTTAACCTAATATGGGTTTACCAATATTGACCTAACCTATGCGATTGAATACCGTAAATCGTTACGATGTATCACGCAGAAAGTGTCTGTTGCCTCAACAAAACTTTTTGGTGAATATAGCATCAGCAAACCAGAATTGTTGTAGTGACCATTTTAGTTGTTACGGTGACCTGTAACTGCTGCGGTGACAATTCTTATGGTCATTGTAACATTTGAGATTATCACCACAATGCCGGTTTGCTGAGGCTATATTGACAAAACGTTTTCTTGGGTAAATAATTCTATTTCTGCGTGATAGAATGAAAAATTAAATCGCTGAGGAACACTAAAAAAAAATTCCACCTTTGAAACTCTGACGAGCATAACGCGGTCGAAAAAAAAAAAAGAAAAGAGCCTGAACGAAAATCACTTAATGTACGAAGCTTAATATTCAGAAAAAAGTTCAGTGAAAACAAACCCCTCTGTTTTGGGTAGTCCCATACCTGTTTTCGGTTCGAAGAAACAGGGGAAGATCATAATTAGATTATTTTTGAAGATAAATCTATCAACGACTACATCGACGAAAAGGTCTCGTCAACAGCTCTCCATTGATATGGTTGCTAAAAGGAATATCTTCTGAAATCACCAAATTACGCTTTTCCCGTTTTACCTTCATACCTGCAAGTATGGAACTTTTAAAACAGGGGGTATTTTTTACTGTGGAATCATTCGAACCGATTAATTTTACTTTCGAATAAATAAGTTAAGGTCCTTTAAAACAAAAAAGTTTTTTTTCAGTCCATAATTCAACAACATGTCTTCAGAGTCCTCTTAATGAATGGAACTACGTTTACTATTGGGATGGTATTTTTTTTAGGATTTCGGACTAAGGAAGTAGAGTAGTTTAAAGGATATGAATATTATATAGACATGGTTAATCGTCTTATCTTTTTTCTCATGTTTTCGTTGTGGTCTTCGTGTGATTGTCCCGTGTGAGCGTAATCAGTCTGCAGTCGTATCATATCTGATACTTATGAGACTAGGCTGACTCATGGCCAAAACACTAGTCACCCGAAAATGAGGCCCCTGAAAAGACAGCTCGTTTTTAGTCTCATGCTCCACATGTCTCGCGTTCCGTCCACCTGCTGCTGGTTTGATATTACATCAGGATAAACTGTTAGCTTATAGCCGACAAGCATTGATAAACTAGGGCATGACAAGTACAGTGGAATGCACAAATGGCTGGTCACAAAAATCCTATATCCTTATGGGATATGTGCCCAGATATATTTATTCCCCTCCTTACATTTCCCGTTCTAGAGGTTGAATTTGGGCTTATTGTCCCTGATTCACGGCTATTGAGAATAAGGGTCCTTAGCGCAAAGGATAAGATAGATGAACCTAGGTTAGATTTAAGCAAGGTTTCAAGTCAGGAAAAAGTTCGACAAATTGGGAGTTTTTAGAGGCGTGGAAAGAAATATGTGACAAAAATCTATTCGATAAGTCCAGCACCGTAAAAACAAACCCCCCGTTTTTGGGAATGGTATACTTATTTATGTATGAAACTGTAACGGGGGTAGTGCGTATGTTGATATTTTTTCACCATAGACCCATGTTCAGCCACTTCAATCGAAAGCTCTCGCCGAGACCTTTTGAATAGTATGGCTAAACATAAGGCTATCTTGAAAAATAACCAAAATACGTACCACCCCCGCTTTGGTTTCCCACCCAAAACAGGTTTTGCATTCCCCAAAACGGGGTTTTGTTGTTACCGTGAGTCCTAATCAGTTTTTTGTTTTAAACGTTACCAATTCTTTCCCCGGCGCGCCTCCACAGTGAAAACTAACGACTGTTTCAGGTTGTCTAATACCTCTTTTAGGTTGTCCCATACCTGTATTTTTTTGTATGAAAATAAAACAAAAGAGCGTAGGCTATTTTGAAGATACAGTGCCCCTATCAATCACCACATCATTCGAGAGCTCTTGACGTGACCTCTTAATTGATATAGTTAATGATAGGTACACAGTAAAAACTAACCCCGGTTTTAGGTATGAAGGTAAAACAGGGATTTACCGTAATTTGGTTATCTTTAAAGATACCCCAATGAACAACCATATCAAAGGAGAGCTCTCAACGAGACCTTTTCATTGATATGGTTGTTGATACGTTTATCTTAGAAAATAACTGAATCACGTTGTCCTCGTGTTTCACCTTCCTACGAAAGATAGGTGTGGGCTTTGTAAAACAGGGGTTAGTTTTTACTGTGCATATCTTTAAGCACAACCAAATCACGCTCTTACACTTTTTACCTTCACATTCAAAACAGGTATGGAATTTTTCAAAAACATTTAGTTTTTCATGAATAAGCCAGAAAAGAAACGTCTGGGTAAAAAGACTCATTGGTCAGGGAACAACGACTCACGAAGACCCACTACCAACCTAGAGATGTTAAGTCAAATTTTTTGGTTAGGTGCCCTATGCCTCTCTTCGCAGGAGCTCCGCTCAGCTTCAGTCAAGCGTGATGCCGCTTGAACCCATATCTTGGCAGTAAGCTGCTGCCATTTGGCTTTGAGCGTTAGATTAACTTGAATTTGGTTCCTTGTGCCTCGCTCTTTTTGGGTCGGTGACGAAAGGTGGAGCACCAGAGGTGGAAATGGCGACCTTTGAAATTTAGAGTGAAGGTCTGGGAGTCGAGGTCGTCACCTACATAAGTTCGCACGTGCCTCCAATCAACGGGTCACCACTTACTGATGTCGGCCCGCTTCAATCAATTATTACGTACGTCGCTCATATTCAATTTAGAGGATGAATATCTTTTTTAATTGCCACTCTAAGACTACGGCCCAAACTTTAAAGCTTGTTGCCAGGTGAAACGAGCAAGGACTGTTTTTTTTTAGTTTATTTTTTTCACCTTGCATGAATATGGGTAATATTGACTCCGTAAAAATCTCATTTTTTTAAGCACTTTGTTAGGTAATGTTTAATTTTTAAAAAATCTGTCAAGACTGGGTCGCCATGGTAACTCTGTGCCAATATTTATTTTGGGTGCACTGTACTAGTTTTAGGGAAGAAGATAAAGCTAGTATATCACGTGTTATAGTTAGTTTTGAGACACAGCAATAGCCACATAGCTTCAACATAGGCACATCAAACAATTGGGGTTGAGGAGAGCTGTGCATTGGGATGACTATTGTTATTATTGTAAAAAGCTGTGGTATATACGAGCGACAAGTTTTTGTATTCATAACAAAACGTAAGTTCAAAAGCGGTTATTGTCTTTTCTATTGAATTTTGTCGGTGACAGGAGGTAATTAAAGGATTATTAACTATAAAGTGGGAGTAAAAGGTCGTTTGTTGATTTGTCAATGAAAGTTTAATTTCAAGTTCGAACCCTGAACTGAACGGCAACCAAATACTAACGGATACATTTTAAATGAGGTTCGTCTAACTTCAGTAATATACGGGACTACGAAAATTTTAATTCTGCTAACCTTTGCTCAAATTCGTCCAATACTCTGAACTTAAAGGGCAGCGTCTTAGGGTCAACCTATCTCAACCCTTCATAAACAAAGTAAAGGATTCACGACATATTATCACGTTGAAAAGGTTAAGTAGGGCTGCGTTAGCTAATTCTGTATGGTGTGTTGTACCTCGTTTTGCTCCGCTTGTCCGTAAGCCTGATGCTGCTTACTTTTCTGCAGCAGTTACCGTGGCCTAAAAGTATGCGCACCCGGCATCAAGCTTAGCGACCGTAGCACTAGGTTAACTTAGGTGAAGTGCCTTGGACCTCTCAAATTACCACACCACAAAATTTCGATCCCAAAATTTGTCGTTTTTACCTAAACTTTCCGAATATTTCCCTCGGCGTAAATCAGTAAAAATGTTAAGAAACACATAAAAAAAGATTACTCGTTAATCACCTTAAAGATATCTCTCGAGGAACAATCGTCTCAGAACCCTGGCTCCCAATTTTTCCGTTTACATTGGTATCCTTTTGAGATAAGAGATAAAGTTTTGTATCTCTAAAGTGAGATTCGTCTGATGCACACGCTTCAGCTGTTGGTCGATAAAATTGGAGATCACTGTGTTTTCAGGCGTGTGTTTGATTCACAATTTCCGTTGAAGTGTGGTACACAGTTTGGCTCCAAAAGTAGTTATAGCCTCTTGGCCAATTAAATTGGCCGTTTTCAAGGTTGATTTTCAGAAAAACAACGTTACCTTTCCAAACGTGTCTAGAAACCCACGAACTGGAATTCGTTTTAATTGAAACAAGTTTTGTGCGCTCAAAAACTTATGATGACGCAATATAGCTATTATTTTGAATATGCTTCTTGGGATTCTGAGCCGCACCTGGATTTTTCACTTTATTTTTTGATGTCTCATACCATTTTTTTCCCGCCTGAACGGTGTTAAATCTTGATCTTAATCGTCTACTAAGAAAGTTCTAATTAATTGTCAAACGATTCGCGCTTTATAAATTATTTATCAAAGGATTAAAAATACGTTTATGGCTTGAAAAATTGTGAAGTAGTGTTTTGAAACTGATTATATTCTCCTTATTTTAAACAAATACATGTTTGAACTTTTTCGTTAAATGTATACTAAGTAAAGAAAAATTCGTCCAGTAATAAAAATCTGAAAGAGGGTTGGTTTTTTGAGTGTAACTGTTGTATGTCTTGTCTCTGAGTTATCACAAAAAAAAACATTATCGAGTCAAGAGGGAGCACCGCGAGGTGAGCCTTGAAGGCTTCATGAAACATGATGACATTTTTGAGTTCATTTTCAATGTCGTTTCGCTATTACGCATTTTACGTTGCAAAGGATGCTGTAGGTTATAGGAAGGTTGAATTCTTTGTTCAAAGGAATTTCCTTCCTTTGCATCATAAACACAAAAATATTTTTTTTTCGCAAACTTTTTACAGGGAAAACCCGAGGAAATTTTATTTATTCGGACGAGTTACATTTCATGCGAAAAAGTGTGCAACTCGGACGAATATTTTGGTTTCCATGTCAAGGAAAGACATACTAAATGTTAGTGCTATTCGCCCGGTAGATATTAATACGGACATTACTTAAGCAACTTATTTTATGGCCTTCAATTCTTGAGGTCATGAAACGGACTTCAGTCTGTCTGAAACTGTAAATTAGAACAACGCAACGGGATTGAATTAGACTCCCTTATTTTCTAAATTTTTCTCCGTGCGGATTTGGACAGGCTGAGGGGCGTCAAAGCTGTACCTGTACCTGTTTTTAGGATGGCGTATTACAGAGCACTCGAGAATATTTGTATCCAGATTCAGTTATCTTGATATCTACCTTCTCTTAATGATAGGTTATTGTACTTTTATTAATCTTCAAGTGAAATTCCCTCGCTTATGCATGATTCACTTTTGGCTGAGTGAAATTTACTACTCAATAAAATTCGATTCCGATTCAGCGAGTTTCGCTAAGAGGTATTTACATTTTGAGAGCCTATTGGCTCATTGCTTAACACTTTACAGCCCAAAGTATTTGGAGTGAAATTTAGCTTAAGAGAAATTGGAGGGATTTTTTTTCACTAAAATGCACAAGTTTAAGCTTTTTAAAATGCCTAAATTATAAAATTTAAGGTTTCCAGTGGGGTGATAATTTTTAAATTAAGACAATACTGCACTGAAAAGATCCTCAAAAATATTTTTTTTTCTGTTGCCGAACGGCATCGCTGGGCGGTGAAGGGTTAATTCACTCAAAGTAAACTTAACTCCTATATCCTTGGGTAACCCATTGCCTTCGCAGCGAAACCCACTCCTCTTTGAGGTTGTTATTTTTCCTATCCCATTTTTTTATTCCATTATAAAACTTGACGCACTAGCAGAATAAAAAAAAACAAAACACAAGAAAACGACAGTTTTTTATGCGAGAAAAAAAGGACGATATCTTATCATGGTGAAGATGGAAATTTCGGCATCCTGAGAGCACAAAACGTTTTTCCCACTTAGAGTCTCGAATGAAAGAGGTCCCGCGCAGATGTGGGACGCAAAAGTACAGTTTCGGGGTGCGAAACGCAACCCTAAAACTAGATATCGGACAGAATATGTCCTTGAAATCACGGAAAAAAATGGTTTTGTTACGGCAACAAAATTAGGGACAACAAATGAATTTTTTGTTGCTCCAACCAAAAATTTTGCTGCAGCAACCAAACGTTTTGTTGATAGAACTAAACTTTTTGTTGTTGCAACAAAATACTTTTGTTATCCCTATTTTAACAAATGACTTTGTTGGTATAACAAAACCCTTTTTTCCCGTGAACTTTAAGATGTCATAATGTGTCTTTTTAGAGGTGGCCTTTTGTACCTCTTGTGTTTCACCCTTGTTCATTCTTTTCTTACTCTTATCGTTAGAATAAATGGACATACAACCACGTACGTTAACCGAAGTTAGGTTAATCCAAGTTTGTGTAGGTTGGTTGACGTAGGTTAGGTTAAATTTGTTAGATTAACTTATGGTAGGTTGTTAGGTAAGGTTAACTTAGTAATGATTTCTGATGCCATTTTTTCTTATTTTTAGGCCTAGTGATAAAACATTTTTTCCCTTGCGGCAAAAACTTTTTTCCTCATCATTTTTTTTCTTTTTGAAGAAAAAAAATTGGATCAAGAAAAAAAATCTTGGGGCAAGAAACACAGTTTTGTCACTACGAAAAAAAATCTGGACATCAGGAACATTTCTGTTGGTGTTTCACTCAGGTTAGGTCAACCGAGGGTTGGTTAATCAAGGTTGGGTTATTCTAAGTTAGGTTAGCGCACGTTTTAATCAAGGTTAAATTAGGCTAGGCAAGGTTAACCTAGGTTAGGTTAATCCAGAAGAGGTTTGAATAAAGCGTTTGTCGGCTGCAAAGGTTAATAACTGGCGAAATGGAAAAGGCACTTTTGGCTTCGACGGCAGTGCGTGCAGCCTGCACCTGCGCACAGCACAAAAGTATGCTGCTCTTGTAAAACGAAATTTCCGCGAAAAAGACGCAGTTCGTGGAAGCCGCCGTCGCCGCAGTTCCATACGTGTTCAAGCCACCGCAAAACAACTTGCAAGCTCATCCGGACAATCTAGGCTAAAACAATGTTCCATTATTTGCAAATTAACACAAATTAGCAACCATCACTTGATTAGGTAGTCTTTTACCCGGTTGCGTCCCAAAAGTACAAAAAACTTCGCCTTAAAAAATACTTCAAAAATCTTCAAAATCTTGTGATATATTCAAATGCAGGTATTTTTTTAATTTAAAGGAACATTTTTTTAATAATTTCGTTATAAGATCTTTGGAACATTTATGTAAAAAAAAGTATCATAACAAAACAAACGAAAAAATGAGGGAAAGGAGAAGAAAAAATGGAGATTTTTGATTGGTTCACAGTAAAAATAAAACCTCGTTTTTGGGAATGCCATACCTGATTTGGGTGTGAAACTAAAACGGGCTAATGCTTATTTTGGTAATTTTTTAAGATAGACCTATGTTCAGTCACATCAATGGAAAGATCTCGCCGAGACCTTTTGAATGATATGGCTGAACATAGTTCTATCTCGAAAACTAACCAAAACACGTACCAACCCCGTTTTAGTTTCACACATAAGACAGGTACAGCATTCCCCAAAACGGGGGTTTTGTTTTTACTGTGTTTAAAATGGCACCGTCGTGTTACAGATTAAACAAATTATTGCTTGAATAATAATGAAAACTCATTTTGGGGATTCACTCGCCTCTAGGCAATCATTTTGATGTTTCAGTTTTGGTACCATACAGGTTTACACTCTCAAATGAAAAAGATGTAGAATTTTGTCATTAAATGCTCGTTTTTTCTTTCTGTTGAAACGATGCATTAAATAATAAAACAAAATGCATGGCTACATTGCTGGTCATTGATCTTGTATTATATTGAGTTGTATTGGGTGCTTTTTCAAGGATAATATGTGATTGAAGTGATGAGTTTGATCTTGATTTTACACTTTCAATAGAGATAGCAGGACCTTTTTAATTCATGTCCTCATAGCGTAAACGGCTCTCTTTTAAGGTGCTTTTCTGGACGGCGTCTTAGCAGTGATTTAAGAGGTGGGAAAGCACAGTTTAAAGACTCCGTCGAGAAGCCATGTCTTATCTCTAGCATGCTGGGCGTTTCCAAAGCGAGGAACGTTTTGCGAGTTTAAGACATTTTATGTATGCCTAAATATTTTAAGGTGTCAGTAAAAAGGAAGCTGCGTCTCTTTTCACAAGGGCTTGGTTGGAGCAACCAAGTACTCTGATGAGATAAACTAAACCATTTTTTTGGTTGTGACAGCCTAGCGTTTGGTCACCACCACAAAAAAATTTGGTTGCCACAACAAAAAAAATTGTTGCCACAGCCAAAAAAATTGGTTGCCGCAACTAAAAATACTGGTTGCCACAACTAAAAAAAAATTGGTTGCCAAAACAAAAAAAAATGGTTGCCACAACAAAAAAAATTGGTTGCCATTACCAAAAAATTGGCTGAGAACGTATCAACAAATTGCTGTCTTTCTCCAATCAAGCCCCTCTTTCCGTGTACAGTGAGGAGCAAAAGTCGTGACCCCCCCTTGACCATTAAATGGCTTGTAGCTCTCTAACACTACGTGATACAGTAATCGTGCCGTGAACAATATTGTACATCTCGACGAGACGTACAATTTTGTTTACGGCACGATTACTGTATCACATAGTGTCTGAGAGCTACAAGCCATTTAATGGTCAGGGGGGGTCACGACTTTTGCTCCTCACTGTACATTGTCAATTAGAGGTTGCATTTCGTACTCTTTTGTTTCATCTTTCCTAGCCAAGCGAAGAAAATCAGTAGCGGAGCGAACTACAAGGCACCTGACCTAGCCTAGGTTAACCTTATGTGACATGCTGTGTGTTTTTCAAAGGAACGATACTCCAGCCTTCTCCAAACCAAAGATTTATCGTTTCTCTTTTTTTGCCAAAATTTCATTAAACGCAAATTTACTGCAACACAATGTAACCAAATATTTAGCCAAAATACTTGACTTCCTTAGGAAATAAAAACTTGAGAGTGTTCATTTAGACCTTAATCGGTTAAATGTATGACCAGGACAGAAAAATCGTTTTACAGATATGATATAAAATATTTTACTAATTTGTGAAATGACAGCTTCTGGAACATTCCTTCGACTCGGTTTGGCTAAATATAACAAGGACAGCGTGCCTCCTTTTTATTTTTAACCGCATTTTTCTAGTTGAGTTTAATCAAGGTGGAACCGCGACTGACAGTTTAGTTACGATTAGTGTAGTCAGTCGCTCATCTCTTTTACTATAATTATAGTTGATATTCACACGGGACATTGCCGGGGCAACAATTGGAAAGGCTGGAAAATTGACAATCTATTTGTTGCTCAGGCAATCAGAAACTCTTCTCATACTCTTGCTTAAGCATGTTCCGGTAACTTTGAAAACTATCCATAACTTATGGACTTATGTGAGACAACACCGGTATGAAAAACCAATTTGATAGTCCTGTGAGGTTTTCATAAGTTAAAACAGATATAACACGTAAACTGCTTACTTTTTCGAGACAAATCTGATACGATAAGTGATTGAAGCAACCAAGTAATTTTTACATTTGTACACTACTTAATTATTTGGTTTTGGCAAGCATTTTTGTTTTTTGGTATATGGTAAACAAATTTTTGGTAGTGACAACCAAGCAGTAGGTTTCTCCAACTCAAAATTTGGTTGTCACAACTAAAATATGGTTGAGTGTATATTTTTTTATCAAGTACTTGGTTGCTCATATCAGTTTATATCTTTTGGCGAGCCCTTTCATTTGATAGGACTGTTGATAGGTCTGTCCTGAAACTTAGCTGGAGTACCTTTCATGCCCTTTTTACATTCACTCTAAAAGCAGATATTGAGCTACCGGGAAGTGCCTGCCAACAATGGAATTCGTTTTGATACATATCGAAAATGCTTGCTGAAGTGTTAACACTCTGTTTTGTGTGTTTACTCAATTCGCACTATTTTTTCAGGTCAACATTTTAAAAAATTAACTCCGAACTAAAAAATAATCAAGTTTTCAGCACTAGTTTGCTTTAATCAACCGGCAATTTGATAGTACTAGTTAAATTTTAAGTCCTGCAAGTTTTGACATTTTAAAACAATCGAACATAAGAAGTTGAAGTGTTAAGTTCACATAGAAGAGCGGATTTAAGAGGAAAAAAATTACCCATGGACATGGAAAACACAACACGAACTAATCATGCCTCTTGCAGCACCAACGCAATTTATGCATGTAGAGTTTTGGACTTCGCAAATATATCGTTTTTCTATCTTCCTGGTATAGGATATCGGATTGTCTCGGGGGGGTTACACTTTGCGGTGTGCGTTCTCAACAAGACAGACTCTTTATCTGTTTGACCGCTATTTAGCGTTCAGCAAACAAAACATACACTTACTATCACTGGATGACTTTGCACCTACTTGGAAAATGAATGACGGGTTAATGTTTCACACCTTCTTTAGATAATTTTCCTCCTTTTGATGAATGAAATTTTTCATCCTGGGTATTTAACCAGCAGGAGGTTAATGGCAGCATTGTCACAGTCTGAGCCCATTATAAGAGGCCATTTTACACGTATTGTGCACGAAAGCGCAGCGTGTCATCTAAAAGACGAGAAATTCAGTCCTTATTTCTTGAGAACCTATTTATCTGTATATAATCAGCATTGAAACTACATTCTGAATTTCAGAGGTTGTGTTCCGAGCGTCTTTTGGTCGCAAAAGCGAGCCCAACGGAAAGTTGTGACCTTATCTAAACTATCGTTCTCAAGCCGAACGGAGCAAAGCACAAGACACCAAATTTAGCTAATGAAGTTGCGAGTCACTAATCCTTAAAATGTGGTAAAAGTGGTAGACCACGAGATGGGGAATGCATCCTTTCAGAACTTAAAGTGTATTTGCATTACCACGTAGTAATCCACCCATCTGAACTAACCTAAAAACCCGGCCTTAGCATCTCCCCTATCGCGCATAAGCCGCTTAATCAATGTATTAATATGTGCAAATACCCAAATATGTCACAATTTAATCCATTGTGCTAATGCCCAAAGGAGTCACAATTAAAACATTTGTGCGAATACCCAAATACATCTCAAAATCATTGCGCAGATACCCAAATACGCCATACCTAAAACCTCCTCGCAAAAACCTAAATATTTCACAAGATAAATAAATATGAATTAAATATTGCAAAAGCATTCAAAATAAAATGTCAATCATTATGTTTTGGTTTCATCTAACACCTTGTCCTATTTTCACAAGATGTGTGCCAAGATAAACGTTTAGGAGGAATATTTTTTATTTGACAGATTATGGGAATTAACGGTTTGTTATGGTTTATTCGTTTATCTCTGCAAAGCGTTATATAATTTCGTACATAAATACTTCGACGTACTGTCTGAATTAAGCTTGTTAATGTGTGTAAAAAAATGTCATTAAGGTCATCGCGAAATATCCGATGCACAAAGCATTCGTTGGGCATTCTTTAGACTAGCTGGTGTTTCATACGATAACCTCATGCGCCGTATTTATATTGACTCGCCAAAACTATCTTTGAGGTTAACGAAGTACTCATAGTAACGAGGTCGGATGCTGCCATAATTGCGTTCGGAATTTTTTGATAGTTAAAAATACCTCTTTACACAATTTCCTCATGAGTAAAGTTTTGCCCGCCTGAGTGATTCAGAACTCGCTAACGCATTTACAAAATAGGCACATCAATAGTGATGCAACGAAAAGGACCTGTTCAAAAGATTTAGTGTTTTAACGGAAGTTATTTTATTTTTTTACATAGGGTATATTTGAGCAAACACTTTTTATTGAGCACATTTTGTGATGATTTAGGTCAGTTTAGGTTTTTAATGAGCATACAAAACATTCTACTGTTCTTTTTTTCGATTAATTTTATGTTAAACCGAAGTGTCGTCAGTAGTGTGCTGGGCCCCTTGTGAATATAGCTGCTTTATATTTTTATCATAATTCGATAATAATTTTTACTGAGCGCCTCCGTGGACAAACATGTAATTACAAAAGATGCATTTTTTTGGGGTGTTGGTGTATATCAATTAAAGTTCTAAAATTGCAAATATTTTTATTCTCAGTTTAATATTCGCAAAGCGAAATCTTTTTTCTGGATGAAATATCAAATCAGGGTCTTTTCGGAAAAAACTACTGTTTTTGATAAAACTACTGTCCTTACAAATCTAGCACATAGTATCTTTGGGCGTATGTTATTATTATTAAGTTGGGTGGATATCACTAACGTAATCTATATGACACACATGGCAAGTTGTTATCTAACTTGATTTGTACAGTTTAAGTTTTGGGCGTAGGTAGATGTAACTACCATGATTGGGCCTATCACAATTTTCCGCGAAAAAGACTAAATGTCCTGAAAACTCGCGATTGTCGCAAACATCTCACAAGAGCAACCGAAGTGCGTTCCTGAAGAAAGA